>Ga0302325_10003412_pt1 | contig 37518 bp, 34 predicted proteins | sample Palsa_T0_2_FD_201948 | JGI IMG/M metagenome (GOLD analysis project Ga0302325, IMG submission 201948) | Peat permafrost microbial communities from Stordalen Mire near Abisko, Sweden - Palsa_T0_2 | ecosystem: Environmental > Terrestrial > Soil > Palsa > Peat permafrost | place: Sweden: Abisko...
ACCCGAGAGGTGCTGCCGCCAACAGGAGCCTCTGCTGGCGGCTTCTTATGGATGCTGGCCAAGGAACCTGATGTCGATGCGGCGAGGGTCCCAGAGGCGACTGGGGCGCCCATCCGCCGTCATCGCCGGCGCGACCGTAACTGAGTCGACGGTGTCGGTGATCAGCCGTCACCAGGCCGCCAACCGCTTCGCGGGTTCGCGCAGCTTATCGATGTCCTCAGGACCGATGACATCGCTCTCGCCCCGATCGCCGAGTCGGGCCCGGACGGTGTGCGCGTCATCGAGGGCCTTGGTCAGCTTTCCCAAGGTCTCCTGGCTCGCGGTCCTGCCCAACAATCCAAACTCGCCGAGCTGCCGGATCGTGTCATCGAGATCCGCGTTCGCCCGTTCGATCGCCTCGTCCGCCTCGCGCATCTGTTGCCTGCGCGACGCGCGTCCATGCACGTCGGCCGTGGCCGAGTACCCCCGGACCGCGTCCAGCACCATCTCCTCGACGCGGTCGGCCTTGACCGCTGCTCGCCGCTGACACGGGTTCGCGAGGCTGGGATCGGGCTGCGCTTGCGGGCGTAGCGCCGCACTGCCGCCAGATCGCAACGATCCGTGCCGGCCCGGTTCGGTGAGCTCGCCCTCGGATCCGCGAAACCTGTCGCCCGGTCCTTTGCGGCGCCGGAACGGCTGAGGGGCCGCCGGACGGCGGCCCCTCAGTCCTTGTACGGGTCGACCACATCGCGGCCGGCCATGGCCACGCCGAGGGGGCGGAGCGTGTGCTTGACGCGGATCGAGCCGGCGTGCGCGTCGAGCACGTCGGGGAGGCGCTTGTAGACCTCCGGTGCCTCGTCCGCACCGCCGCCGATGAGCACGATGCCCTGCTCGCGCAGGCGTGCCTGGACGGCAGGCCAGTCGACCTTGCCGGGCTTGAGCTGCTCGTCGATCCACACCTTGTGCACGCGCGAGTCCGGGTGGTCCGGGCAGAGGCCATGCTTCAGGGCGGGGTTGTTCGCACTGATCCCGTCGATCTCGAACACGCGGTCGCAGTCGCGGTGTGCGCAGGCCCAGCGCTTGCGCCGGCGGATCTTGCCGGCGGCCTGCGTGCGGCTCATAACCCGGCCGGCGCCGTGGACGGTCGAGAACAGCGACTCCACTGACTCGCCTGACTCGACGCCTTCGAGGATGACCGAGTTGTCGCCCATCGAGCCGCCGACGAACCCCTCCTGGCCGGGGCGCGCCGGCGTGCAGCCCTTGCGGATCACCCAGTAGGTGCGGCCACCGTGCTCCTCGCGCCAGGCGAAGTTGTGATGGTTGTGCACCTCGTGGATCGCGTCGACGCCGAGGATCTCGAGGACCTTGCCGACGACGACGTCGCGGCCGGCGTACGCGTACTCACCGGCGAGCTGCATCGCCTCGATGTAAGCCTCGCCGAGCTCGGTGCCGAGTTCGAGTAGCACCGGCGGCGAGTCCATCTCGCCGTCGACAGCGCGGCTGTCGAACGGCAGGCCCTGCCCGAGCGCCAGGAACCCGGAGGCCGTCTTGTGCCCGAAGCCGCGGGAGCCGAAGTGGACTCCGACCCAGACCCGGCCCTGCTCGTCCTCCATCAGGTTGACGTAGTGGTTGCCGGATCCGACGGTCCCGAGCTGGTTGGCCGCGTTCTGCGCCAGCTTGCGCTGGGGCTCGAACGCGGCATCGCGGATCTTCTCGAGCACGGGGTGATCAACCCGCTCGACGGCTGGGACACCCATCCCGAACGAGATGCGTCGCGTGATCTCGTGCATGATCCGATCGACGCCGCCGAGTGCGTCGAGGTCTGTGCTCGTCAGCTCTGTGGAGACGGCCTTGTTGCCGCAGCCGATGTCGTAACCGACGCCGGACGGGGAAACGTGGCCCTCGTAGGCGATCGCGCCGCCGATCGGCTGGCTGTAGCCAGGGTGGTGGTCGGCGCACAGGACGCCGAACTCAGCGTCGCCGGCCTCCATGCAGCGCTCGAGCTGCTTCAGGCTCCGCTCGTCGACGGGGCCGAAAGTCTTGATCTTCACTGCGCTCATCCTCCTTTGTGGTTGTCGTTCACGCAAGACACCGGGCGGATTCGAACCGCCGTCGACGCGTTTTGCAGGCGCGTGCCTCACCACTCGGCCACGGTGTCGTCGAGAGCCCCCGAGAGGAGTCGAACCTCTGCCTCCGCGTTCGAAGCGCGGCGCTCTTCCTCTGAGCTACGAAGGCGGGACCGGAGGGCGTAGGTCACCTCCGGGGGAGGCGAGCGCGGTCAGCGCTCGCGGTAGCAGTCATGGCGGCCTGCGCCGTCAAAAGCCGCCGTCGTGACGGCAGCAGTTCTTGAAAGCGCCGCCCGGTTGGGGTAGGTGCGGGCGGAGGGAGTCGAACCCTCATGGGCAGCCGGATGACTCTGGGGCAGCCCGCCGTTGGCGAGGCTGGATGCCGAGCGGGCTGCCCCAGAGCGGTGCGTCTGCCTGGTTTCACCACGCCCGCTGGGCCGCGCCGCCACCTCAAGATGCTGGGTGGCGGCGCGTCTTCGTTTCGCCCACGTCGTGCTCTGGGGTCAGAGCGCGCCGCGGGCGAAGTCGGCGATCAGCTGCGGCGTCGCGGTGTCGAACCCGACGACGTCGAGCATCCCCGGATCGGCCAGGTCGACGATCGAGAACCCGTTCGAGACCATCCCGACGACGACCAGCCGCGCGTCGATACCCGACGCACGGCGGTAGTCGCGCAGAGCCTGGACGGGGTGGATGTCACCCGCCCAGGTCTCCGAGTCGGTGTAGATCACGAACGTGTCGATCTCTCGCTCCATCGCCTGCGCGTAGAGCATCGGCAGCGCGCAGTCGGTGTCGCCGAACGGCAGCCCGGAGACCGTCTTGACCGCGGCGTCCAGCCGCTGGCGCGGCGAGACCGCAAGCGGCGTCAGACCGTCGGCGCGGCCGGCGAAGTAGGGCGGGGCCGCCACTCGACAGGCGGGCAGCCCAGAGGAGTAGTGGAGATGCCGGGAGATGAGGTGGCCGGCCGGAATCGAACCGGCGTCGCCGGGATCACGACCCGGAGTCTACCGCGCAAGGTCTGGCTGGCAGGACTCGAAGCTGCGATCTCCGGGTTCCAGGCCCGGTGGGGTGGCCAGCTCCCCCACAGCCAGATGACGACCGACATGACAACGCACATCGACATGGAGTCGACGGCGATGCTGGTGGGCGACCCGGGTCTACTTCCTCGCCTTCTCCCTCTCGGGACCGGAGTCGACCCTTACCGCGAGGTCGACCAGCACGCGCGTATCGATCCGTTCAGCACCCTCGGCGGGCAGCTCGCGTGTCTGTCCAGCTCCCAACAGGAGCTCGACGCACATGCGGGCCGCTCCGCGCCCGCTTCCGTCACGTGTCGGATCGCTGGGTTCGTCGCCAACGATGTTGTCTATGCCACTCGCCTACCCTTCGACCCTGGATCGCCGGCCCGGGGCGCGGCGTCCTACGTGGAGGGGTGTTGGAGCCCGATGCTCCGATGGTGTCACTGGATAAATGAGCATGCGAAAGTAACACGTACAGTCACACGCGAAATCCAGCGACGAACCGTGGAGGACCTTTCTCTCTCAGGCGGGGCCTCAATTAGGACTGGAACTTTTCAAGCTGAGCATCACCTTCTGGTTGGTAATTGTTGATTGCCTTCAGAAACAAAGAAGGCGACCCATTGGGTCGCCCTTACCTGCGGTGGTGTCTGCGCTAGATTTAGCGAGCACACCTCGCGGAAAGGGCGAATCCGGTGCCGTACTGGCGCTCCGAATCGGAGCTATGCCGGCACGACATGACCGACGCCGTCGGCGCCGGTTCGGGGAAGAGATTGAATGCGTTGCTGAGATTTGACATAGCTGTTGCCAGTTGATGTAGCGCGTGATAGTAACTCCTGCTCACGACGTCCGCAAGACCGATGAATAAAAGTTTTGCCAAATTCACCGAAGGTGGGCCCACTCCGGCCGGTCACTTAGCACACGACGAGTGCCAAGCGCTAGGCGCGGGCTATGCTGTCGCCAGAAACTGTGTTCCACGAGGAGAGGGACCAGTAGTGCTTGAGTTCGATTACACCGCGCTGCCATCGCACGTCTTTTTCGGTGCGGGAGCCGTGCGCGACCCGCTGGCGCACTGCGCTGAGGCCTTCCGGGCTCCGGGACGCAACCCGATCACGTCAGTGATCGCCGAGGAAGGGATCCGTGCCATGGCGCAAGGGCTTCCGGACCTCGTCGCCGACGGACACGACTTGGACGCGACGCGATGAACTCGACGCAGAAGCGGTCGCTGCCGGCGCGGCGAGAGGAGGAGCTCACCGCCGAGGTGGTGCGGAGCTTTGATGGAACCGCGTCGCCGCGGGTGGGCGAGCTGCTGCAGGGGCTCGTGCGTCACCTGCACGCCTACGCCCGGGAGGTCCGCCTCACAGAGCCAGAGTGGCGGTACGCGATTGATTTCCTGACGCGCACCGGTCACATGACCGATGAGCGGCGTCACGAGTTCATCCTGCTCTCGGACGTGCTCGGGCTGTCGATGCTGACGATCGCCATTAACGCGCCGACGGATCCGGACGCGACCGAGCCGACCGTGTTCGGCCCCTTCTTCGTTGCAGACGCACCTGAGATCGGCTACGGCGGGGACATCGCTCAGGGCGCCCAGGGCGAGCCGTGCTGGGTAGAGGGCCAGGTCACTGACACGCGGGGCGAACCCGTGACCGGTGCGACGATAGAGGTGTGGGAGGCCGACGAGGACGGGTTCTACGACGTCCAGTACAGCGACGGGAGGACCGCGGGACGTGCCCGGATGACCGCCGACCCGGAGGGCCGGTACGGGTTCTGGTCGGTCAAGCCCGCCCCCTACCCGATCCCCGGCGATGGGCCAGTGGGTGAGCTGCTCACGGCCTCTGGCCGCAGTCCGATGCGCCCCGCGCACATTCACGTCATGGTCAGCGCCCCTGACCACCGCACGCTGGTCACCCACGTCTTTCTGGCCGGCGGCGACCACCTCGATGACGACGCCGTCTTCGGCGTCAAGGAGTCTCTCATCGAACCCTTCACCCAGCAGCCGCCCGGTGCCGGACCCGGCGGCCGCACGCTTACCGACCGCTGGTGGAAGCTCGTGTTCAACGTTCGCCTCGCCCGGGAGGAAGCTCTATGACTGAGATCCTGCACACCGACGTCCTCGTCGTGGGGAGCGGGCCGGCGGGCGGAGCCGCTGCGCTGTCGCTGGCCACCCTGGGTGTGGAGAATGTCGTGATCACCAAGTACTCGTGGACCGCGAATACGCCGCGTTCCCACATCACTAATCAGCGGACGGTCGAGATCTTCCGCGACCTGGGGATCGAGGACGACATCAGGCACGGCGGGACCCCGAATCACCTGATGGGCGACACGGTGTTCTGCACAAGCCTGTCGGGCGACGAGATCGGCCGCGTAAGGACGTGGGGCACCCATCCAGCGCGGCATGCCGACTACGTCCTCGCGAGCCCGTCTGAGCACTGCGATCTGCCGCAGACGCTGCTGGAGCCGATCCTGATCGGTCACGCCGCCGCACGCGGCTCCCATATCCGCTTTGACACCGAGTACCTGGGGCTCCACCAGCACGCCGACGGCGTCACCGTCCTCGTTCGGGATCGCGTGGCTGGGAACACGTACGCGATCGAGGCGAAGTACGTTATCGGCGCCGACGGCGGGCGCAGCAAGATCGCACAGGATGTCGGTTTGCCGTTCGAGGGCCAAATGGATCTGGCCGGCTCGATGAACATCGTGTTCCACGCCGACCTCAGCGAGAAAGTCGAGCACCGCCCTAGCGTCCTGTACTGGGTCCTGCAGCCGGGGTCAGACATCGGCGGCATCGGGATGGGACTCGTGCGGATGGTCCGCCCGTGGGACGAGTGGCTGATCGTCTGGGGATATGACATCAACGAGCCGCCCCCGCAACTGGACGACGCCGAGGCGACGCGGATCGTCCACAACCTGATCGGCGACGACTCGATCCCGGTGACGATCCGCTCGACCTCGTTGTGGGGCAACAACAAGATGTACGCGACGCGGTACCGCTCTGACCGCGTGTTCTGCATGGGCGACGCCGTCCACCGCCATCCGCCGTCGAACGGGCTTGGGTCCAACACCTCGGTGCAGGACGCCTACAACCTTGCCTGGAAGCTGGCGTACGTCCTGCGCGGGCAAGCGGGCGAAGGACTGCTCGACAGCTATGACGAGGAGCGCGCGCGTGTCGGTCGACAGATCGTCCTGCGCGCAAACAAGTCGATCGAGGAGTTCGGGCCGATCTTCGAGGCACTCGGGTTCACAAACACGAGCGACCCGCAGGTGATGAATGAGCACATGCGCGCTCGGGCCGACGACACGCCGCAGGCAGCGCGCCAGCGTCAGCAGCTGCGCGAGGCGCTGGAGCTCAAGGACTATGAGTTCAACGCCCATGGCGTCGAGCTCGGACAGCGCTACCGGTCCTGCGCGGTCGTTCCCGACGGCTCGCCGGAGCCGCCCTACATCCGTGACCCCGAGCTCTATTACCACCCGACGACGTGGCCGGGAGCACGGCTGCCGCACTGCTGGCTGGGAGTGCGCGGTCACAAGGTGAGCACGCACGACCTCGCCGGGAAGGGCCGCTTCGCGCTGCTGACCGGGATCTCCGGCCAGGCTTGGGCAGCCGCTGCTCAACAGGTCGCCGGGCAGATCGGCATCGAAATCGCGACCTACGTCATCGGTCCGGGCCGCGAGCACACCGATCTCTACGACGACTGGGCGCGGCTGCGCGAGGTCGCCGAGGACGGCTGCGTGCTGGTCAGACCCGATGCGCACATAGCGTGGCGGGCACCCACGCTCACCGCTGACCCGGCGGGTGAGGTACGGGGGGCGCTCGAGTCGATCCTGGACCGAGATGGCAACCCGACTGACAACCGCCAGGTCCTGGCCCTGCACCGCGAGTAACCGGCCGGAGCGCATGGACGAATCACGCCGCGCTTCCCGCACTGATGACTCGCTGGGCGTGGTCGCCGATGCGCTGGCCCGAGCCGACGAGGCGCTGGAGCTGGCCTCGCTCTATCTCGACCCGTCGCTGGTCGACATGCTCTCGATCATCGGCTTCGACCGGCAGTTCGTCTCAGGCGAGGGATCGCATCTGTACGACACCAAAGGCCACGCCTACCTGGATCTGCATACCGGTGAGGGGTTCGCGAGCCTCGGCCACAACCATCCGCTCGTGCGCGAGACGCTTGAGGCGACGTTGGGCGCCAACCTGGCCGACGGGGTCCAGATCCACTACTCGGTACTCGCCGGGATGCTCGCCGAAGCGCTGAGCCGGCGGCTGCCGCCCGGGCTCGAGGCGGTCTTCTTCACCAGCACCGGCGCCGAAGCGGTGGATTCGGCGATGAAGTTCGCCCGTGCGGCCACGGGACGCCCCCGCTTCGTGTCATGTGACAGCAGCTTCCACGGCGTCACCCTGGGTCCGCTGTCTCTGGTTGGAGACGAGTTCTTCAAGAAGGGCTTTGGGCCGCTGCTGCCCGGCTGCCGGCGGGTGCCGTTCGGAGATCTGGCGCGCCTGGAGGCCGAGCTGCGCAAGCGCAACGTGGCGGCGTTCATCGTCGAGCCGGTGCAGGGCAGAACGGTCACGGTCCCGCCGGACGGTTACCTGCGGGCTGCGCAAGAGTTGTGCCGCCGCTACGGCACGTTGCTCATCGCCGACGAGATTCAAACCGGTCTCGGCCGCACGGGCAAGTGGTTCGCGCTGGAGCACTGGGGTCTCGAGCCGGATTTCGTGCTCGTTGGCAAGGCGCTCAGCGGCGGCTACATGCCGGTCGCGGCGATGGTGACCACCAGAAAGATCTTCCAGGCGGCCGTCGGCACGCTCGAGCGCTCGTACGTGCATCAGTCGACCTACGGCCGCAACCGCCTGTCGATGGCAGCTGGTCTGGCGTCGATGCGCGTGATCGAGCGCGACGGCCTCGTCCAACACGCGGCGGATATCGGCGCCGCGCTGCGGGACGGGCTGTCGGAGCTGGCGACCCGGCACGAGATGATCAGCGAGATACGTGGGCTGGGGTTGATGGTGGGCATTGAGCTCGGGGCGCCAAGCACGAGGCTGGCCAAGCTGAACTGGCGGTTGATCCACCTGGCCAGCGAGGGACTGTTCCCGCAGCTGGTGGTGATCCCGTTGCATCGCGACCACCGAGTGATCACGATGGCGGCCGGCAAGAACGACGTGATCAAGCTGTTGCCGCCGCTGACCCTGTCGCAGCCGGAGGTCGACCGCTTCCTGGAGGCCTTCGACGCGGTGCTCCGCGACTGCGGTGGGACCGGCTCGAAGAACTGGGGCGTGGTGCGGGAGATCGCCACCACAACGCTGCGTCGGCGGATCTCCGGTCAGCCGCCACGGTTGGCTGCGGCGACAGGGTTCCGGGGTACGCCGATCGACCCGGGGCGAGATGACTCCTGCCTGGTGACCGGAGCCAGCGGCTTCATCGGAGGACGCCTGGTGGCCCGGCTCCTGGACGAGGGGTATCAGGTCCGTTGCCTGGTCCGCCCGACCAGCGACACCTCGGCGCTGGACCGGCTAGGGGTGGAGATCGCGGTCGGCGATCTCACCGACCCCGGCTCGCTCCGTCGGGCAGCCGGCGGATGCCGCGATGTGGTCCACTGCGGCGCGCTGGTGTCCGACTGGGCAACGACAGAGGAGATCACAGCGATCAACGTCGACGGCACGCGCAACGTACTGGCCGCCGCCCGAGCTGCGTCGGCCAGGCGGCTCGTGCACCTCAGCAGCACGGACGTCTACGGCCACCCGGGCAATCAGGCGGTGGATGAGGACTACGCCCCGAGCGGCTTCGCCAACTGGTACAGCGAGACCAAGTGGGCGGCGGACGTCGATGTCCGCCAGGCACACGACAGGGGAGACGTGGAGACGGTGATCCTGCGACCCGCCACCGTCTACGGGCCCGGTTCCAAGACGGTCGTCGGCGAGCTGGCACAGGCGATCCGCCGCGGACAGATGCTGCTGATCGATCGCGGCAGGACGATCGCCGGCCTCTGTTACGTGGACAACCTGATCGACCTGGCGCTGCTGACGCTGCGCCACAGCGGGGCGCCCGGGCATGCGTTCAACGTCAGCGACGGGCTCGACGTGACCTGGAAGCAGTTCACCGACGATCTCGCGGCTGGTCTCGACAGCCCCCCGGTTCGTTGGAGCGCGCCGTACTGGGCGGCCGATGCCGTGGGCACGACGCTCGAGCTCGGGTACCGCGCGCTTCGCAGGACAACGCGGCTGAAGATCCCGCCGCTGCTCTCCCGGCAGGCCGTCCACGTGCTCGGCCGAGACCAGGACTTCAGCACCCGCAAGGCCAGCGAACTGCTCGGATGGCAGCCACGCATCGGATATGCCGACGGTCTACGGGCAACGCTCGACTGGTTGAAGAGCGAGCACCTGAGCTGATCGGACAAGCGCGGCCCACCCACCCGCTTACGCGCCAGATCCGTAGTCCTCCGCGAGATGTCTGTGGAGCGTCATGCTGCGGCGTCGGTGGAGCCTGGCCGACAACTGTCCTATGCCACAAACGGGGACCTTCACCGCTGCGGCGAGGAAGGTCTGGCATCTCGCTTGTGCCGGCGCGACGATCGACGCGCTCCACGCCGGGACCGGCGCGAGCTTCGGACTACCTGCGGTCCTGCTCCAGATCGGGCTGTTGTAGACGCGCAGCTCGACTAGGCCTTCGGGCAGCCTGCAATCAAGGCTGCCTGCGCGGCCGCGGGCACGGTCTGCTTGATGATCTGCTGACATTCTCGCGCGGCGACCCGCTTGATGCTCGCGCCTGAGCCATCCACAGCTTGCTTGCAGAGGAGTAGATACTTGGCCTTACCGCTCGTCGACAGCCGCGACCGCGCTGCGGTCGAGCTACAGGTCGACAGCTCCACGTCAGTCGAGGTGGTCCCACCAGAGGCGACCGGAGTCGTGGACGTGGCGACGGAACCGGTCGTTGCGCCACGCGGCGTGGCCGGCGCGCCCGAGGTGGAGCTGCTGCTACCGCATCCCGCGATGAATGCGGCGCCTGCGACCAGAACGGCAACCTGCAAACACACTCGCTTCACCATCGGTCCTCCTGGCAGCCGAGCCCGGACGCCGCGATCCTCAGCCGCCGAGGGAGGGGATGGCCGGGCTCGCGCCTGGTTTGACGTCAACTGCCGGTTCGGTTTCGGGCAGCGATCGATGTAGGAACAGATAAACCCCCGCCACCGTACCCACGAGGGTGAATACCGACCACCCAATGCCCTGTCCGATCTGGGTCGCGATCGGCCCCGGGCAGGCGTCGGCTACCCCCCAGCCAATGCCGAACAGCACGCTTCCGACGATGTGCCGGCGGGCCGGCGAGTCGCGCGTCCATACCAGTGGGGTGTCGATCAGCAGGGCGCGCCGTTCGCGCCTCCGTAGCAGCGCCAGTCCGAGCGCAGCAGTGCCGACGGCCGACGCGAAGAACAGGAACAGGTAGCTGTGCTCGAACAGCAGTGCGCCGCGGATCACGTCGGGGCTGCTCATCCCGCTCCAGCACAGCGTGATCCCGAACACGAGACCGATCGTGGCGGCGGCGATCCGTACACGCATCTAGATCACCGCCTTGATCAGGAAGCTGACGACAATCGCCGTCCCGAAGAACGTTGCCGTCGCCACGAGGCTTGCCGGCGAGAGAGCCGCCGTTCCGCTGAGGCCGTTCCCGGATGTGCAGCCACCAGCCAGCTTGGCCCCGAACCCGATCAAGCCGCCGGAAGCAACGAGTAGGATCGGAATCCAGATTCGAGCAGAGCCGTGAAAAGCGCGGGTCATCCAACCGTAACCGTGAAAGTCGGGGCCGCCCCAGAGCACCAGGAAGACGGCTCCGCCGGCGAAGACACCGATCGCGAACCAGCCGCGCCAATCGAAGCTGAAGCTCCCGCGGCTCAGCTTGCTGATCAGCTCGGAAAAGCCGCCCGTGACGCCGAGGCGCCCGTTGAAGAGCGCACGGCACGCGACCGCACACAGTCCGAGTACCGGCCCGGCGACGAACCAAGCCAGCTGATGATGCAACATACATGGCCTCCTGACCTTACGTGGGCGGCTTCGGCTGGATCGCTGCCGACGGCGCCGATCCTGCGAAATAGTTGCATACTCGATCGAACTAGTTGGCAAAGCCAATGCTGGTAGCTGTGCGGCCCTCGAACAACACGTCCACCGATCGCTTTCGCGCAGGCGTCGCGGCGCTGGCGGTGCTCGCCGTCTTCGGTGCCGCGACGGCGGCCAGATCCGCTCCTGCCCGTGCGAGCTCCGCGCACACCGGGGCGACCGTGGTCGGCGTCGGCCGCGCGACCGTAGGGCAGGCGATCCCGTCGGGATTCCTCGGGCTCTCGACCGAGATCCCGGCGATCGAGTCGTATGCCGGCGCGGATCCAGAGGCGATCGACCCCGTGTTCGAGCAGCTGATACGGAACCTCGCGCCGGGTCAGAATCCCGTGCTGAGGATCGGCGGCGACAGCACCGACTGGACGTGGTACCCGGTTCCAGGAATGCGACGCCCACCGTGGGTCAGGTACACCCTGACCGCGGGCTGGATGCAGGTAACCAGGGCACTCGTCCAGGCGATAAACGGTCGTCTCATCCTCGGCACCAACCTCGAGGCAGATAGCTCGGAGGTGGCCGCCGCCGAGGCCAACGCCATGATCGACGGGATCGGAAGGGGATCGATCGAGGCGCTCGAGATCGGCAACGAACCGGAGCTCTACAGCGGCTTCGCCTGGTATCACACCGCAGCTGGACGCGCCGTCCCCGGGCGCCCCGCTGGTTATGACTTCTCGGACTTCACGCATGACTTTTCGCACATCGCCCGGGCGCTTCCGCAGATCCCGCTCGCGGGCCCCGCGATCGGCTCTCCGGCCTGGACGCCGCAGCTGGGCCAGTTCCTGGCCGCCGAGCCGCGCGTCGGGCTGGTCACTCTGCACAGCTACCCGCTCGAGCGATGTGGGACCTCTACCCACCCGACGGTCGCGCAGCTCCTGTCCGAGACATCTTCGCTCGGGCTCGCCGACGGTCTCGCGCGTTACGTTGCGCTCGCTCACGCACACGGCCGTGAGCTGCGAATCGATGAGATGAACTCGGTCGCGTGCGGGGGAGAGGCCGGGGTCAGCAACACGTTCGCCTCGAGCCTCTGGTCGCTCGATGCGCTCTTCGCAATGGCGAGCGTCGGGGTCGACGGCGTCAACATCCACACCTCCCCGGTCTCGAGCAGCCATCTCTTCAGCTTCCGAGAGGTCAACGGCGAATGGGAGGGACAGGTAAGCCCCGATTATTACGGTCTGCTGATGTTCGCTCAGGCCGCGCCCGACGGCTCGCGGCTGCTGAGAATCTCCGGACCCATTCATGGGGCGCTTCGGGCGTGGGCCACGCGCGCTCCGAACGGGCAGATCCATGTCGTGCTGATCAATACGAGCACTGCCCGGGCCGGGCTCGTCGCCGTGAAGATCCCGGCGACGGCAGCGTCCGCCACGCTCGAGCGGCTCTCGGCACCGAGCGTCACCGCCACCACGGGCGTGACGATTGGAGGCCAGAGCTTTGGCGCCGAGACTGACACCGGAGTGCTCGCCGGCACTCCGCAGACCACCGAGGTGACACCCGCCGCCGGCGAGTATTCAGTCGAGCTCCCACCGGCGAGCGCCGCGATGCTGACGCTCCCCGGTTAGAGGCCACACACCTATTCAGTAAGCGGGCGAGGGACCGATTAACCCGGATCACGACACGAGACACTCGGCCCCGGGCAAGGACTCGGGCCACCAGCTGTCGGTGCTCAGCGGCCTCGCCGCGCTGAGCCTCGACGCGCTCTCGAGCGTCGCGTACGGCCCTCAGGCGGCGATGACAGTGCTGGTGTTGGCGGGCACGGGCGCGCTGCGCTTCACCCTGCCGCTGATGGTGACGATCACCGCGATGCTGGTGCTGCTGGTGATCTCCTACACGCAGGTGATAGCCGCGCATCCCGAGGGAGGGGGTGCCTACTCGGTCGCCAAGCAGGATCTTGGACGACGCTGGAGCCTGCTTGCTGCTGCATCGGTCGTAGTGGACTACGTGCTCACGGTTGCCGTCAGCCTGGCCGCGGGCGCGGCGAGCCTGGGCAGCGTCTTCCCGTCGCTGGCGCATCACCTGCTGGCGGTGTGCCTGATCGGGCTCGTCCTGCTGACCGTAGTCAACATGTTCGGCATCGCCGAATCGGCGCGCTTCCTGATGCTGCCGACGCTCGTGTTCATCCTCAGCATCTTCGCGGTGATCATCGTCGGGCCGTTCCATCCACACCCGGTCGCCGTCATAGGCACGCCCGAACGGTTCCCGGTGACAGCGACGCTCGGCGTGCTGCTGGTGCTGAAGGCGTTCGCCTCCGGCTGCTCGGCGGTGACCGGGGTGGAGGCGATCTCGAACGGGGTGCCGTCGTTCAGGAAGCCGCGGGAACGGAACGCGCAGCGGACCGAGATCAGCCTTGGCGTGCTGCTCGGGATCATGCTTGTCGGGCTCGCGATCCTGATCAAGATCCACCACGTGCTTCCGCGCAACCACGTCACCGTGCTCGCTGAGCTGACGGCCGGTGCGTTCGGCAAGGGCTGGGCTTTCTACATCTCGAACCTGGCCGTCACGCTCGTGCTGGCGCTGGCGGCGAACACCAGCTTCGGCGGGCTGCCGGTGCTCATGAGCCTGCTAGCGAAGGACAACCGGCTCCCTCACTTGTTCTACCTGCGCGCGGAGCGGCCGGTGTACCGGTATGGGATCGTCGCGCTCGCGATCCTTGCGGGGCTGCTGCTCGTGGCGGTCAACGGGGATACCAACGCTTTGATCCCGCTGTTCACGATTGGCGTGTTCATCGGCTTCACGATCAGCCAGACCGGGCTGATCGTCCACTGGCGCAGGACGCGGCCACCGCGATGGCGTCTGCGGGCGGTCCTCAACGGCGCCGGGGCCGTGATGACAGCGGTCGCCGTCGTCGTGTTCGTCACGACGAAGTTCCTCGCCGGAGCATGGGTGGTGACGATCGCGATCCCGCTCCTGATGATCATGTTCTCGCGGATCGAGAATTACTACGCCGAGGTGGCGGCAGAGCTCCGCCTCGGCAAGACGCCGCCGCGTCCCTGCCGGCGCGAGAGCATCGTCGTCGTCCCGACGACGACCGTCAGCCTGGCCACCGAGCGCGTGCTGAGCGCCGCGCTGTCACTCGGCGACACCGTCGTCGCGGTCGCGGTCGCCGGCGATGACGACGAGCGCGACCGGATCAAGCGGCAGTGGGATCAGTGGAAGTCCGGGGTGCCAATCGAAGTGCTCGTTGATCCGCACCGCTCGCTCGTGCGCTCGGTTCTGCGCTACGTCGGGTCGATTCCGAAGGACGATGTGACGGTCACGGTCCTGATCATCGAGATCGAGCCCCGCAAGCGCCGCCACGAGATCCTCCACAATCAGCGCGGTGCTCTGCTCGCGACCACGCTCCGACTCCGCACCGACGTGATCGTGGCGACGCTCTCGTTCCGCCTGCACGACTGACACCGCCCCGTGCGCCAGGATCGCCGATCAGCTCACGGAGGCGCGGCTGCCCACGGGCGCGCCGCTGCCGACGGGGATCGCGCGCCGCTGCCGGCGTGACCGTGGCAGCGGCGGCTCGATCGTCGTGTCGTGAGCGGTGCGCAGCACGACGATCTCGCCGGATGCATTCTCGAGCAGCCAGGCGACATCGGCCGCATCGAAGCCGTTGCCGCCGGGCGTGGCAGCGGCCAGCACGATGCGGTCGTAGCGCTCGTGCTCGAACGTCTGGCGCAGCGCGTGGCGGTAGGTCCGGCCGCGCTCGATTCGCGCGTCGACCGGGATGCCCCAGGCCGTCGCCCGCTGCTCGATCGCCTCCTGCAACGACAGCGCGATGCTCGACTGACGGGGGAGCGGTGTGTCGATTGGCAGGTGCCACGAGACGCGTGCGAGGAACACGGGAACGAGTGTCGCGTCCTCTGCCTTCGCGAGTCGAAGCGACGCATCGAGCGCTCGCTGCGAGAGCGCGCGGCCCATGAACGGGAACAGGATCCGCTTTGCGCCGGCAGTCGGAAGCCGACTCGGGCGACGGCGCCGGTACTGAAGATGCATCGCCGCCAGCCAGACCACCGCGACCGCCAGCAGCACGACCAGGACGAGCAGCACAGCCGTCATAGTTCCTCCCTCTTTCCGTTGCCGCCGGCGCTGAGGAGCGTGCGATCGGCGACGATCCGTAGGTCGACCCCCGGCAGCAGGCTGAGCAGGCGGAACGGCAGCGCCGGCTGCAGCAAACGCCGGATCGCCGGCCGGGGCTTCGGCCTTCCCATCAATATGTACGTGGTGCCACGCTCCTGCGCGACCCTCGCAGCGGTCGCCGCGATGTCGTCGCCGTGCTCGATCAGCAGGTGGGCGCCGAGCACGCTGGCGAGACGCCGGAGGGCGTCGAGCTGCTCGCGCTCAGCCTCGTTGGGCTCGTTGTTGGTTACCCAAAGCAGGTCGAGCTCGCCGCCGAGACGCTGCGCGGAGCGCCAGGCCCGGCGAACGACCCGCTGCGATTTCGGTGTGGGTGTGATCAGCGCCAGCAGCCGGTCGTGGATTGCCTGGGGCGCGGCGGTGTCGATCAACCGCTCCTCGCGGCTGCCGAGCACCGGCTCGGTGATCGCGCGCTTGTGCTCGACCTCCTCGGCGACCTGGCGCAGCGAGACCTCGCGTAGCGCGGCGAGGTTCTCGACGGTGAAGAAGTTGTTCAGGGCCGCCTGGACGCGGTCGTGCGGGTAGACCTTGCCGGCGCGCAGCCGCTCGATCAGTGACTCCGGCGTGAGGTCGATCAGCACGACGTCGTCCGCCGAGCCGAGCACGGCGTCGGGAACCGTCTCGCGCACGCGCGTGCCCGTCACTTCCGCGACCTGGTCGTTGAGGCTCTCGAGGTGCTGGACGTTTACGGTCGAGAAGACATCGATCCCGGCGGCGAGCACGTCCTCGATGTCCTCGTAACGCTTGGTGTGCTCGAGGCCGGGAGCGTTGGTGTGCGCGAGCTCGTCGATCAGGCAGAGTTCGGGCGCGCGGCGCAGGATCGCCGGTAGGTCCATCTCCTCGAGCTCGGTGTCGCGATAGCGGACGCGGCGCCGGGGGATGACCTCGAGGCTTTCTGCCTGGGCGATCGTGTCGGCGCGGCCGTGGGGCTCGAGGTAGCCGATCACGACGTCGCGTCCGGCCTCAGCCTCGGCCTGACCCTCCTGGAGCATCCGGTACGTCTTGCCGACGCCGGCGGCCATGCCGAGGAAGATCTTGTACCGGCCTCGATGCTCCTCGCCGCGATCGGATTCGGCGTCGGTGGGATTGGGCGGTTCCATACACCGCCATCATCGCGCTCGGCGAGCACTCCGCGCGACCATCTTTCTAGGCGCCGAGGATGTTGTGGACTACGAGGTCGATCAGCTTGATCCCAACGAATGGGGCGATGATCCCGCCGAGGCCGTAGATACAGAGGTTGCGTCGGAGCAGCGCGCTGGCACCGATGGCGCGGTACTTGACGCCCCTGAGCGAGATCGGGATCAGGAGCGGGATCACAATCGCGTTGAAGATGATCGCTGAGATGACGGCGGAACGAGGATCGCCGAGGTGCATGATGTTGAGCACGTGGAGCGGGCCCAGCCCGCCCTTCGTCGTTGCCCAGGTCGTAGCGAAGATGGCGGGCAGGATCGCGAAGTACTTGGCGACATCGTTGGCGATCGAGAACGTCGTCAACGCGCCGCGGGTGATCAAAAGCTGCTTGCCGACCTCGACGATCTCGATCAGCTTCGTCGGATTGGAGTCGAGGTCGACCATGTTGCCGGCCTCGCGTGCCGCCTGAGTGCCGGTGTTCATCGCGACGCCGACGTCGGCCTGCGCGAGCGCCGGGGCATCGTTGGTCCCGTCCCCGGTCATAGCGACCATCCGCCCGCTTGCCTGCTGTTCCTTGATCAGCGCGAGCTTGGCCTCCGGTGTCGCTTCTGCGAGGAAGTCGTCGACGCCTGACTCTTCGGCGATCTTGGCGGCGGTGAGGCGGTTGTCGCCGGTGATCATGATCGTGCGGATGCCCATCGCGCGGAGCTGGTCGAAGCGCTGGCGCATCCCTTCCTTGATCGTGTCCTTGAGGTAGATCACTCCCATCACCTGCGAGTCGCGGGCGACCGCCAGCGGGGTCCCTCCCTCACGTCCGATCCGGTCGAGGACCGGCTGGAGCTCCGCGGGGGGGCGGCCGCCCTCGGCCTTGACCCATTCGATCACCGAGTCACCAGCGCCCTTGCGGAGCTGACTGCCGTTCAGGTCGACGCCGCTCATCCGCGTCTGCGCGGTGAACGGGACGAACGTGGCGTGGGTGGCGGCCATGTCGTGCTCGCGCAGGCCGAACTTCTTTGCGAGCACGACGATCGAACGCCCTTCCGGGGTCTCGTCGGCGAGCGATGAGAGCTGCGCGACCTCCGCGAGCTCGGCCTCGGTGACCCCGGGCATCGGGATGAATTCGGACGCGAGCCGGTTTCCGATCGTGATCGTGCCGGTCTTGTCGAGCAGCAGCACGTCGACGTCGCCTGAGGCCTCGACCGCCCGGCCCGAGAGGGCAAGCACGTTGCGGCGCACCAGCCGGTCCATCCCGGCGATCCCGATCGCTGAAAGCAGCGCCCCGATCGTGGTTGGGATCAGCGCGACCAGCAGCGAGATCAGCGTCGTCTCGGAGATCGGGGTGTGCGCGAACAGCCCGAACGGCCTCAGCGTGGCGACCACGATCATGAAGATCAGTGTCAGCCCCGCGAGGAGGATGTTGAGCGCGATCTCGTTCGGGGTCTTGCGCCGCTCAGCACCCTCGACGAGCGCAATCATGCGGTCGATGAACGACTGCCCGGGCTCCTGGGTGATCTCGATTACGAGCTGGTCCGAGGTCACGCGGGTGCCGCCGGTGACGGCGCTGCGGTCGCCACCAGATTCGCGGATCACCGGCGCGGACTCGCCCGTGATCGCCGATTCGTCCACTGACGCGATCCCTTCGATCACGGTTCCGTCGCCGGGGATCAGTTCGCCTGCGTCGACTACTACGACATCGCCCTTGACGAGCTCCGCGGCGCGTTTCGTCGAGCCGTCCTGCATCAGCGCCATTGTCTCCTGGCGCAGCGCCCGGAGCGTGTCGGCCTGGGCGCGACCGCGGCCTTCGGCGAACGCTTCGGCCATGTTCGCGAACACGACCGTGAGCCAGAGCCAGACCGAGATCGTGAACGTGTACCACGCTGGTTCGTGACCGCCCCCGAGCGGCTTGCCGCCGAACACCTGGATGAGCCAAGTAGCGGTAGTGATGGTCGCGCCGATCTCGACGACGAACATGACCGGGTTGCGGATCTGCACGCGCGGGTCGAGCTTCTTGAAGCTGTCGAACAGCGCACGAACAACGATGTCACGGCGGAACAGCGAGATCGCCTGTCGCTCGGACGGAGTTGCAGGGGCGCTAGGCGCTTCGGAAGGAGTGGTTGTCGACATGGATGTCTTTGCTCAGCCGGTCAGAGACGCCGGTCAGCTCGTGGAGGGGGAGAGGCGGTTGAGGGCAAGGTTGATTTCGAGCACGTCGACGCCCGGTTCGCCTGAGAAGCCGAGGCCGCGCCCGAGCGTGTACTTGGAGATCAGCTGGTGAACGGTGCTCAGCGACAGCCGGCGGACCGCCGCGATCCGGTAGGCCTGGATGTCGGCGTTAGCGATCGAGATCTCCGGGTCGACTCCGGACGCTGAGGTGTCGGCGGCGTCGACCGGGACCTTGGCGGCGGTGAGCCCTCCCGGGTAGTAGGGGGTGCCGTTGGGTGCCTTGTCGAGCGCGATGTACGCGGCGATGTTGGCCTCGAGTGCAGCCTTGGTGACGACGCTGTTCGGGCCGTAGTTCTCGAACTCGGTCGCCGCGTCGTTGTCCGCCGGGACGGTTCCCGAGGGTCGGGTCTGGAAGTAGTGCGGGTCGGGGGTTGTGACGGGCTCGCCGTCACTCATCTCCACCTTCCCGTTCTTGTAGACCAGGTCGGCGAAGTTCTGGCCGATGATCTTCGACCCGACGAGCTTGCCGCCGACGTAGACCTGCTGGCCGTTCGCGTTCCCCGGAAACGCGACCTGGCTGACACCGGTGATGAACAGCGGGTAGACGATCCCGAACAGCAGCGTCAGTACGACGATCCCGATCGCGGAAGTGATGAGATCACGTTTCATAACAAGGTTCAGTTGTAGAGGTGGGTAGTGAGGCCTTGGACGATGGGTCCAAGCAGCAGGGCGGGGAAGAAGGTGAGCGCGCCGACGAGGATGATCACGCCGATCAGGAGCACCACGAACGTCGGGTTGTCGGTGCGCATCGTGCCCAGGCCGGCGGGGCTGATGCGCTTACCGGCCAGCGCGCCTGCGACGGCGAGTGCGAACAGGATCGGTGCATATCGCGCGAAGACCATGTCGAAGCCGCCGAGCAAGTCCGCCAGCGTGATCCCGTGCGACCCGAGGTTCCCCGAGTTTGGCTGGATGAACCCCGTATATCCCGCGAACGCCGAACCGTTGTTGTTCGCCTGCGACAGGTACGAGTAGAACGTCTCAGAGAAGCCTTGCGGCCCACCCTTTGCGTTGGCGGAGATAGAGAGCGCACGCGCACTCCTGCTCGCGGTCGCGACAGCGGTGCAGAACAACGCGGTCAGCGGCGTGATCAGGATCGCCAGCGAGACCAGCTTGATCTCGCGGCCCTCGATCTTCTTACCCAGATACTCCGGCGTGCGCCCAACCATCAGACCGCCGAGGAACACCGCCAGGATTACATACATCAGGATCGAGTAAAGGCCCGTCCCGACGCCGCCGAAGATCACCTCGCTCGCCGACAGGTTCGCGAACGGCACCGCGCCACCGATACCAGTGAACGACTCGATCGCGCTGTTAACAGCACCACAAGAGGTGACAGTCGTGATGACGTCGAACAGCGCCGATCCGGCGATCCCGAAGCGCTGCTCCTTGCCCTCCATGTTCCCGCCGGTCGATCCGGAGATCACGCCGGTGTGCAGACCGGCCGCATGCTGAGCCGGGGAGCCATGCGCCTCGGCGATGTAGGCAACGATGACCGCGCCGAGGAACATGATCATCATCGTGGTGTAGATCGCGTAACCCTGACGGCGATTGCCCGCCATCTTGCCGTACATAAAGACCAGCGCGCCGGGAATGATCAACACCGACAGCATCTCGAGGAAGTTGGTGAACCCGGTCGGGTTCTCGAACGGGTGCGCAGAGTTCGTGTTGAAGAAACCGCCGCCGTTGGTTCCGAGCAACTTGATCGCCTCCTGGGAGGCGACCGGCCCCATCGCAAGCGTCTGCGAGATTCCCGTGATCCCGTGCACCGTCAGGTAGGACGAGAAGTTCTGGATTGACCCCTGGAAGACGAGGACCAGCGCGTACACGATCGACAGTGGCGCGAGCACGTACAGGATCGTGCGAATCATGTCCTGCCAGAAGTTGCCGATGCTCTGGCCGCTGCGTGACACGATCCCGCGGACGAGCGCAACGGCCACAACGATGCCGACGCCGGCGGAGAGCCAGTTCTGAACTGTCAGCCCTGCCATCTGGCTGAAATAGGACATCGTCGTCTCGCCGCCGTAGTACTGCCAGTTCGTGTTCGTCATGAACGACGAAGTGGTGTTGAACGTCACATTCCACGGCGCCGAGTGGTAATGCATCGGGTTCAGCCCGGTGAAGTCCCACAGCGTCTGCGAACGCAAGATGAAATACAGCATCAGCCAGCCGACAAGCGAGAAGATGATCAGGCTCTTCGCGTACTGCTTCCAATCCTGGCCTTGTTCGGGGTTGACCCGCATGACCTTGTACAGCCATCGCTCCGGAACTCGGAACACGGGGTCGAGAATCGTGCGCTCGCCCGTGTAAACCGCCGCCATGTAGCTCCCGAGCGGGAGTGCAACCACTGTCAGCAGCGACACGAACAGGAAGATGGTGAGCCAACCGAGGAACGTCATACCTGCACCCTGTTAGAACTTCTCGCCGCGTAGCAGTGCATAGAGCAGGTAGGCGCAAATGAGCACGGAGACGACCAGGCCGAAGAAGTCCGCGGCCCCCATGTGGGGAAAGAAGAGCACTGCCGGCTCCGAGCTCATATCTTGTCGATCCCGAGGATCAGCGCGTACAGGATCGCGAACATGAGAATCCCGAGGACGATCGAAACAACATCCATGGGTTGCATGCTCGACGACTGAGCGTCAACGACGCGTGCAGAAAGGTCGTGCCGGCGTGCAGATCGTGTGAAGGTGGGCTGCTCGCCTAGCGGCTCGCAGCCTTGGGAGAATCGCCCAGGGGGCGATTCTCCCGGCGCGGGCGCAGCGCCGCGTCTACCCGCGAACCGATACCCACACGCCGCCGGCGTGGGTGGGCTGCTCGCCTAGCGGCTCGCAGCCTTGGGAGAATCGCCCAGGGGGCGATTCTCCCGGCGCGGGCGCAGCGCCGCGTCTACGCCGCGAACCGATACCCACACGCCGCCGGCGTGGGTGGGCGGCGGCCTACGCCGCGAACCGATACCCCACGCCGGGGTCCGTCTTGATGTAGCGCGGCCCTGACGCCGGCTCGATCTTGCGGCGCAGATTGGCGATATGCGCCCTCAGGACCTGCGTGTCGTCGCTGTAACCGGCGCCCCAGACCGACACAAGCAGTTCGCGGTGCGTCATCAGCCGACCACGGTTGCGCGCGAGCAGGCGAAGCAGGTCGAACTCCGTGGGCGTCAGGTGAACCTCTACCCCGTCGTGGAGGACGGTCCGGCGAGCGAGGTCGACCTCGAGCCCGTCGGCGCCGATAACCGCCTCCTCCGGCCCGGGGCCGATCCGCCGGATGTTCGCCTCCAGTCGAGCCACGAGCTCGCGGGGACCGAACGGCTTGGTGACGTAGTCGTCCGCGCCGGCCGCGAGCGCACGCACCTTCGCGTCCTCGTCACCGACCGCCGACAGGACAATGATCGGCATCTCGCTCCACTCGCGGATGCGAGCGCACAGCTCCGTGCCGTCGAGGTCGGGCAGCACGAGGTCGATGATCGCCGCGTCCGGTGGCCGGACCGCCACGAGGTCAAGCGCCTCCTCGGCGGTCTCCGCGGGCACCGCCTCGAAGCCGGCGTCGCGCAGGATCACGCGGAGCGCCCTCAGTATCTGCGGCTCGTCGTCGCATACGAGGACCCTCGGTTTACCGGGGGACGTCATGCCCTGACCTCCTCGGGGACGTCGTCCGCGACCGCGTGCACGGGGAGTGAGATCACGAAGCTCGTGCCCTGACCCGGCAGCGATTCGACCGAGATGGTGCCGCCGTTGGCCTCGACGAACCCGCGTGCGATCGCGAGCCCGAGACCCGACCCGGTCCAGGGCCGCGGGCCGGGACCGCGGCCACGGTAGAAGGGCTCGAAGATCCGGTCCCGCTCCGCGGCCGGAATTCCCGGGCCCAGATCGACGACCCGGACCACGACGCGGTCGCCGATGCGCCGCGCGTTGACGGAGACGGGCAGCCCGTTCGAGTAACGCCTGGCGTTCTCCAGCACGTTCGCGAACGCACGCTCGAGCTGGGCGCCGTCGGCGCGGAGAGCCGGCACGTCGGGGTCGATCGAGATGCGGACCGCGACCGGACGATCGGGCAGGCCGTCGCGCGCTGTGAGCAGGATGTCCTCGACGGAGATCCACTCGCGGCGCGGCTCGGCCCTACCCGCCTGCAACCGGGAGAGATCGAGCAGCTTGTCCACGAGCGCCGACAGCCGGGTGCCCTCGTCGACGACGGCGGCACTCAGCTCGTGGCGCTCCTCGTCGGTCAGCGAGCTCGTGCCGAGGGCGTGGCCGCCGGCGACGATCGCCGTCAGCGGCGTTCTCAGGTCGTGCGAGACCGCCCGTAGCAGCGCCGTCTTGACGTCGTCCGAGCGCCGGAGCGCCGCCGTCTCGACGGCTTCGGACTGCATCGCATCCCGGCGTAGCGCGATCGCCACCAGCGCCCCAAGCGCCGGGACCACCTGAGCACGCAGGCGCTCGGCGACGTCGGGAGCGAGCCCGCGCGGCACGAGCAGGGTTGCGATCTGGGTACCGTCGCCTCCGCGCAGGGCGAGTCCGACGCGGCGCTCGTCGCCATCCGCCGCGCCGAGCTCGATCGCCGCCGAGGGAATCGCGAGCGCCTCGGCGACGCGGCGCGCGGTCGAGCCGAGCGCCGTGCGCGTGTCCGATCCGGCGAGCAGCTCGCGGGCCAGCGCCGCCGCCAGGTCGGCCTCGCGGCGACCCTGCTCCGCGTCGAGCGCGCGGCTGCGCGCGAGCTCGGCGATCGCGCTGACGACCGCCGCGACGGTCACGAGCGCGGCCAGCGCGACCCAGTTGCGGCTGTCTGAGAGCGTGAAGCGGCCGACCGGGGGAAGATGGAAGAAATTGAATGCGGCTGCGCTCAGCAGCGACGTGACGAGGCCGAGGGCGAGCCCCCAGTAGGCCGAGACGAGGAGTACCGCCGGGAGGTAGACGACGCTGAGCGAGACCGTCGGTGCGACGGACTTGAGCGGGTAGATGGCGAGCGTCGCCGCTGCCACGGCGGCGAGCGCCACCGCCAAGCCGACCGCCGGCCGCGGACGCGCACCGCGCAGGTGATCGGGACGTAGACGGGAGAGCACAAGTCGGAGCGTACGCGCACAAGAACCCTGAGCTCGGGGGAAGGAGTCTGAGCCCGCGGGGCGAAACGCACCCACATGCTCCAAAGACACCGCGCCCCAGGTATCGATCCACGACCCGCCCAGACCACGAAGGGCTTCGAGCACCTGCAGGATGAGTGGGTGTACCTCCTGCGCTGGCTGGCCGAGGGCCGGGTCGAGCACGTGCTCACAGGCCCGGCCGCCGAGGCGATCCGGGGGAGCAACATCGCCTCCGGGCCGGTGACGATCGTGCCCGCACCGTACCGCCGGAACCTCGATCGCCTCGCGAGCTCGCTGCTCGCCACCCACGCGCAGCTGCGGACCGACGGCGTCGCCGAGACGGCCCCGATGCGCTTCAGCGCCGCCAAGCTGGCAGGCGGCGAACGCTGGACGGTTCGATGCGAGAGCACCTACGACCTCGACATCGCGATCGTGCCCGCGGAGCGCTACTCAGAGCTCCTGTACGAGGCGAGCCGGTTCGAGATTGAGCCCGGCCTGAGCGTCGAGGTCGCCTCCACGGAGGATCTCGCGCACCACTCGCAGGGTTCGCTGATCGGCGAGGAGCCCGAGATCCGCGTCTCGCGTGGGCCCGTGCCGTCGAGCGCCGCCTGAGTAGACCGTCGCCTCCAGCCCCGGAATCGGCCGGGGCTACGCTTCCTCAGGTGCCCAGGCGTGCAGTGCTTGCATTGGTAGGCGCCGCCACCGGCGTCGTTCTCCTGGTCCTCACGTGGTTCGCCGCGTTCCGGATCGGGATCGTGGGGCGTGCCGACGCCAGCGTAATGCGCGGGTTCTTGGGCCTGCGCCGGCCGATCATCGACCGGATCGCCAACGCGATCGCGAACGTGTGCGACCCGAAGCCGTACGTGTGCCTGGGGGCGGTCGTCGTCGTCGCCGCTCTGATCAGGCGACGCGGCCGGGTCGCCATCGCCGCAGCCGGCATCATGACTGCCGCCTGCCTAACGACGCAGATCCTGAAGCCGCTGCTGGGCCAGACCCACCCCGTAGTGGTGTATGTCGACGGGAGTCCACAGTTCTTCGTCGGCTCGTGGCCAAGTGGGCACGCGACCGCTGCCATGTCGCTGGCGCTGTGCTCCGTACTCGCGGCGCCGGCTCGATGGCGCCCGTTTGTCGCCGCGGCAGGCGCGGCGTTCGCGGTCGCCGTCAGCTTCTCCTTCCTGACCCTGGCCTGGCACTACCCGAGCGACGTACTCGGAGGCTTTCTGGTCGCCGCGACCTGGACGATGCTCGGCGTCGCCGCCGTTTGGACAGCCGACGCGCGCCGGCCGCGGCCCGCCCCAGGGACGGCCGCAGCGACCCGTCTCACCGTGCGCCAAGCGCTCGGTCCGCCCGCTGCGGTGGTGCTCGGCGCCGTGGCCCTCATCGGCCTCGTTGCACTGGCGCGGCCCCACTCCGTTTTGACCTACGCGCGCGACCACACAGCCTTCGTCGTCGGCGCCGCGGCGATCGGCGCTCTAGGTCTCGCCCTCGCGACCGGGCTGATGCTCGTCACCACGCGCCGACGTTGAACTCGCTGGCGCCCGGCGCGGATCGACAGGACTCCGGCCCGGCGCACGCGACGATATCCGCGCCAATTGAACGAGCGCCAGCGAGTTCAACGGTAGCGGCCCGGCTCCCACAGCGGCTCGTCGCCGCCGTTGGCGCCTCGCGCGAGTATGAAGAGCAGGTCCGACAGGCGGTTCAGGTAGCGAACGACCTCCGGGCCCAGCTCATCGCCACAGGCGATCGCGAGCCGCTCCGCCCGGCGGCACACCGTCCGGCAGACGTGAAGGTGGGCGGCGGCGGGTGTGCCGCCCGGAAGCACGAACGAGCGCAGGGGAGCGAGCGTGTCGTTGACCTCGTCACAGCGCTGCTCGAGCCACGCGGTCTGCTCAGGGATGACGCGCAGGCGCTCGCGCTCGGGGTCGTGCGGGGCAGCCGTGTCGGCGCCGACGTCGAACAGATCGTTCTGGATTCGTCGCAGCCACGCCGCGTACGCGTCGGGCAGTCCGGCGATCGTGAGGACGACGCCGATGTGCGAGTTCAGCTCGTCGATGGTCCCGTAGGCCTCGATCCGGGGATGCGTCTTCGGCACCCGGCTCATGTCGCCCAGATGCGTCTCGCCCGAGTCACCGAGGCGCGTGTAGATACGGGTCAGGTTCACCGTCACGGCGATCTGAGTGTAGAAGCCTTGGGGGGGCTTGGTCGATTTTAGTTCGCTGTGAACCAAAATCGACCACGACCTCGGAGTGTGGGGCGCCGACCCCCGACGCACACTTATCTCCGGCTGCGATCCTCGCGTACGATGCCGCGCGTTCAGCACCGGAAGCCTGTCATCCATCGCCACGGTCCACGCCGTCGCTTCAGCGCCCGGACCTCGATGGCGCTCCTGGCAGGCGTCCTCGCGCCCGCGCTCGCCGGCTGTGGGCTGGTGCCCAACCGCGGCAGCAGCGCCGTGAGCCTGACGATCACGCGCGATTTCGGTGCGCGCCGAGTCGCCGACGTCGAGCAATCCCACGTCGTCGGCTCCGAGACGTTGCTCGGGCTCCTGCAGCAGCGCTTCCCGGTTCAGATGGCAGGGAACGCCGTCAAGGCGATCGACGGCGTGAAGGCGACGCGGGGAAGCCGCTGGTTTCTATTCGTGAATGGCAGTGCGAGTGGGATCGGCCCCCGCAACAATCGAACTGTCGTCCACGCCGGCGACAGGATCTGGTGGGACCTTCAGGCCAATAGAGCGGTCGCTCAGACGGTTGTCGGTTCCTTCCCCGAGCCGTTTGTCCACGGCGTAGGGGGCAAGCGACTGCCCGTCACGCTCGAGTGCGCACCGGATGTGACGGTGGCGTGCAACCGCGTGGCGAACGCCCTGGCCGCGGTAGGAGTGCCGGCGCCTCGCCAGCTACTCGGCACGGGATCGGGAACGAGCACGCTCGGAATCGTCGTCGGGACCTGGACCGATGTGGAAGGGGAGATCGCGACGCTGATGATCGCTCACGGGCCGGGAAGCAGCGGGATCTTCGCCCGCTTCGCCGGACCTGACGGCCGTACGCTCGAGCTGCTCGACTCCAATGCCCGCGTGGCGCGGCGGCTCACGGACGCGGGCCTGATCGCCGTTACCGGGAACGTCAAGAGCGTCCCCACCTGGTTCGTGACCGGCACGGACGTTGCCGGCGTATCCGCCGCCGCCTCGGCGCTGACGGCCGCACGGCTCCGCGACCACCTGGCGATCGCCGTGCAGGGCACGCGCGATCTGCCGCTGCCGCAGCCGTAGGGGCACGGTGCCACGCCGGGACGTTGAAGTCGCGCCCGCGACCTCAACAGGCGCAAACCGATAGCCTCCGCGCCGCATGCAGATCGGAGTCCCGAAGGAGTCCGTCGCTGGGGAGCGGCGCGTCGCATTGGTGCCGGAGATCGTGCGCAAGCTGACCGCACAGGGCCACGAGGTGGTGGTTGAGCGCGGCGCGGGCGCGGCGGCGATGATCCTTGACGAGCAGTTCGAGGAGGCCGGAGCCGCGATCACGGAGGACACCGCGGCGGTGTACGGATCAGACGTCGTGGTCAAGGTCGCACCCCCAACCGCGGACGAGATCGCGCTGATGAAGAAGGGGTCCGTGCTCGTCGGATTCCTGGCGCCCCTGACGAACCCGGAGGGGGTCGGCGCGCTCGCAGCCGCCGGCGTTACCTCGTTCGCGATGGAGGCGGTACCGCGGATCAGCAGGGCGCAGTCCATGGACGCGCTCTCCTCGCAGGCGAACATCGCCGGGTACCGGGCGGCTCTGATCGGCGCTCAGGAGATGGGGCGCTTCTATCCGATGCTGATGACGGCCGCGGGCACGATCCGGCCGGCGACGGTGCTCGTCCTCGGCGCGGGCGTCGCCGGCCTGCAAGCGATCGCGACGGCGCGCCGGCTGGGAGCCGTGGTTCAAGGCTTCGACGTCCGTGCGGCGGTGAAGGAACAGGTCGAGTCGCTGGGCGCGCACTTCCTCGAGTTCGATCTCGGCGGTGATCTCGAGGGGGCGGGCGGCTATGCCAAGGAGCTGACCCCGGAGCAGCAGGCGCGCCAGCAGGAGCTGATGGCGGAGGCGATCGGCAAGGTCGACGTTGTGATTACGACCGCGCTCGTCCCCGGACGGCGCGCTCCGATCCTGGTGACCGAGGCCGCCGTGAAGAAGATGAAGCCCGGATCGGTGATCGTCGACCTGGCCGGCGAGGCGGGCGGCAACTGCGAGCTCTCCGAGCCCGGTGAGACCGTGATCCGGCACAACGTAAAGATCGTGGCGCCGCTGAACGTGCCCAGCACGATGGCCGAACACGCCTCACAGCTTTACGCCCGCAATGTCCAGGCGTTGCTCGAGCTGATGATCAAGGAAGGAAAGCTCGAGCTCGATTTCGAGGACGAGATCATCGCCGGGGCGTGCGTCACGCGCGATGGCGAGATCGTGCATGCCGGCGCAAAGGCCGCGGCGGCGCCGGCCCGCTGAGGAGGACCACAAGAATATGGACAGACTCGTCACCGACATCGCCGTGCTCGTACTGGCCGGGTTCGTCGGCTACACCGTCATCTCGAAGGTGCCGAACACGCTGCACACGCCGCTGATGTCCGGCACGAACGCGATCCACGGGATCGTGGTCCTCGGCGGACTGCTGCTGATGTCCCAGTCCAACGGCATCCTCGAGAAGGTGATCCTGGTGATCGCGGTGGCGTTCGGGACGATCAACGTCATCGGTGGCTTTCTCGTCACCGACCGGATGCTCGGCATGTTCAAGGCAAAGGCCCCGCCGAAGGCCGAGGCCGAGGTCCCGGACGCCGACACGAAGGAAGACGGGTCGTGAGCATGCTCGGAACGGTCTTCCTGCAGAGCGCGAACTTCATCGACGCCGCCTACATCGTCGCGTTCATCCTGCTGATCTACGGCATGACCGGGCTGACCGGCCCCCGGACCGCGGTCCGCGGCAACAAGATCGCGGCTGTGGGCATGTCGATCGCCGTGATCGCGACGCTTTTGCGCAACGGCGAGTTTCACGGCTCCGGCACGGTCTGGCTGATCTTGCTCGGGGTCGCGATCGGCACGGCGATCGGGGTTCCTGCGGCTCGCAACGTGAAGATGACCGCGATGCCGCAGATGGTCGCGGTGTTCAACGGTGTCGGCGGCGGCGCCGTCGCGCTGATCGCGTGGGTGGAATTCCGCCACCACTTCGGCGGCGACTGGCCGTTGCGCTCGGAGGTCTTCGAGCTGTTCGGCGCGATCGTCGGGTCGATCTCGTTCTGGGGGTCGAACATCGCGTTCGGCAAGCTGCAGGAGATCCTGCCGGGGCGGCCGATCAAGCTTCCCGGCCAATCCCTGATCAATCTGGTCCTGCTGCTCGTCACCGTCGCCAGCGCGGTCGCGATCGCAGCCGGCACGCACTCGCAGGCGCTGTTCATCCTCGGGATCCTCGTCGCCGCAGCCATCCTGGGGAACATGGTCGTGCTGCCGATCGGCGGCGCCGACATGCCGGTGGTGATCTCGCTGCTCAACGCGTTCACCGGGCTCTCGGCCGCGGCGACCGGCGTGGCGCTGGGGAACAGCGTGATGATCGTCGCCGGCATGATCGTGGGCGCCTCGGGCTCGATCTTGACCAACCTGATGGCGAAGGCGATGAACCGCTCGGTTCCGGCAATCGTCGCCGGTGGGTTCGGCGGCGCGGTCGCCGCTCCCGTACACGGCGGGACGGAGGGCGGCACAGTCCGCTCGACGTCAGCGCAGGACGTCGCGATCCAGCTCTCGTACGCTCGCCTGGTCGTGATCGCCCCGGGTTACGGGATGGCGGTCGCGCAGGCACAGCACGCCGTCCGCGAGCTCGAGCGCGCGCTTGAAGCCAAGGGCGTCGAGGTCAAGTACGCGATCCATCCGGTCGCCGGCCGGATGCCGGGCCACATGAACGTGCTGCTCGCCGAGGCGGACGTTCCCTACGACCTGCTCAGGGAGATGGACGACATCAACCCGGAGTTCTCGCGGACCGACGTGACGCTGGTGATCGGCGCCAACGACGTCACCAACCCGGCCGCAAAGAACGAGCCGGGGTCGCCGATCTACGGTATGCCGATCCTCGAGGTCGACAAGTCGGCTGCCGTCGTCGTCCTCAAGCGCTCGATGGCGTCCGGGTTCGCCGGCATCGACAACCCGCTCTTCTACGAACCCAAGACATCCCTGCTGTTCGGCGACGCGAAGGCCTCGGTCAGCGAGATCACGGCCGAGGTCCAGGCGCTGTAGGTGGCGAATTCGCATAGAGTCGCAGCGCACCAAGAACCCACAGGAGCCTCCATGGACCCAAGCCGCCTGCGTGCCATCCCGTTGTTCTCCCATCTCTCCGACGAGGAGGCCCGCAGGCTCGCGACTTTTGCGACCGAGACGAGCGTCGCCGACGGTCAGATCCTGATGAAGCAGGGCGACTATTCGACCGAGCTGATCGCGATCGAGGAGGGGACCGCGGACGTCGTGCGCGACGACAGGAAGGTCGCTTCGGTGGGTCCCGGAGACCTGATCGGAGAGATGGGGCTGCTGTCGCGTGATCTACGCACCGCCTCGGTGATCGCGACCTCGCCGATGCGGACGTTCAAGCTGACCCACTGGGAGATCGCTCGCATGTCCGACGAGACGGTCGACCGGATCAAGCAGATCATCGCGGAGCGGCAGCAGTCCGGCGTCGCGGATCCCGCGGCGCCGCCGGGCTGACAGCCGTCTACCCTGAGCTGGTGGTCCGTCCGCAAGATCGACGCCCCTGCGCGAACCGGGGGCGGCACTGGTGATCGCCCGCGAGCGCGCGATCGAGTCTCTGGCCGGTGGGCGGTTCGACGTCGTCGTGATCGGCGGCGGGATCACGGGTGCGGGGGTCGCGCTCGACGCCGCCACCCGCGGGTATAGCGTCGCTCTGGTCGAGAAGTCCGATTACGCGGCCGGTACCAGCAGCCGCTCGAGCAAGCTGGTCCACGGGGGCCTTCGCTACCTCCAGAACTTTGACCTCGGTCTCGTCCGCGAGGCGCTGCTGGAGCGCCGTCTGCTCGTGAAGCTGGCCCCGCACCTCGTGCGGCCGCTGAAGCTGGTCGTGCCCGCATTTGAAGGCGACCGTCCGGACCTGTTGACAGGGATCGGCCTGAACATGTACGACGTAATGGCGACGCCCCGGCTTCGGGGGCGGCGGAGCGCTCGTCGCGCGGCGGCAGAGGCGGGTGCCGACCCGGACGGCGACTGGAGCCCGGCGCGCCATCGGGTGATCTCCGGCGAGGAGGTGATCGAGCTGCTGCCGGCGCTGTCGGGGCGCAACCCCACCGGGGGTTACCTGTTCTATGACTGCCAGACCGACGATGCGCGGCTCGTCCTGACGGTGCTCGGCGAGGCCGAGCGTTTCGGTGCGATCTGCGCGAACAGGCTCGAGGTGGTCGAGCTTGTGCGTGAGGACGGGCGCGAGTCGGGCGTCACCGTGCGCGATGCGGAGACCGGCTCGGATTTCATCGTTCACGCCGACAACGTCGTGAACGCGACGGGCGTTTGGGCGGATCGCATCCGGCCCGAGGAGCTGCACTCAGAGGCAGACGTGCCGAGCATCCGCCCGAGCCGCGGGACTCACATCACGATCGCGCACGAGGATCTGCCGCTTGTCGCAGGCGCCGTCGTGCCTGCCGCCGGCGGACGCACCATCTTTGCGTTGCCGTGGCTGGGGCGGAGCCTGATCGGAACGACCGACAATGACTACGAAGGTGAGATCGACCACGTTATGCCCTCTCCGGAGGACGTGGAGTACCTACTGGAGGCGACCAACTCGTTCTTCGGGACGAGTCTTGCTGCCGTCGATCTGACCGGGGCCTATGCGGGGGTCCGGCCGTTGATTTCGACCGGCGACTCGAAGAAGTCTGTCGACATCTCCCGCAAGGCGGAGCTGTACGAGACCTCGAGCGGCATGATCACGATCACCGGAGGGAAGCTCACAACCTGGCGCCGGATGGCCAAGCTCGCCGTCGATCGGCTGGTCGAGCGCGACGGCCGGCAAGCGCCCTGTCGCACCCAGGAGATTCCGCTCGGACTCGCCGTCGACCCGGCGAGCCTCCCGGAGGTCGAGGGGGTCCCGGAGAAGTCCTACGCCGCGCTCGCAGCCCGCTACGGCCACGCCGCGCATGAGGTTCTGCGGACAGCCTCCGAGCGTGGCGAGCTCGCTCAGCCAATTGTGGCCGGGCTGCCCGATCTGCTCGCCGAGGCGCCGTTCGCTGCGCGCTACGAACAGGCTCGGAGCATCGGCGACGTCCTCCTGCGCCGCACGAGGCTCGGACTGCTGGCGGCGCGCGAGCTCCAAGCGGATGGCGAAGCCGTCGCGCGGGTGGCGCGGGCCCTGGGCCGCGAGCTCGGGTGGGATGAACGGCGGCTCTCCCTCGAGCTCGAGCGGTTCCGCGTCGAGGGGGAGCTCGAAGGCATCCTGGCGGACGCGTGACGTTGGCTTTCACGCTCAGGCTCACGCCAATCGTCCTTTTGCTCCTGCTCGCGCTCGCGGGGCGGGCGAGCGCCCAGACGCCGGTGATGCAGCCGCCGGTCACGATCGACGGCCCCGCCGGCTCGATCCAGGGGCTCTCCGGGCTCTCCGTATCGAGAGACGGGGGCGGGGGGCTCGTCTACCTGGGGTCCGTGGACGGCGTCGACCACGTGTTCGTCAGCGAGCTCACCGACGGGGAGTTCGGTGCTCCGGTCGAGGTCGATGCCGCGCTCGCGGGAGCGTCCTCGCAGCCGGTGATCGCGGCCGGCGACGGTGGCCTGCTCGTGATCGCCTTTATCAACGGGCAGGACCTCTACGTCGTCTCTCGCGCAAGCTCCACGGCGCCACTCTCGGCGCCGCAGGACCTGTTCAACGGCGCTGTCAATCCCGCGATCGAGATGTCGATCCATTCGGAGGCATACCTTGCGTTCGCGGCTGCAGACGGGAGCGGCTACGACGTTCGCGACCTCTACTACTACGCGGGCGGCTGGCAGCTCGAGAGCGTACCGCTGAACCTCACCCCGGCCGACGATGCCGGCACCGGCGCGGGCGCGCCGGCGGTGGCGGCTGCGGGCGACGGCGAAGCGATCGTCGCCTGGGGGGAGAACGGCCACATCTATGCCCGGCGCGTCTGGTCCGACATGACCAGCTACGAGGTCGAGCAGGCGGACGTGCCCTCGATGGACGGCTTCACCGAGGTGACCTCGGACTCGCCGGTCGTTGGAGTGGGGGACGAATCGCCGTACGCCGACGTGGCCTTCCGCGAGGAGCTCACGAACGGCACGGAGACGGTCTCGCGCGTGCTCGTGAACAGACTGGTCGGCTCGGTCTTCGAGGGGGTCGATGAGGCGGACGGTCAGACGTTCGCGACCGACCCAGACGCGACGGCTCCGGGTATCGCGGTCATGCAGCACGGCGACGGCTTGGTCACCTCGGAGCTCCAGGGGTCGGGCCAGGTGTGGGCGACGGTGCTGGGTCAGAACGGCGTCCCCGGCGGCGCGCAGCGGATCGACAGCCTTGCGAACGCCAGCTCGCCCTACCCGGCGCCGGCGACTGCGGGGGACTATTCGGGGCTGATCGCATGGCAGCACGACCCGGGTGCGCCGGGAGCACCCGAGATCCGTGCGCGCTTCTACTCAGACTCCGCGTTCGGTCCCGAGATCGTCGCATCGAACCCCGCTCTCGGCCCCACCAACGCCGCGGAGGGCCTGTTCGCCGCCGGCGACCACGACGGTGATGTCGCGATCGCGTACGTGCAGGGAAGCGGGCCGGCGACGACGATCGACGTGGCGCAGCTCGTCTCCCCGCCGGGCTCGTTCGGCGCCAAGGCCACGCCACACTACGAGACCACCACGCAGCCGGTCCTGAGCTGGTCTATTCCCGTTGAGCTGTGGGGCGCCCTGACCTACAGCGTGGCGATCGATGGAGTCGCCGCGGGAACCACGTCCGCGACCTCATTCAAGCCCGCAGCAGTGCCATCGCAGGGTCCGCACACGTTTGAGGTCACGGCCGTCAACGCGTACGGCCTTGCCTCGTCCATCGCGCCGAGGACGTTCTTCGTCGACAGCATCCCGCCGGCGGGACAGTTCACGCTGACCGGCAACAAGCGCGAGCATGCCCTGTTGCGCTTACGCGTGCGCGCCACCGACACGCCGACCGGCCTCCCGCGGGGGGATGCCTCCGGCGTGGCGACGGTGGTGGTGAAGTGGGGTGACGGGAGCAGCCCGCAGATCATGCGCCAGACCGCTACCCACCGCTACCTGCTCCCCGGCCATTACCTGGTGACGGTCACGATCACCGATCGCGCAGGTAACCGCACAGTTCTCACCCGGCGGCTCCGGATCGCCAAGAGCAAGTGAGCGCGCCACCACGAACGCTTGCGGCGGCGGGGCGCCGGCTCGAGCTGGGCGATCGCCCGCTCCTGATGGGCATCGTCAACGCCACGCCCGACTCATTCTCCGACGGAGGGGGCGTGCGGACGCTCGATCAACGCGTTGCGCTGGCCTCCTCGATGCTCGAGGCGGGGGCGGACATGATCGACATCGGTGGCGAGTCGGGCGTCACGAACCGGCCACCGGTCGACCCGGAGGAGGAGATCAAGCGGGTCGTGCCGCTGATCGAACGGGTCACCGCGGAGCTGGGTGCGCTCGTTTCGGTCGACACCTACAAGCCGAGCGTGGCTCGCGCGGCGATCGCGGCAGGCGCCTGCATCGTCAACGATGTCAGCGGACTGCTTGATCCCGGCCTGGCGGATGTGTGCGCGGATACAGGCGCCGCGCTCGTGCTGATGCATACCCGAGTGGCGCCGAAGCAGAAGCTGCTCGATCCGTCCTACGACGGGCGCATCGTCGACGATGTCCTCACTTTCTTGCGCGAGCGGATGGAGCTCGCGCTCGCCCGGGGCGTCGCAGCCGAGCAACTGATTGTCGACCCCGGCCCCGATTTCGCGAAGACTCCCTCCCAGACGGTCGAGATGCTGCGCTCGCTCGATCGGATCCACGAGCTCGAGCGGCCGGTCCTGCTCGCCGTCTCGCGCAAGGATTTCGTAGGCGCGATCACGCGTAGGCCACCCCGGCAACGTCTCGCGGGGACGCTCGCGGCTCTCGCCCACGGCGTCCGAGCGGGCGCACACATCCTGCGCGTGCACGACGTCGCCGAGGCGGCCGACTTCCTCGCCGTGAGCTCCGTGCTCGAAGGAAGGCGCGAGCCGGGCTCGGAGCTGCGCCTCGATCAGGATCTACGGTGGGAGCAGGGCTGAGACGGCCCCGTCTGCCGACCGCGCTAACGTTCATCATCGAGGAATCGCCGGCCGCTGGCTCAACGCGGTCGGAGCCTACCGATCAACAAGGAGGTCCCACATGTCCGTACTCGACCGATCCGCGCTGGAAGAAAGTCCGCTCGCCGATCTGCACGCGATCGCATCCGAGCTCTCGGTAGATGGCTACCGTCGCCTGCGTCGCGCAGACCTGATCAACTCGATCGTCGCGCATCAGCTCGGCGAGGAGGCTCCCAAGCCCACCGAGCCGTCCTCGCGTGCCGAGCCGTCCTCGCGTGCCGAGCCGTCCTCCGCGGCCGAGGACAAGGAGGACAAGGAGGACAAGGAGGACAAGGAGGAACAGCCCCCGGCCCGCCGCCGTCGCGGCCGTCGTGGCGGCCGTGGTCGCGCGGAATCGCACGATGACGCCGATGGTGGCGCGCAGGACGGCGATCCAGAGCAGACGCCGGTCGCGGCCGAATCGGAGCAGACGGAGGACGAACCGGCCCCGGCCGAAGCGACGATCGCCGAGGGCGTCGTCGTGCTGCTGCCGAACGGGTCCGGCTTTCTCCGGGTGCACCCGCCGGACCCCTCCGACGACGACGTGTACATCTCCGCGGCCCAGGTCAAGCGCTGTGAGCTCCTTTCTGGCGACACGATCTCCGGTCCGCCGCGCGCGCCGCGACGCTCCGAGCGGTTCCCGTCGCTCGTGCGGGTGGACACCATCAACGGACGGCCCGCAGGAGAGGTCGCCGAGGGAAGCCGTTTCGACGACCTGCCGGCGGCCTTCCCGGACGAGCGGATCCGGCTCGGATCAGAGGATCCGACGGTGAAGGCGATCGAATGGCTGACGCCGTTCGGCAAGGGATCGCGCATAACGATCGTCGGTCCGACGCGGGCCGGCAAGACCGAGGCGCTGCGCCGCCTGGCGAACTCGCTCGCCGAGCATTCGGAGCTACAGCTCTCGGTCGTCCTGGCCGGGGTCCGGCCCGAGGAGCTAGCCGACTGGCAGGAGGGGCCGCTGCAGCCGGTGGCCGCTGTCAGCTTCGCGCTCTCGCCCGATGTCCAGGCCCATGTGATCGAGCCCGTCGTCGACACCGCCCGCCGCCTCGCCGCACGCGGCGGTGACGTTGTGCTGCTGATCGACACGCTTGCCGGTCTGCCTCCGCTCGCCGCGCGCAAGACGCTCGCCGCCGCACGCAATATCGTCGGCGGTGGTTCGCTGACCGTGATCGCGACCGCGACCGAGCCGGTAGGGGGCGAGACGACCGTCATTGCGCTCGACGCCGCCCTCGCCGGCATGGGCCGCTTTCCCGCGATCGACCTCGTTACGAGCGGAACCATCCGTCCCGAGCGCCTCGTTGGCGAAGCGGCGGCGGAGGCGATCGCGCGGGCGCGGATCGAGGCGGCCGAGCAGGACTGATCGCGATCAGTAGGCCGTGGAGCGCGAGCGGTGGCGGGGCGAAGACTTGTAGCTCGGCCCGCCGCCACGGTTCCATAGCAGTCGATCCACGTCCGCCGCGCAACGCGACAGGCCCGCCCGCTCGGCCACGATCAGTTCGACGGCATGCAGCGCGCACGCTCTGATCTCGACCTCCTCGGGCGAGCCGTGCTCGATCAGCTCGCCCTTCTCGATCCGTGCGATCAAGCCGGGCGCGAACCGGAGGATGCCGTCGAGGCGCAGGACGTGAGGGACGAGATTGTCTGCGAACATCGTCAGCCGGTCGCGGTCGCGCCACCTGACGACGCCGGCGTCTGCGAGGTCTGCGGCGGCGATCTGGGCGCGCTTGAAGAACGGCACCGGGAAGCCGTCGTAGGTCGAGGTGTCCGCGAAGCAGTCCCAGCCGGCGAGCTCTCCCGCGAGCGCCACCGCCGACCCTCCGGCGCCGTCGACAACGGCCCGGAACTCCCCGCCGTGATCGGATGCGACATGCCGGCCGAGATCGTTCAGGGACGATGCGAACAGCGCCATCAGCTCGTGCCCGGGCTCCTGCCCGAGCGCGCCGGCGACCTCCCGCACATCGATCCTCGCGAGCTCGGACGCCGTCCAGGGACCTGCGGCCGCGAACCGGTCACGCAACCCGGTCGCGATCGTGTAGTACCCCGATCGGCCCGAGCGCTTTCGCAACGTCGGGAACCATCCCGACCCGAAGTTGATCGCATCGAGCGTGAGCCAGAACGCGGCCAGCTCCTCCTGTTCGCCGTCGAGAAGGTGCGCCTGTGGATCTGGTCCCGCCGTCGGCGCCGCCAGCGGAAGCCCCGCCGCGTACGCCGGGATCGCCTCATGCTCGATCGACACGTTCCGGGCCCGGGCCGCCACTCGCGCACACGCGCTCCGAACCAGGGTCGGGACATCGATCACGGTGGGGAGGATGACGCGGGCCGGCGCCCGCGGCGCGGCGTGCCGGCGCCCACGGCGCGGCGTGCCGGCGCCCACGGCGCGGCGGGCCGGCGCCCGCGGCGCGGCGGGCGATCCGGCGGAAGTCAAAGGGGGGGCGTGGTCGAAAAGTGTTGACAGTGAACTAAAACCGACCCCGACCCTCCGCGGATCAACTGGATTCCGAGCCACCGCACGC
>Ga0302325_10003414_pt1 | contig 37496 bp, 33 predicted proteins | sample Palsa_T0_2_FD_201948 | JGI IMG/M metagenome (GOLD analysis project Ga0302325, IMG submission 201948) | Peat permafrost microbial communities from Stordalen Mire near Abisko, Sweden - Palsa_T0_2 | ecosystem: Environmental > Terrestrial > Soil > Palsa > Peat permafrost | place: Sweden: Abisko...
TCGCGCTGTCGGTTCCGGGCACGCGCGATGGCCACGTTTATCTTCACTCGCACATGCTCGCCGTGAGAAAAGACCAGCGCAACAGCGGCCTGGGCCGGCGGCTCAAGCTGCTGCAGCGGGAAGACGCGCTGTCGCGTGGGATTGAACTGATCGAGTGGACGTTCGATCCGCTCGAGATCAAGAACGCTTACCTCAACATCGAGAAGCTGGGGGCGATCACGCGGCGCTACAACATCAACCAATACGGAATCACGTCTTCGCCCCTGCAGGGCGGATTGCCCAGCGACCGGCTCATCGCGGAGTGGTGGTTGAAGTCGAAGCGCGTCGAGACACTGCTCAGTACCGGCAAGATCCCAGCGTCCAAAATCGAAACGAAAATTGAAGTTCCGGCGCAGATCTACGAGTGGAAGGCTGCACTCGAAACGCGCACCCAGGCTCAGCAACTCCAGGAACGCAACCGGGAACAGTTTCTACGCGCCTTCGGCGAAGGCTTGACCGTGGTCGGCTACGAACGCGACGCGGCCAGCAACGGAAATTTTCTGCTTGGACACTGGGATGAAAAGTGGTCGTACGCATCGGAAGGCTGATTCACCACGGAAACACTGAGGCACGGAGAAAACAAACGCAAATTGAAACATCGGGAAGCCGGAACACTCGCGCATCCATGCTTTCCTTCAGATTTTATTTTTAGAAAGATTTTCTCCGCGTCTCCGTGCCTCCGTGGTGAAATGAAGTAATCCATGAAAGTTGAAGCCATCACGCTCCGCGAGATTCAGATGCCGCTGGTCCACTTCTTTGAGACCAGCTTTGGCCGCACCTACAGCCGCCGCATTCTTCTGGTTACTGTCCATTGCGAGGGAGTAAAAGGCTGGGGAGAATGTGTCGCCGGCGAAGATCCCTTTTACAGCAGCGAATGGATCGACAGTGTCTGGCCCACGATGGTGCACTATCTGGCGCCGGCGGTGATGGGCCAGACCTGGGAATCTGCGCGCGAATGTGTGTCTTTCTTCGCCAGGGTGCGCGGCCATCGCATGGCCAAGGCCGCGATCGAGAACGCCCTGTGGGACGCCGAAGCCAAGCAGAAGCAGGAGCCGCTATGGAAACTGCTGGGCGGAACGCGCCGCGAAATTGCGTGCGGCGTCTCCATCGGCATTCAGGATTCCATTGAGCAGTTGCTGGAAAAGATTCAAGTCGAAGTTGCGGCCGGATACCGTCGCATCAAGGTAAAAGTAAAACCGGGCTGGGACGTGAACGTGCTTGAAAAGATTCGCTCGCGCTGGGCCGACATCACGCTCAGCTGCGATGCCAATTCCGCCTACACGCTCGACCAGGTCGAACACTTACGGCTGTTCGATCAGTTCAACCTGCTGATGATCGAGCAGCCTTTATGGGACGACGATATCTACTATCACGCCCGGTTGCAAAAGGAGCTGCGCACGTCGATCTGCCTCGACGAATCCATCGTCAACGCACGGGCGGCGGCTTTCGCCGTCGAAAGCGGCGCCTGCCGCATCATCAATATCAAGGTGGGCCGCGTCGGCGGATTTACCGAGGCGATCAAGGTCCACGATATCTGCCACCATCAAAACATTCCCGTGTGGTGCGGGGGCATGCTGGAGTCGGGAATCGGGCGGGCCCACAACATCGCGCTTTCCACGCTGCAGAATTTTCGACTGCCGGGAGATGTTTCCGCTTCGAAGCGCTACTGGAAAGAGGACGTCATCGATCCTGAAGTGCAGGTCTCGCCCGCGGGAACCATCGCCATCCGCGACGATGCGGGCACGGGTTACGCCATCAAAGAGGATTTAATCGAGAAGCTGACCACCCGGAAAGAAACGCTGCGTCGGCAATAAAGCGACGGCTGGCAACGAACGAAACCTCAGGGGCCAAAGCCCGAATAAATTTCAAAGGCTTTACGCGGCGCTGAAGCGCCGCTCTTCCACTAGTGAGCGCTCGCGGCGGGGCTCTGAGCACGGTTTTGAGCCAACTTGGTCTGCTCCGCCTTCAACAGGTCAACTCCTTGCGCAAATGTCATACCGGCGGGCACGCGGCGAAAATCACTCAACACTTCATCGCTGACCATGTTGAAACTTTTGAACAGCAGTATCTTCCCGGTGAAGCTTAAGGTCATGCGTGTGATTTCCCAGGTGCCATCGCCAACATCGGATTGCGCAATCAGAAAATGGCCACCTTTGTCGAGCCTCCCGAAAAATCCCCAGCCGAAGTTTACATCTTTGAACACGCTGCCCTCGACCCTGGCGATGCGGTGGCGCTCCGCGTCGACGAGCATTGTTCCCTGCGTTCCGCCGAGTGCTTGTTCGGAGAGGTGGGAAGGCGGGCTGTAGTTCGGATTCGGCCGGAACTTGAGGCGCACCAGGGGTTCGCCGGCCTTGCCGAAATCGGGCGTCGCCGTTTCCGTGCCGTCATATTCATACACGTAAACGTCAGGCAGTGCTTTGAGGATGCGCACGAAGCGGTCGGTGGTTTCTTTTTCCTGCGCCTGCTTGTGGCGAAGCTGTTCGGGTTGGTCGAGCAGGCCTTGCAGATGCGCCTGCTCACCCGCCAGTTCCGCCTCAGTCACTGGACGATCGTCGTAGGCGATCACCATGCCCGCCATCGCGTCGCGAGTTTCTACGTACAGCTTTGTCTGCGAGCCGTGCGGAGTCTGCTTGCGAGAGCGGAACTGGTGTTTCACCGACGGATCCTGGAACGCTGCCACTTCGGTTGCAACCGCCTGGCGCACGAGTTCGGCCGGAGTGGTATTTCCCAGAGGCGATGACTGAGGGGGCGAAGATTGCAGAGGCGCGGGCTGTGCAATCAAGACCGGGATCGCAACGAGAACCGCCGCAAGAACCGCAACCACGGCATTGCGCCGCGATTTGCGCCGTGGTAAGAACCGAACGCTTCGCATCCCTGCTAGTTTACCAACGAAAGTTGCAATCGTTCACGGCCGCGATCATGCCTTTGGCCCCCGGCAGGATCGGTTTGCTTTGCGTCCTTTGCGGAACCTTTGCGAGCTTTGCGGTCAAAGGCTCCAAAGCTTTTAACCGCAAAGGAGGCAAAGAACGGCCGCGAAGGTCGCGAAGAAAATCTCCGGGCACGATTCCGCGGGTGAACTTCCAATTCGTGCCGCTTGCCGCATGTTCGGAAGGTTGAGTATAGTCGAGGGAACGACGCGGACATCCAACACTTGCTTTGTAGGCACTTGCCTTGGTTTGATGCGCTCGTCGTTGTTTTGAGTTTCTCGAACCAGCTTTGCAAGGAGAGTTTCCATGAGTGCACCGTTGTCGGGCGAATTGGCGCAGATTGGCAAGTCGGTTGTCATCAAAGGGGAACTGTCGGGCAGCGAAGACCTCTACGTCGATGGACAGGTGGAAGGAACCATCGCGTTGAAAGGCAACAGCTTGACCGTCGGTCCGCACGGGCAGGTCAAAGCCAGCGTCGAATGCAAAGGCGTGGTGGTGCAGGGCAAGCTGGAGGGGAATGTCCAGGCCAGCGAGCAGGTCGAATTGCGCAAGTCGGCGGTGGTCACAGGCGACATTTCCGCGCGCCGCATTTCCATTGAAGAAGGGGCGTACCTCAAAGGCAAAGTCGATATTCACGGCGCGCAGGATGGCAAAGCGAAATAAAAATGGATTGGTCGGCGCCGGCGTTAGTTTCCGCGCTCTGGCATAGACTGGCGGGCAGAGGCGGGATTCGGTTTCCTTGAATTGAATGGCATCAGTAACCCAGAATTTCATGAAACTCTTTCGAGGCTCATCGGGCGGACCGGAGCCGCCCACATCGGCGCAGGCTTCGCAGAGGCTGGCGCGGCGTTCCAGCGGACTCGGGGAAGTGGCGCGCACGTGGGATACGGAGACGCCGCTGTGCGTGCTGGATCTGGGCTCGACCTCGCCGGCGAATATCAGCTATTTCACCGAGCGTGGGCATCGCATCTACAGCGAAGATCTGCTGGTCGCTTCGACTGAACCTACGCTTGTGACCAAAGACGAGCAGGGAAATGTAGTGCTCGACAGCCGGCAATTTCTGGCCGATAACCTGGTTTATCCCGCTGCGCATTTCGATGTCGTGCTGTGCTGGAACCTTCCCGACTATCTGCATGAGAGCCTGGTGCGGCCGGTGGTGGGGCGTTTGTGGTCGGTGCTGAAACCGGGCGGGATGCTGCTGGCGTTTTTTCATACGCGCGATGCCGGGCCGGATTCGCCCTGTTACCGTTTTCACATTGTGGGGCGGGATACGCTCGAAATGCAGCGCATCGAGATGCGGAAGGAAACGCGGCGCGGCCCGACTGGAGCGATTCATACCGCAATCACGGATGGATTCCATCTGCAGAGAGTATTCAACAACCGGCATATCGAGAATTTATTCCGCGACTTCGCGTCGATTAAATTTTTTCTGGCGCGGGATAATGTCAGGGAAGTGCTGGTGATTCGGTGACGGCAATTGCTGATTGTTTGATTTTTGATTTGCTGATTGAAAAGCTGGCTCCGCGGTGGTTTTTGGTTTTCAATCAGCAATCATCAATCAGCAATTGCCGTCTTCCACACGATCGCTCCCATGCGGAATAGAAATTGGCGTGAGATATCCACGCGCGGGGCTTGGTCTGCGCCAGCCGAAATAATCTGCCGCAGTTCTTCTGGAATGTACGCTCTGCGGACCGAGGCCACGCCATCGGCACGCGAGATGGCGCTGCGCATCAGGGGGAACCCGGCATAGACCAGCGCCAGGTGCAGCGGATTCCGCACGAGATCGTTGATCAACACCGCACGGCGTGTCACCCGCACCGCTTCGCGCACGAATCGCGACAAGGCATCTGGCGCGAGGTGGTGAGCGAACAGATTGCAGTTGACCAGGTCAAAAGCTGAGTCGAGAAAGGGAAGCGCGAGCGCATCGGCGACGATCGCGCCGCTGTGGTTCGGGAGATGCGTCCATGCCCGGTCCAGCAGCCTGATCTCGAGCGTGATGCCGCGGCGTGCAAGATTCTTGCGCACGATCTCGGACACCTCGCCGGTACCCGCGGCAACTTCCAGTAACGACAAATTCCGCAGACCGGTCACGCGCGCAACCCGCTCAATCAGCTTTTGCGTGGTGGCTACTCCGCCGAACCAGCGGTTGACGAGGGCGATATCGCGCAGCGAGGCTTGAACGTCCTCGGGCGAACACGCGTCAGAGTCGAGAAGTTCGGGTATGTCGACGCGCTTCATCGGGCAGTGGAAATCGGGTGAGCTCGGCCTGGTTCATCGTCGTGCGCTCGGCGTCGTGCGCGCGTCCTCTGGCGGCACATCGTCAGGCGCCGCTCTCTCAGGGCGAAGCACAGAAAAGAAGATTCCCGGAGGCGCTCAGACTTCCGCCAGCTCTTCTTCCAGCAACTGCTTGTTATACAGGTCGGTGTAGTAGCCGTTCAAGGCGAGGAGTTCTTCGTGCGTGCCCAGTTCGACGATCGAGCCGCCGTGCAGAACCGCGATGCGGTCGGCGTTGCGCACGGTGGAAACGCGGTGCGAAATAAAAATCGTGGTTCGTCCCCGCATCACGTCCCGAAGATGATTCAGGATTTTGTCTTCGGTGTGGGTATCGACGCTGGAGAGCGCGTCGTCAAGAATGAGAATCTGCGGATTGCGAATCAATGCGCGGGCAATCGCCGTGCGCTGCTTTTGGCCGCCGGAGAGCGTAATGCCGCGCTCGCCCACCAGTGTCTGATATCCCTCGGGAAAACTTTCAATGTCCGCCGCGATGTTTGCAGCTTCCGCGGCATCGTGAATCTCCCCATCAGTTGCCGTGTCCACGCCGAGTGCGATGTTTTCCCGGATGCGGTCGCTGAAGAGAAAAGTTTCCTGGGGCACGAACCCGATGCTGTTGCGCAAAGATGCAATCGAATATTCGCGAATCGGACGCCCATCAATCAGAACCATTCCTGCGGCGGCGTCGTAGATGCGCGGAATCAGGCTGACCAGCGTGGTTTTTCCCGAGCCCGTAGGTCCCACAATCGCCAGGCTGCTGCCCGCCGGAATGCGCAGGTTCAAATCGCGCAAAACGGCTTTTCCGTCGTAACTGAAGTTGAGGCCGCGAAATTCGATCTCGCCCTCGACTCGCCGCTCCTGCGCATCGGTAGCGTCCTGAATCTCCGGCTGCTCCAGAAGAATTTCGTTGATGCGTATCAGCGATGCCGTGCCTCGCTGAAAAATGTTGATCACCCAGCCGAGAGCGATGACTGGCCAGGTGAGCTGCACCATGTAAGTAGTGAACGCCACGAAGTCGCCAACGCCCATTGAACCGTTGAGCATCAGCGTGGTTTTTGTTCCCAGATACGAAACCAGTTGCACTCGATCCTGACCTTGCAGCACCTCGCGTCCGCCCAGCCACAGCACAAGCACAACTGCGAAGCCGAGAAGCAGTTCCAGCGTAGGCCAGAGCATGCCCATGAGCCGCACCAGCTTCAGGCTGCGCCGGATGTATTCGTGGTTCTGTTCCTCGAACGCGCGAATCTCCGCTTCCTCCTGCACATAAGCGCGGATCAGCCGCGCGCCGGAAAAGTTCTCCTGGGCGCGCGCCGAAATGTCGGAGAACATCGCCTGGATTCGTTCGAAGCGCTCGTGAATCCGCCGGCCAAAATACTGGATCACGATGCTCACCACGGGCAGTGGAAGAAAAGTATAGAAAGTCAGCCTGGGGCTGATCGAGATCATGAAGGCTAGCGCCCCGGCCGTGTAGACAAAGGTATTCGCCGAATACATGATGGCCGGGCCCAGCAGCATGCGCACTGCGTTCAGGTCGTTCGTGGCACGGGCCATGATGTCGCCGGTGCGATTGCGCTGGTAGTAGGAAAAAGAAAGGCGTTCCAGATGCTTGAAGAGATCGTTGCGCAGGTCAAACTCAATCTCGCGCGAAATGCCGATCACGATCCAGCGCGTCAAGAACTGAAAGATTCCCTTGAAAGCGGCAATCGCCAGCAACAATCCTGCATAAAAAAGCAGCTTGTGACGGGTGACGCCCTCGCGCAGATCATCCGCCGCATGGCCGATCACCAGGGGAAACAGTATCCAGATTCCATTCGTCAGGAAAACGCAGACCGTACCAGCCGCGTAACTCCAGCGGTAGCGTTTGAGGTAGGGCAGGAGCGGGCGCAGATTCTTGGGCACCATTGCTGATCTCTAGACAGGTTCTGTAGATGAGATTTTAACAGGCGGGGTTCAGCTTTTCGTGGAGGGATAGAGGAGCGAACGGATCCCGCTCGCGTTCTTGCCAGTTCAAGCGCATCGTAGGGTCCTTCACGCGGCCTTCGGCCCCGCTCAGGATGACATTCTCCTGGCGGCGCTTATCGAGTTGCGATCACACCTGCGCGTGAGTCTTGGCAATCGAGGGAGTGGAGCCAATGACGGTGCTTTGTTGCTGTTTCTCGAACACTCGCTTCTCGAACAGATGAGGAACCGATACAAAGTCGCTGCCGAACGCAATCACGCTGACCGTGACCACCACCAGGCTCCATCCCGCGAAGAAGAGCCAGCCCGCATCGAGAAGGTAGGATTCGCTGCCGGTCATCTTTTCCCTCCGTGTCTTCGTCCGTCGCTGGAGAGTTCCGCCGTTAGCGGCGCGAGGTCACCAGACAAAATCCCGCGCCGCTGCGGACGCTCTCTTGGCGGAGTCTCGTTACTGTTCCGCCGGAGCAGGAGCAGCAGGACTCGCGGGCGTTGCGCGCATATGCCGCGACATGCGAGCCGCGCGACGGGCCTGCACCGACTTCATTGTCGCCTGCTGGTCCGAGGTCAGCACCTGGAACAGCTCGGAATGAATCCGCGTCTGTTGCACCGTCAGTTCCACCATCGCCGCAGACTGTTGCGCGGCGAGAGCGCGAACTTTGGCGTCGTCGTAGGTGCCTTGCTCATACTGCTTCAACTGCTGCCGCGTCTGTTGCAGCTGCTGGAACAGAGGCTTCAACGCGGGATTCTCTTTGGCCAGAATGCCTTTCATCTGCGCCGTCTGAGCGTCGCTCAGGTTGAGGTAGTCGGCAAAAAACTCGCCGCTGCCGCCCCTGCCAAATTGATGGCCACGCGCCGGCGGTGCGGGGGATGCGTCGGCAGCCTGCGATCTCGCAACTACCGTCACAAACAACACACACATTGCCGCAATCATGAAACGAAAACGAAGTGCTTTCATCATGTTGGTAAACTCCTTCATCCCGGCTTCTCATTCTTCTCCGCTTCTCGTGGAGGCCGGTTTTGCGTGCACTTATGGAAACACGGCTCCCGTGAAAAAGGAGTAAAGAATCGGTCAACCGGAGTAAAGTTTTGTCAAAAGCGTACCATTCTGGCCAGTCGCTGGGATGGGTCGCTTGCGATTTGTGGTTTGACAATTGCAAAGTGACAATTCTTTACTACTAGGTTCAGTCGGTGTAGTGCACAATGAAACCTGCACATATGGATCGCATTCTAGTCATCGACGACGACGTTGAACTCTGCAGCCTGGTGCAGGAATATCTTCAGGCGGAAGGCTTCTCCGTGGAATGTGTACATGACGGGGAGCGAGGCCTGCAGCGGGCGACTGCCGGCGGTTATCTTCTTGCCGTGCTGGACGTAATGTTGCCGGGTATAAACGGTTTTGAAGTGCTGCGCAGAATCCGCGCCACATCACGCCTGCCTGTGCTCCTGCTCACGGCCCGTGGCGAAGATGTCGACCGCATCGTCGGCCTCGAGATCGGCGCCGATGATTATCTTCCCAAGCCTTTTAATCCCCGTGAGCTGGTGGCGCGCATCCGGGCAATTCTGCGGCGCTCCCGCAGTGACGGCAAGGCCGTCCCCGCCACGCCGGAGATTGTGCGCGTGGGTGAAGTGGAACTCGATCCCGCAACTCGTACGGTCCGGCGCGATGGCCAACCCGTGGACCTCACCTCCGTCGAGTTCAATCTGCTGGAAGTTCTGCTGCGCGAAGCCGGACACGTGGTGCCCCGCGAGCGTCTGGTGAATGCCGTGCTCAGCCGCAAGTTTTCGCCGTTTGACCGCAGCATCGATATGCACGTCAGCAAGGTGCGCAAGAAACTGGGCGATTCCGATGGCGGCGCCGACAACGACGAGCACATCAAGACGGTGCGCGGCGTAGGCTACATTTTTGCGCGCCCGCGCGAGAAAGTCGGGAGCTCGACATGAAGAGTCTGTTCCTGAGAATTTTCCTGTCGTTCTGGGTGGCCCAGGCGCTTTTCGTGGTGCTGGCCATCCTGGTGACACTCGCCTTTCGTCCTCGTAATCCGTCGTGGGAGGCGCTGCGCACGACCGCTCTCAACGATTCGGTGAGCGCTTACGAGGAAGGCGGAGATCGCCAGGTCCGGCAGTATTTGATCGATCTGGAAAACACCCAGCATGTGCGCGCCTATTTATTCAACGAGCAGGGTGAGGAAGTCTCGCGCCGCGCCGCTCCCGACTGGGCATTGCGCATCGCGGCCGGCGGCCCGCGCATGCCGCGCGAGGGATTCGTTTTTCCCGCTCCCTCGGTTCTTCGCGATTCCCGCGCCTCCTCCGACGGGCATCATCGCTACACGCTGGTATTAGGACTGCCTCCGGGACCGCGCGTTTTCTTTGGGCCTCGTGGAATGCCGGTGCCGGGCTTGATCATCGCGGTCGTGTCCTCCGGGCTGGTTTGTTATTTCATGTCGTGGTATCTCACCAAGCCGATCGTGCGGCTGCGCGCGGCCACGCGGCAACTTTCTGCCGGCGATCTGACGGCGCGTTCCGGAGCTCCAACCAGCGGCCGGCGGGATGAGGTCGCCGGCTTGATGCGCGACTTCGACACCATGGCGGAGCGTCTGCAAAAATTGGTGCAGGCCCAATCGCGCCTGCTCAACGACATTTCCCACGAACTGCGCTCGCCCCTGGCTCGTTTGAATGTGGCGCTGGGCCTGGCGCGCCGGCGCTCGGGCGCGGAGAGCGACGACATGCTGGAGCGCATCGAACTCGAAGCCAGCCGTCTGAACGAACTCATTGGCAGAATCCTGACTCTGGCGCGACTCGAAGATGGCGAACAGGAAGTTCCCCGCACGCCCGTTCCCTTGAACGAGTTGGTGCTCAGCGTCGCGGAGGACGCTGAATTCGAAGCGCAGGCCCGGCACTGCCACGTGCGCACCGAGATTCCCGAGGCAGACTGGGACGTGCGCGGAAATGCATCTCTATTGCACAGCGCCATAGAAAATGTGGTTCGCAACGCCATCCGTTATACCCACGAAGGCGGCTCGGTGGAGATTCGCCTGCAAGGTGTGGAAGGCGCGACTGGGCCGGAGGCGCTATTGCAGGTTACGGATTGTGGTCCCGGCGTTCCCGAGGACGCGCTGGAAAAAATGTTCGAGCCCTTCTATCGTTTGGACGATGCCCGTGGCCGGCTGACCGGCGGAGTCGGATTGGGCCTGGCCATTGCCCAGCGCGCCGTCCGCTTTCATGGCGGAAGGGTTTCGGCTTCGAATCGCGCCGAAGGCGGCTTGCTGGTGCAAATCCACTTGCCGCTGATTCCCGGCGGAAAACAGCCAACTGTGGCCCCGGAGTCTGTTCCCGCGGGCCGCGAAGTATAGGGCAGACACTTTTTTCCGCGGCGCAGGGCTCGTTCTGCGCCTGTCGAACGAGCAGGTCTCGTCCGCTGCGTTGACCTCGCTCTTCAGGGCCGGATACAACTCCTGGGCACGGTTTAGGCTCCAATCACAAGTGGCGGCGTTTGCTCTTCCTGCGCTTTCCTGATAAATAAGTGGATTGAGTTTTTTCGCTCCTTTTGGGGACTGCTACCGCCCGCCGGCTAACCTGCGGCTGTATAAACTTAAGACGTATACTTGGAACACATTAGAAAACATATCTACGAAATATGGAGATAAACCGAAGAATGTCTAGGAGATGCGCCGGAGTGCTTGCGGTATTGGTTCTGCTAGCGATTGCCATGCTGCTGGCTTGCAATAGCACGTATTCGGCTTCGTCGGACGGCTTGGTGCTTGTTCCCAGCTTTGGTTCGGCCGCAGTGCAGGCTTTCAGCTTTAATCTGACCAACGGGCACGTTTCGACCGTCAATACCGCACCTCCGATTTTAGGTCAACCTACGGCCATGGTTTTGGATCCAAGCGGCGCATACGCCTATGTAACCATCGTCCCAAACCCGCCCCCCGGAGTTTTTCAAAGCGTGGCCTTAAGCTCCATTGCCACCTACGCGATCAACTCAGATGGCACCGTGGCGGATGCCAGCACGCCGCCCAGCATGCTGACAATCTGCCCCAATACCTTACCCCCGCCGGCGCCGCCCTATGTAAGTTGTCCAGCTCTGCTTCCGACAGACCCCAGCTTCAATCCCGCGGCGGGTAAACTTAATCCAACAGCCGTCACTATGGATTCGGCGGGCAAGTATCTTTTCGTGGCCGATCAGCAAACCACCGACTACAACGGAAACGCCGTGCCCGGTACCATTTCCGTATTCTCCATCGGCTCTGGCGGCGCCCTCACCGAGGTGACAGGCTCTCCTTTTACAGTCCCCCCCTTGCTAACAGGCCCGGTTACGATTCCGAACCTGGTGGGCCTGGCGGTTACGCCCACGCAGTACCCGGTGCTGAACACGCAAGCCGTCGGGAACGCCCAGTGCGCCCTGGTGCAGCAGCTCCCGCCTTCGACCCCGGAATACCTCTACGTCACCGATGCCAACAATAATTGGCTCTGGGGTTTCACCGTGCAATCCACCGGGGCTCTCCAACCCATTGGCTACCCTAACAACGTCGTAATCTTCCCGGCGTACTCGGTAACCACGGGAGTTGCGGTCGATCCCTGCAACCGCTTCGTCTACGTCACCAACAAAAGATCGAACAACGTAAGCGCGTATGCCATCTGCAACTCCACCAGTCCCGCCCGGCCGTCGATCTGCGATACCAACCAGTACCCGGCGGGATATCTGGTTGAGGTTCCCAATTCGCCTTTCGCCCTTGGCGGGGGAACGTCCAGTCCGAACGGCCCTACCGTTTTGCAAGTTGACCCGCTGGCCAATTTTCTGTACGTGGTGGACAACCAGTCGAACCAGCTATCGTGTTTTCGAATCACTCAGGTTAATGGAGGCTTGGCGCCACTCAGCACATCATCCGTCGCTACGGGGATAAATCCGGCGGCCATTGCGATCCGGGCAGATGACAATTGGGTTTTTGTGGCTAACAACGAGACGTTGAACGGGTTCGGAGTCTTGTCTCAGTATGAACTGGCGCCCGCGACCGGCATCCTGACCCCATTCGGCGCCGGCATCCAGACTGACAACTTTCCCACCGCGGTCGTCGTGAAATAAGGGTTGATTGTGAAATAAGCAGTACCCGGTGAACCCCTGCGTCCTCTGCGGTTAAAGCTTTTGCTTTTTTGTGAATGCTGACGCAGAAGTTTCTACGTAGGCACTTTCAAAATCAAATATCCGCCCACCAGGCTGAAGATCAAATCCGGAAACCACGCCGCCAGCGCCGGCGGAAGCTGGCTGAGGTCGCCCATGGCCTCGAATAGCCGCGACACCACTGTATAGAAAACCGCAATCCCCACTGCGATCGCAACTCCCGTGATCGCTCCCTTTTTCCCGGACGAGAGCGAGAAGGGAATCGCGAGCACTGCCATCACCAGCGTGATCACCGGATAGGAAAGCTTCTTCTGCAGTTGCACCCGCAGGCGCACCACGTCAAAACCGCTCTGCTGCAGATCACGAATGTAGCGATGCAGTTCCTCGTAATTCATCTCGGTGTATTGCTTTACTTCTTTCTTGAAATAAGCTGGCGTTTCGGCGAGTTCCGGGAATGTTGAAACATCGAACAAACGGTAGCCGCCCATCGCCGAAACCCGCAGCGAGCGCTCCCATCCATTCTCGTAGACCCAGCGGTTCATGCTCTCCGCCCAGTGCGCGCGTTCGGCATGGATGCGCCGCGTGATGGTAAAGCTGGCGGGATCGAGCTGAAAAATCGTGATATTGCCGAACTGGTTCCGGTCCGCATCAAAAAACTGGTAGTAGTAAATGTCGTTGTTCTGCCCAAAAATCCACTTGCGATCAGGGCGCAGGTAGGTCTGCGGCGGTTTGCCCTTGATCTGGTTATGCAAAGCCTCCTGCCGCTTGTTGGTGTGTGGCAGGTAAAACTGGTCGGCAAAAAACAATCCCACGGAAACCAGCGCGGCCATTACAAGAACAGGAGCCACGAGCCGGTAGACGCTGATCCCAGTCGCCTTCACCGCCGTGATCTCGTTCGACCGCTGCATGATGCCAAACGTGACCAGCACCGCCAGCAGCATGATCAGCGGCGCGACCGTGTAAAGCAGATAAGGCGCCACGTTGAGCAGATATTCGGCCACTACCAGCGCGGGGATCTGGTTGTGCAGAATATCTCCCAGCAACTCGAACAAAGTAAACACCAGCAGCAACACCAGAAATGCCGCCAGAATCATTCCCAGGTAGACGAAGAAATCTCCCAGCACCGAATCATCCAGCAGCGTAGGAAACGTGGCCCGGAAAACTCGGCGCCGGGTCGACGCCCGTTCAAATGCAGTTTCCTTTCGCGTACGCAGCCGTCTGCCGTGAAGCGGGTCCAGTGGCTTGGGCGAAAGGCGCAACGATGCCAGCTCGAACGGCCGCTTGTCCGCCCGCCACAGCAGGAACATTCCGCCTGCAAGAAAAACCAGGTCGGCGAGCCACGCTCCGAACCACGGCGCCACCCTGCCTTGTTTCGCCAGCGAAACTCCGACGAGCGAGACGAAGTAATAGCCGAAGACCAGCAGAATCGTTAGCACAAACCCGCCCGATTTCCCGCTCTTTTTTGATGACAGTCCCAGCGGAATCCCTACCAGCGCCAGCACCAGGCACGCAGTCGGCAAGGCAAAGCGGCGATAGAACTCTATCCTGTACCAGCGCGACGAGGCCGCATCGGCATGCTGGCCCTGCTCAAACAGTGTCCGCGTGCTCACCATGCCTACCGGAACCGCCTCGTCGGTTTTGCTCTCCGACGCAGGCAATTCGATGGGAATATCCATCTTCTGAAAAGTTGAAATCTGATAATTGTCCGCCTGCTTGGGATCGGTTTCGTGCGTCGAGCCATCGAGCAGATGCAGGTGCAGATGGTCCGGCCCTTCGCTGACAACGATGCCTTCCTTGGCCAGCGTCACGCGCGGGTTTGAGGCGTCCGAGGTGTCTGCGAGAAAAACTCCCTTCCACACCGCCGCACCCTGTCCGCTATGGACATCCTGCACGTAGAGCACTTTCCCCGGGAACCCTTCGTAGAAAACCCGCGGCTGGATTTCAAATGATACTTGCGATCCCTTGAGCTGATCTTCCAGCCGCACCAGCGCAGCCTGGGAATACGGCGCAAGATAAATCCCGTTCGCCAGCGCGAGCAGCCAGGCGGCAACCACAAAAATCGAGAGCGCGCGCAGAAAACTCCAGATGCTCATTCCGCTGGCGCGCATGGCGGTGATTTCGCTGTCCGCAGCTAACCGGCTCAGGCCAATCAGAATCCCCACCAGCACGCTCATCGGGATGGTGTAGGTAAGTGCCAGCGGAACCGTGAACAGGAAAATCTCCGCCACGCTGGGCAGCGGCGCGCTGGCGCGCACCACCAGTTCGAGAATGCGCCCCAGGTCGCGCGTAAAAAGGACGAACGTAAAGATCGCCGCCCCGATCAGGGCGTGCGCGACAACCTCGCGCAGAATGTAGCGGGTGAGAATCCGCATGGGAGACGCGCTTTAGGCGAGCATAGCATGGGCGGGGTAGACTTTGAGGATTACTCCAAGCCTGGCCGCTGGCCCAAGCGATCATGTCTGGGCACTAGAAGAAATTATTGTGATGGCCGACAATCATCTTCCGAAACCAGCAAAGCGCAGGCCTTACAATAAAGAGCGCCTGAGAGTATTCAGCACATGGGAAAAGTACCGCTAAGGTGGTCAATTATCGGCGCAGTTATCGGCGCGCTGGGATTTGCCCACAACCTATTTCTCCTCAGCGCCATTATCAACAAGGCTGATGTTAGGCATTGGTGGCTGATGTTGGGACTCGTGCTCTGCCCCGCTTGTTCGATCCCACTGCGAAACGTAGGGTTGATCTTCGTATTGAATTGTGCTGTCTATGCGCTACTCTTCCTCGGATTGCGAATCGCATGGGTCAGGCTTTCTGGCCGACACTAAAATTCGAACGATACATTACCATGGGATGAGACGGCTTGACTTGGCGAAGCAGTCTGTTTGACGAGGGCGCTACTCTGCCTTGAAGAACAGCGCAGCCAGCGGCGGCAACGTCAAATTCAGCGAAAACGGCCGCCCGTGCACGGGTATGGGCTCAGCTTCCACGCCTCCCAGGTTCCCCATCCCGCTGCCGCCGTATTCACGCCCGTCGCTATTCAGCAGTTCGCGCCAGTAGCCGCCATGAGGAACGCCCACTCGGTAGCCCACGCGGGGCACCGGCGTGTAGTTGCAGGCAACCAGCACCGTGTCCCGCGGCGACTCGCTCTTGCGCAGCAGAGAAATCGTGCTGGTGGCATTGTCGTTGCAATCCACCCACTCGAAACCATCCACTGTATTGTCGAGCACGTGCAGCGCCGGCTCGCTGCGGTACACCCGGTTCAGTTGCTCCATCCAGGCCTGCACGCCGCGGTGAACCGGATACTGCACCACATCCCATTCCAGGCTGGTGTCATGCCCCCATTCACGCACCTGCCCAAACTCGCATCCCATGAACATCAGTTTTTTGCCCGGCTGCGCATACATGTAAGCAAACAGCAGACGCAGATTGGCGAAACGCTGCCATTCGTCGCCCGGCATCTTCCCGATCAGAGATCCTTTGCCGTGCACCACTTCGTCATGCGACAGCGGCAGCACAAAATTCTCGTGGAATGAATACAGCATGCGGAAGGTCAGCTTGTTGTGGTGATACTTGCGGTGAATGGGATCGTTGCGGAAATATTCCAGCGTGTCGTGCATCCAGCCCATATCCCATTTCAAACCGAAGCCGAGCCCGCCGAGGTAGACGGGCCGAGAAACCATGGGCCACGAAGTGGATTCCTCCGCCGTAGTCTGAACGTCGGGATGCTCTTTGTAGACTTCCTGATTAAATCGCCGCAGAAAATCGATGGCATCCAGATTTTCGCGGCCGCCGAATTTGTTGGGAATCCACTCGCCCTGCTTGCGCGAATAATCCAGATACAGCATCGACGCCACCGCATCCACCCGCAGACCGTCGACATGATATTTGTCGAGCCAGAACATGGCGCTCGACATCAGAAAGCTGCGCACTTCGCTGCGCCCGTAATTAAAAATGTAAGTCTTCCAGTCAGGATGGAATCCCTGCCGCGAATCCGCATGCTCGTAAAGATGCGTCCCGTCAAAGAACGCCAGGCCGTGCTCGTCGGAAGGGAAGTGCGAGGGCACCCAGTCGAGGATCACCCCAATGCCATGCTGGTGCAGATAATCCACCAGATACATAAAATCCTGTGGCGTGCCATAGCGCGAAGTGGGCGCGAAATAACCAGTGGTCTGATATCCCCACGAGCCGTAAAACGGATGCTCCATCACCGGCAGGAATTCCACATGCGTGAAGCCCATGCGCTGCACGTAATCAGCGAGGCGCGGGGCGGTTTCCCGATAGGTAAGGGGTCGGTTGTTCTCCTCGGGCACGCGCATCCACGAACCCAGATGCACTTCGTAAATCGCCTGCGGCGCGCGCAGCGAGTTGCGCTCGCCGCGCTTCTGCATCCAGTCGCGGTCGCCCCACTCGTAAGCCAGGTCCCAGACCACGGAGGCCGTGCGCGGCGGCTGCTCGTGCAGAATCCCAACGGGGTCAGCCTTATCCACGCTGTACCCGCCAGTCTGCGATTCAATGTGAAACTTGTACAGCGCACCCTGCGTCACGCCCGCAATGAAACCTTCCCAGATTCCGGATGATGCCCGCGGCTCCAGCCGATGCGATTTCGGATTCCAGGAGTTAAAGCTTCCCACCACCGACACCGACCGCGCATTCGGCGCCCACACGCTGAACACCGCTCCTGCCTGCCCTTTCTGCGTGACCAGATGCGCCCCCATCTTGTCGTACAGCCGGTAGTGGCTGCCCTCATTGAAGAGGTAGAGGTCCTGGTCAGTAAGAAGCCGGTCGGTAAGAGGCTGCGCCGTGGCGACTGCGGTCTTGGATTCGGGACTCATGTGCGGCGCAAGATGTGCGCGGGACTGCGGCTTTAGTGTACCGGAAGCGGGCTGCCCTGACGGGAATAGGATGCCATTTTCCATGTACATACTATCGCGTATTATGTACATCCATGATATGCTAGTGAAGCATCAACGAAAAAGGGGATCATCGTATGGCCACAGCAAGAGATCGCACGCACAAGCACTTTCAACTGGACGCCGGAAAAATCAAACGCGCCCAGAAGGTTCTTAAGGCCAGGACTGAGACCGAGGCGATCGAGCGTGCCCTGGATTTTGCGATCAACGAACACGAGAAGAATCGACTGGTGAGCGAGGCCAATGAGAGGTTTGTCAGAAGCGGTATCGAAATAAAGGACGTCTACGGGAAGTTCGGTGATTAAGTGCAGCCCGCTCTATTCGATACTTCCATCTACGCGGCCGCTCTGCGGAGTGGCGACGATGGAATCCTCGGCATCCGTCGCTTGGATTCAGGCTCTCTGGTATGGCTGAGCTCGGTCGTGCTCGCGGAACTCTACGCCGGTGCCGGCGATCGAGGTCGACCTGTCGTGGAGCGACTGGAACGGGATTTCGAGCGTGCGAAGAGAGTTCTAGTGCCCAATCTCGGCGACTGGGCCGAAGCGGGGCGAGTGTTGTCGCGCCTGGCGGCAAAGTATGGCTTCGAACAGATCGGGAGGGGGCGTCTGACCAACGATGCACTCATCGCGATGAGCGCCGGACGCCTTGGCATCAAAGTCATTACGACGAACGAGCGAGACTTCCGTAGGCTCGCCGAATTCCGCAGCTTCGAGTGGCACGTGACCCCGCTCTAATGCGAAACCCGCCATGCTAGACTGACTGCTCGAATCATGCCGGCTCTCCGCGTCATCCTGCTCTGGCACCAGCACCAGCCTTTTTACAAAGACCTGGTCTCCGGCGAATACCGTCTGCCCTGGGTTCGTCTCCATGCCTTGAAAGATTATTACGGCATGGTCAAGTTGCTCGACGAGTTTCCCAGCGTCCACCAGAATTTCAACATCGTGCCGTCGCTGATGGTCCAGATTCAGGACTACGTCGCCGGCACCGCCCAAGACCCATTTCTCAGCGTGGCCGCAAAGCCAGCCAGAGATTTATCGCTCGGCGAACGCCGCTTCGCCCTGCAATATCTTTTTCAGGCAAACCCCATCAATTTGATCGGGCGCTATCCCCGTTACCGCGAGCTCTGGGAACGTTTCCGCGAGCACGGCGACTCCGCCGAGCGCGCGGAAAGATATTTTCAGCCGCAGGATTTCACCGATCTTCAAGTCTTATCGCAAATCGCCTGGTTTGACGAATTCTTTCTCGAAGAGAAAGACATTGCCGCACTCGTGACCAAAGGCCATCACTATTCGCTCGACGACCAGACTTTTGTGATGACTCGCGAAAGGGAACTCCTGGGCAAGGTTCTGCCCGCCCATACTGCGGCCGCTCAGAAGGGATCGATAGAAATCTCTACATCGCCTTTTTACCATCCCATTCTTCCGCTCGTCTGCGATACCAATGCCGGAGCCGTATCTTCACCCGGCCTGCCGCTTCCGCAGAACCGGTTTCGTCATCCCGAAGACGCGCGAGAACAAATCCTCCGCGGCCTCGATCTGCATCAACAAGTTTTCGGCATCCGCCCCACAGGAATGTGGCCGTCCGAAGGCAGCGTCTCCGAGGAAGCGATTGCGATTGCCCACAGCCTCGGAATCCAATGGATGGCCACCGACGAGGGCGTCCTCGGACGCAGCATTGGCGCATCGTTCAACCGCGATGGCAACGGCCGTCTCCCTGCGCACCTCGCCGAGAAGCTCTACAACATTCATCGGTACGAAAACGGTTCGGTGGCGATGCACCTCGTCTTCCGCGACCACACCATTTCCGACCTCATCGGCTTCGTCTACTCCGGCATGCCTCCGGCCGACGCGGCGCGCCACCTGATCGGCAACATCAAAGAAGCCGCCCGGCCGGTGCTGGCGCAAGGCCGCGACGCCGTCGTCTCCATCATTCTCGATGGCGAAAATGCCTGGGAATACTATCCCAGGTCCGGACGCGAATTCCTCCGCCGCTTCTACGACGGTTTGCAACACGAGCAGGGCGTGGAGGCCGTCACTATTTCCGAGGCCATCGCCCGCCACAATAACTTCAACCCCCTGACCTCGCTCGTGCCCGGTTCGTGGATCAACGCCAACTTCAACGTCTGGATCGGCGCGCCGGAAGACAATCGCGCCTGGGACTACCTGCATAACGCCCGAGACCTCTACACCCAGAATGCCGCTCGCGCCACCGAGGCGCAGCGCAAGCTGGCGTTTGACGAAATCCTGATCGCCGAGGGCAGCGACTGGAACTGGTGGTATGGTCCCGAGCATCACTCAGCCAACGACCGCGATTTCGACGAACTCTACCGCACCCATCTTTCCAACGTCTATCACGCCCTCGGCGCGACTCCGCCCGATTACCTGTCGCAGCCCATCACCGGCGTCGAAGTGCGCCCGGCTTTTATTCCGCAAACCGCCTACATTCATCCCAGCGTCACCGGCGACAAAGTGCGCTACTTCGAATGGATGGGCTCCGCGATCTACACCGCCGACCATCGCGCCGGATCCATGCATGGCAAGCAGTTTCTGCTCGACTCGGTCTATGCGGGGATCGATGCGACGCACGTCTACGGACGTCTCGATTTCAATGGAGACCTCCCGAAAACCGACTTTGAACTCGTCGTCAACCTGGAATCCTGGGCGGCAGCCGAAACCCGGCCGCGGCGCGCCCTGCGTCTCGAGGCCGCTGTGCAACAAGGTCGCATCCGCGACTGGACGGTGGAAGGCGGCGCCGAAGAGCGCGTCCTGGCCTCATCCACTCATCCCGACGACGCGGCCAAGCTGGCGCTGCTCCGCAATTTCGAATTCAAGTTGCCGTTGATCTGGCTGCTGGCGAATCCCGCCGCCGCTGTGACCGGAGCGGAAACCAGCGAATCCAAGCCCGCAACGCCCATTGCAGCCGCCACCAAACTCCGCCTGCGTTTCAGCCTATGGCAGAACCGTCTCCCCGTAGATGCGCTGCCGTTAGAAGGATGGATTGAGCTGCAACTGCTGAGTGAGGGAGATCTGCTATACGCCGTGGGATAGTGTGGCTAGTCAGAAGGAACTCAGAACTCTGTCATCCCGACCGGAGCGCAGCGAAGCAAGCGAGGTGGAGGGACCTGCTCTTTGCTGTCGCCGTCGACACTTCAATCGGCGAACACACGCCAACATTTTGGACGATCCGCCGGCGATATCCGAATTCCTACTGCCCGCCGCTTGACGGAGCACTCGCCGCCGCTCCAGAAACCATCAGCGGGCGATTCAACTCCAGCGTCAACTCTGTTCCCGCGGGCAAAATTGCCGACCGGTGTTTTTCCAGCCAGTGCGCCGTGGTGGCGGTCGCTGCCACCGCGCCGCCAATGGCGAGCCCCAGCGGACCTCCCGCCAACCCACCAATCAGCATTCCCCCGGCTGTGCCTGCGCCCGTCTCGATCTTATCGCTCTTATCAAAACCTGATCCTTTAAACCGGCCCTCGGTATCCACGTCGGAGCCGCGGCCCAGGTTGGTATCAACCAGCGTCGCATCCAGAAAATAGCGCTCGCCATTCGGAAAGATGACAGCTTCCGGCAGAATCCCAATGCTCGGCTTGCCCGCAATGCGTCGCGGTTCGCTGACCTTGGTCACACGACCTTCGACGGTGGCGCCCGCAGGAATCATAATCCTGCCGCCGAGCATGACCGGCTGACTCAGCTTGCCCTGAAAGGGATCGCCGGGCTTATTGCTGAAAGTTGCCAAAGTCGTATCCAGCTTCACCATCAAGGCCGTGCCCGCCGGAACCGCCTGCGCCGCAGCCGTCGCCGCCAGCAGCAGAATGCCGGGTAGAATCGTCAGTTTCTTCATCGCGTCTCCTTCAACCCCATACAGTCCTTCTAACTCTAGTCCACCCAGAAACCGCGCACAACCCGCGAACATGCGGGGAACCAGCAGAGATAAGGGCCAGGAGCCGCGAACGCGCCAAAGCGCCGCGCCAATCCAGACGCGTTGTCATTCCGACAGCGCGCGCTTTTCTTCGCCCGCGGAGGAATCTCAGTCTCGTCTGCCGTGGAGCGCCAGCCTCTGTGTCCTCCGTCACATCTGCGTCCATCTCCCATCCGATATAATCGTTGGTCCCGCAGCTCATAAAAGAAAGCGACCTAATCATGTCAAATATCGCAGCCATTCATGCCAGAGAAGTTCTGGACTCACGCGGCAATCCTACCGTAGAAGCAGAAGTGTTCCTTGGCGACGGCTCCATGGGCCGCGCCATCGTTCCCAGCGGCGCATCTACCGGCGAGCATGAAGCCGTCGAACTTCGCGACGGAGATACCAACCGCTTTCAGGGCAAAGGCGTGCTCAAAGCAGTCGAAAACGTCAACGGTGAAATCGCCGAAGCCCTCGCCAACTGGGACGCCTTCGACCAGCGCGGCCTCGATCACAAAATGATCGCACTCGATGGCACCGAGACCAAAGGCCGTCTGGGAGCGAACGCCATTCTCGCCGTGTCCATGGCAGCCGCGCGCGCGTCGGCGGCGAGCCTCGACGTCCCGCTCTACCGTTATCTCGGTGGCGCCGGCGCCAACACGTTGCCGACTCCCATGATGAACATCCTCAACGGCGGCGCCCACGCCGACAGCAACGTCGACTTCCAGGAATTCATGGTCATGCCCGTCGGAGCTCCTTCGTTTTCAGAAGCTTTGCGTTGGGGAGTTGAAGTGTTCCACACGCTCAAGGGCGTGCTGAAAAAACGCGGCTACAATACCGCGGTCGGCGACGAAGGCGGCTTCGCTCCTTCGGTAAAATCCAATGTGGAAGCCGTCGAAGTGGTGCTGGAAGCGATCACCAAAGCCGGCTACAAGCCCGGAGAAGAAATCGCCATCGCCCTCGATCCCGCCGCCAGCGAGTTCTATCAGGACGGCAAGTACGTTTTCAAGAAGTCCGACAAGTCCACGAAAAGTTCCGATGAAATGGTGAAATTCTGGGCGAAGTGGGTGAAAGATTATCCCGCGATCGTATCGCTCGAAGACGGCCTTTCGGAACAAGACTGGGACGGCTGGCAGAATCTAACCAAAGAACTGGGCGGAAAAATCCAACTCGTCGGCGACGATATTTTCGTAACGAATATTGAGATCTTCGGCGAGGGCATCGAGAAGGGAATTGCCAATTCGATTCTGATCAAACTGAACCAGATCGGCACGGTCAGCGAAACGCTGGATGCCATCGACCTGGGCCGCCGCAACGGCTACACCTCGGTAATTTCGCACCGCTCGGGCGAGACCGAAGACACGTTCATCGCCGATCTCGCAGTCGCCACCGGCGCAGGCCAAATCAAAACCGGCTCCGCCTCACGCACCGACCGCATCGCCAAATACAACCAGTTGCTGCGCATCGAAGAAGAGTTGGGCGCAACGTCAAGATTCCTGGGACTGAAAGCGCTGAATTACAAAGGATAAGAAAGGCTCGTGCAGGGGAAAGGCTTGTGTGGGAACGGGCGCCTCGCCCGTCCGCGCGGAGCGCAGCTCCGCAGTGGAATATTAGTTCACGGAGCAGCTAGGTCCTACCCCGTTGCCCCGCGACGCCGCGGAAACATTTCCCCGATCCGCTTAATCTCCGCGCCCACGCCGCGCAGCTTTTCCTCAATATTTTCGTAACCGCGGTCTAGATGATACACGCGGTCGATGATGGTCTCGCCATCCGCAACCAGCGCCGCCAGCACCAGGGACGCCGACGCCCGCAAGTCAGACGCGAGCACCGCCGCCGCGCTCAGCGGACTCTTGCCCTGCACGACAGCTTTGCGGCCTTCGATCTTGATATTCGCGCCCATGCGCACCAGTTCCTGCGCATGCATAAAACGATTCTCGAAAATATTTTCCGTGATCACCGACATGCCTTCCGCCTGCGTGGCCAGCGCCATGAATTGCGCCTGGCAATCAGTCGGGAAGCCGGGATATTCCTCGGTGGTCATGTCGGCCGCAGTAAACGGGTTGTCGCCCATCACCCGCACGGAGTCGCCGGTGGCTTTGGTCTTGACGCCCACTTCCTTCAGTTTGGCGAGCACCGCGCCCAGGTGCGACGGATCGCAGCCCGTGACGTTGAGATCGCCCCCCGTCATCGCTCCCGCAATAATGAACGTGCCTGCCTCGATGCGGTCAGGAATAATGCGATGCTTCGCGCCTTTCAGTTTGCTCACACCGGTCACGCGAATCGTCGACGTGCCCGCGCCCTGAATCTTCGCTCCCATCTTATTAAGAAGCTCGGCGAGGTCCGCAACTTCCGGCTCGCGCGCGCAATTCTTCATCACCGTCTCGCCCTCGGCCAGCGTCGCGGCCATGAGCAGGTCTTCGGTGCCGGTGACAGTAATTTTGTCGAAAACAATTTCCGCGCCCTTGAGTCGATCCACTCGCGCTTCCACGTAACCGTGATCCTGCGTAATCTTCGCGCCCAGAGTTTCGAGTCCCTTAATGTGCAGATCGATAGGCCGCGACCCAATCGCGCAGCCGCCCGGCAGCGAAACGCGCGCGTGGCCGCAGCGCGCCACCAGCGGTCCCAGCACCAGCGTGGATGCCCGCATGGTCTTCACCAATTCATAATTGGCCTCGGGTGCGACCAGCGTCTTGCAGTGAATCGTGGTGCGATGCTGCGCGCGTCCGTAGCCGAGCTCCACTTCCGCGCCCATCGCCGCCAGCAGATTGCGCGTGGTCTGAATGTCGCGCACCTGCGGAATATTTTCGAGAATCACGGGTTCATCGGTGAGCAGCGCCGCGGCCATGCAGGGCAGCGCCGCATTTTTCGCCCCGCTGACGCGGATCGTTCCCAGCAGCGGCTCTCCGCCGCGAATAACAAGTTTGTCCATTGCAAGAAGTCCTTGGTATGAATCCTGAGTGAAACCTTATTTTAGCGGGGAACCTACAGGATTGTGGTTAATCGGGAGGGCACGGCCTACTGGGGAACCGAGCGGAGACCAAAATGAAGGCAGCGCAGCTGCCCGATACAATGTACATGTGGGGGACAGCCGCCCCTTCGACTTCGCTCAAGGCGGGCTCCCGGCTGTCCGGTCGAGCGAAGCTCGACTTGGTTTTTGCACACACCCGGCACATCCCGCTCACAATGGTTTCGCCGCTGCAATCGCCTGCCGCACGTGCCCCTTCGCCTTCCTGAGCGCGGCAGCAGCCTGGGCCCGGTCCACCCCCGTGGCCAACATCACCAGCGCGACCGGCGTGCGTCTCCCAGACTCTTCCAACGTCCGTCCCGCAGTTTCCGAATCCGCTCCCGTGGCGCGCTCCAGAATGCTGATGGCTCGCTGCTTCAACTTTTCGTTCTTCGGCAAGACATTGACCATCAAGTTGCCAAAGACGTATCCCAGCCGCGTCATCGCCCCGGTCGAAATCATATTCAGCACCATCTTGTGCGCGGTACCGGCTTTCATGCGCGACGATCCCGCGAGCACCTCGGGCCCTACCTCGGTCACGATCGCGAAATGCGCCGCCCGCTCCAGCGGCGACTTGCGATTACAGGTAAGTGCAACGGTCTTCGCCCCGCGACGCCGCGCCTCCGCAACTGCCGCCACGGTAAACGGCGTGCGCCCGCTGGAGGCGATGCCAATCACCACGTCACGCTTACCGGGCTTGCGTTTTCTCATCTCCGTGCGTCCCAACTCTTCGTCGTCTTCGCTGGCTTCCGTGGCGGACGCGAGCGCCTTCGGTCCGCCCGCCATAACGTATTGCACCGTCCGTGGATCCACATTGAAAGTGGGCGGGCATTCGGAAGCGTCCAACGCGCCGATCCGTCCGCTGGTCCCAGCCCCAACGTAAATCAGTCGCCCGCCATGGCGCAGCCCGGCAGCCACCAGATCAATGGCACGGGCGACCTGCGGCAAGGCGCGGCGCACGGAGAGCGCCACCACGGCATCTTCAGCATTGATGAGACTGGCAATTTCCAGTGAAGACTTGCAGTCGAGATCGTCCGCGTCCGGGTGCGATTGCTCCGTGCGCAGGCGGCGCAGGTCGCCGGGCTGCTTTCCTTTCTTAGCTTTCAAGAAGTCCTTTCAACCAGCCGCGTCCAGGGCCTCGACCACCGCGTCGTGAAATTTTGGCCGAACCTGCTTGATTGCCCAATTCGAACAGTCGGGCCAGGTTCGGTTCGTCAACAAGACTACAGAAAGTTCACGCACCGGGTCGATCCACAGCGAGGTTCCGGTATAGCCGAGGTGACCGTAGGCCTGCGCCGAAAAATATCTCCCGGACTGTGAGTGACCCGAAGGAGTATCCCATCCCAACGCCCGAGAGGTGCCTGCCGGCGCGGTTTCCCGCCGCGTGAAGAGAGCAACCGTCTCGGGACGCAGAATCGGATGTCCACCGCCAAGCATGGCATGCGCAAAGCGAGCAAGGTCCTCGGCCGTAGAAAAGACTCCCGCCTGGGCTGCGACCCCGCCCAGAACGCTGGCGTTTTCATCCTGCACTTCACCCTGGATGACGCGCTTGCGAAACGTGCGGTCGTCCTGCGTGGGCGGGATTTTAGCGCGGGCTTCCGGCGGCGGTTTGTATGTGGTGTGACCCATCCCCAGCGGTCCGAAGATTTCGCGCTGGCAGAAACGATCCAGTGTTTCTCCCGCGATCCGCTCCAGCGCCTCGCCCAGAACCATGAATCCAATGTCGCTGTATTCGGCGCGCGCCCCCGGCTCTGCCGCCAGCGGAGTGGTGAAAGCGGCCTGCAGTAACTGTTCGCGCGTCCGCACCTTCAAAAATAATTTTTCATACGCAGGCAGCCCCGACGAATGCGCCAGCAGCATGCGCAGCGTAACCGCTCGCCGTCGAGCATCGCCATCTTCCGCGCCAGCCCCGGCAACGCCGGCCTTGCCAAACTCCGGCACGATTCCAACCACTCGCGCATCCAGATCAAGCAACCCGCGCTCGTAGAGAATCATGGCCGCGGTGGTAGTTGCCACCACTTTAGAAACCGACGCCAAATCGAACAGCGTGTCAGCCGTCACGAGCGGCGAATCCGAATCGTAATTGAAGCGCCCCAACGCTCTGAGCCCGACCACTCGCCCGCGATGCGTCACCGCAATACTGCTCCCGGGAAACACGCGATCGGCAACGGCGGCGTCGAGGATGGAGAAGGCAGAGAAAAAAATGCGGTCCTGCTGCTCGAAGACGGGGAGCGGCGGCGGTGCAAAGCTTCCGAGAGTCCCTGAATTCAAGCTATCCGCCCCCGCCCCGTCGATCAATACAAGAATATGACACAGAATACGGCATAGAATATGGCACAGACGGTACCCGTTACCGGAGTTTCTTGAGTCGCATAGCCACCGTTGTGTAGAGTCAGAGTATCCTTTCAGTTAACTCCAATTCGCCGTCCGCTCCGTTTACGCCATCCACGACTGCGTCGATGATGTCATCCCGAACGCGGCGAAGCCGGGTGAGGGACCTTACGATACCGGGAAACCATCATCACGGCCTGCGGGCGTTATGTTCGACGCATTCGCTGCAGGCTTTCCTTGCGATTGTCACGCTTGTCCTGCTCGCGACTGCCACCGCAGCAGCAGCGGCCGCGCGCCCAGATGGACAACCGAGTGCCGCTCCCGCCGCGTCCGCCGACGCGAACCCAGTCCGCCTCGCCGCCGTCGACGCCATCATCCAGCAGGCCATTGCCGAGGGAAACATTCCCGGCGCCGTCCTCATCGTCGGCCACAACGGCAAAGTCGTCTACCGCAAGGCCTATGGCAGCCGCGCCCTGGAACCCAAACGCGAGCCCATGACGCTCGATACCGTCTTCGATCTTGCGTCGCTGACTAAAGTGATCGCCACCACAACTTCCGTCATGCAACTCGTTGAGCAAGGAAAGGTTCGCCTCAACGATCCCGTCACCAAGTACCTGCCGGACTTTGGGCAGAACGGAAAAGACGACGTCACCGTGCGCCAACTCCTTACCCACTATTCCGGCCTCGAGCCCGATCTCGATTTGAAAACGCCCTGGGAAGGAAAAGAAACCGCGTACCACATGGCGATGGCCGAAACGCTGCAGAACCCGCCGGGCTCAGCATTCGTCTACAGCGACATCAATTTCATCACGCTGGGCGCGCTCGTCGAAAAAGTTTCCGGCGAGCCGTTGGACGAATACGCCACCCGTCACATCTTTACTCCACTGAAAATGACGCATACGCGCTTCGTTCCTCCGGCATCGTGGCGTGCGAAGATCGCTCCCACGCAGTATGACGAAAATGAGCACATGCTGCGCGGCGTGGTGCACGATCCCACGGCCCGACGCATGGGCGGCGTCGCCGGGCACGCCGGCCTGTTCTCCACCGCCGACGATCTCGCCAAATTTGCGCAGGCGTTGCTTAACGGTGGCGGCGGCATTCTCTCGCCGCTCACTGTGGAAAAAATGACCACGCCCGAGACTCCCCCGGCCGCTCCACTCCTGCGCGGATTCGGCTGGGATATCGATTCACCGTTCTCCTCCAACCGCGGTGATCTGCTCCCCGTCGGCTCCTTCGGCCACACCGGCTTCACCGGTACATCGATCTGGATCGATCCCACCACCCGGACCTATATCATCCTGCTTACCAACGCCGTGCATCCCCGCGGCAAAGGAAACGCAGTCGCCTTGCGCTCGAAAGTTGCCACGGAGATTGCCGCCGCCTTGCCGCTGACCACGGACGAAAAAGAAAAACTTCGCTGGCTGAGCATCACCGGCTACAACGAAGCCCAAAGCGGCGGACGCCGCATCGGTACCCGCAATGCCAGTGTGAAAAATGGCATCGATGTTCTCGAAGCGCACAACTTCGACGTCCTGAAGCAGCCAGAAGGAAAAAAGCGCATCGGCCTGGTCACCAACCAGACCGGCGCCGACATCGCCGGCGTCCGCACCATCGACATACTCGCGCAGGCTCCCGGCATCTCGCTCGACGCCATCTTCAGTCCCGAACACGGCGTCACCGGAGCCGTCGACACCACCGACATCAACAACTCGAAAGACTCCGCGACCGGCGTCGCGGTCTACAGCGTCTATGGCGCAACCGACGCGGCGCGCCACCCGCCCGAAGAAGTCGTGAAGAATCTTGACGCAATCGTGTTCGACATTCAGGATGCCGGCGTGCGCTTCTACACCTACGAAACCACGCTGGGATATTTTCTGGAAGCCGCCGCCAAGGCGGGAATTGAATTGATCGTGCTCGACCGCCCCGATCCCATCACCGGCTCATTCGTGCAGGGTCCAGTCTCCGATGCCGGCCGCGAAAGTTTCACAAATTATTGGACCGTGCCCGTTCGTCACGGCATGACCATCGGCGAACTCGCCAAGATGTTCAACACCGAGCGCAACCTCAACGCCAGGCTCACCGTCGTCCCCATGGAAGGCTGGCAGCGCGGCGACTGGTTCGATTCCACCGGCCTCAGCTGGGTGAATCCCTCGCCCAACTTGCGCAGCGTGACCGAAGCGGCCCTCTATCCCGGCGTCGCGCTGATCGAAGGCACGAATATTTCCGTGGGCCGCGGAACCGATACGCCGTTCGAGCTCGTCGGCGCTCCCTGGATCAAGAGCCGCGAACTCGCTACTTACTTAAACGCACGCGCGATCGCGGGAGTGCGCTTCGTGCCCGTCACGTTCACCCCGTCCTCCGCCGTCTACAGCGGACAGCAATGCCAGGGCGTAAACATCCTGCTCACCGAGCGCAACGCTCTCGACGCCCCCGAACTGGGCCTGGAACTCGCCGCCGCCCTGCACAAGCTATATGCAACCGATTTCAAGATCGAGCGAATGTCAGAACTGCTGGTGAATCAAGCGGCCTTTGATGCCCTTGTCGCCGGACAAGACCCGCGCCGCATCGCGCAGGATTGGCAGGACAACCTCGCAAAGTTCCAGCAAATTCGCAAAAAGTATCTGATTTACTAGGAACCGTGTAGGACGGCCTCTCTTGTCCGTCGCTTTTGACGTTGTTCTCGATGTTGTTTGTGGGCCCAGTCCCTGAAGTGCCCGAGGGAAGGTTAGGTTCAGAGAGTGAGCGCGCAGAAATCTCCCAGACTCGCCGCGATCGCCGCATTTTCCCTGGCTTCTTCCTTTCTGCTTTCCCAGACTCCGATTCAGCAAGCCTGCCCGCGCCCCGCAATCGGCAGCCCGGTGACCTCACCCGCCGAAATTCGCAGCGACCACGGATCTCTCACTGCGACGTTGTCCTTTCGCACCTCACTCGATCCCGCGGGACAACCCCGCTACTGTTACATCGATGCCGACGGCCACCAGTCGCCCACTTTGCGGGTCCATCCCGGCGACTCGATAACGCTGAAACTGAAAAATGATTTGCCCACTGCCACGCCGTCCGCACAAACCCACTCGGCAACCACTCCATGCTCCCCCAAGCACATGACCGCCGATTCCACCAATTTGCATTTTCACGGCCTCAGCATTCCTCCCACGTGCCATCAGGACGAATCGTTGAACACTCAGATTCGGCCCGCGGACTCCGCCTTCGAATATCAATTCCACATTCCCGCGAGCCAGACGCCGGGCCTGTACTGGTACCATCCCCACATCCACGGAAACAGCGAAGCCCAACTACTCGGCGGAGCCTCCGGCGCGCTCATCGTCGAAGAGCCGGAGAGCAAGTCCGCGGAAGTGAAACACGAACCCGGGAAGGGAAGTGCCGTCAACGAGAATCACTCAAAAGAACCTGAGGCGACAAAAGACGCTGCAACAAATCCAACCAGCCAACCCCTTCCCGAACGTATCTTCGTCATTCGCGATCAGCCGCCCGCGCCCGATGCCGAGCCCGGACATCCCGCCAAGGATCTCTCCGTGAATTTCATCCCCGTACCCTATCCCACTTATCCGATGGCGATTCTCCGCACCCGGCCTTCGCGCCGCGAATTCTGGCGAGTGCTCAATGCATGTGCCGACACCTATCTCGACCTGGGAGTTCTCTTCAACGGAAAGTGGCGCCAGTTAGGCCTGGTCGCCGTTGATGGCACGCCCCTCGGCCGCGGCCCCGGCCACGCCGACGGTATTTCCTGGCAGAACGATATTCCGATTCCTCCCGGCGGCCGCGCCGAATTTGCCCTCGACACGCCAGCCGAGCACGTTGACGCCGAACTTCTCACTCTCGGCGTCGACACCAGTCTTCCGAACGACGAAGACAATCCGAGGACCCGCACGGCCATCAGCACAACGCCCGTCCCCGACAGTGATGACGCCAATCCTCCGCGGCAGTTGGTCAAGATCATCGCCTCCACCGACGCCGGCGAAACTCCCACGCAGGCCGCGCTTCCCGAGCCCAGTTCAGCCTCGGATCTCGCTCACGCCAAGCCGGTTCGCCAGCGCCGGTTCTACTTCTCCGAGAAAGTGCTCGACCCTCAGCATCCGGCGACGTCAACGATTTATTACATCACCGAGCAGGGAGCTAGGCCCGAAGCGTTCCACGTTTCTGCCGCGCCGAATGTCACCGTTCGCAGCGGCGATGTCGAAGATTGGGTCATCGAGAATCGCTCGCCGGAGTCTCACGCCTTCCACATCCATCAATTGCACTTCCTCACTCTCCAGCGAGATGGCGCGGCGACCAAAGAAGCGTATCTGCGCGATACCATCGACGTGCCTTACTGGGACGGAACCTCGCCCCACTTCCCCAGCGTGAAGCTGCGCATGGATTTCCGCGATCCGAGCATCATCGGCAGGTTCCCCTATCACTGCCACGTGCTGCAACACGCCGACGCCGGCATGATGGGCGTAATCGAAGTAAAACCAAAACTACAGAAATAGCCAATGCCACGAATCGCGCGCCCTTCGTGATACTTCGTGCCCTTCGTGGTTATGGCCTTTTCTCGATCCCTCGACGACGCCCACCCGCGCCCGCCGCGATTCCGGCCTTACCCTGTGTCCCTCTGTGCCCGGAGCCTGCCCTGAGCCAAGTCGAAGGGTGGTCGACGAATTGAGGCCACGACCACAAACCTCGCCCTACAAGCATTCCGCTCTTTAGTGATATGCTAGCGGCGATATGGAGATGCCGAACCTGCTCCGGAAAATTTTCCTGGTCGACCTGCTTCAGGGCTTGAAGGTCACCTTTCGCTACCAGGATCCCAAAGAAATCTATACCGAGCAGTACCCGCTGGAGCGGCCCCAGGTCGCCGAGCGTTACCGCGGCGCGCCTCGCCTCAACGTCAATCCGGACACTAACGAAACCATGTGCATTGCCTGCGACCTGTGCGCGCTGGCCTGTCCGGAAAATCTCATCGTCGTCTCCAGCGAACGCAACGAGCACACCCGCCGCAAGGAACTCACCAACTTCACCTACGACCTGAGCCGCTGCATGTTCTGCGGCCTCTGCGAAGACGCCTGCCCCGTCGACGCCCTCGAACTCACCCAGGATTTCGAACTAGCCAGCTACACCCGCGAAGGCTGGATCTGGGACCGCAAAACCCTCGAAGAAGGCCCGCAGCCCACGCAATACAAGAAGTAGGCTTCTCGCTCTAAGCTTCTAGCTCCCAGCCTCTGCTATTGCTCTCACTGCGCGCGAGCTGTGCAAAGACCCTTGCATGTGTATGTACAAAGAATGTACACTGATTCAAGTGGACCAGCAGCTCGAGTTCGACTGGGACAAGCACAATGAAGGGCACCTCGCGAAACATAGCATCAGTCGTCTCGACGCAGAGGACGTTCTGTCAGGAAACCACATTCTTATCGAGTACCAGGTGGAGGAAAACGAGCAGCGCTGGATCGCAGTGGGAGCTGCTCGCAACGGGCGGATACTCAACATTGTATTTGCAATCCGAGGCGAGGCCATTCGACCGATCACGGGCTGGGCCGCGGACAAAGAGACAGCGGAGCTATTTCTCAAGCAGTGGGGACCGGAGTAAATATGGCAAAAGCAAAAATGAAACGAGCGGCGATTCCGAAGTTTTCCAGCGAAACGGAAGAAGCGGCGTGGTGGGATAAGCATCGTTCCGAGATCGAAATCGAAATCCGGCGCAGGATCAAACAGCGAAAGCCGCTCACGCTAAGCAGCCTGCTGCAGAAAGCCAAGCCCTCGCAACCGGTCACCCTCCGCATCGCGAAGGAGGACCTGGACACCGCCCGCCGCCTAGCCGCGCGCAAAGGCATAGGCTACCAAACCTACATCAAGATGCTGCTCCGCGAAGCCCTCGCGGAAAATGCCGATGGCGCTTAGGACAGGCGTTAAGGGGATGTCGAAAAGACGCGGGTAGCCCGCCCATCGCGATTTTCGAAGGGTGGGATTCCACGAACGCTGCGAGCATGGGGGGTAAGCCGGGATACGCCGCGGGACGGGACACTCACCCTTTAGTCGCCGTAATCATGCAATAAGTCATGGGGCCGAGCGGCGCGCTGACCAGCGGCAGCAACACCGGCGCCAGCACGTTGTTCCAACGGGCTCGAGTCATCTTGCCTTTCCCGAACACCACGTCGGTCAAAAGGAACTTCAGCGTCACCCAGGGAATGTGCGCGACCGAAGGTGCAACACGCATCTGCAAGTGTTCAACGGTGATGTCCGTAAAACCGAGATCTTCCAGCCGTGCCCGGAACAGGTCAAGCTGCGCCAGCTGTTCGATGACCCAGCAATCGCACAGCTTGCGGTAGATGCGTTGCTGAAGATCATTGGCGAACCGATCGCTTTCGAGAAAGCCGTCTGCAACCACAAAGCGGCCTCCGGGCCGCAGCAGGCGATACGCCTCCACCAGAAGAGCACTCTTGTCCGGACCGTGGGCGTGGCAACTGCTCTCGAGCGCATAGACTCCGTCGTAGCTGGCACTCGGCAGCACGGTCTCTTCGTAGTCGCCCTCGAGCACACGCACGCGCTCACTGCAACCGGCTGCGTGGTTCAAGGCGCGTGCGTTCTCCACCTGCCACGGTACCCGCGTAATTCCGAGCAGCCACGCCTGCGGCAATCGCCGTGCAAAGCTGCGCAGCGTTGCGCCCAGCCCACAGCCAAGGTCCAGGAGCTGCGGTTCCGCAATACCTTCCACTTTCAGCCGCGTAAGACCTTCTGCATTCATCTGCTCCAGCATGGCTTCCCGGCCCAACGGATTCACCCCGCCCCGGTAGTAGCCGAAGTGCATATTGAACTCTTGGCTCCACGCAGCATAGTCCGGGCCGGCCTCGCGGTAGTACTGCTCAAGGCCGATTTGAGGCACAACGTGTGCTGCAGAGGCGGGCGTGGCTACGAATCCTTCGGTCAACTTGGATTGGGTCAACATGGGCTGGGTCAACATGGGCTGGGTCAACATGGGCTGGGTCAACATGGGCTGGATCAACATGGGCTGGGTCAACATGGGCTGGATCAACCCGGACTGGGCCAACTTGGACTGTGAGGCGATCATCGGTCTCCCTTCGCTTCGCGCTGGGGAAGGATCAGCTCGCACTATCGGCGGACAATGACATTAAGGTACTTACTGTCATTTCAGTATATACGAAAATAATAGAAGTTAGAAGCGGATTCAGAGTGGCCCAGCCGCAAAACCAGGCACTCCTGAAAAAACTTCTTGACATCTCCATCCCGTAACTGTACGGTTACGCATTATGCGGAACCGTTCGGTTACATATTCGCCGGCCCGGGACCCGGAAGCCACTTTCCAGGCGCTCGCCGATCCCACCCGCCGCGCAGTCCTCGACATGCTGCGCCGCGGCAGCCAGCCTGCCGGAAACATTGCCGGAGCGTTTCCGGTATCCCGTCCCGCGATCTCCAAGCACCTGCGCCTGCTGCGGCGCGCGCACCTGGTCCGCGAGCATCGCGAGGGGCGCAACCGCGTTTACCAGCTCAATCCCGAACCGCTGCGCGCCGTCGACTCCTGGCTGGAACACTACCGCACCTTCTGGAGCGCGAGCCTGAATAACCTCAAAGCCTTTGTAGAAGCCGAACACGCTCGTGAAACCCAAAACGCCACCAAACCCAAAGGAAGCAAATGACCGTGCTGCAAGCTCCAATCAATTCGATTCAACGAGATCGTCACCGAAAGGAAAGTGTCATGACCAAAACAACTCGTGTCGTCCTCGGCCTCTACGTAGCCCTGGCCGCAACCGCCGCGCTCGCCCAGTCCGACGCCCAGAAATCCTTCGACCAACTCAAGTCCCTCAGCGGCTCCTGGGAAGGAAAGTCCAGCAGCGGAGAAGCTGTCGCAGTCAGTTTCCGCGAAACCTCCGGCGGCAGCGCCGTACTGAGCGAAATCCACGGCCACGGCCCCGAAAACATGATTTCAATGTTCAACATGGACGGCCCCAACCGCCTGCTGGTTACGCATTATTGCGGAGCGGGCAACCAGCCGCGCATGCAGGCCGGCACATCGCCCGACGGCAAGACCATCACGTTCACCTATCTCGACGCCACCAATCTCGCCACGCCCGACGCCGGCCACATGACGCAACTGGTAATTGCCATGCCTGACGCTAACCACCACACCGAAGAGTGGACCTTCACCGATCACGACAAGCAGATGAAGGAATTCTTTGACCTGCACCGCAAGATGTAGAGCTTCACGTGAGCGAACCCATGCACCAATTGGAGAACTTTATGTCCGCAAGCATTATGGTCACGCCGGATCAGGATTCGATCACCAGTGAGATCGATATTGCTGCGCCGCCCGATCGCGTGTTCAAGGCGATCGCCGACGCCGAGACCGTTCGGCGGCGTTGTCCGCAACTCGACGTTTACGAAATGGACTTGCGCGTCGGCGGCCGCTGGCGTCTCGAAATACGCGTGGCGAAACCCAGGAATGGCTGCAGCGTCATCCGCCACGACGGAGAGATTCTCGAGCTCGATGCTCCGCGTCTTCTCGCGTACACGTGGTTTGCAAATTTTCACGGCGATCCCAAGAGCCGCTCCATCGTGCGTTGGGAATTGACTCCGTCAGGGTCGGGCACCCACGTGAGGGTCACGCATAGCGGCCTCGCGTCCGAGCCCGCCGCGCGGAGCGACTACGCCGGTGGTTGGCCGGGTGTGCTCGAGGAGATCAAAATCTTTGCCGAAAAATAATCCGAGCCTGGGGTGTTCGCCTCGTCCGCGCCACTGGAGAACTACATGCCCAAAGCAATCATCACTTCCGATCAAGATGCAATCGTCAGCGAGATCGAAATCGCCGCTCCCGCCGAGCGCGTGTTTCAGGCTCTCACCAAGTCGGACGAACTTTCCCGCTGGTTCAGCTCTCCAGACTGTCCCGTGAAGTTCTGGAAGATGGACGCGCGCCTCGGCGGCCGTTATCACTACGAGACCGAGCAGGGAACAGTCGTGGTCAACGGCGTCAGCGAGTTCGATTGTCAGGGCGAGATTCTGGAATACGACCCGCCGCGGCTGCTCGTCTACACCTGGGTGGCGAACTGGCACGACGACAAATCCCGCCGCACCGTGGTGCGCTGGGAACTGACGCCCGCGAAAACCGGAACGCACGTGAAGGTCACGCACAGCGGCCTGGCGCAGGAAGAAGCTGCCCGGAAAGATTACAGCGGCGGATGGCCCGGAGTGCTGGAGACGCTGAAGAATTTTGCGGAGAAGTAAATTCGAATCGTGGAAGAGCGGCGCTTCAGCGCCGCGTAAGCTCAGCCGTGGAAGAGCGGCGCTTTAGCGCCGCGTAAGCTCAACCAGAGAGGCGGGCTTTAGCCCCCGGCATGCTCATCCTACCGGATGGCGCACGCTCAACCATCAAGGAGAATCCATGGCCACCGCCACCATCACGCCCGATCAAAACACGGTCATCGCCGAAATTTTCATTGCCGCGCCGCCCGCCCGTGTGTTCGAAGCCATCACTGACCCTGAGCAGACGGCGCGCTGGTGGGGACAAGTAGGCCTGTATCGCCTCACCGAACGTACCGTCGACTTGCGCCCCGGCGGCAAATGGCGAAGCGCCGGCGTTGGAGCTGACGGCACCCCCTTTCACGTCGAGGGCGAATATCTGGAGATCGATCCGCCACGCCTGCTGGTCCATACATGGATCAGCAGCTACAGCGGCCCGCTCAAAACCGTGGTGCGCTGGGAGCTCGAGCCCACAGAAATCCACGGCCTGCACTCTAGTGGTCCAAAAAAAGCGGGCACCGGAACGCTGGTAAGAGTTCGTCACGAAGGATTCGCCGGCGCCCCCGCCCAGGCCGCCAGCCACGGCGACGGATGGAAGCGCGTCCTCGGCTGGCTCGAAGGTTTTGTGGAGAAAGGCGAAACCGTGGACACGCGCCCCTGAAGTCAGAAGTAAGAGGGCAGAATGCAAAAGTAAAACCCGGCAGGAGCTCGTTAGCTCTTCGGCGGAACCGGCAGCGCCATGTTCTTACTTCTACATTTTGACCTCTGACCTCTGACTTTCCCCGCATCTGTGGAAAATCTTGTCAAGACCCTAAGCATGAGCTTTCTGGATTAAGTCGCTGATTCCACGCCAGATATAAATCCGGAAACCGTGTTACATTTGCCTCCTTAATTTGCTATTATGGATATAGAGAGTAAATAAACAGCGGCGCAGGCCTTCCGGTCTGCGCCGTTCGTGTTTTCGGAGGAATTTATCGGGCCGAACAGCAGGGAAGTCCACTCGGGATCAGAGCAGCCAGCAAACGTGCCGATCGAAATTCAAGCAGTCGCCGACCCCAGCAACAAACGGCGCGGAGAAGCGGCCGAGGCAGAGTTCATCGCCCGCTCCGCAGCCTTAGGTTTCACCCCGCTAACGCCCTGGGGAGAATGCAACCGCTATGACGTGGCGATCGACCACGGCACCGGCTTCTGGCGGATCCAGGTGAAGTTGTCCTCCTACTCTTGCCAGTCCCGCTACCACCTTCTACTGGCGATCCGCGGTGTGACGTATATACCGGCTGAGATCGATTTTGTGGCCGGCTACATTGCGCCACTGAACCTGTGGTACATCATCCCGATCGAAGTGGTCGCATCCCTCACCGTAGCGTCGCTCTTTCCTCACACCCGGCGCGGTTCGAAATACGAAAAATACCGCGAAGCCTGGTGCCTGCTGGATTGCACCCGCCAGGCCCGGGGATGGAAAGATATCCCGGCAGTGTGCCGCTGCCAGCAGTTGGCCGTGCGCTGCGCAGTCTGCCCTCTGCGGGGATGACCTGAGCTATCTCGTCCGCGGGTGCCCCGTCCTTGTCTCTGCGTTCTTTGCAGAGACAGGGCGGGGAATTTGATCTCGATGCGCCAACTGCGGCGTGATGGAAGGATATCCCGGCAGTGGGCCGCTGCCAGCAGTTGGCCGTGCGCTGCGCAGTCTGCCCTCTGCGAGGATGACCTGAGCTATCTCGTCCGCGGGTGCCCCGTCCTTGTCTCTGCGTTCTTTGCAGAGACAGGGCGGGGAATTTGATCTCGATGCGCCAACT
>Ga0302325_10003415_pt1 | contig 37493 bp, 35 predicted proteins | sample Palsa_T0_2_FD_201948 | JGI IMG/M metagenome (GOLD analysis project Ga0302325, IMG submission 201948) | Peat permafrost microbial communities from Stordalen Mire near Abisko, Sweden - Palsa_T0_2 | ecosystem: Environmental > Terrestrial > Soil > Palsa > Peat permafrost | place: Sweden: Abisko...
TCGAGCATGTGGATCGCGATACCGCGCTGTTCGTTCTCTCCGACCACGGCTTTTGCTCGTTCCGGCGCGGCGTCAATCTGAATGCATGGCTGCACCAGAATGGGTATCTGGCGCTGGAGCGCGGCGAGTCGGAGTCGGGCGAAGCATTTAACGGCGTGGACTGGTCGCGGACATCCGCCTACACGTTCGGTTTCGGGGGCATTTACCTCAACTTGCGAGGGCGCGAGGCGCGCGGCATCGTGGACCCCGAGGATGCGGCCGGCTTGGAAACCGAATTGGTGGCTCGTCTCGCAAACCTGCGCGACGAGGAAACAAGCGGCATCGCCATTCGTAGAATTTGCCCGAGCTCCGAGCTCTACCAGGGGCCATATCTTAGAGCCGCGCCGGATGTGCTGGTGGGATACGCGGACGGCTATCGGGCGTCCTGGGATGCGGCATTAGGCAAAGTGAGCGCGCGCGTCTTCGAAGACAATACCAAGGCCTGGAGCGGCGACCACTGCGTCGATCCCGCTCTGGTGCCGGGCGTTCTTTTTTCGAACCGTAAGCTAGATGCCGACGATCCGGGCATCGAAGACATGGCGCCAACCGCGTTGGTCCTGTTCGGTATCGAACCACCTGGTTGGATGGATGGCCGCTCGGTGATTCGCTTTGCGTAAGGGTCGCGCGGCGCTGGCATTGGCGCTCGCGATGGAATTCGGTTGCGGCTCGGACCACTCGGCGGCGCACGGCAGACAAGTGATCGTCATCGGCGTCGACGGCATGGATCCGAATTTTGTCGAGCGGCATTGGGACTCGCTGCCGAACCTGGACCAACTTCGCCGCCGCGGAAGCTTCGCGCGCTTGCAAACCACGACGCCGCCACAGAGCCCGGTGGCATGGTCGACATTCATCACGGGCCTGGATCCCGAAGCGCACGGCATCTTCGATTTCGTCGAGCGCGATCCGGCGACTCTCACTCCGTTTTCCTCGATGAGCCGGACGGAAGAACCCCGGTTCCGGTTTCCACTAGGTCCCTACGAGATCCCGCTCTCGCGCCCTCGCGTGACGTCGCTTCGAAAGGGGCAAGCGTTCTGGCAAATCTTGAGCGAAGCCGGGGTTCCGGTCGTCATCGTCCGGATGCCAACCAATTATCCGCCGCTCCCTTACGGCGAGGCGCTGGCTGGCATGGGCACGCCGGATCTTCGCGGCACGCAAGGCACGTTCAGCTACTTCACCGACGATCCGGAGGACGTCTCGCGCTCGGTGGACGGTGGAGAAATTATCAAAATCTCCGTAAATGGCCGCGCCGAGCTGGCTTTACAAGGTCCGCCGAACTCGCTGCGCAAGGATCGCGCCGCCTCATTCGCGAGGCTAGCGATCGATATCGACCCCACTCAGCCGGTGGCGCGCATCACTCTCGGCGACGAAACCGCAATCGTGAAGCAAGGCGAATGGTCAAACTGGATGGGAGCGGAATTTCAACTGATTCCGCACCTGGCCGCGGTCAGGGGGATGTTCCGCGTCTTCGCCAAGCAGCTTCATCCTCGCTTCGAGCTTTACGTTTCGCCCGTCAATGCCGACCCGCTCTCGCCCGATCTCTCGATTTCCGCGCCGCCTTCGTTTAGTCGCGTGGTCGCGCGCGAAATCGGGCGCTATCCGACACTGGGCATTCCCGAGGACACCGCAGTGTTGCGGCAAGGCGTCTTCGATCTCGCGGAATTCCTGAACGCCGGCCGTATGGTGCTCCAGTCGGAGCGGCGCCTGCTCGATTACTCGCTGCGACACTTCCACGAGGGCTTGTTATTCTTCTACTTTTCGTCGATCGATCAGAATTCGCACATCCTTTGGGGCCAGCACGACGGCGACCTGCTCGATTTCTATCGCTCGGTGGATGCCTCCATCGGCGAAGTAGTCCGACGCGCGCCTTCCGCCGACCTGATAGTGATGTCCGATCACGGTTTCGCCTCCTTCGAGCGGGCAGTCAACTTGAACGCGTGGCTCCGCAATCGCGATCTCCTTGCGGCTAACAGCACGTCCATGATCGACTGGCCGCGCACGAAAGCATACGCGCTGGGCCTCAATGGACTCTATCTCAACCTGGCGGGGCGCGAGGCTCACGGCATCGTGAAAGCGGGAACCGACAGCCGAGCCCTGCTCGACAGCATACGCCAAGAGTTGCTAGGCTGGCGCGATCCCCTGAACCAGCGTCAGGTGGTGGAATCGGTCGAGATCGTTCAAGCCGCTGCTTCCAATGCGCGCGTCGCGCCGGACTTGATTGTCGGCTACGGCGCAGGATATCGCGCGTCCTGGCAGACCGCCCTCGGTGAAGTTCCGCAACCGGAGATCGAAGACAACATCGACGCCTGGATCGCCGATCATTGCATCAACGCCGCGGATGTTCCCGGCGTCCTGTTCACGTCGCGACCGACGGCTCTTTCCGATCCGAGCCTCAAGGATTTGGCGCCTTCGATTTTGAAGTTGTTCGGTGTCGCGCCCGAGCGCGAAATGGGAGGGCGAAGTATATACTGACCGGAGATCGATATGCGCACCAAGACCACGGTTAAGCTCAGCACTCCGCTTTACCAGCGCGCCCGCCGCGCCGCGGACGGATCGGGATACAGCTCCGTCGAGGAGTTCATCGAGCATGCTGTCGAGAAAGAGCTGATGATTTTCGAGAGCGCGGAGACGAAAGATGACGTGATGAAGAAACTCAAGGGCCTGGGCTACATCGATTGAACCAAATCGATCTTGGCGCGGAGGCTCTGTGGACTCTTCTGCCGGTAAGCGCGATCGCGACACTGGTCTCGTTGGCGGTGTTTCGCCGCTTTACCAACCCCGCGCCGCTTCGCCGCGCCGCAAACCGGATTGTCGCTCATCTCTACGAGCTGCGGCTTTTTCTCGATGAGCCGGTGCTGGTGTTCCGTGCGCAGCGCGATCTCTTTCGGGAAAACCTGCGCTTGCTGAGGATAATAGCCCTGCCGTCCGCGATTCTGGCGCTGCCCTTCGCGCTGCTGTTCGTCGAGCTGAACGCATTCTATGGCCACGCGCCGCTGGTGGTCGGGGAGCCCGCGATCGTGACCGTCCAGCTTTCGCGTCGCGAATCCCTGCCGGAAGTACAATTGATAGCGCCCTCCGGTATCGAAATCGAAACACCCGCAGTGCATTCCCATGCGGCGAATGAAGTGAGCTGGCGCGTTCGTCCCACCCGCGCGCTATCGGGCGGTTTGAAGGTGCTGCTCCAAGGCCAGACGTTCACCAAGACGATCTCGGTTGGCGCTGGCGTTCGCTATCTGCCCAACTTCTCCGCCACTTGGATCGAGATCGGTTACCCGAAGGCGCGAATTTACGGATTTCCGTGGCTGGCGTGGTTCGTGCTTGGCGCTGCCGTCACGGCCTTCGCGTACCAATTCTATACTTGAGTTTTGTGGTTCGTATTGGCATCGCGGTAGTCGTCTGGCTCGCCGTCTCCGGTTGTGTGCAGGCCCAATCGACGCCGGTTATTCTCGTCTCCGTCGATACGCTGCGCGCCGATCATCTGTCGAGCTATGGATACCGAAGAATTCGGACTCCGAACCTCGATTCCTTCGCGGAGAATGGCACAACTTTCACGAGCATCGCGTCGCAGATCCCGCTAACGCTCCCCTCCCACACCTCGTTGTTCACGTCCACGTATCCGTTCGTGACGAGCGTCGAGGAGAATGCTGAGCGCGTACCCGCTGGACTCGCCACTCTCGCTTCCGTTCTGCGCTCGCGCGGATACAAGACAGCAGCGTTCATCGGCAGCAGTCTGCTCGATCAACGCTACGGTCTCGATCAAGGGTTCGATTTTTATGACAGTCCCTTTCATGTCAGTTCCGACGCGGCGGAGAATCCTTATGACGTCAGAGTCAGGCGGGACGGGGCGCTGGTGGTGCGCTCCGCCGAACAATGGCTCGGCGCGAATCGCGCGCAGCCGGTCTTCGCATTTGTGCATCTTTTTGACCTGCACACGCCCTACAGCCGTCCGACGGCAATCCGCGATCGGCCTACGGTGACCGGTTACGACGCCGAACTGGAATATGTCGACCAGGTCCTGGGACGATTCCGGCAAGCGCTGATCAAGCAGGGATGGTGGGACCGCTCGCTGGTTGTGTTGCTGGCCGACCACGGAGAGAGCCTCGAAGAGCACGGCGAAACGAGTCATGGCTATTTCATTTACGCCAGCACGCTTGGGGTGCCGCTTCTGATCCATTGGCCTTCCGGAGCGCCGCCTCGGCCATCGCGCGTCGCTGAACCAGGCGGCTTGATCGACGTGGCGCCGACTATCCTCGCAGCTCTCTCAGTTCCGTCGCCGCCGTCCTTTCAAGGCAGAAACCTGATGGCACGCGGGGAGACGGCCGGGCATGCGGTGTACGCCGAGAGCCTTTATACGTTCGACGCTTTTCACTGGGCGGCCTTGCGGAGTCTGCGCGTCGGAGATTTCAAGTACATTGAGGCGCCGCGTCCGGAGCTTTACAATCTTCGCGACGATCCACGGGAACAAATCGATCTGATTCGAACGAACACCGCCAAAGCTCGGGAGCTTCGGCTTCGGCTAGGTAAGTTGCTTGCGCGCTACGCGTCGAATCAAGCCGCTCCGGTTCGGGACACTTCGCCCGAGACCACCGCCGCGCTTCGATCGCTCGGGTACCTTTCCGGAGGAGCGCGCCGGTTACCAGGCGGAACCGGACCCGACCCGAAGGATCGCCTGGCCGAATATCGGCTTTATGAAAAGGCGCTCCGAGCGCTCTACACCCAGCAAGTGGAAGCCGCCATTCTGGATTTCCGCAGACTCCTGGCTGAGGATTCGAAAAATAATCTCGCTCGCTACTATCTCGGGGAATCGTATCTGAAGGCTCTCAAAACGGAGGCGGCGCTACGCGAGTGGGAGACCGCGCTATCCGCCGACACAAGCGACGCTACCGCCGCGGAAGCGATCGGCGAAGTCTGGCTGGAGCGAGAGAATTATCCTAAGGCCCAGCATTACTTCGAGCTTGCCGTGGCGGCCGCGCCCCGTGACTATACGGCGGCGTTCAAGCTGGGTGTCGCCGAGGAGCATCAGGGTTTGTTGGAAAGCGCCGTCCGGCATCTGGAAGACGCATGCAAGTTGGTTCCCGAATCGGCCGAGTGCAAACGCGAGCTCGACGCACTACGGAAGAAAATCAAGTGACTACTTGATTGGATCGGCCGGACTCAATTCCGGAATGATGACGAGAAGGTCGTAACCGTAGATCAGGCGCTTCATCTCCGGATCGAGCGGTCCGAGTTTCTGAAAGCGAAGCTTGCGGAGATCGTACAGAGTCCAGGCATCCGGAAGCTGGTTGTCGATCGCGGGTTTCAGCCAGCGATAGTCGTCGTCCTCATCCAAAACAAATTTCTCCAGCTTGCCGGGCCGAGCGTATCCTCCATACGTAAAATGAGTTCCCTTGGCTCCAAGAACGCAAATGTGCAACGACGCGCTTCCCTGCCCCTCCGCGAGTTCCGCGATGTAATTGCCGAGATCCCGTGCTGAAGAGGGTTGAAGCCCTTATAAAGGTGCCAGTCGCCAAACTTGACCAACACTTTCTTCAGCTCTCCGTCTTTAGCGGAAGCCGCCAAATCCCGACTGAGATTTTGTTTGAGCAACCGTGCGCGCTGGGCGTTTGAATCGGGCGACCCTTGAGCGTTCTTGAGATAGATTTCATGGCTCTCGACGATCTCGCGCAACAGCGTTTTAGCGACCGCGTTTCCTTCGCGCTCCACCAAGGCAGTGGATTGCCCGAGTTCCGAATCAGAAGCGGCGAACAGGAACAGCTTGGACGGATCGCCAGTCTCCTTGGCCTGGAGAGCGCCGTGCTGTTCTTCTTCTTTCAGGCGAGTGAGCGCAGCGGTTGCGGCAGGGCCGGGATGCGTCGCCAGTATCTGGTCCAGCAACCAACCCGCCGATCCCAGGAATTCCTGATCCAGGCCCCAAAGACGAAAATCGGGATTGCGGGACACCTGGGCACAATGCGCCGCCAGGTCGTTCTCTTGCCGGACGTTGAGAAACGCGACGCTTTCCGGATATTGACGAGTGAGCTCGGCCATGCGGGCAAGCCGATCGGGCTTGCCGAATGAGGACGCAACAAGATTCGCCACCTGAGGGCCCACTTCGACAGCCATCGCGGACAGTCCAAGCGGCGCCATCGCATCGCATACCGCCGTCGCGAATCGCGGAATCTCGCGTGTAATGTGATCCTCTCCGATGAGGACATATTGGGCGCCGGCGATTGCGGTTTCCAGCACCGGCGCGGCCTTCCCCTGAAACTTATCGTTGTCGATGCGGAGGTCGTAGCGGACCTCCCGCAATTTTTGATCGAGGGCGGACGGCTGCCCGTGCGCGGACTGGGCAACGGCTAGCAAGGCTGCGACAGTTAAAGCACGCATCTAAGTTAGTGCCCCGCCGCGCGCAGACTATCGACGAAGGTCTGGAACTCGGTGTCCGCAACTCCGCGAGAGTCCAGAAACACGCCGCCCAGAATCCTACGAGCCATGCGGCGATCCGATGAGTCGTCCGCGGACTTCGACTGCCCCGCAAGTTTCGACAGCCGCGTCTTCAATTGCGCGAAACACGCCGCCCGCGTGTCCGGTTCCTCGCCGAGCCCGGCCTCCAGTTCCTGAATCACGGTTGCCTGCTGGGATTCCTGACGTTCGTTCTGGCGCTCCTTGTCCATGGCGTCGGTAACACTCTTCTTTTTTCGGAGTGCGTCGGCCTGCGCCGAATACTTGCTGACATCCGCTAACGCGCGAAAATCGGTTACCAAGGAGTTGAGCGATTCGAGCGTTTCAAGATCGCTCTTCTGCTCCGACAGCTCCACAACGCGGCGCGCGAAGATCGTGTCGATGAGTCCAGGATCGCGCTCCCTCCGGCCCGATTTCATCGCTTGAATTTCCAGCCACTCCACCGCTTCGACAGCCAAACTCACGGGCAACCAGGTATGGCCGCCTTGGAAAACGACGACGCGATGCGGACTGGTGAGCGTTTCATCCAGTTGACGCATTTCGATGTAATTGAAATCTTCGGTTCCCGCGGTTCCGAACAGGACAAAGGGCAGTTCGTTGCGTTGATGGCCCGGCGGGAATCCGGCGCTCGAAGCGATGACGCCCGCGATCTGATCGGAATCGATGGCCACTTTCATCGCGATGCGCGCGCCTCCCGAGAGCCCTGCCGTGTAGATGCGCTTCGGATTGATGGAGAATCGCTTACCGACGTCCGACCACATGGATTGCGCGGCAGCCAGGCTGATCGCCGGCGGCCCGTTGCGGGAAACGTTCGAACCGGCCACGACGTAGCCGTACTTTTCCGCCGCCGCTTGATACTGCTCTACCGCCGCGCGGCCGCGAGCGCGGGGATCGAAGGCCAGGATCAGGCTCCAGCGCTTGCCCTGAGAGTAATGCGAGGGCAGATAGAGCGCATAGTTTTGCGACGGGTCCGCCGTGCATCGGACCGTGTCGATAATTTGTCCGCGCGGCAAGTCCTGACCGCAAGCGGCTACGGCCAGGCAACCGAAGAGGAATCGCAACGGCGTTAGCCTGATCACTGCGCGACGGAAAGCGTCTTCACCAGTTCGTAGAGAAAGGTCTGGCCTTCATAAAACGACCGGATCAGCATACGCTCGTCGCGTCCGTGCGCGCGAATGTCATCGCGCTCGTAAAAGAATCCCTGGACGCCGTAAGTGGGAATGCCGGCGGCGCGCAATGCCCGTCCGTCGGTGGCGCCGGTGCTCATGGTTGGAAGCACCACCACGCCGGGCCACAACAGGTCGGAAACGCGCGACATACCTCGCATGACGTCCGGCCGCAAGGGCGAACCGGCGGAATTCTCCTCGGCGTTAATAATCGAGATCGCGACTTGATCGTCGGCGATCACTTTCTTGAGCGCTCCGGTGACGTAGTCGAGAGGTTCATCCGGTTGGACGCGGCAGTTGACGTTCGCGGCGGCCAGTTGCGGAAGCGCGTTGCGGGCGTGCCCGCCTTCTAGCATAGTGGCGACGCATGTGGTCCGCAGCATGGAGTTCCACGCCGGAGAGGCTTTGGCGATGCGCTGCATGGCATCCTTGTCGCCCTCAGCCACCTTGCCGAGATCCGCGTTGTGGCCGCTGGTGTCGATCTTGGCCATGCCCGCGAAGTAGGCGCGCGTCACCTCGTTGATCTTCATGGGAAAGCTGAACTCGCTCAGACGGACGAGCGCGCCCGCCAGATGATAGATCGCGTTGTCGGCGATGGGCACCGAACTGTGCCCGCCTTTGTTGCGAACTTCAAAACGGAGATCCAGATACCACTTCTCGGCAGCTTGAATCTCGTTGGAAACCCTTTGCCCGCCGATCATCGAACCCTTGCCGCCTTCGTTCAGACAGAACTCCGCGTCGATCAAGGCGCGCTGATTTTTGATCAGCCAGTCCACGCCGTTGTACGGTCCGCCGCCTTCTTCGTCGGCCGTGAGAGCCACGATGATATCGCGGTCGGGTTTGTAGCCTTCACGCTTGTAGCGAATCAGGTTCGCGATCCAGACCGCGGCTTGCGCTTTGTCGTCGGCGGTGCCGCGCCCGTAGTAATAGCCGTCCTTTTCGGTGAACACGAACGGGTCGGTAGTCCAGTCCTCGCGTTTTGCTTCCACCACGTCGGTGTGAGCCAGAAGCAGAATCGGCTTGAGCTTGCCGCTGCCGTGATATCGCACCACGATATTCGCCTTGGTGGGGATCGCGCCGCCGATGAAGATGTCGGAATCCGAAAATCCGGCGGCATGCAATCGCTTGACGATGGCGGCCGTTACGGGCGTGGTGGCGCCGGTGGTAAAGCCGGACTGAATTTCGATAATTTCCTTGTAGATATCGTGGGCCAGGCGTTGATCGGCGTCGGGCGGCATCGTGGTGGACGCCGCGAAACAAACGAGCGGAGCGGTGGCGAGCAGCAGGGAGCGAAACATGCGCTCATTATGCCACAGCGAAACTCGGCTTCTATTTCGCTGATCTATTAAACAGTGCGAGCCTGCCCTTGACCTTGAAGCATCGGAGCGGTTAGAAAGACCCGCCGTACAATATTGAGATATGCCGATGGACGGTGATCCAAGAGCGGAGCGTCGCCTACCTGAGGTCGTCGGCAGTTCCATCGTGATTTCAGCCGCCAGTTTAGGTTTCTTATACGCGGGTCACATCGCGCCCGAATTCCAGTCCACGTACGCTTTCACCTGGGCAGCTAGCGCTCTGCTTGCAGCTGGTTGGATCGCTTTATTGCTCTACGCTGTTTGGAAATTCGGGAAGAGCGCTCTTTGGGTACTAATCGGCGGGGCACCGGCACTGTGGGTAATTTTCATATTCCTCGCAAGCCCCTTTGCCTGCGCGTTTAAGCACGATTGCCTATAAGAAACTCAAAGCACTCCTTGCTCTATTTCGGCGCCGGGCCGCGCACCACCTCGACAAATCCATCCGGGCGAACCCATTTTTGAAACGCCGCTCTGACTTCCGCGGCCGTCAACGCGAAATACCGGCGCGCCGCTCGCACAGGCTCATCCAAAGGCAGATCCATCTGGGCTCTGGCCAGCAGACCGCCCGCCACCGAGTCCTCGCTGGACTCTCGCAAGGGCATCTGCCGAAGCAAGAGCGCCTTGGCCTGTTGCAATTCGCCGGCGGTGACGTCGCTCGACTGCATATCCGCCAGATCGCGCGCGATCAACGCCCGCGCTTTCGAGGAATTCTCCGGATCGCACGCGAACGTCACCGAATAGACCGCACGCGACCGGGTTGCGTCCAGGCTCACGTCAACGCTGTATACGTAGCCATTTACCTGACGCAGATCGTGATACAGCCTGGTTGCGTAAAATCCGCCTCCCAGAACATGGTTGCCCATTTGCAATGAGTAATAATCCGGGTTGTAGCGATTCATCGGGATTTCCTCGGCGAGCGTCACATTGTCCTGAAGTTCGCTCGGATCCGGCACGTTTACGGTTGAGACCTTGTTCGCAGGCACCGGAGGGAGCGTGACTTCCGGCTTGGGGCCGGTCGCTGTCCAGGCGCCGAACCATTTCTCGATCACGGGCCGAGCCTCGCCGGCTGTGATATCTCCAATGACGACGATGGTCGTCAGATCCGGCCGGATCGCCTTGGCATGATATTGCTTCACGTCCTCGAGCGTGAGCGAATCGACCGATTTCGGCGTGACCTCGCGCAGATCGGGATCGCCCGGCGGAAGCAGTCCCACCGTGACGGCTCTTCCCGCCTTGTAGCCCGGACTTTCGAGATTGCCTTTGACGAATTCGGAAGTTTGTTGCCGCGTGATTTCAAAAGCGTCGGCCGGCAATGCTGGATTCAGCTCGTTGTCGGCCAGCAAGGCAACGCCGCGGGAGAACTCGTTCTTGAGCACGCGCAGCGAGAAGCTGAAACCGGCGGACTCGCCGGCCGCGATGTCGTCCAGCGCTTTTTGAAAAGCCAGGCGGTCGAGCGCCTTCGTTCCATAACTGAGTAATTGCTCCAGCACATCCGAGACGCCTTCCTTCCCTGGCGGTATCTCGAGATCCGGTTCGTGCCGGACGTTGCCCATTACCGTAATCGTCGGACTGGTCTTGACAGTCTTGACGATCAAGCGTATGCCGTTAGGGAGCTTCGAGTCGTCGGCTTGGAGATCCTCCTCGGGTACCCGCAACGATGCCAGGCGTTCCGCGGCCCAGTCCGGGAGAGCTACGTCTTTGGTGGGCGCCGACGTCAGCGTTTCATTCCCGCCGAACCCCTTGGACGCCACCGGCCCTCCGGACGGGACCGGCTTCAGAGTCGCCGTCACCGAGTTCTGATCCTGAAGGAATTGCCTGGCGACGCGATTGACGTCGGCCAGTTGAACGGCTCGGATGGCCGCGACGTCTTCGTCGGGGGAGTTGCGCCCTTCCACACCCAGCGCCTGCGACCACGTAGCGGCCAAATCCGGGATGGAATTGCGCTGGAACTCCGCGCCCGCGATCTCTTGTCGCTTCGCGGCTTCGACCAATTCGGCCGGCACACCCTTCGCCACATACTCGGCGAGAATCCCTCTCATTTGAGCGAGAATCGGCTGGCCATCGCCTCCCGAGGGCAGCGCGGCAAGCGCCAGACCGACGCTGGCTTTGGGATAACTCTCGGCCAGCTCAAACTCCGCCGCGAGCGCCTTGCCCTGTGGCACCAAGGCATAAAGATTCGCGCGCTGGCTCGACAGAACGTCGCTCAGGACGCGCGCGGCCGCATAATCCGGGCTGCTGGTGCCGGGCATCCGATACGAAATGACGAGCAGCAGGTAGGAGAGATTGCTGTCGAGCGTGAACGACTCCGACTTCACCGGCTTCAGCACAACCTCCGGGCGCGCCGGAAGCGGATGCCTGGGAATGGAACCGTAAAGTTGAGTGATCTCGGCCAAAGTGGTTTTCGGATCCACGTCTCCCACCACCACCAGCAACGCGTTGTTGGGCGCGTACCACTCTCGATGAAATTTCTGGAGCATTTCCGCGGTGGTGGCGTCGAAGGATGGCTTCGTTCCCAACGCATCGTGCGCATAAGGAGTGCCTTGGAACATGTCCTCATTCAGCCGGGTCAGGAATTTGTAGGTTGGATTGGAAAGATCGCGAGCCACTTCCTGTTCGATCGCGCCCTTCTCTTGGGACCACTCCTTTTGAGAGTCCTCTACGCCCGCCATGCAACCGGCATCCACATGCAGGGCGACGTCCAGATCCGCGGCTGGAACGGTGGTGAAGTACTGCGTAATGGTCTGCTGGGTGTCGGCATTTCCAAATCCGCCCAGCTGCGCGTAGATCGCCGCGGTTTGGTCGGCGGAGAGTCCGCTGCATCCACGGAATGCCATGTGTTCCTGGGCGTGAGCCATGCCGGGAAATCCCGCAGGCGTTTCGTTACCGCCGACCAGGTAATTTTCTTCGACCGTTACCACAGGGGCCAGCGGATTCCGAATGATTACTACGCGCAATCCGTTGCTTAAAGTGGTTCTGGTTACGTCGGTGGCGGGCGCTTGGGGGGCGGAGGTCTGCTGGAAGCATAAGACAATGGCGGCAAGCGAGGCAAGGCGTGTGCGGAACAATGGTTTCCTCCAGGGGGATAGGGAGCCAATGAACGGCTCTCTTTCAATCCTAACAAGTGTTTCCTATGCTGGGTCTGCGACGCCGATCTGATTGAGATGATGGGCCAGATGCGTAATATAGTCCGTTGCCAGGAAACCCAGGGTGACCGGCTCTCCCGAGCCGATGCGGCACACGGTTTCCAGCTTTGCTGCTGGCAAATGGGCGATTACATGGGCGAGGTAGCGATTGTAGGCAGTCCACAGCGCGACCAGAAGTGTCCAATCGGCCTCTTGAGGGGCTTGCACACGGACGCTCCCGGTCTGGTCGTAAGCCGGGAAATCCAAAGACGGCTGAAGCGCCGCCCGGACGAATCGTTGGTGGTTGTTTGAGGCCGAATCGATCAGATGTCCTAGGACTTGCTTGTGCGACCAGCCGCCTGGCAGTATCGGCTTAGTACTTTCCAGTTCACTGATTTCGCGAAGCCTTGGCTCGGCTGCCTCCACCAGGCTTAGCAGCTTTTTGCTCACTTCTTCCATACTAGGTTCCGCAGTGTCAATTATATCCGCCCGTAACCCGGCGCTACAATGAGGCTTGTTTTACCTGGACCCAAGCCAAATTTTCCGGGCCGACAACCTGGAACGGCTTCCCTGGCTGGAGCATGGCTTCGGCACGCGGCTTAGCCTCCCCGATCACAAGCCTACCGAAACTGCCACGCTGAAACAGATCCATTCCGACCGAGTGCTGTTGGCCGAAGCGGCGGGCAACCAGGGCGAAGGCGACGCATTGATCTCCAACCGGCCGGGACTCACGTTAGCGATCCGCACGGCAGATTGCTTGCCCATCTTGATCGCCGACCCGAAGAATCACGCGATAGCGGCAGTCCATGCCGGCTGGCGGGGCGCGGTGGCGGACATCGCCGCCAAGGCTGCCCTCGCGTTGACTCGGCAGTTCGGTTCGCGGCCGGAAGAACTACTAGTTGCGATCGGGCCGGGTATCGGCGCTTGTTGCTTCGAGGTGGGCGCGGAAGTGGCGGTTCGGTTCGTTTCGTTTTTTCCCGAACGACCCGACCTCAATGGCAGGACCAAGATCGACCTGGCTGAGACCATTCGTCGTCAGCTGCGACGGAATGGTGTCACACTGGGACAAATCGTAACAGCGGATCTGTGTACATGTTGTCAGGCGGATACGTTCCATTCCTATCGGCGCGATCGGGAAGCGGCGGGCCGGATGGTCAGTAGCATACGCATCCGCTGACTCCCTGCGGCCGAGAGAAAACACGAAAGGCGCGAGGGTCCCCCGCGCCTTTGCGATTAAGCCGTTCAGTGACAGGCCGGTCAGGCCGCGTGCACGAGCAAATCGTCGAGCGAATCCGTGCCTTCTTCCTGATTCCTATCAGCGAGTTCCTGGCATTGGATGCAATAGGCAGCCCAGGGCACGGCATGCAGCCGCTTGATGCTGATATCCTCTTCGCAGTGCAGGCAAACGCCGAACGTGCCCTCATCGATGCGATGCAGAGCCGCGCGCACGGCGCGCAGCATATTTGATTCTCGGTCAAGATTGCGGATAGCGAGTTCGCGCTCGGCTGCATTCTGGACTTCATCCAGCGCATCCGGGCTCTTCTCGATCGCAATGCCATCGCGGTTCCTAAGTACTTGCGCCAACTCAGCCTGTTTGGTTTCCAGGACTTCTTTGAATTTGTTTAACTCGGTCTTCGTCATAGGGTTAACTCTCCTTACTATCTAGTTTTTTCGTATGTTCAACACGTTTAGACGCGTGATCCTCCAGAAAGGTTCAAGCCGGTACAAAATATGACAGAACTATAATGAACTCTGAAGTTTGGCGACCGACGGCAGCGCCCGACGGCCGGAGAGGTACGCAGTCTACTTCTCAAAATCATACCACAACCTCTAAGCAATTCAAGTGCCAGCTGTAAATTCCCATGTCCACCACCCCTCCGACACTGCCCTCAGGCTTCAATACCCTTGATACTTGAGTCTTATCGACCCGCGAAGTCAAAAGATTTATGGGCCGCCCGGACAAAAAGTTGACCGTCCGATCATACCCGGGATCGGTCGCTCGCTCCGCCCGGCGAATCATACAAGCTGATGTATACTGATTACCTTGCCGGATCGCGCTGGAAAGCTCGATCCGCTCGCCCATGCCGTCGCTTAAGTTCATGGCTAGTTGGTGGCAAGGTACTATCTTTGCTCTCACGTTTTCTCTCCTGGGCTGGGCGATCCTGCCGTACCCCGGAATCCAAAACGACGAGGTTCTTTTCGCCACTCCCTACTTTCACGCGGTAGGAAGCTCCATCTTTCAATTCGGAATCTTCCACAGGCGCGTCCCGGTGATGTTTTTGACTTACCTGGGCGCGCTGAAGAACTGGCTTTGCGCGCCGATTTTCTGGCTGGCTCCGCCGACATCCTGGGCCGTTCGCGTCCCGCCACTGTTGCTCGGTGCACTGACGATCCTACTCTTCGTGAGGTTACTCGAAACGGTCCATGGCCGCCGGGCGGCCCGGATAGGCGGCCTTCTGCTGGCCACCGACACGATGTTTCTTCTGACTACCTGCTTTGACTGGGGACCGGTAGCGCTGCAGCACTTCCTGCTCGTGGCCGGCGGGCTCCTCATAGTCAAATTTGTCGAGCAGCCTCGTCGGCGGACGCTCTACTGGGGCTTCTTCTGCTTCGGGCTGGCAATCTGGGATAAAGCGCTGTTCGTCTGGATTCTGGGCGGACTGGCGCTGGGCGCCATCCTTATATTCCCGCGCGAGTTGTGGAAGCGCGTCACCGCGCGGAACGTCCGTTGGGCCGCAGCCGGGTTCTGCTTGGGCGCGCTTCCGCTGATTGTCTACAATTCGGCTTCCGGATTCGCTACGTTCCGTTCGAATTCGTCCTTCGCTTTCGACGAACTTGCCCGCAAGGCTCAGGTCTTACGGGCGTCCTGGAATGGCAGCGCGCTGCTAGGTTACATCGCGAGCAACCCGGACCAGCAAGCCTTGCCGCAACCGGCCCATAGCCTGGTGGAGCGGTTGTCCTTTGCCTTGCACGGGGGGCTAGGAGATCATCCGTTCAATCAGCTCACGCCAGCGTTCTGCGCCGCCTTGCTCCTGCTCCCATTTCTCTGGCGAACTCGCGCGCGGAAAGTGCTGCTGTTTTCGCTCGTGGCGATGGCTGCCGCTTGGTTCCAGATGGCGATCGCCAAGGGCGCCGGCGGCTCGGCCCACCACGCCGTTCTACTCTGGCCCATTCCGCATCTGTTCATGGCAGTGGCGTTCGCCGAGGCGTCGCTACAGTGGCGAACGGCCGGCAGGTGGGCGATCGCCGTCGTCGTCATTTACTTGGCCGCTCAAAACCTGCTTCTCACCAATCAATATCTCTATCAGCTGGTGCGCTATGGCTCGCCGCATAGCTGGACCGACGCCATCTATCCTTTATCCGACGAACTGGGCAGGATCGGGGCGCCCCAAGTCGTGATCGAGGACTGGGGCATTCTCAATCCGCTGGTGCTGCTTCAGAAAGGCACGCTGCCGATGATCATCGTCGATGATGCGTTCCTTTCGCCGGGCCTTAGCGGCGCTCTGCGGAACTATCATCGCGGGCTGCTCGAAAGCGCTCTCTGGGTGGGCCACACGCCGGCTTACCAGGAAATGGCGGGAACAAACCGGAAAATCCTCGAAGCCGCGTCATCGGCCGGGTTCCGCAAGGAGCTGATCGAAACCATCTCCGACCGGGAAGGCCGCGCCGCGTTCGAGATCTTCCGCTTCCGGAAAACAAACTGATGGATCTGCCCTTGCCGACGCTGCTCTCCCAGGCGCTGGTTGCATTCACCATCGAGTTCGACAACGAATTCGAGCGTCGGATGCCGAATTGGACGACCAATCACAGCCCCGCCGCCGGAACGCGCCAAGGTCCCTGGCTGGTGTCGCTCGCGATGTGGTCGAATTGCATGCAGTTTGTCGGCAAGGACGGCGTGAGCATCCGTGAGCTTGAGAATCTGGCGCGCACCAAGACGAATTTGAACGGCATGGAGCGTTGGGGGTACATCGTCTTCGAACCGGGACTCGCCCGCGACCGGCTAATTCGCGCCACTCCCCAAGGCCGGCAGGCTCAGGAGGTATGGCGGCCGCTATTCAGCGTCATCGAAGACCGCTGGCGAGCGCGCTTCGGCCGGAACGCGATCGACCCGCTTCGGGAATCGTTGCGGGCGGTGATCACGCAGATTGACGTCCCGCTGCCGGACTGTCTCCCGATCTTAGGATATGGGCTTTTCAGCAGCGGACCCGGGCGGAAAGCTCCGGTCGAACGGAAAGAAGACCTCAGTTCCCTTCCATTATCCGCGCTACTTTCCAAGGCGCTGCTCGCATTCGCCATCGAGTTCGAGCGCGGGTCGGATCTGTCGCTCGCGATTTGCGCGAACGTGGTGCGGGTTCTGGATGAGAAAGGCGCGAGGGTCCGAGACCTTCCCCTGCTGGCCGGCGTATCGAAGGAGGCGATCAGCGTGGCGATGGGCGTCCTCCGGAAAAGACGCATCGCCGTGGTCGAGCCGGAGCAGCCCGGCAGCCGGACGAAAGTCGCGCGCCTCGCACCGAAGGGTCGAGCGGCTCAGGACGCCTACCGCAAGCGGCTTGGCAGCATCGAAGAGGGCTGGACGGCGCGCTTCCGAGCGAAGACTATCCGAAAGCTTAGTAATGCGTTGGAACGATTGGTTGGCGAACCGACCGCTCAGGAATCGCCCTTATTCCGCGGGTTAGAGCCTTACCCCGATGGGTGGCGAGCCTCAGTCCCAAAGCCTGTCACACTGCCGCACTATCCCATGGTGCTTCACCGCGGCGGTTATCCGGATGGCAGTTGATCCGTTCAGTTGACCAAAGCCGGAGGCCGCTTGCGCGCCGGGTGGCTCTCTTGTTGAAAACTTCGAAGCATCTGCTCGATCTGGCTTTCGGGAATCGCCAAGGAAATGCTGGTCACATTGCCGGCGGCCTTGCAATCCAGCCCGTCGAGCAGGGTGGCCACCTGGCCGGCGGTTGCATTGTTCTGCCGGTTGGTTTGCACCATGCTGGCGACAAATTTCACCACATCCACCAGGGCCTGGGCGTCTTTGTCGGAACGCGCAACTGCCTCGGCGGAAAAGGCCACGGTATCCCCGAACCGGACGCCGCCGCTCGCTTGACTAATACCCGCCAGCAGATTGCCCTGCATCGCGCCGCTGAGATTGGCGTCGGGCATGGCACCCGCGAATTCCGAGACAGGCACCAGGGTCACGAACCAAAAATCGTTCTTGCCGCTGACATCGTTCACCTTGGCGAGCACTGCGTCGTTCAACGTGACGGTCCCCTTCCGCCGCTCGATAGCGCCTTTCACCGCGCCGAGATCTCCCAACAGAGCGGTGGAGGCATCGATGAACGCGACGCCGTTCTCCTCTTCCGAATTGGCGCGGCTCGAATAAGCGTACACATCGACGCCCTGAAAATTCACGATCCGGGCGCCGTTCACTTCAGCCGCATGTGCGATCTTGTGCACATCGAAAACGCCCCGCGCCAGCACCAGCCAGCGGTTCTCGGACGAATTCGATTCCCAATTGGATGCAATCAGCACCTCGCTGACGTCACGCAGCGGGTCCAAGCCGGTTTGCGCGGTGAACTTCTTGAAGCCTCCGTCATCCAGGTGCATGTGCGAGAGAACAAACTGGCCGAACAGAGAATCCCTGGACTTCGCAACCTGGATTCCGGCCACTACCTTGGCGTCCGGCATCACCATCTTCAACAGGCCCGGGTCCGCCGCGAGCGCGGCCGCTTGAACGGCCAAAATCAGCCCCAAATGACGAAACTTCATGAGTTACCTCTCTAGCGACATTACGAGCGTAGCATGCGGGAAGTTCCAGGCCATCCGGCGGCGATTACAACCGGCCGCGTCAAACCGGGACTTGCTCTACGATCTGAATCCCATAGGCGTCCAGTCCCACCACCTTGCGAGGATGATTAGTGAGCAGCCGGATGGTATTCAGGCCCAAATCGGACAAAATCTGCGCGCCGATCCCGCTCTCGTGCTGGAGCTGGCTCTGCCCGTCGGGGGTGGAGCGGCTGGTGTGATCGCGAAAGCCGGGCCCGGTTTGATGCAAATAGACCAGCACTCCCGCGCCTTCGCGCGCGATCCGCTCCAGCGATCTTCGAATCACCTGGTGGCACTCGCACTCCACCGATCCGAATACGTCGCCGTAGATGCAATGCGAATGCATCCGGACCAGCACGTCGTCGCGTCCTGCCAGCTCGCCATGCACCAATGCCAGATGCTTCTCGGCCAGCATGCTGCTGGCATAAACGATGGATTTGAAGTCGCCGAACTCGGTTCGGAGACAGCTTTCCGATTGGCGGTGAACGAAGCGCTCGGTCTGCAAACGGTAGCGGATCAGAGCGGCCACCGAGATCATGCGCAGGCCGTGGAGTTGGCAAAATTCCTGAAGCTGAGGGACGCGCGCCATGGAACCGTCGTCGTTCATGATTTCGCATACCACTCCGCCCGGCCGGAGCCCCGCCAGACGCGCCAGATCCACCGCGGCTTCGGTTTGCCCGGTCCGCACCAGCACGCCGCCATCGCGCGCGCGCAGCGGAAACACGTGTCCCGGCCGCGCCAGATCGTTTGGTTTACTGGCTGGATCCACGGCCACGCGGATAGTGTGCGCGCGGTCGGCCGCAGAGATCCCGGTGGTGACTCCCTCTGCGGCTTCGATCGATTCGCAGAACGGCGTCCCGAATCGCGACGTGTTCCTGGCCGACATGGGCGCCAGTTGCAGTGCGTCGCAGATTTCACCCGCCAGCGGCAAGCAAATCAGCCCGCGCGCATGTTTCGCCATGAAGTTGATGATCTCGGGAGTCACTTTTTCGGCGGCGATGGTTAGATCGCCTTCGTTTTCGCGGTCCTCGTCGTCGACGATGACTACCATCCGGCCGGCGCGGAAGTCCTCGATAGCCTCCGGGATTTGCGAGAAAGGCATGTGGGTAAGTTCCAGGATAGCAACCAGTGGCCCAGTGGCAGTTTTCAGGATCGACCCTCCCCTCCGACACGGCACGCTGCTCCCCCGATTGACACCGCGCGATCCCGTTGATAGCCTTGATGTAGCCTGACGTTTAAACTCTCTCGAGGAGTGCTTATGAAGAATTTCGTGATTCTGGCTTCGAGCCTTGGTCTCGCATTTGTTGCCTGGGCCGGGGACCCTCCCACCGACGGCAAAACGGTGAACCCCGCAACGGTTGTTTACGACGATAAGTCCGCGTTCGCCTACATCAAGACGCTCGCCGGCAGTTGGGCACGGACGGGCGGACCCGGTCACGAACACGGATCGAGTTCATCGGTGGTCAGTTTCAAAGTCACGGCCGCGGGCAGCGCCGTCATGGAGACCTACAACGCGGGTCAACCCAACGAGATGATTTCGGTCTACCATATGGACGGCAACACCATGCTCATGACGCATTACTGCGCGCTGCAAAACGCGCCCGTCATGAAGTTCGAGAAGAGCGGCGTTCCCGGCGAGATTAAACTGGGGTTCTTGGGTGGAACGAACTTCGACCCGAAGGTGGACGCGCACGCCCACGAAGGCACGCTCATGATCAAAGATCAAGACACGTTTGAACAGATTTCCGTGGGATACGCAGGCGGCAAGCCGCTTCCGCCCGCTGAATCTTTGATGAAGCGCAAAGAGTAAGTCGCGCTTACTTCTTACAGCGCGGGTCCGATGCCTGGAGCTTAGCGATCATCTCATCGGTCACCGGGATCGGCGCGCATCCGTGCCCCTTCTCGCACACGAAGTCGAATTTCGCGGCGGGCTGGTGGCACTCCAGGCAGGGCTTCTTGAGCGACGCGTTCACCACTTTGTCGCCACGGTCTTGAATTTTGGTTCCCTCCGCGGAGACTGTCAAAAAGAAAAACTCCCAGCCGTTGGTGTTTGGAAAAGCCTCGCGCGGATGCTTGACCATCGCCTCAAACGGAACCAGCTGCAGAATCGTGCCGGTGGGGTATTCCTGATCGGGAACGCTGTCCCGCAAGATTCGGATAGCCTCCTTGAGGTTCTCGGGATCGGGATTCTGAATTCGAGTGTTTCTCACCTTGGGCAAATCGAGAACGCACCCGAAACTCTTGTCAGTCACCACGACGTCGTCGGCCCAAAGACTCAGGGCTAAATACAGGCACAGAATGTAGCGCATTCCGATAGTTTACGCGTTTTTGAACGCCTGCCGCTGATTTGCGGCTTTTCCAGGAATAGCGCTTGACTTAAAGTCGGCTTTAAGCCGTAACGTAGAGCTATGAAAACTTCTTTGCTGGTATTGATTGTCGCGATGCTGGCTGCCGCGGCTGTGCGGGAATCGCCTTTCGCCTGCGATCGTCTGGCTCTAACCGCCGAGCAGCGGAAACGCCATTTCGACGAACTCGGCCCCCAGCTGCGCGGCCTAGTGAAAAGCGCGCGAGAATTGCCGAACGGCTACGAGTTCGAATTCCCCGGGGACGCGTCGACGTATCAGTTGACGGTGGAGTGGGTCGCCGGCGAACATCGGTGTTGTCCCTTTTTCGATATCGATCTTCGCCTGGATCGCGAAGGCGGCCCCACCTGGATTCGCTTGACCGGCCGCGAGGGAACCAAGGAATTCATCCGGTCCGACTTCGCGCGATGGTTCAAACAGTAAGATAGTAGTCCCATGACCATCGGAGAAGTCGCGAAACGGACCGGCCTGCGCGCTTCCGCGATCCGCTATTACGAGAAGGCAGGATTGCTGCCCAAGCCCGCGCGGGTGGCCGGGCAGAGACGCTATGCCGGCGCCGTTCTCGAACAGCTCGCCGTGCTGGAGCGCGCCAAGAGTTGCGGCTTCACGCTCGACGAGATCCGCCGGCTCTTCAACGGGGAAGGACTTCATTCGGACCGCTGGCGCGCTCTGGCGAGGAAGAAGGTCGCCGAGTTGGACGCCGCCGCCGAACGCATCGCCGCGATGAAGAAGTTGCTCGAAAAGCGCTGCCGGTGCGCGGATCTAGCCGAATGCGGGCGCCTAATATTGCAGTCCGGATGCGACGACAGAAAACAAGCGCGCCTCAGTTCTTGACATATTTCTTCAGATCCTTCGGACCAACTTCGGCGCCGTACACATTCCCCTGATGATCCACGGCCACTCCTTCCGACATGCTCGAACCACCCTTGGCCTCGGGATCGGGGATGTAAGCCGTGACCTTGCCGTCCGAAATCTTCCCGATTCGGATCCCCCGATGACAGCCCGGGTTGTGCCCGTAACCCTCCTCCTCGCGCGACTCGGAATCGGTCACGTACAAAATATCGTGATCGATAAACATGCCGCTCGGCCGTCCAAACTGCTTCCATTCCGCGATGAACTTGCCGTTCTGATCGAAGATCTGGATGCGATTGTTGGTTCGATCGCCGACGAACAGGCGTCCCTTTGAATCGAACGCGAGGGCGTGCGGACCATCGAACTCGCCGGGGCCCGTGCCTTTCTTGCCCCACTCCTTGATGAATTTCCCGTCCTTCGAGAATTTCACGATGCGATCGTTGTCGCTGTAGCCCGCGTGTCCGTCGGCCACGAAGATGTCGCCATTCGGCGCCACCACGACATCGGCGGGCGCGCCGAAAACGTCGGGACCATCGCCCTTGACGCCCTTCTTGCCCAGCGTCAGAAGGAGCTTGCCATCCGGACTGAACTTGAAAACTTGCGCCCCTTTGCTGCCGTCCTTGGCGACCTGCGCGTCAGTCACCCAAACGTTGCCCTGCTGATCGACGAAGAAACCGTGCGGCATCACGAACAGGCCGGCGCCGAAATGTTTAAGCAGCTTGCCCGAAGTATCGAACTCCAGGATCGGGTCCAGCGTCGAATCGGCGCAACTGTTGGCGCCGCACCGGTCGTAGGCCCAGATGTTGCCGTCGGGCGCGATGTCCACGCCGGCGGTCGAGCCCCACTTTCTGCCGTCGGGCAATTGGGCCCAGCCCGTGATAGTTCGATATGGATTCGGCGCGTCATTCGGAGGAGGATAGCTGGGCTGTGCGAACAGCGCGCCTCCGGATATGGCGATCAGAACGACACCGGCGATCACCGGCGGAAAACTCACTCGGTTTGCTTGTGGCATCATGGCCTCCCTTGAATCCTCGGTTCCCATCATGATAGTACGTCTTGGCCGAAGCGGTGGAACACGAGGCCTGCTATATACTGAGGCATAGTCCAATCCACTCCATTATTGACGCAGTACGGCCACCACGGCCTGTTCGTTGCCAGCTTGCTCGAGTCTCTCGGATTCCCCATCCCCGGCGCCGTTGTGTTGCTGGCCGCGGGGGCCGGGGCCGCGTTGGGAGTAATGAATCCGGCGCTTGTCATCGCTCTGCCGGTGACCGCGATGTTGATCGGCGACACATTGCTTTACTTTGCCGGCCGGCGCACCGGATGGACGCTGCTCGGATTTCTATGCAGGGTTTCGCTCAATCCGGAAACCTGCATCTTGCGCGCGGCTCGATCATTCTATAAACGCGGGCATACCGCGTTGCTCGTTGCGAAGTTTTTTCCTGGGATCAATACCATGGCGCCGCCGCTAGCGGGCAGCATGAACATGCGTCCAAGGGACTTCTTTCGCTTCGATATCGCCGGCGCGCTGATTTACATCGGCAGTTACGAGGCCATCGGATTCTTGTTTCACGGTGTGCTCCAACAAATCATTCATGTCCTCCAGGACTTCGGCAAAGCGGCCGGATGGGTGGTGGCGGCGGGTTTCGCCGCGTACCTCGGCTATCGGGTTTGGAACTTCGTGCGGAATCGAAAGGGAACCACCGCGCCGCATGTCAGGCCGCTCGAAGTCGTGGAACGCCTGCAACGCGAACCTGACGCGGCGCTGATCGTCGACGTGCGCAGCCACGGCTACTACGATCCCGACGCCCAGCGAATCCGCGGCTCCGTCCGCCTGGAGCCCAACAATCTCGAGGCCCTCGCCGAGACCTTGCCGCGCGACAAGTCCATCTATGTGTACTGTACTTGAATACGCGAGGCCACCAGCGCCCGTGTGGCGCACATGCTCCGGGTGCGAGGGTTCGAAGCTTACGTGATGCTGGGCGGTCTGAGAGCCTGGCAGAAAGCCCGCTATCCCACCGAGCTGATTCCGTCGGACGATGTCGTGCTGCTGCCCCGCTTCAATTGAACGTCACCGCTCGAACGCCCGGAAGCGGTCCTCCAGATCGGCCTCCATCCGCGCCTTCTCGCTGCTATTCAAGAACGTCTGGCACGCCTTGGTCCCCGCTCCCCCGGCGCAGGCCGCGACGGGCGCGCGATAAGCGCGATCCTGCCAGTAGCTCGCGCCGGGAAGAAATGAATATTCAAGGCTATTTCGGACTAATTCCTTCAAATCCGAGTAGCGCAAGCCGTATGTCAAGACCGCGCGCCGATACTCTTCGGTGAGATGACCGCGCGAAACGCCTTCGTCGTCGGTCGAAAGCGCCACCGGCACGCCATATTTCCGATACACGGGAAACGGATGTTCCGGCCCGCGAACGCCGAGGATCAGGTCGTTGCTGGTGAGATTGATTTCCACCAGGATGCGGCGCGCCTTCATCAGGCCCAGCAGCCCGAGAGCGTCGGTCTCGTACATTACGCTGACGCCGTGGCCGATCCGCTCGGCATGTCCAAGCTCGATCGCTTCGCGAATATGAAAACGAAGCCCATCCGGAGGGACCAACCCGGGCGCGATCTCGCCGGCGTGCAACGTGACATGGACGTTCGGGTAGAGACGCTGGGCGTAGTCGAGCATCTGCATCTGCCAATGATAATCGCGCATCGAGCGACGTCCGTCTTCCGGTTGCACGAAATTGATGCCAACCATGCGAGAGTCAGCCGAACACAGCATCAATCCGGCCAGCACCTGGGCGAAAACCTGCTCTTTGGGAGATTCGCGCAGCACCTCGTAAAGGTATCGGACCACCAGGCGGCACGGCGGCGTAGAGGGCTGCGTAGAGCAACCGAGCGCGGCGCGACGGCCTTGGTCCATGGCATCCACGCGCTCGCGCATTTGCTGGACCACGGCAGCCAGACCGCTAACGAGTTTATCTTTCGTCGCCGCGAAGTCGCCGTCGAACCCCACGCGTTCGCCCAGGGCATTCGCCGGACCGCCATTAATCGCCATCAATTCCAGGTACGATTCGTTCTGTTCAGCCGCGCGGCGGACCACTTCGGCGACAAATTCACCGCGATGCACCGCTCGGATGGGCCCAAACTTCGCGAACGTACCGAAGAAGTGATCATGCGCGGATTCGCGGCCTGGCACGAAATTGCGCATCGACAGGCTGTCGATCAGCGCATTCGCCAGCGCGTTGTCGGATTGCGTCCTCGCCGCCGGAACGCCGTTCTCGCCGCACGGTGGCGCGACCATGGAATAGTTCTTGAGGTCGACACAAAGTCCGTCTTCGGCGCCCGCGCGCAGATAGCTTTCCGCGTACACCGCGCCGCTCAAGTGATTGTGGAGATCGCCTCCCTTGGGCATGCGGAGCAAAAAGGCATACAGCTCCCCGGGCTTCCTGCGCGCCTCCGCGAAGCGCTGCTCGATGCCGCCGGTTTGCGCTTGCAAGATCGCGGCGCACAGCCAAGCGGAACACATGTACCGTCGGATCACTGTCCGTCACCTTAACACGACCCGCTGGTTGTGCGACGTTAGGAATGTGAATCACCGCTCGAGCCGCGCGCCGATACTCGCTTTGCTGGCGATCGTCGCGTCTCCCGCCGGCTGGGCAGGTTTTTGCACCAGTGATCCTACGCCGCAGGGCGCGCGCCACGACCTTCGTTTCCTGGCCGGCTATTCGCCCGTATCCGCCACGCTGATCGGCACCGCCTCGGACCGCCGCTTCGTGTTGGCAGGGTTCGATTACAGCTATCGCTGCTGGGGGTGGCAACACGCGTCCATCAGCTACACGGGAGGTTTGTTCCCGGCCGCCATCTTGCTTCAACCCACGCAGGCGTTCGCGCCGGCGCACGCCGTTTACGGATTCGGAGTCACGCCCCTGGGCTTTACTTTCGACTTCGCGAGGAACCGCAAGGTCTATCCGTTCCTCGAAACCGACGAAGGCATCATCGCCTCCACCCAGCCCATCCCCGAAAATGTCCCCGGCGGCACAGGCTTGAACTTTCTGGTGGATTTCGGCGGAGGGGTTCGCATCAAGTCCGGCGACCGGCACGCGATCACGCTGGGCTACAGGTTCCTCCACATCTCGAACGGCTTCACGACGGACGTGAATCCGGGCGTCGACAATAATGTCTTCTACGTCGGCTTTTCGTTTCTCCGATAAGCTTGACCGCTTACTTCTTCTTCGGCGGTAGAAACTTCTTTTCGATGGACGCCACCACTACGTAATTCGGGTCCACCATCTCGTCCAGATGGATCTTCGCCACCTTCGACAGCAATTCGTAAGCGTCGAGGTCAGAAAGCCCGTAGTCCTTGTGTATCCATCCAACCAGCTCGGTAAAGGCGATTCGCAGCGCATCGTCGAGTGGCCGGTACGCGCCTACCGTCATGATCGAATCGTTGTTCTCAAAGCGCGGCCAGCTGATCTTCTGGCCCTTGATGACGCTGACCTGCACTCGCGCCAGCAGCGGCACTTCGATCGCTGTCCCATCGATTTCACCATCGCCCATCGCGGCGTGCCCGTCTCCCATATAGAGCAGCGCGCCCGGCACGTTCACGGGAAGATACAGAGTATTCCCCACGCTGACCTCCGGAGCGTCCATGTTGCCGCCGAACTCCGCGGGCACTTCCGACCCGCGCGCTTCGCCTCCGGCCGGCGCCACGCCGATGCAGCCGAAAAACGGATGCAGCGGGATCTTCACCGAAAAGTTGGAATCGAGCGCCTTGAACGTCGCCGTGTTGGTCGCCTTATCGATGGGATAAAACCAAATCTTCTCAGGAAACGGCGGATGAAGCATGGCCGTATATGTGGTTCCGTTTAGCCCCCCGAAGTACGGCGACAAAGCCCCGACACCCTGATTCCCGTCCACCTGCAAATCGAGAATCTTCACCGCCAGCGTGTCTCCGGGCTTCGCGCCGTCGACGTAAAACGGACCTGTCAGCGGGTTGTCTCCCAGGGCCATGCTCAGCGTGTCACCGGGCTTCTTCAAACCGTTGCCGAACGCGTCGAAAGTATTCGTCTCGATGATGTCCCCCGATTTCGCGTGCGCCACCGGCGTCGCGGGCCCGAACAGGTATTTCACATCGTGGATGGTCGCGTGATACTTGACCACGTTGGCTGTCTGAGCCAGAGCGGCGCTCGACATGACGAACAAAAGAAGAACTCGCATAATCCTCCGCTCTAGAATCTTACCGACACTCGGCGGCCTTGTGCGCGACGAACCTGCGTGCTGCTTGAAAAGGCCTGTCCGCAGATCGCAAATGTCCGCTCACAAGAGACAAATAATCGAAGAAAATGCTTTACAAGGATACCCTGCCGGGTATAACCTGAGTTGGGGAGACCGGATTGGTTTTCCGCCCACATTTCACGAGAAAGGAGGCCTGCCTATGTCTGACGACGGAAGTGGTTCGCGCGAACAGCGGATCGATACCGAGTCAACGGAGCCTCCCTCTGTGGCAAGCTCTCCCCTGATTCGATAGCCCTGCTAGCCGCGCTCTTCCGAAATCAAGGGAGGTTAGCGCCATGCGAAAAACAATCCGAGCGTTTCATGCAACCGCGGATTTCCTTCAGAAACTCCTCGATGTGCGCCTACCGATGGGCGTCGTAGCCGGACTCAGAACACCCGCGGCTAGGAATGCGGATTCGAAGCCGTCGTAAACTTGGCGAGGGCTGCAACCGGCAGGCGTTCCAGTAGAATAAATCCATCTGAAGAAAGGTTCGAGATCCCATGCTAAGAACACGCTATGTCGGCGAACTGGAGGCTGTTCGACAAAACCTTGTCGAGATGGGGGAGACAACCATATCGCTTCTCGCCGAGGCAATCCAGTCGGTTGTCGACCTCAATTCCGGTTCGGCCGAACGAGCCAGCGAACTCGAAGCGAAAACCGATCATCAGCATCGGCTCATTCGCGATCAATGCCTGAATCTCATCACGCTGCAAGCGCCGGTAGCAAGCGACGCCCGGCTGGTCACTGGAGTTCTCGACGCTATCGTCGACCTGGAGCTGATTGGAGACTACGCGTACGAGGTTGTGACGTTGAGCGCTTCCATGAAGCGGCGCCCACCATCCCAGATCTCCGCCCAAATCTCCGAGGTGGGCGCAAAAATCCGATCCAGTCTGACGGCGGCGATCGAAAGCTGGCGCAAAGAAGATCGCGATCAGGCGCTTTCTGTGAGGCCTATGCAAGCCGCAATTCGCGCGGAATGCGAGACGCTGTACGAGAAGCTCTCACAGCTGGTGTCGTCGCCCGGCGAGGTTGCGAGCTATGTGGATCTGCTGATGATTTCGAAGCATCTTGAAAGAATACTGCGCCACGTCGCATGCGTTGCCGACCAGGCGGCCGATGCAGCGCCAATGGGCGAAACGCGCTCAGCCGAACAGGGCAAAGCTTGAGGCTCTGGCCGCACCGGCTAGCGACGCATGCCCGCGGCCGCCTTGCGGGCAATCAGTTCGAACCCCTTCGTTTGGGCCGTTCTTGCGACTTCCTGAAAACGCCGGCGACCCTCGGCCGCGCTCATTCCCTTGGTTTGAATTTCCGCCAAGATCAGCGACGCTTCCAAGCGCACGTGAAATAGATCCTTGGGGGCTTCGGCCAGAACCCGTCGAGCGGCGCGCTCGGCGGACGTGAGGTGATTCGTGGCTGCCAGAACCTCGGCATGCGCCAGAATTACTGACAGCCGACTGGTTACGTCCGAGCTTTTTTCCGCCAGCTTCAGCGGGGCTTCCAAAACCGCGGCGGCCTCTTCCCGTTTTCCTTGCTCCAGTAGCGATCTAGACAAGATTGCGGCGGCGAACACCTCGTCGTTCGGCTCTTTTTGTTCCTCAAACACCTGCATGGCCGCGCGAGTGAGCGGTTCGGCTTCGCCTGCGCGGCCGGAATCGCAATCGAGCTCCGCCAGGGCCACGCGCGTCGCCGCAGCGCTTTCCATTTCGCCGAGCTGCTGTTGGGTGGCAAGGGCTTGGTCCAACATTTTCCGCGCTTCGTCCAGGTTTCCCTCGAGCATCGACACTCGGCCCAGCCCGCGGAGCGTGCCCGCATAGCTGCTCTTCTCTCCGGTGTCCCGCTGGATCGCGAGCGCCTGTTGAAACATCTTGGACGCGCCGGGAAGATCGCCCTGGTCGATGAGCGCGAGGCCGAGGGCTTCGTAGGAAAGCGCGACGGAACTGCGGTGCCCCATTTCCTCGGAAAGGGCCAGCGTTTGCCGATAATGCGCGAGCGCGTCCGCCAATTTCCCTTGCGAGCGAAGAAGATTACCGGTGTTTCCCATCACCGCCGCCATGCCGGGCTTGTCGCCCGCCTGTTGGTAGCTGTGGAACGATTCATCGTACATCTTCAATCCAGCAGCGAAATCTCCTTGCTTGACCGCGATCAGGCCCAGGTTGATCAGCTCGCTTCCAATGCCATCCTCATTGCCGATCTCGCGCAGAATCGCCAGCGATTGACTGTACAGCTTGCCGGCGGCGGCCAGATCGCCTTGATTGAGCGGGACCTCGGCCATGGAATGTAGCACGCGCGCCAATCCGCCGCGATCTCCCGTTTCCTCGAAGATCCGGCGCGCCTCCTCGCAGACCGTCGCCGCCTTGGCGTTTTCACCGAGATTCGCCAAAGCGCGGCATTCCAAGCTCCGCGCTTGGGCCAGGAGCAGGCGCGCGCCTTGACGATCGGCCTTGGCAGCGGCTTGCTCGGCGGCGTCGCGGCGCAGTTTACTGTCGCCGGTGGCGGAAGCGGCTTGCGAGATCGCCAGGTCGATGCGGGGATCGTCTTTGGCCTGCGGATTGGATCGCGCCAGTTCGGATAAGTCCTTCAGTGCGTCTTTTCCCTTGCCGCCCGAACTCTTCGCGCCGGCCAGAGCGATCCGGTATTCCAAGCTATCGGGGAAGAAGCTCACCAGAACTTCGTAGGTCTCAATTGCTTTCGACCAATTCCGTATGGTCTCGTGATAGCGAGCCTCAACCAGCAGGTGATTCTCGCGGGGAAGCTTCCCGGCGGCATCCAAAGCCTGCTTGGCTTGCTGGCGGGCATCCAGATCGTGGCCGAGCGTGCGCCACGCAGTGGCCAGGGCGGAATGCGAAAGCGGGTACGAACCATCCGCCGCGGCGGCGCGCGTGAGCAGATCCCGTGCCGCCAGCGCATCGAAGGCGCGAAGCCGCGTCAGGCCTTCAGAATACAGCCGCAGGGCTTCGGGATTGGAAGGCGCCGATGCTGCGATGCCCTGGGATTCGAGTTCGGAGATCTTCGACAAGCCCAACCGCTCGCGCAGCCGTGCGCCGGTCCTGGAAGCGAGATCCAGCAGATCGGCTTCCGAACCGAGTTCCGACGCTGCCACCACTGTTTGTCCGGTGGCTGTGTCTTCCAAGCGCGCGTCCAGGCGGACGTCGCGGCGCGCCGGACCTGCGCTGTGGCTGGAGGAGTTGAGACCGCTGGAGTCCAGATAGGAGCCGACCACGACGTAGCCCGCTCCCAGACTCCGACCCACTCGCTCCAGCGCGTTGGCGGAGATGCCTTCGGCGTCGGTCAAATTCATACCAACCTTGGTTTGCGCGACGGTGTCGCCCGCAATGGTGCGCAGCTCTTCGCCGGCGGCGAGTTGAGCCGTCAGCATCTCGGAGAGAGCGGTGGAGATCCAGGCGGAATCCGGGCTACCCGAAAGATTCTTGAAGCCCAAAACCGCAACCGAGGGGCGCGCGCGAACAGAGGGAATGGCACGGGATGAGTCCGCGGCAGGATGCTTGGTCAAGATCCGACGCGCTTCCCATGCGCCTATCGCTCCCAGCAGCACGAGCGCGACCAGGGCCGTGGCGAAGGATTCCCTGTGCCTTCGCAAAAATCGCCCGCTCCGGTAGGTCAGCGTGGGGTTCCGAGCCAGCACCGGCATGCCGCTCAAGTGGTGCTGGATGTCGTCGGACAACTCCTCGACGGAGACATAGCGCTGTTTGGGCTCCTTGCGAAGCGCCTTCAAGACGATGGTGTCGAGATCGCCTTCGAGAGCCCGGCGCAACTCGGGAGCGACGGAACCGCTCGGCCGTTCGGGCTCCTTCTCGCAAATCATCCGCTCGATTTCTAAACGGGATTGTCCCTCGGTGCGACAGGGCCGGCGGCCCGCGAGCAGCTCATAAAGTAGAACGCCCAGCGAATAAATATCCGACGCTTCCGTGACCGGCTGGCCGCGCACTTGCTCGGGGCTGGCGTACTCCAGCGTCATCGGCCGCCATTCGGTTTGCGTGACCAGCGGCGTTTGAAGAAATTCCGGATTTAGCAGCTTGGCGATTCCGAAGTCCAGCAGGCGCGGCACGCCGTCCTTAGTGATCAGAATATTGCCGGGCTTGAGATCGCGGTGGATCACAAGATTCCGGTGGGCGTAGCGAACGGCCGCGCAAACATTGAGGAACAATAGCAAGCGAGAACGAACGGAAAGCTGATTGGAGCGGCAAAATTCGTCGATCGGCACGCCCTCCACGTAATCCATCACCAAATAGGGGAGCCCGTCTTCGGTGCTGCCGCCGTCGAGCAGTTTCACGATATTGGGGTGATCGAGCGCGGCCAAGGTCTGCCGCTCGTTCCGAAAGCGTTGGACGATTTCGGCGGTGTAGACGCCGGGCCGCAACATCTTGATGGCGACGCGCCTGCGGAATTGCTGGTCGTCGCGCTCGCCCAGGTACACCACCGCCATCCCGCCTTCCCCCAGTTCGCGGATGACCCTGTAGGCCCCGATCTTTTTTCCGGCGAAAGCCGAGGGTTCGAAGGATAGCCAGCGTGCGGTGGGAGAATTTTCGAGCAGACTATCGGCCTGGTTGTGGTGCGCGAGCAGCGATTCCACTTCGGCGAACAGCGCCTGGTCGCTTCCGCAGGCTTGCCGCAGAAAGCCGGCGCGCTCCTCGGCGGGCATTTCCAACGCGGTCGCCAGGATCTCTTTCACTTGATCCCACGCGTCCGGCATGCCGGCCTACTTGCCTCGCAGATCGCGGGCCAACCAAGCTTTGGCCACGTTCCAATTGCGTTTCACGGTAGCGGGCGATACTTCCAGAACCTCGGCCGTTTCCTCGATGCTCAGACCGCCGAAGAAGCGCAACTCCACCACGCGGGCATGCTGGGCGTCCATTGCGGCCAGTCGGGTAAGCGCTTCATCCAACGCGATCACGTCGGTGGCCCGCTCTTTAGAAACTAGCGATGCTTCTTCAATAAAGACGCGTGTTACGTTCCCGCCGCGCTTGGCGGACTCGTGGCCGCGGCTGTAATCCAGCAGAATTCGGCGCATCATTTGCGCGGCGATTCCCATGACCTGGGACCGGCTTTGCCAGCGGACGCCGTGCTGTTCGAGCAAACGAAGGTAGGCCTCATGCACCAAGGCAGTGGCTTGGAGCGTGTGATTGGGCCGCTCGCGCTCCAGGTAGTGGCCCGCCAAGCGCCTCAATTCGGAGTAAAGGAAGACCATCCAATCGGATAGCGGTTGGTCTTTTCCGTGGCTACGCCCGGAAGTCGCGGCCACGTCCTTGGGCGGGAGCATTTCATATAGTGTAATGCATCCTTCTGAAAAGCAAGCCCCTGCCGGAGCTGCGTACTAGTACAAAAACCTCGTTCCGGATGAGCCGTTTCAGTCCCGTTTGCCGCGCTATGGGCTGAACAGCGCAATTGGAGGAGATTATGTTTCTAGTAAGAGCTTTCGCTACGCTAGTAGCATTGGCCGGGTTCGCCGCAGCCGACAACTTGATTCTCAACGGGAATTTCTCGCTGGGAGACACGGATTTCAGCTCCGGCTACACATATGTGGCTGCCAACGGGACCGTCTACACCGGACCCGGCGACTACGGTTTGACAACGAATCCGAGCACCGGATTTACGAATGGCTACCAATCCTACACGGCCTATGACAATCCGGGCGGTTATATGTTATTCGCCGATGGCCTGGGCTCCGGCGCCAACGTCTGGAGTGAGAGTATAAACGTTGTTTCAAGCACACCATACACTTTTGATGCTTACGTGGCCGATGCTGACCCCACTGCCTACAGCGGCAACCCGGCCATTCTTGAGCTTCTGGTGAACGGGAGCATGGTGGGGACTTCCTACACCGTGCCTGACGCCCCGGGAGACTGGGACCTGTGGACCTTCACATATACGCCCACGTCTTCCGCAGCTATTACTCTCGCGATTCAAGACTTCAACGCGACTCCCTACTCGGCCGGCAACGATTTCAGCCTCGACGACCTGTGCCTGACCAGTTCCAGTTGCAGCAGCAGCACTTCAGCGGTTCCGGAACCGTCCGGCGTGGCCGTGTGCATGATGGGTCTGCTGGGATTGTGCGTTTACAGAGCGAAGCGAAGCATTCACTGATCCGTTTTCCGCGCAGGACTCGCGAGATAGGCCTTCGATGCAGCTTCGTCCTTAAGCGGCACCACCTTGTCGGGATCGATCCGCACCATCAGATAAAGAATGTGATCGTCGATGTGGGTGAACAAGTGTCCCGTACCGGCGGGAATGATGATCACGTCGCCAGGCTTCAGATGATGAGTGACGCCGTTCGTAATCGATGCCGCGTTTTTCCCGGGACCGTTGTACTCGCGCACGGTTTGCATGCTGTTCGGTCTCTGCTTGGCATCCACGAGATCAGGACCGGTGACCAGCGTCGCGCTTCCTTCGATGACGTGATACAGCTCGCTGATGTAATCGTGCTCGGCGACGGAGTTCTTCGCCGGCTGGTCCAGCTTCCCGCGGAAAACGATGCCCACGCCCAGTTGGGATTTTCCTAAGTCCACTGATCGAACCTGCTGGTCGGTTAGATGATTATCCATGGCGCGCTTTGCGTAGGCCTGCAATTCGCCCGCGTCGACGTAGGTGGCCGGACATTGATGACAAGTCGGTTCCTGCGAGTAAACTGCTAACGGGAACAGGCTCAACGCAAATAAATATCGCATGACGCTCTCCTATTTGGAACCGGATCTCGGCCACACCACGCCCTGATCCGGTTTGGTGACTGCGGCCAGTCCCTTGTAGATGAACTTCTGGACGCGCTGCCCGCGATAGGTCTCCGTAGTGAAAATGTTGCCCTTCGAATCGGTCGCGATGCTGTGCACGCCATAGAATTCGCCCGGCTGCCGGCCGCCCTCGCCGAAGGTTGTCAACACGGCCAGCGATTCACGGTCCAGGATGTGCACGCGATCGTTCTCGCCGTCGGCAAGATAGATGTACTTCTGCCCGGCGTCCTTGGAAAACGCAATATCCCAAACGGAGCCCGATCCGAGCGTTTCTTTGTTGATGAATACTTCCTTAACGAACGTGCCGTCGGGATGGAACACCTGAATCCGGTCGTTGACCCGATCGCAGACGTACAACAAATTGTCGCGCGAGAGTTCGGCGCAATGCACCGGATTGCGAAACTGCTGCGCGGGCGGATCGTTGGGATTGTAGCGGCCGATATCGGCGTCGTCGGGCTTGTGGCCGTAGGCGCCCCAGTGCCGCTTATACGCGCCTGTGTCGGCGTCGAACACCACCACTCGATGGTTGCCGTAACCGTCCGCGATGTAGGCTTCGTTCGTGTTGGGATCGACGAAGATTTTGGCCGGCAGCCGCAGATTCTCGGGATCGTTGCTGCCCTTGCTATGGCTGGGCTTGCCGATCTGCATCAGAAATTTCCCGTCTTGCGTGAACTTGAGAATCATGTTGTCGTTGAAGCTGGCGAAGCCGCCGCGTCCCGCTCTGCCGGCGCGGCCGCCCGCTCCAGGTTGGCCGGCATTGGGCTCCGGCTCATCCGACCCGCCGATCGCGCCTCGTCCGCCGCTGCTGCCGCGCCCGTTGCCGCCGATCCAAACATTGCCTTTGTAATCGACTGTGATTCCGTGATTCGAATCCGGCCAATCGTAGCCGGGGCCGGGACCGCCCCAATGTCCAATCAAATTCCCCGCTTCGTCGAACTCGAGCACTGGCGGCGCGGGCGCGCAACATTGCGCGATGGGAGGGTTCGTGGTGGCGTGTTGCTCGCCGGGTTCGAGCGAGCCGCCGCGATGAATAATCCAGATGTGATCGTTCGCATCCACGGAGACGCCGATGGTTTGGCCGAGAATCCAATGATTGGGAAGCGGCTTGGGCCACAACGGGTCCACTTCAAAGCGCGGCGCCTGCGTGCCGGCCGCGTGGACCACGGCTCTCTTCTCGAGCATCGTGGATGCAACGCCGAGCATTAACAGCGCCGCGGCGAATCCCGCGCCGACGTAGGCATTACGTTTCATTTGCTTTCTCCTCTGGAGGCTGCTGAAAAACTCGCCTGGCAAGCTGAAGCATGCCCTACTGGACGCGTAAGTTGACCGGGTATGTGGGACATGCTTTAGCTTGTCTCCCTCAAGGCTCTCACAGGAGTTTTTCAGCAGCCTCCTGCAGCATCATTCCGGCAACGCGAACGCCAGGTATTCTCCCGAATAGTTGCCGCCGCTAACGGGAACAATGATATATTGCCGGCCGTCCAGCAAGTACGTCATGGGCGTGCCGCTTGCGGGCGCGGGCATCCAAACCGCGCCGAGTTCCTTTCCCGACGCCTTGTCGTAGGCGCGCAACATCGCGCCGCGAGGACGATCGCCGATCGTGGTCGCTTGCGGTTCGGCCGCGATGAGCAGCGTCTTCGTCACCAGCAATCCAACGTAACCGGCCTGGCCCGTACGCGGGATGTTCAAGCCTTTGAGCGCGGGATGATTGCGAATATAGTCGGGCGTCTCGCCGTGCGCGATTTGCCAGACGAACTCGCCCTTGTCCATGTTGATCGCCGTGATGCGCCCGTACGGCGGTTTCAGTAACGGCAACCCTTGTGGAGTCAAAGCCAGTCCTCGACCCACGCCGCCCTCGCTTTGCGCACCCGCGCCACCGGGTGCGCCGGAACGCTTGGGAAGCGGCGCGTCGGCCCCGACGTTTTCGCCCGGCCCGGATACGTAGCGCACGCCGGTTCCCGCGAATCCCTCGACGTAATCGATATCCGAAAATTCCTTGCTCGGTGGAGGCAGCAGCCCCACCGGCGGAAACGAAACGAACGACGGTATGTAAGCGATGTGCGTCTCCGGATCGAACGAGAATCCGGGCCAATTCATTCCGCCGGACGACCGGAACGCCGCGAGCGGACCATCGATCTTGCTCACCACCGGCGGCGTGAACACCGGCCCGAGTTTATATTTCGAGACGATCTTCAACGCTTCCGCGCGGAGTTCGGGCGTGAAATCGATCAGGTTGTCGATGGTCACGCCTTGATAATCGAACGCCGGCGGTTTAGTGGGAAAGGGTTGCGTCGGCGAGTACCATTCGCCGGGCACGTCGCCTTTTTCCACCGGGCGCTCTTCGATGGGCCAGATGGGCTGGCCGGTCACGCGATCGAACGCGTAGAGAAAAGCTTGCTTGCTCGACTCCAGCACCGCCTTCACCGGCCTTCCGTTCACAGTGATGTCGGCGAGCACGGGGGCGGCCGCGATGTCCATGTTCCAGATGGAATGGTGCACCAACTGGAAATGCCACTTGCGCCGGCCGGTTTTCAAATCCACGCAGACCAGGCTATCGGCGAAAAGATTGTCGCCCGGCCTGTGACCGCCGTAGAAATCGGAACTGGGCGTTTCCACCGGAAGGTACGCCAAGCCGAGCTCTTCATCCACTGCCATCTGACTCCACACTCCGGTGTTGCCGTTGGTGGCCCACGATTCCTTCAGCCAGGTTTCATTGCCGAACTCGCCCGGCCGCGGAATGGTATTAAACTGCCAAAGCTTCTTGCCGGTGCGCACGTCGAACGCGAGCACCATCCCCTTGGTATTGTTGTGAGTCTTGGGCGTTCCCCCTTCGCGGAATGCCGATCCCACCAGGACGACGCCGCTCTTTGTGATTGCCGGAGTGGCATGCAATCCGATCTCGCCATTGACCAGGTCGATCGGCTGACCCGTTCCGAATACCGCGAGCTTCTTCATGTCGACCGCGCCGTGGTCGCCGAAAGACGGAACAAGCAATCCGGTCTTGGCGTCCAGGCAAATCAGGCGATAGCCGGGTGACACATACAGAATTCGTTCTTCGGCGCCGTCGGTCCAATAGGAGAGCCCGCGCCCCGAAAGTTGACGAGGAGAAGCGGCCGCGCGCGCGCCTTCGTGTTCGCCATGCACCCACAGCAGCTCGCCTGTGGCGGCATCGAGCGCGATGGCGGCGCGTCGCGATCCCGCAGTGGCATACACGATGCCGTGCACCATCAGCGGCGTTCCCTCCAGCTTATATTCGGGGCGATTGCCGAGGCTCGCGGTCTTAAAGCGCCAGGCGATTTCGAGCTGGCCGAAGTTGCTCGCATTGATCCGATCGAGCGCCGAGTAATGAAAATTGCGAAGATCGCCCGCGTAGGCCGGCCACTCTCCGGCGCTCGATTGAGCGAGAGCGCGCGAGACGCTCCAGACAAAAGCGATCACCGTGAGGCAAACGCGTCGCGACATTCTTCACCTCTCTTCAGGAACAGCCGGCGCCGATTCGGCTCGTATATACGTTACCGTGTGATGCGTGAGCAGCTTTTCGTTTCCGTCCACGCATTCCGCCACGCCGAAGATCAAGCGGCGACCAACCTTCAGTACCTTCGCATTACACCGAAACCCCGCCCGCTTCGCGCCGGCCAGGAAGTTCGTCTTCATTTCCGCCGTCACCGAGGCGTCATCCAACCCTAGCTTCGTTTTAATGGCCAGCCACATCGCGACGTCGGCGGCCGCCATGAACACCTGCCCGCTCACGATACCCCCCGGTCGCTCAAAGGCCTCTTGAAAAGGCACATCCATGCTGCATTCGCCTTCCGCGATCTCGCGCAGAACGAACCCAAAGTTCCTGGTGAAAGCGACGTCGTTCAGCAATTGCCGCAACTGATCCGCGCTGCATGCTGGATTCATTCCCGTTCGTTCATCAATGCCGGCAAGTCACACGGATGCGCCCTTGCCGTGCGCCTTGGCGGCCTTCTCAATGGCGGGAGCGGCCTTGGCCAGATCCTGGGCGTTCATCACCGGCGTGAACGTGATTCTGGCGTTGTAGCCCAAGAAGAACGGCTCGGCCACCGCGGGAATCTGCGACGTATCTTTCATGTCGAAGAAGATAATTCCGCCCCGTTCGCCGCTGGCATTGGACGTGAAATAGGCCGCCTCGGGCTTTAGCGCTTCCACCAGCTTCTGCAACGGCGCTCCCAGAGCGCCTGTTAGCGGCGCATGATTTCCGGCTTCCACGGGAATCCACATCTGCATCATCATTCGCACGGCTTAGCGCCCTCCTTCGGCGCACTGGGAATGCTATCACTTCTCGCGCTCGCCTTGACATTCCCCTTTTGTTCG
>Ga0302325_10003419_pt1 | contig 37479 bp, 33 predicted proteins | sample Palsa_T0_2_FD_201948 | JGI IMG/M metagenome (GOLD analysis project Ga0302325, IMG submission 201948) | Peat permafrost microbial communities from Stordalen Mire near Abisko, Sweden - Palsa_T0_2 | ecosystem: Environmental > Terrestrial > Soil > Palsa > Peat permafrost | place: Sweden: Abisko...
TCGCTCTGAGCCAGGATCAAACTCTCAAGTTGAAGAGATATTTGATCTCGGCTGATCACACGTTTGACGAGGTCCCTACACGTCCGATCACTTGCGCGATCGGCCGATGTAGAAAACCTTGAAACGTTAGACCGCCGAAGTCTCTTCATGACCGCAACGCGAAAGGTTTCCCGTTCGCGAAAGCGGCCCGCAAGGACTCCGCCGTCCACGTTTCTCTTTCTTCCTATTCACCTATCAAACAACCCGGGGCGGAAGCCCCGTCTCCGGTAAGCACCGGAACCGCCGAAGCCCCGCGCATCCGACATGGCCATACGATCATGGCCGGATGCTCGATCACCGAAGAAACAGTGAGGGGCTCGTAGACGCGCCATCGCGCCAAGCGGCGGCGCGCCAAGAGGAGCTATATAGTCTTCGGCCTCCGGTATTGTCAACGGTTCAAGCGGGAAAATACGGCCTGTGGACGAGTCGAACAAGCATACGCGAAAGCCCGGCCGGCGCCTTCGCACTGCAACCGCCCACGGGCGAGACTTCAGGATCGCCCCGCGCCGACCTGGCGCCGGGTTGTGCCGACCTGCGCCGCACTTGAGCCACATTCCTACGCCGTTCTTGCACATTCGTGTCGGGGAATGCCGCAATCCGGGGGGAATGCCGCTTTAGATTTACTTAAACTTCGGGCGGATGGATCCGGCGATGCGCCGGCATTGTTCTTCCGCCCGCTGCCCGGCCATACCAATCGGCCGGACTTTTGACGAGCTTGGGAAGGCGCGGCGCGGGACGCGCGTGATCGCGAGTGCGGGGGAACGGCGGTTTTGGACCAAATAAAGCCACGCGGCCAACGGAGGTTCGAAGCCGAGACAATCAACCTCGGCAACGAGCCGCCGCTATCCGCCGACGGCGGCAATGGCGGTCTGATCGACAGGCGCCGCCTGTCGATCCAATGGTTCTGCGGCACCATACTGACCGGACTGTGCGGCGCGGCGCTCATGGGCGGCGCCGTCTTTGCTTCGCTGGATGGCGAAACCAACTTCGCGTCGGCGCCGGAGCGAGTCGAGATGGCGGTGCGTGGTGCGCTGGCCAATCTCAGCGGCCACCTGAGCGGCATCCGCAAGACGGATCGGCTCGCCGCGCTCAGCGAGATCAGCGTCGCGCGTCAGATCGTCCGCGTCCCCATCACGACTCGCGTGCGCGACCGCGACTTCGTCCGCTCGCGGTCCTTCGTCCGTGTCTCCGGCAATCTGTCGTTGTCGGTTTCGGAAGTCTCGGCCAACATTCCCGCTTTCAACCCGCAAAAGCTGTTGACCGATAGCGTCGCCAGTGTCGACGAGGCGCCGGCAGCGGAACCCGATGCGGAAGTTTCTTTCGTCACCTGCGATTTCCTGCCGCCAGGAGGAAAAGGCAAGGCAACGCCGTCGACCTGTGACCTCAATTCATTGCTGCCGCGGGTCAAACCCTCGACGTTCTTGCCGGTGGACGAAGTCGTGGCGCGGGTGCGCGACGTCGCCGCCAGGGCGCTTGCCAATTTGCCGCTGTTTGCCAGCGCCGAGGCGGCGACCCCGGACAACTTCAAACTGAATTACGCCGCCGAGGGGGAAACCGATCCCTATGTCGGGTTCGAAGCGCGCGTGGTGCCCGAGAACGTCACGCTGTTGGCAAAAACCACTACCCCCAGCGATGGCAGCGAGCACGTCGTCGTTGCCAAAAAGGGCGAGGCCATCGGGTCGATTCTGCGGGAGCTGGGCGCGACGGCCGACGACATCAAAGGTGTCCTGACGGTGCTCGGGCGCGCCCGCGACAGCGGCCTGAAAGAGGGCTCGAAGCTTCGGGTTCTGGCTGCGGCCGCCGGACTCGGCCATTTGCAGCCGCTGCGAGTGATCTTATCCGACGACAGCGGAGTGGTGGCGGCGACGGCGCTGTCCGATCGCGGCACTTATGTTCCGGTCGACGTGCGCAACATCGCTGCGGACATCGCCGAACAGAGCGAGGACGAGGACAGCGAAGAGGACGGCGGGGTACGGCTTTATCAGAGCATCTACGAGACGGCGCTGCGCAACAATGTTCCGCAGAAAGTGATCGAAGAGCTCGTTCGCATCTATTCCTATGACGTCGACTTTCAGCGCAAGGCGGCGCCCAGTGATTCAATCGACGTGCTTTATTCAGAGGACGAGAACAACGAAGGGCGCAATGAAGTCCGCTATGCCTCGCTCACGGTCGGCGGCGAAACCAAGAGATACTATCACTATCAGACCGCAGACGACGGCACTTACGACTATTACGACGAGGCAGGAAAGAGCGCCAAAAAGTTCCTGGTCCGTAAGCCGGTTGCGCTCGGCATCATGCGCTCGGGTTTCGGCGAGCGAAATCATCCATTGTTGCGCTATATGAAGATGCATACCGGGGTCGATTGGGCGGCACCGTACGGCACGCCGATCTTCGCCGCCGGCAACGGCGCGATCGATGAAATTGGCCTCAAGGGCGGCTACGGAAAATACGTGCGCGTCAATCACGCCAACGGTTATCAGACCGCCTACGGGCATATGACCGCTTTTGCGCGCGGACTCGAGGTCGGCAGTCACGTGCGGCAGGGACAAATCATCGGCTTCGTCGGCTCAACTGGGCTTTCCACCGGCCCGCACGTCCACTTTGAAATCCTGATTAACGACCGCTTCGTCAATCCGATGACCATCAAATTGCCGCGCGGGCGCGTGCTTGAGGGGACTACGCTCGCTCAATTTGAAAAGAATCGCGAGCAGCTCGACGCGCTGATGGCGCATGTGCCCGGCCGCGTCGCTCAAGTACGCTAGCTGTGTCCTACGACGCCTCCGGCGCCGATCACGTTGAAGTACGATCGAGCCGGGTTTGGGCATTGCTGACCGGACGGTTCACGCGGCTGTTGTTCCCCGCTCGCCTGGTAGCCGACCATGTCGGCATCTCGACCACGCTTGTCGAGTTTTGGCTCACGCCGTGGCGGCGCACCGACGAACACCTGCCGCTGTCGCATATCGCCGAAGTCGCTCACATGCGCGGCTTGATCTGGGATCGCATCAGCATCGAGAGTTCGGGCGGGCTCAATCCGCTGGTCGTCGCCGGCTTGCCGAAGCGGCCGGCGCAGCTCTTCGTCGATCGCGTGCGCGCGCGGCTCCACGCGACGGGCAAGGCGCTCTAAAAGAGCTTCCGAACAAGGATCTGAGACTCCAGGACCCTACGCGGCGGAATAACTATTACTGAAATTGCCCCTCGGAATAATCACGTTCTTTTTTTCGCGATCCTGAACGGCAGATGCTTTTGATCTTGGCCAGCGGCCTGCCGGATTTTTCGGCGATATCGCGGTCTTGCTCGATCAGAAATCCGTGGGCCGGCTTGTCGCCGTCGATGCCGCCGGTGAGCGCGCGCGGCACCTTGCGGTTCGAGCGCAACGTGCCGTCCTCGTATACCACATCAAACATGACGAATTCGGAGTTCAGTCCCGGCTTTCTCGGCATGGTTTTTCTCTGTTGTTTTTTGCATCTTTTGCGCGGCGGATAGACAAAACGAAACGGGCGCGAGTGTGGCGCGCGTCCGCTTTGGCGTGATTTTTGCCGTGATTTGCATGGTATATAGGGGTGCGGGGGTGATTTGGCAATTCCGTCCGGCGTGACGATCGCTGCTGAATTAACGCTAACATCGGCCGCGGTGCGCTGCGGTTTGACAATGGAATGGTGCGTTGCCATTCCGGGTGAACGGGGAACCACTGGTGATGCTGCGCGTCGCAGCCGTTTGTTTGTTCGCGCTGTCGGCGTTGGCGCAACCCGCGCACGCGGATTGGCCGTTTGAACAAGCGTCACGTCATCACCGCGAAGCGGCTGTTAGGTCGCCGTCGCTGGGGGAATTATTGGGCCAAATCGGCCGCCGCGCGCCTTCCCATCCATCAGCACAACCATCCGCCGAGTTCGGCCGCAGTCCCGCCCCGCGTTTGTCGGGGTATTCGTCGCCGCGAATGACCGAACAAGCCGAAAAATACAAGTTGATGATTGCGCTACTTGCCCGCGCCAACGGCGTACCGCCGTCGCTCGTTCATCGCGTGATCGTGCGCGAGAGCGGTTACAATGAACGCGCCATCAACAGCGGCAATTACGGCTTGATGCAGATCAGGCTGGGGACCGCGCGCGCATTGGGGTATGGCGGCACGGCAGAGGGTTTGCTCGATCCGGAGACCAACATGGCTTACGCGGTTCGTTACCTGGCCGGCGCTTATCGCGCCGCGCATGGCGACGAAGATCGCGCCGTCGCGCTCTATTCGAGCGGTTATCACGGCAGGGAATAGGCCTCCGCTCGGCTGCATCGGCGTTTCGGCTCATCTGTTCCATCGTCACGACATCGCCTCACCGCGCGCACCCTGACGCCGAATCGAAGCCGGATTCACCGGCGAAAAGGCACGCGGTGAAGGGCTTCCTACGAAACCATGGAGCATTGATGTTGCGTATCTCCCATTTCGTCGCTTCCGCGGCGGGCGCGGCTATTTTGTTGGTGCAACCGGCCCTGGCGCAGGCTCACGCGCATCGCCAACACGCTACACTGAATCGCCATCATTTTGCGTTTGCCTCGCCACGCTATTTTGCGCGCGGGCGGCAATGGCGAGATGACAGCTTTGCACCGTTCGCCGCGGACAATGGCGTCACTACCGAAGGCGTCACTACCGAACGGTTCGCGTGGCAAAGCAGTCGCGCGAATTCTTTCGACGGCACGGCCGCGCGGCGATCGCAGTTGGAAGGATTGGTTGAGCAGCAGGCGAGCGCCAACGGGGTGCCGGCCTCGCTCGTTCACCGCGTCATCGTGCGCGAGAGCGGCTACAATCCGCGCGCGGTCAGCAGCGGCAATTACGGGCTGATGCAGATCAGGCTCGGGACGGCTCGGGCCATGGGCTATAGCGGTTCGGCGGCTGGACTGCTCGACGCCGAAACCAACATGACCTACGCGGTGCGCTATCTTGCCGGCGCTTACCGCGCCGCAGGCGGCAACGAAGGCCGTGCGGTCGCGCTCTACGCCCGCGGCTATAACGCGCCGCGCGTGCAGGAGGCGTCGCAGCCACCGTGGGCCCCCGCGGCGAGAGGCCCCTCCTTTGCATACGCCGATGACGACGCGTCGCAATGGTCCGCCGACGCAAAACGCGGAGACTTCGGCTATGCCGCAGGTCCAGCGCGGCGTCGCCGGCACGCGTCCTGATTAAGTAAATCAAGTCTGCGTTCCGCCGCTCGGCGCAGCTTGCGCCGGGCGGCTGCCTTTATTCCAGGGCTTCGACAATGCGCACGTCGCGCACCGCGCCGTCGCCGAGAACGCGCAACGCTTGCTGGTACGCCGGGCAATTATACGCGGCGACGGCCTGTTCGACGCTCGGAAATTCGGTGACGACGACGCGATCTTTTAACCCGGATTCAAAGACGGCGGCCGCCGTGCCGCGGGCGAGGTAACGCGAGCCGAAGGGTGTAGTCGCCGCGGGCGCGAGCTTCGCGTAGGCCTCCAGTTTTTTGGGATCGGAGATTGAGTGATAGAAAACTATCCATAAGGCTTTCGGCATTCGTCGCACTCCATCGAACTTGATGCGCCGCCGAGTAGACCACGGCACAGACTTGCCGGATAGCCGATGCGGTGCGCACCGCCGGCCGCGTCATCGCGCGAACTGAGGAAAAAGAATGCTATAGTTTGGGCACAGCGGCGAGTAGTTATAGGGAGTGACGACCCATGTCGTTTCTAAGCGCTTTGTTCGGCGGCCACCGCGGCGCCGCCGCCGCCGCCGAAAAGCCCGCCGAGCCCGTCGAATATAAGGGCTTCGTCATCCGCGCCGCGCCGTTCAAGAATGAAGGTCAATATCAGACTGCCGGCACCATCGAGCGGGAAATAGCGGGCGCACTCAAGGAGCATCGTTTCGTTCGCGCCGACGCCTTCGCGACATACGAAGACGCCGTGACCTTCACGCTCGGCAAGGCGCGGCAGATGATTGACTTGCAGGGCGAACGGATGTTCGGCTAAAGCGCGATGACGTTTCTTTGAATCGTCATCCCGCTCTAGCTTGTTCATGCGGCATGATCTTTTCAGAAAACCGGTGTCCACTTTTTGGGATCATGCTCTAAGCGACTTCGGCGTCGTTTGCGTTCGGAAGCTCGCGCTTGATTTGGCGCACCATTTTCTTGAGTGCCGAAACCTCGGCTTCAAGTTGCGCGACCCGTTTGGCGAGTTCGGCGTCTTCGGGAGACGCGGCCGTCTCGCCGTTGGTAAAATCGAGACCCACGTCATCGCCGCGGCGCCATTTCACATGCGCGCGCAGCGTCTGCTCTTTCTGCGGAATGTGAAGTTCAACAATGTCGGGCACGTTCACGGCGTGCGAGAAAATGATCCGCGCCCCATCCTCGGTCAGATCGCGGACCAGGCAATCGAGCACGCTGCGCCGGTTGTTGAAATAGATGCAGCCGCGCAGAAAGCTCTTCTGCCTCGGGGCGACGCGGCGTTCGGCCATCTTCATCTCCGGAACGGACAGCGCCTACGCGCCATTATAAGCGAGGCTATCCCCGCAGCCTTAACGCCGGCTTACCGGACTGGGCGCATCCCGCGCACAATGGGCGGAGCCGCCCGACGGGGGAATCCGGATTGCCTGTTGGACACCCTTGGGTGTAGCGTAGTCCGTCAAAGCTTGATCCCTCTCCTACGGCAATTGAAACGGCGTCCGATGGCTACTGGACGGCGCGTTGCAGCGAGGGCGCACGCGATAGCGATCGCGGCGGCACTGCTGTTTCCGTCGGTCCCCGCCCGCGCCGATTGCAGCTTCAACGACTTCCTTAACGCGGTCGAGAATCTTGGATCGGCAATTTCGTCTCCCGCCTGTAACGCTGCTTACGCGAGCGGGGTTGGCGTCGGCTTGGTCGTCGGTCTTGGCGGCGCACTTTCCGGGGTGATGGCCGAAGACTCCAACGCCGGCCATCACCAGCACGCAGTTTGACAGTACGGAGCCGGCAACATGGAATTATGCGCCACCGGAACGGCGCATCTTCGGAATCGGCGTTTACCAACATCGTCTCTATTACGCGGTCGCTGACGGACTGCAAATTTGGTCCGTAGGAATTGGGCCGGACGGCTCTCCCGGCAGCGACGCGCAGATGGAAATCGTCGTACCGGCCGCGAACGGACCCACGGAAATTTCCAAAATCACTTTCGACGAACAAGGCCGCATGTTTCTTGCGGAGCGGCCTGCACCGACCGGCGCCTTTGACCTGGAGAGCGTGGCGACACCCGCCATAGGCCGCGTACTCCGCTATGCGGCGAGCGGTACGACTGCGGACGGCCGCCGCATTTGGCAAGCGGTGCCGGAAGAATATGCAATCGGCTTTCCCGGCGAATTGCGCAACTGCAATGGCGGCGTCGCCATCGGTTACAATTACGATCGCACGGGCAAGCTGATGCCCGGATCGTGCGGCGGATTTATTTGGGCCACCGGCGAGGATCTGCGCGATGCCAGCGATGCCGGTTTAGCCGCGCACCTCAGTGCGAGTGGGCCGCTACATGTGAACGGTCTGCAGGGCAACGGCATCTGGCGCGTCAAGCCGAACAACGCGCCACCGCTGGAAAGCTACTTCATCGAATACATCGACGAGTTTGCCGACAGCGTTGCGCGCGGAGATCTCGGCGATATCGCGATCCTGCGTGCCTGCACGCCGCGCCCGGATCTTTATCCGAGTTCTCCGCCCAAGCCACCTCCCGGCGCTCCGCCGATCAGGCATGGCGGTCCTCCGGGCGGCGAACCCCCTGGAGGCCGTCCGCCCGGCGGATGCTCACCGAACTTGCTGCGCGACGTCAACACCGGAGAGTGCGTTCCCGGCTGCCAGCGGCCGAATATTCAGGTGAACGGCAAGTGCTGTTCAGTGGCCACTCTGGCGGCCAATGCGGCCTGCTCGAATTCAAATTGCCCTTCGGGGCAGACTGCAATCGGGCCAAGCATTTCTGCTGCAACAATAGCCGAGTCTATGGCGGCGCGGCCGGCACACAAGCCTGCTGCAGCGGCGAGCTCATCAACGGACAGTGTCAACCGGCGAAACCTCCGACGTCTAATTGCCCTGCCGGCTATTTGGCAAGCGGAGCAAGCTGTTGCCTCTCCAGTCAGATGACGTCCCCGGGAATGTGTTGCCCGAAGGGCCAGGCTCCAGCCGGTCCAAACAAGAGCCAGTGCCTGATCATCATCCACATTCCGCCCGGCCCGAGCTGCACGTGCGGCAGCGGACAAATTCCCACCGCCAGCGGCAAGTGTTGCGCGGCCGCAAACGTCACGTCGAATGGCGAATGCTGTTCAGGCGCAGTTGATCCGTCCAATCGGGCGAGTTGTCCGACGCCTGTGCCGACTTGCGCGGCCGGATACACGCGAATGCGCGACGGTTCATGCTGCAATAACCGCAACGTCGGCCGTGACGGAACCTGCACGACCAACAAACAACCCTGTTCGCAAGGTGAGTTCCGCGACGCCACCGGTGCCTGCGTCCCGGTTTCGCCGCCTTCGTGTTCACCCGATCAGATTGCCGACAGCAATGGCAACTGCATTGCGCGGCGACGAGGGCCGCTGCGTCCGTCTTGTGCCGCGGGCGCTATTCTCGATCGGAACGGCAAGTGCGTCACGCCACCGCCGCGGAGTTGCGGCTGCGGCGAACTACGCGACAAATCCGGGGCCTGCGTGGCGATGAAAAAAGCTGGCTGTGCGCCAGGCTGGATTCTCAACGCGCGGGGCGTCTGCGTGCCCTTGGGTGGCGTGCCCGGCGCAGGAGGCTTTCCGCTACCGGGCGGATACGGGATGCCAATGCGGCCGTTCGGACCCGGTGGCGGCGGATTCGGCAGAGGGCGTTTTCGATAGAAGAAACAATGCCGATGAATGTGGCGTCGCCGCGACGGAGAACGTGAGATGAGAATGAGTTTGTTGCATGTCGCGGCTGTGATCGTGACTGTTGTCGTTGCCCCGGTAGCGAGCCGGTCACAAGATTTGCGCACCGAGATCGAGGAGGTTGTCAGGGATTACCTGGCGAGCCATCCCGATGAGGTTGGCGCCATCGCCAAGGATTACATGGTCAAGCACCCGGAAGCGATGGCCGCTGGCGCAAATGCTGAAATTGCGATCGGCCGCCCGCGCCAGCGCCACCGCCGCCTCGCCTGCGGCGTCTGATGCAAAAGCTCCCGGCGAACGTCGCGCCGCAATCAAAAACAATGCGGCAGCTCTGTTTTCCTCGCCCCATCAGGTGACACTCGGCGATGCCAACGGCGACATCACGCTTGTTGAGTTCTTCGACTACAGTTGCGGTTATTGCCGGCGCGCCATGCCGGACATGCTCGCGTTGATGCACGACGACCCGCACTTGCGGATTGTGCTCAAAGAGCTGCCGATCCTCGGGCCTGGATCGGCAGAAGCCGCACGAATAGCCGTCGCGGTACGCATGCAGGACTCTGACGGGCAGAAATACCTCGCCTTCCATCGCGCCCTCCTCGGAGCGCCCGGTCCGGCCAGCAAGGAAAGGCGCTCGCGGTCGCAAAAGACCAAGGCCTCGACATGGAGCGCTTGGAGCGCGACGCCGCAAGCGACGAGGTGACGACCACGCTGAGCGAGGACGTCAAGCTTGCCGGCGCCATGGGCATCCACGACACTCCGGGATACGTCGTCGGCGACGACGTGGTGCTCGGGGCGGTCGGGCTCGCGGCCCTCAAGGAGCGGATCGAGGCTGTGCGGACCCACGTTAATTAGCCTGCAAACTCGCGGTCCGGAGGCCCTTCCCTTGATGGTCGCGCTCCCCATATTTCCGGGAGGCGGACGCCTTACAGGGTCCGCTCGCCCGAGGGTTGGTCGCCTTTTTCGGATCGGCAGCACCGGGTTAAAGTCAAATTTCCCCATGACGATGTTCCGCTCGCGCCGCAAGGGCGGTCGGAATAGGCCGAGGGCAACGCTATGAATTTCGATAAGTATACCGACCGCAGCCGCGGTTTCGTCCAATCTGCCCAGTCGCTCGCGACGCGCGAGGGACACCAGCAATTTGCGCCCGAGCATTTGCTTAAGGTGCTGCTCGACGACCCGGAAGGGTTGGCGGCAGGGCTCATCGACCGTTCCGGCGGCAATTCGCGCCAGGCTTTGGCGGCCGTCGACGCGGCGCTTGCCAAGCGTCCGAAAGTCTCCGGCGGCGGCGCCGGCCAGGTCTATCTCGACCCGGCCCTGGCCCGGGTGTTCGAGACGGCCGAGAAGGCCGGCGAAAAGGCCGGCGACAGCTTCGTCACCGTCGAGCGCCTGCTCCTTGCGCTGGCGCTGGAAAAAAACAGCGAAGCCGGAAAAATCCTCGCGCAAGCGGGTGTGACACCGCAAAATCTCAACGCCGCCATTGAGGCATTGCGCAAGGGCCGCACCGCCGATTCGGCTTCGGCGGAAAACGCTTATGACGCGCTGAAGAAATACGCGCGCGACCTCACCCAGGCCGCCCGCGACGGCAAGCTCGACCCGGTGATCGGCCGTGACGAGGAAATTCGCCGCACCATTCAAGTGCTGTCGCGGCGCACCAAGAACAACCCGGTGCTGATCGGCGAACCCGGCGTCGGCAAGACCGCAATCGTCGAAGGCTTGGCGTTGCGCATTATCAACGGCGACGTGCCCGAAAGCCTGGCAGACAAAAAGCTCCTGTCACTCGACATGGGCGCAATGATCGCCGGCGCCAAATATCGCGGCGAATTCGAAGAACGGCTCAAGGGGGTGTTGCAGGAAGTTACGTCTTCCGCCGGCGCCTACATTTTGTTTATCGACGAAATGCATACCATCATCGGCGCCGGCAAAGCCGACGGCGCCATGGATGCGTCGAACCTGCTCAAGCCCGCGCTCGCCCGCGGCGAATTGCACTGCATCGGCGCCACCACGCTCGATGAATACAAGAAGCACGTGGAAAAGGATGCCGCGCTTGCGCGCCGCTTCCAGCCGATCTTTGTCAACGAGCCGAGCGTCGAGGATACGATCTCGATCTTGCGCGGCTTGAAGGACAAGTATGAGGCGCACCATGGCGTGCGCATCACCGACGGCGCGATCGTCGCGGCCGCCACGATGTCGAACCGTTACATCACTGACCGTTTTCTGCCCGACAAGGCGATCGACCTGATCGACGAGGCCGCGGCGCGGCTGCGCATGCAGGTCGATTCCAAACCCGAAGAGCTCGACAATCTCGATCGCGAAATCGTCCGGCTCAAGATCGAGCAGGAAGCATTGAAGAAGGAAAGCGATCCGGGTTCGCGCTCTCGCCTCAGTGGCCTCGAAACCGAGCTCGTGGCGCTGGAAAAGCAGTCCGCTGACCTGACCGCGCGATGGAAGTCCGAGAAGGAAAAGCTCAATTCCGCGGCCGAGCTGCAAAAGCAATTGGACAAAGCCAAGAACGATCTCGCGGAGGCCGTTCGTCCGGGGCGCGGCGATTATCAGCGTGCCGGCGAGTTGCAATACAGCGTGATTCCCGAACTCGAGAAGAAACTCAAACACGTCGACGCCGGCGGCGGCGGCGGCGTTCTCGCCGAAGAGGCAGTCACCGCCAATCACATTGCCCAAGTGGTCTCGCGCTGGACCGGCATTCCGGTCGATCGCATGCTCGAAGGCGAAAAAGAAAAGCTCCTGCGCATGGAGGAGCAGATCGGCAAACGCGTGGTCGGCCAGGCCGACGCGGTCAAGGCCGTCTCCACCGCGGTGCGCCGCGCGCGCGCCGGCCTGCAGGATCCGAACCGGCCGATCGGTTCGTTCATGTTCCTGGGGCCGACCGGCGTTGGCAAGACCGAGCTGACCAAGGCGCTCGCTGAATTTTTGTTCGATGACGAAAACGCGCTGCTGCGTATCGACATGTCCGAGTTCATGGAAAGGCATTCGGTCGCCCGCTTGATCGGTGCGCCGCCCGGCTATGTCGGTTACGAAGAAGGCGGCACGCTTACCGAAGCGGTGCGGCGGCGGCCCTATCAGGTGGTGCTGTTCGACGAAATCGAAAAGGCACACCCGGACGTGTTCAACGTCCTGCTGCAAGTGCTTGACGACGGCCGGCTGACCGACGGCCAGGGCCACACCGTCGATTTCCGCAACACACTGATTGTGATGACCTCGAATCTCGGCGCCGAACTTCTGGTCAATCAGCCGGAAGGCGAGGACACCGACCAGGTGCGCGACCAGGTGATGGCGATTGTGCGCGCCAGCTTCCGGCCGGAATTTTTGAACCGGATCGACGAGATCATTCTGTTCCACCGGCTGCAAAAGTCGGAGATGACGCGCATTGTCGACATTCAGATGAAGCGGCTGGCGAAGCTTCTGGAAGAGCGCAAGATCACCATCGCGCTCGAGCCGAGCGCGCGCACCTGGCTTGCCGACAAGGGCTGGGACCCGGCCTATGGCGCGCGGCCGCTCAAGCGCGTCATCCAGAAGTGGGTCCAGGATCCGCTCGCGGAATTGATCCTCTCCGGCCGCATCAAGGACGGCGAAAAAGTCGACATCGCCGCCGGCAAGCAGGGCCTCAAGTTCAACGGCGTACTCGCCGAGGCGGCTTAAGTTTCCATCCCGCACTTTCTTTCTTCCCTCTCCCCTTGCGGGAGAGGGGAAAGTAGAACGCCACTCACTCCCCCTGCCCCACCCCGATTGGTTTCCGACTCGTTAACCGATGGCTGGTATCGGGTGGCGGCGAAGGTCGCGCGCCGTTGGGCTTGCGGCCGCGCGGGCCGCCATGTCGAACTTCCTCGCCGCCGAAACGTCAGTTCTGAGCCCGGCCGCGGTCAACGCGCTGCTGATGGCGGCGGAGGCGATCGTCTATTTCGCCGTCCTTTCGGGCCTGTTCCGCGCCCGCACCCGGCTCGGCATCGGCACGTTCTTCTGCGCGCTCGGCGTGATGCATTTTCTCGAGACCTATCTCGCCGGCATTCTTTATGTATCGCTGCCATTCGGCATCGTCGCCTCGCCGGGCTCGACGGTGTTGTTCACCGGCAAGCTGATGCTGCTGCTTCTCGTCTATATCCGCGAAGACGCGGTGGTGGTGCGCCAGCCGATCTACGGACTGCTGCTTGGCAACGTGCTGTTGCTCGCGCTCGCCGCGCTGATGCGCTGGCACGGCACCGGCGTGCTCGAAGGCCACGCCGCCGATTTCGGTTTCCTCGACGAGATGGGCGCCCTGATGGTGTGGGGCACGCTCATCCTATTCGTCGACTGCATCATGATGATCCTGCTCTACGAAAAGCTCCGCGCAGCGACCGGCCGGCGCCTGCTGCTGCGGCTTTTCGCGACCGGCGCACTGATCCTGAGTTTCGACCAGGGCGCGTTCTTCTGCGGCCTGCACTATCTCACCGGCGCGCCGTTGTCGGTTTTGTTCGGCGGCTGGGCCGCGAAAATGGCCGCGGTCGCGATCTATGCCGTGCTCGGCGCCATTTATCTGCGCTACGTCGAGTTCGCGCGCCGACGCGACAAGACCGCACCGCGCGTACGCGATGTGTTCGATCTTCTCACTTACCGCGAACGCTACGAGGAGTTGATGGCGCGCTCCGGCCGCGACGCGCTCACCGGCGCGCTCGATCGCGGCCGGCTCGAACGCGAGGGCCGAAATCGGGTCGCCGCGGCGGCCTTGTCCGGCCGGCCGTTGAGCCTGCTCATTCTCGACATCGACCACTTCAAAAGCTTCAACGATCGCTTCGGTCACACCGCGGGCGACGTCGTACTTCTGCGCATCGCCCGCATTGTCATGCGCACGGTGGGCGTCGAGGACGCTGTGTTTCGCTTTGGCGGCGAGGAGTTCGTGGTAATCGTGCCGGACCTTTCCCGCGCCGCGGCGCATACGCTCGGTGAGCGCATCCGCCGCGATGTCGCAAGCCACATGGATGCCGACGCCGGCACGCCGCTCGTTACTGTCTCTATCGGGCTTGCCACTTGCGCCGAGGACGCCTCCGACTACGACGGACTGTTCGAATGCGCCGATCGGCGGCTCTATCTCGCCAAATCGGCGGGCCGCAATCGCGTCGTCGGCCGCAACGAAGAAAGCCGCGGGGCTTCGCCGACCACACAGGCGATGCGGGCGTAACGCGGGTCGCCTAATCAGGCGGCTGCCACACCGGAGCCGTGAGCCTTCGTTTGCCGTCACGCGCGGGCCGTTCGCCAGGCAACGACGGCAGCTTGTCCCACAGCTTACAGGTGACCTGCTTGTGTTTCTGGTCGAGGCCTTCGCAATAATTGGTGTATTCGCACACGCGCACTTGATCGCCGAGACCAAGACGGATTTTGTAAAACCAATCGGGATCGGCCAGCGATTGGCGCGCCGCCCCGACGATGTCGCACACGCCGCGCGCCAAATAGTCTTCCGCCATTTCGAAGTTATGGATGCCGCCGGCACAAACCACCGGCGCCTGGCCGCCACCCTCGCGCACCGCGCGGCGTACCGCCGCGGTCGGCGCCGCGTTTCGCCCGAATGGCCCGCGCTCGTCGGAAATATGTTGCGGCATGCACTCGTAGCCGCTCGGGCCGGTATAGGGATAAACCGCGTCTCCGACGCTTGGCTGCTTGGCGTCATCGAACTTGCCGCCGCGCGATAGCGAAATAAAATCGGCGCCGGCCTTGGCGAAGGCAGCGCCGAAGAACGTCGCATCCTCGGCCGTGCTGCCGCCGCTGATGCATTCTTCGGCGAGAAACCGAAGGCCGACGGCAAAATTTTTGCCTACGGCGCGGCGCACTGCCGCGAGCACTTCGAGGGGCAGCCGCACGCGATTTTCCAAGCTGCCGCCATAGCCGTCCGCGCGCGTATTGGTGCGGGAAAGAAACGAGGCCATCGTATAGGCATGGGCATAGTGAAGCTCGACGCCGTCGAAACCTGCGGCCTCGGCGCGCGCGGCGGCTTCGGCGAACAGCCGCGGCAGCGTTTTCGGCAAATCGCGGATATGTGGAAGCTGCACGTCAGTGACGCGTTCGCGATAGCCGAAGCGCAGCGCTTCCCATTCCTGCGGCGCGAGCACGCCCTTTAGCTCATCCTCGCTCATTCCGCTCAAGCGCTCGCGCACCGCGGCGTCGGCGAGAGTAGGATCGCCCAAAGCCGCGCGATGCCGATCGGTGATGCTGAGAAACCGCTCGAAGAATTTTTTCGGATCCGGCCGGCGGCGCACGGCGAGAAAGTCTATCAGCTGCACCAGGAGGCGAGTGCGGCCGCCGCTCGCGCGCCGCACCGTTTCCACGAGGCGCCGCAAGCCGGGCAGGAAACGGTCATGGCCGATGCGCAATAGTGGCCCGCTCGGCACATCGCGAATGCCGGTCGCCTCGACAACGAGGGCGCCCGGCATGCCGCGCGCGAAGCGCTCGTACCAATCGACGACTTCGTCGGTCGCGTCGCCCTCTTCGGTCGCGCGCCATGGCACCATGGCCGGCACCCAGGTGCGCTGCTCAAGTCGTACCGGGCCGATGTCGATCGGGGAAAAAAGTACCGATGCGGCCGCCTCCGCCGCGGACGGCACGCGGCCGGCGGCGGCGGTATAGCGGATACGCTGCGGGGGTCGCCACACGGCTTATAGTGCTTTCTCTAAAGGCCGGATCGGGCCGCAAATTTATAACAATAATAGCGGTGCGTGGTAATTTTGTTCCGCTCGCCTTTCGACCTCGCCTGCTTGCCAACGCGAGGCCAAGGCGTTAGCTATGGCGCGCGCCGCGGGTCATCCCGCGAGTCGCGATTTTCCGCGATCTGACGCGCCCGTAGCTCAGCTGGATAGAGCACCAGACTACGAATCTGGGGGTCAGGAGTTCGAATCTCTTCGGGCGCGCCATTTTCTTGCATTTGCCGTGTGATCCGCACGGCCTTCACGCGGCAAAAACGCGGTCGCCGCGACCAACGGATAAAGAGATATTAGCGAACGCCGATGGTGCGCACGGCGAGCGCCGCGGCCGAAGCGCGGTTCTCGACTCCCAGCTTGGCGTAAATCTGTTCGAGATGCTTGTTGACGGTGCGCGGGCTGAGGTCGAGAATTTCGGCGATGTCGCGATTGGATTTTCCGCGAGCGACCCATAGCAGGACTTCGGCTTCCCGCTCGGTCACCGCGAGCTTCTTCTTCAGCAATGTGCGGCCATCGTCGATTGAGCCTTCGACCAACCGCAGCAAATATTCGTCCGCCCCGATCTGCGCGATATAGATCAACAACACTCCGGCGGGGGCGTTGCGTTGACCGACGGTGAGCGGCACTGGCTCCGTCCCGGCGGATGCGGCGGCGCATTGACCGAGCCAAAGCTGGACCTCGTCCGGCAGAACGTAATTCTCTCGATCGAAATCGGTAAAAGCCGTTCTGAGCAACTTCGCCGCCTGAGGCGTATACCAAAGCACATGTCCGCCCCGGCTCGTGGCCAACAGAAAACGCCCAAAGGCATCGAGGGCAATGTGGGCGCTTTGCGCTATGCGGGCATTGGAAAGATGAACGCGAATTCTGGCGAGCAGTTCGCCCGGCACAATCGGTTTGGTGATGTAATCAACGCCGCCGGCCTCGAGCCCTTCTATAATGTGTTCGGTGTCGCTCAGCCCGGTCATGAAGATGACCGGCACGTGGGAGAGCGAGCGGTTCTGTTTGAGTTTACGACACGTCGCAAAGCCGTCGGTGCCAGGCATGACCGCGTCCATGAGGATCACGTCGGGAACGACTTTCTCCACAATCGATAGCGCATGCTCGCCGTCGCGCGCCACGAGCACGGTCATGCCCGCCTCTTCCAGCGCGTCGGTCAACAGCCGCAACGTTCCGGGGGAATCATCAACCACGAGCACGAGCGTTCGCGTCTCGCGCTTACGCATGAGCGCCTCGAACATGCTGCAATGCAGACGCATAACGCTTGAAATCGAACGCGTTCACGAACAGGCGCATTCTGTTCGTGAAGGCCAGGCAATCCGGGGCGCTCGCGTCGATTTCGTCGAGCTTGGCGAGAATCCCCGTCACGTGACCGATCTCGCCAAGCTGAAACAGCTCTTCCAGATCGCCATTGTTTGGCAACGCGGACCCGGCCGGCGGAGCGGCCGTTGCCGGCTCGCCTGCCGCGGACTGCGTTTCGTAAATCCATTCAATGTCAACTAGCGCATGGATTTTCTTCAGCAGCTGACGCAGATCGATCGGCTTCATCAACGTGTCGTCGTAGAGCCGCTCCGAATCCACCATGTGATGCGGGTCGATGGCGTTGGCTGAAAGCATGAGGATCGCGATCCGTTTACCGGGATGACGGCGAATGCGCTGCGCGACCTCCCAGCCGTCCATTTCCGGCATCGCGATGTCGAGGAGAATGATGTCAGGGCTGACGTGTTCGACGATGTTCAGACATTCGCGTCCGCCAGCGGCGCCGATAACGATAAAGCCGAGCGGCTCCAACAAATCGCGGATCAAATTGCGCTGTATTTCATAATCGTCGACGACGATTACCGTTTGGCGCCGCCCGGAGTAGCCGCGAACATTAAATTCCATGGTCGAGGCGGTGCGCGGATTTGATACTTCCGACAAAAAGAGCTTGACGCGGAAGATGCTGCCCTTCGCGACTTCACTGCTCACCGTGATGTCGCCGCCCATGATCTTGGTCAGCAGGCTGGTAATCGTTAGTCCGAGACCGGTTCCGGTAGTTACCAGTGATCCGATGGTACTGGCGCGCTCAAATGGTTGGAAAATCCGCTCAAGGTCGCTCTGACGGATCCCGACGCCGGTATCTTCAACCGTGAATTCGGCGATCTGGTGCTGATAGCGGACAGCAAATGTCACGTGTCCGTTCTCAGTGAATTTGAGCGCGTTGGAGAGAAGATTGATCAGGATTTGCCGCAGCCGGTTTTCATCGGTCTGCACGGCGGCCGGCAGCCGCCCCGTGCGCACGTGGCGAAACTCGATACCTTTAGCGACCGCTTGCAGGCGGAACATCGCCACGATTTCATCAAGGAAATCGGCGATCTGGACTTCGTTGCGGCTCAGATGAAAGCGGCCTGCTTCGATCTTCGATATATCGAGCAAGCCGTCGATCAAGCCGGAGAGGTGCTCGGCGCTCCGACGCACGACCTTGATCGCGTTCCTCCGCGCCCTCGGTATCGCGTTGTCGCGCTCAAGGAGTTGGGCGTAGCCAAGGATGGCGTTGAGCGGCGTGCGCAATTCGTGGCTGAGCCCGACGACATGCCGGCTTTTGGCGTTGTTTGCCGCTTCCGCCGCCTCCTTGGCTTTTTGCAGCTCGGCATCGGTGCGTCTGTGCGCGTCGATTTCGTTCATCAACAAATCGGTCTGGCGGCGCGTTTCCTCCTCGGCGACGCGGCGGCTTTCCTGCGCCAATACGAAGAACCAGGCGACGACACCGGCGATGATGGTCAGGATGAAAAACACCGTCCATAGCGTTGCCCGGATCAGTTCTCGGGGCCCATCGATGTCGCGGGACACCAGGAAATAGACCAAGCAAAGAACGGCGCCGATCACGGCGGCGAAGACGCCAAGCACGGCGAGGTAGCGGCCGATTTGAGTATCGAGCAAAGAGATGACGCGCGCGGGCAGCTTTTGCCCGAACCAGCCGACAAATTGGTTGGCGATGCGGCCGTGCGGCTTGCAACAATCGCGGCAGCGGGTCTCCAGCGAGCAGCAGAGCGAGCAAATCGCCCCGGAATAAGCGGGGCAGTGTGCCATGTCCTCGCTCTCGAAATGATGCTCGCAGATCGAGCAGCAGATCACATGCGGGCCACCCCAGTTTTGCCGCGGCTCGCGAGCGACGTAGTAGCGCCCGCTCGTCGCCCAGGCGATGAGGGGCACCGTGACAAATGCGACCGCCAATGCCAGGAACGCGGACAGCGATTGCGCTATGGCACCGAACACGCCGCAAAATGCGGTAATGCCGGCGGCAACCGCGGCCAGCATCGCGCCGATCCCGACGGGATTAATGTCGTAGAGGTGCGCGCGGCGAAATTCGATTCCGGGGGGACTGAGTCCAAGCGGTTTGTTGATGGTGAGGTCGGCGACCAGCGCACCGACCCAGGACACCGCCACGATCGAATAGAGACCAAGCGCGTGCTCGAGCATTTTGAAGATGCCGAGCTCCATCAACACCAGCGCAATAGTGACGTTGAAGACCAGCCAGACCACGCGGCCGGGATGGCTGTGCGTCAAACGCGAAAAGAAATTCGACCAGGCGATCGAGCCCGCGTAGGCGTTGGTGACATTGATTTTGAGCTGCGAAATGACGACGAAAGCGCCGGTAAAAGCCAGTGCCATTTGCGGCGAGGAGAAGACATATCCAAATGCCACGAGATACATCCGGGTGGGTTCGGTCGCCGCGGCCGGCGGCACGAAATGCTCAACCGCAAGAAATGCCAAGAACGAGCCCGCGAGCAGTTTCAACATGCCGGGCACGATCCAGCCGGGACCTGCCGCCAAATAGGCGAACCACCATTCGGCCCTGCGGCGACCTTCGCGCGCCGGCAAAAATCGGAGGAAGTCGACTTGCTCGCCGATTTGCGCGATGAGCGAGAACACAACCGTCGCCGCTGTTCCAAACAACAAAAGATTAAAGGAGCCTCCTTCGTTGCCGGCCATTCCGGAGAAATTCGTCCAACGTTCGAATGAGGCAGAGTCGGCGGCGGCGATGAACGCGAATGGAACGAGGTGCAGTACGAGCCAAAACGGCTGCGTCCAGGATTGAAAGCGGCTGATGAAAGTAATGCCGTGGGTAACCAGTGGTATGACGATGAGCGCGCTCAGCAGGTATCCCAGGAATAGCGGTATGCCCAGGCACATTTCGAACGCGAGCGACATGATCGCCGCTTCGATGGCAAAGAACAGGAAAGTGAAGGAGGCGTAGATCAGCGACGTGATTGTCGAGCCGAGATAGCCAAACCCGGCGCCGCGCGTCAGAAGGTCGATATCGACGCCATGAGTCGAGGCGTAATAAGCAATCGGCAAGCTGGTGAGTAAGATCAGGACGCCGACGACGAGAATAGCCGCGGTGCTGTTGACGAAGCCGTAATTGACAGTGATCGATCCGCCGATCGCCTCCAAGGCAAGGAACGAAACCGCCCCGATCGCGGTGTTGGCGACGCGCAGGCTCGACCAGCGTCGTGCGGATTTGGCGGTAAAGCGAAGGGCGTAGTCTTCCAGGGTCTGATTAGCGACCCACTTATTGTAATTACGGCGAACGCGAACGATGCGTTGCTGCGCTGTCATGGGCAGTTACCGTGCCGACCGAGTTACCGCTGGCCTCCCCTCGAAATGCGTTTCTTCTCCCCGTGCCGACGCCGCTCGCGGTGCGCTGGACACTTCCCTTTTTAAAGCCGGCCGGCCGCGCGCCGTTGAGTAAAGTGCAGGCATTTTGCAGTGCAAAAGAATAAACTGCAGGCAACGTTCACGCTTTAGCCCGCTTAAAGGGTTTTCCCTTGGTAATTCGCATTCTGCTACGCCATTTTGCGTAGGCATATACGTCAATCGACGTATGCTGCACTGCAATAATTCAGCTCAAGCTTCGATTCGAAGGAGCCGGTCTCGCGGGCTCCGATGGGCAACAACCATTGCTGAATCGAGGCGTCTTATGTCTTCCCAAAAAATGCCAGGAAGCCTTCTCACCCCGAGCCGCCGCGCCCTGCTGACCGGTGCGGCTGCGCTGACGGCCGGGGCTATGCTGCCGCCTTTGGCGCGTGCCGAGGCGCCGGCGACATCGGCGGTCAACGCGACCGGACTGGCGGTCACGGATACCGACGTCACCGTCGGCATCTTGCATTCGGTGACCGGCACAATGGCGATCAGCGAAACCGGCTCGGTGGAAGCTGAGAAGCTCGCCATCGATCAGATCAACGCGCAAGGCGGCGTGCTGGGCCGCAAGATCAAATTCATTCAGGAGGACGGCGCCAGCGATTGGCCGACTTTCGCGGAAAAAGCCAAGAAGCTTCTGGTGCAGGATAAGTGTGCCGCGGTGATGGGCTGCTGGACATCCGCTTCGCGCAAGGCAGTGCTTCCCGTGTTCGAACAATATAACGGCATGCTCTACTATCCGACCTTCTACGAGGGCCTCGAGCAATCCAAGAACGTCATTTACACCGGCCAGGAAGCCACGCAGCAGATTCTCGCCGGACTTAATTGGGTCACCAAAGAGAAGGGAGCCAAGACGTTCTACCTTCTCGGCTCCGACTACATTTGGCCGCGGACGTCGAACAAGATCGCCCGCAAGCACATCGAGAATGTCCTCAAACTCAAGGTCGCGGGCGAGGAATACTTCCCGCTCGGCAGCACGCAATTCAACTCCGTTATCAATAAGATGAAATTGGTGAAGCCGGACGTGATCTACGCGATCATCGTCGGCGGCTCCAACGTCGCTTTCTACAAACAACTGAAAGCGGCCGGTGTCGATCTCACCAAACAAACGCTGATGACCATCTCGGTCACTGAGGACGAAATCCTCGGCATCGGTGGCGAAAATATCGTGGGCGCTTATGCCTGCATGAAATACTTCGAATCACTCGACAACGCCAACAACAAGACATTCGTGCCGGCGTTCCAGAAAATGTGGGGCGACAAGACGGTCATCGGCGACGTTACCCAAGCCGCTTATCTCGGGCCTTGGCTGTGGAAGCTCACGGCGGAAAAAGCCGGCAGCTTCGACATCGACAAGATCGCGGCGGCTTCGCCCGGCGTCGAATTCAAAGGCGCGCCCGAAGGCTACGTGCGCATCCATGAGAACCATCATCTCTGGAGCAAGACCCGCGTCGGCCGCGCCCGCGACGACGGTCAGTATGACGTGATCTACGAGACCGCCGAGCTCATGGAGCCGGATCCGTTCCCGAAGGGGTACCAGTAAAGGGCCATCGCACCCCGGCGGAAGCCGGGGTGCGCTCGCTTCTGTTACGCCGCAATCACTTTCCCTTTCCAGGGACCACGCAATGTTTGGCTATTCGCTCGGCGATCTCGGTTCGATCCTGGTGATGCAGGGTTTTTCCGGCCTTATCCTGTTCTCGGTCTATCTGCTGATGGCGCTCGGCCTCGCGATCATCTTCGGCCAGATGGGCGTGATCAATATGGCGCACGGCGAGTTCATGATCCTCGGCGCCTACATGACCTATTTCTGCTCGCATCTTTTCCAGAGTTACCTCCCGGGCCTTTACGCCGGGTACTTCTTCGTCGCGATGGTGGTGGCGTTTATCACCTCCGGAATAGCCGGGCTGTTTGTCGAATGGGCGTTGATCCAACGCCTTTACGCGCGGCCGCTCGACACGCTGTTGGCGACTTGGGGCTTGAGCCTGATCATGCAGCAGGCATTTCGGTCCGGCTTTGGCGCCCGCGAGGTCGGCGTCGAACTGCCGAGCTGGATGATGGGCTCGCTGCAGGTCACCGATTCGATTGAGGTGCAGATCAACGGCCTTTTCGTCATGGGGCTTACGCTGCTCATCACCGCCGCAGTGGCGGTCCTCTTGTTTCGCTCGCGCTGGGGACTGCAGGTGCGCAGCGTCGTCGCCAATCGTTCGATGGCCGGCGCGGTCGGTATCGATACGCGGCGCATCGACCGATACACGTTCGGTTTGGGTTGCGGCATTGCCGGTATCGCCGGCAGCGCTTTTACGATGATCGGCTCGACCGGCCCGACCGCCGGGCAGCTTTACATCGTCGACACGTTCCTGGTCGTCGTGTTCGGCGGCGCCCAAAGCCTGCTCGGCACCATTGCTTCGGCCTTCACCATCTCGCAGTCGCAATCGACGCTGGAGTTCTTTCTCACTGGGTCGATGGCGAAAGTGCTCACGCTGCTCATCGTCATTGGCATCCTGATGCTGCGACCGCAGGGGCTCTTTGCCCTCAAGGTCAGAAGGTAACGGCAGATGTCCGCCGTACCCTCGTTCCGGCTCGATAATCGACGGCTTGAACTCATCGGCTTCGCGCTGATCGCCCTCGTCATCCTCGTCTTGTTGCCGTCGTTTCTCGATATCTTCCGGCTTAATCTGTTCGGCAAATATCTGACCTACGCATTCGTCGCGATCGGTCTTGTGCTCTGCTGGGGTCACACCGGAATTCTCAGTCTGGGGCAAGGGCTGTTCTTCGGGCTCGGCGGCTACGCCATGGCTGCCTTCCTCAAGCTCGAGGCGTCGAGCGTCGCCAACACCAAAATCCAATCGACGCCGGGCATCCCCGATTTTATGGACTGGAATCAGATCACGGCGCTGCCGTTATTCTGGGTGCCGCTCAAGTCGCTTCCATTCGCGCTTTTCGCCGTGATTGCGGTCCCTACACTTTTGTCGTTCATCCTCGGCGCCGCCTTGTTCAAGCGCCGCGTCGGCGGCGTCTACTTCGCCATCATTACGCAAGCACTGGCGGCGGTGATGACGATCCTGATCGTCGGCCAGCAAGGCTACACCGGCGGCATCAACGGCATCACCGATCTGCGGACGCTGCTTGGCTGGGATATCCGCACCGACAGCGCCAAGTATATCCTCTACTTCGTCTGCTGCTTGCTGCTGCTTGGCACCATGTTCGCAGCACGGTTCGTGCTCGCCAGCAAGCTCGGCCGCATCCTGGTCGCCATCCGCGACAAGGAAGACCGCGTCCGGTCCTCCGGCTACGACGTCGCCAACTACAAGATCTTCATTTTCTGCCTGGCGTCGGCGATGGCGGGGATCGGCGGCGCCATGTTCACGCTGCAAGTCGGGTTTATGTCGCCGTCCTTTGTCGGCATCGTTCCCTCCATCGAGCTCGTGATCTTCTGCGCGGTCGGCGGCCGTCAATCGATTGTCGGCGCTGTCGCTGGAACGTTGCTGGTGAATTGGGCGAAGACTTTGTTCTCGGAAGCGTTTCCGGAACTCTGGCTTTTCGCCATGGGCGGATTGTTCATCGCGGTGGTGGCGGCGTTCCCGCGCGGGCTCGCCGGAATCATGACCGACCAAATCCTGCCAAGGCTTGGTTCGTGGACGACGCTTGGCCGCGGCGCCGAGCCGAGCCCGGCGCCGACGCCGGCCGAATGACGGAAGGACGGAAATTATGGCCTCCAACACCGACTTCCTGCTCGCGCTGGAGAGCGTGGCTGTGTCGTTCGACGGCTTTCGCGCAGTCGATGGCCTCAACCTCTATGTCGACTATGGCGAACTGCGTGTCATCATCGGCCCAAACGGCGCCGGCAAAACAACCGTGCTGGACCTAATCTGCGGGCGTACAAGGACCTCCGAGGGTTCTATCAAGTTCAAGAATCAAGAGATCACTTCCTGGAACGAGCAGGAGATCGTCCGCCGCGGCATTGGACGCAAGTTTCAGACCCCGACCATCTACGAGGACCTTACCGTCTTCGAAAACCTCGAACTCTCCGTGCCGCGCGGCCGCGATGTCTTCGGCGCACTGATGTGGAAACGCACGCCCGAGGTGATCGAGCAGGTTCGCGAAGTGGCCGAGATGATCTTCCTTCGCGATCAACTGGAGAGATCCGCCGAAACCTTAAGTCACGGCCAGAAGCAGTGGCTGGAAATCGGCATGCTCCTTATCCAGGATCCGGAGCTGCTCATGCTCGACGAGCCGGTGGCTGGAATGAGCGTCGCGGAACGCGCCAAGACCGCCGCGCTGCTCAAGGAAATCATCAAAAACCGCTCGGTGATCGTCATCGAACACGACATGCAATTCGTCGAAAGCATCGCCCACCGCGTCACCGTGATGCATCAGGGCAAGGTCCTCGCCGAGGGCGACATGCAGACCGTGCAGAATAATCCAAAGGTCAAGGAAGTTTACCTGGGGCATTAAGGGCGCATCCGATGTTGAAAGTTCACAATCTTTCCGCCGCTTACGGGCAAAGCGAAGTCCTCCACAACATCGACATTTCCGCGCAGGCCGGCGAAATCGTTGCGCTCGTCGGCCGCAACGGCATGGGAAAATCGACGCTGATGAAATCGTTGATCGGCGTGATGCCGGCGCGGTCGGGGCGGATTCTCATCGACGGCGCGGATTTGAGCGGGTTGCCGAGTTACGAACGCGTTGCGCGCGGCCTCGCTTACGTGCCGCAGGGCCGGCAAATATTCGGCACGATGACGGTCACGGAAAACATCGAGACCGGCCGCATCGTTACCGGCAAGACCGATATCCCGGTCGAGATTTTCGAGTTATTTCCGATCTTGCGTGAGTTTGGCCGCCGTCGCGGCGGCAATCTTTCCGGCGGCCAGCAACAGCAACTGGCCATCGCCCGCGCGTTGGCGAGCGAGCCCAAAGTGCTGCTGCTCGACGAGCCGACGGAGGGAATTCAACCGTCGATCATCAAGGATATCGCGCGGCTCTTGCGCAAAATCCGCGACCTCCACAACATCTGTATCCTGGTCTGCGAACAGGTGCTGAGCTTCGTGCTCGACATTGCGGACCGCATTCTCGTCATGGAAGGGGGCCGGATCGTGCATACCGACACCCGCGGGCACGTCAACGAAGCAGAAATCACGCGGTTTCTCGCCGTCTGAGCGGCCGGATTCGCCCCAGGACGTTGTTGGCCCAGTTGCGCCAATCCAGCGCGTATTCCTCAAGCACGTGCATCGCGTGCGCGGCCATGCCTAGTCGGGGCTAGCGGTCCCGAAAGCGCTCGCTCCGGCAAGCAAATATCTGCCGCCGAGGTTTATCGTTAAGGTAAAGGCCAATTGTGCGCGGCCCGGCAAGCGCCACGGCCGAATTGCAAAGGCAAAAAGTCAACGTTTGCAGTAAGAACGATCCCAAACCGAGCAGGTAAACGTTACCGCCGATGGGATCGTCGCCATCTCAACAAAAGATTTTTCGGGCCGCCGTTGCCGGCATCCCGCGCGTCGTCGAGGCGATCTCGGGACTTCCGTCGAAGCATCACCCGGAAGCCTTAGCGGCCGCTGGGCGTGGTTACCGGCAAACGATTTTAGAGTCAGGGATCGCTGAGCCGACGGCGGACAGAATGGTCGCCACGCTGCTGCGCCGGTTGCAAAACCGTTTGGCCAAAGAGCGCTCGGTCAGGGATAAGGTCATGCGGGCTCTGCACGAGGAGCTGATCCCCAGCACCGAAGAGGAGCGACCGCCAAAAAAACGACGACGCTCGTCCAAACGGCCGCCGCGGACAGAGTCGCCGCCGGTTCAGGATGAGTCGGATGCGGACTTAACACCCATGCAAAAATCTCCGACGACCTCGCCGGAATAGTGCAAAGCAGGAAAGTCCATCGCGCGGCGCCTATCAGCGCGCGAGCGCGAGCGCAATAAAGCGTGCGGCCCGCTCGATCGCTGCGTCGGCGGCCGGCAAAATTCCGCCGCAAAGTTGAAACGCGTGCCACTGCCCCGGTACGATTTCGCAGCTAGCGGTTACGCCTGCGGCGACAAGCGCACCTGCGATCCGCAGGGAATCGCTGCAAAGAAGCTCACAGGCGCCTGACTGAACGAATGTCGGCGGCAAGCCGCGAAGGTCGGCAAAGACCGGCGAGGCGAACGGCGTCGCCGCGCTTTCCCCCGCGAGATAACGGCGGGCGCAATCGCCGAGCCAAGCGGCGCTGAGCATTACTTCTTGTCTTGCCGCCTCATCGGTAATCGCCGACAGCGTGAGGTCGGTCCAGGGCGAGAAAAGCACCAGCGCGGCCGCCGAGCCGATGTCGTGTCGGCGCAGATAAAGCGCGGTGGCAAGCGCGAGGCCGCCGCCGGCGGAATCGCCCGCGATAACGACCGGTCCGCTTTGCATGAGCGTCCGGCAAGCCACTACCGCATCGTCGAGCGCGCAGGGAAACGGATGCTCGGGCGCGAGCCGATAGTCGGCAACGAAAACCGGCAGCCCGGCCGCGCGGGCAAGACGCGACGTGAGCGCGCGGTACGTGCGCGGCGCTCCTACGCAATAGCCGCCGCCGTGTAGATAGAGGATCGAAGCCGGCGCGGTCGTTGACGATGGGATATCGCTAGAGCGCCGCGGGCGCAGCCATTCACCTTTGACGCCGCCCGCACTTCCCGCTTCGAGCGTCGTTCCGCCGCTTGCGCGCGTGAGTCGGGCCAGTTGCGCCAGCCACCACCGCTGCCAAAAGATCGGCACTTTCGGCGAAAGCGCGGGCTTCACCATTGTCCGCAACGCCGCCCGGACAATCGCCGCCGTCAAACGCTCAGGCGTCAGCGGCGGCTCAAACTCCACCTCATCCGACCGCATAGTCGTCCCAGCGCGGCGCGCGGGTTTGCAGCCGAAATCCGAGCGAATAGCCCGGCCAGTTGGTGGTATTTTTCCGCGCCGTGGTGAGGTACCAGCTGTTGCAGCCTTTCGCCCAGACGGATTTTTTCAAGCGACGCTGGATCGCGGCGTTGAAGCTTTCCTGCACAATCTTCTTGACATCGAGCGCGCGAATTTCGCCGCGCCGCAAGCGTTTCAGGCACGCCATGACGTAGCCGATCTGGCCCTCGAGCATATAGATAATGGAATTGTGCGCGAGATTGGTGTTTGGGCCATAGAGCATGAACAAATTCGGGAAGCCGGCAACGTTTATGCCTAGATAAGCCTCGGCGCCGTCTTTCCAAGCCTGATGCAAATCCTGTCCGGCAATACCGGTGATCTTGATCGGCACCAGAAAATCGGTCGCGGAAAATCCGGTGGCGAAAATGATGACGTCAACGCTGCGTTCGGTGCCGGTTTCATCGACGATGCCGCGCGGCCGAATTTCGCGGATGCCATGGGTCACAAGTTCGACGTTGGCGCGGGCCATGGCCGGAAAGAAATCGTTCGATAGCAAGATGCGCTTGCAGCCAATGCTGTAATCCGGGATCAGGCGCTGCCGGAGTTTTGCATCGCCGACGCCGCGTTTGAGGTGACGAAAGAACGCGCCGCGTTTGACCCTGAGCGCGGCGCGCCAGGTAACAAACGCAACCGCCCTCGCCTCGTGTTGCAGATATATTCGCAGCCGGCTCAGTTTGAGCGTGGCCGGAAAATTCTTGAACAGTGAAAGCTCGAACCGCGAATAGAATTTGTCAGGCTTCGGCAGAACATAGGCGGCGGAACGCTGAAACAGGTAGAGCTTGCCGGCGAGCGGAGCAATCGACGGCACGATCTGGATAGCGCTCGCTCCGGTTCCGACGACGGCGACGTTCTTGCCGGACAAATCGCATCCCTCCGGCCAGTCGGCCGAATGAAACGCAGCGCCGGAAAAATCTTTCAAACCCGGCAATTGCGGAACGACGGGACGGCTGAGCTGGCCGGTCGCGGTAATCAGCGCCTGGGTTTCGAACACGCGGCCGTCAGCGGTGCGCACCGTCCAATGGGCTGTGTCTTCGTTCCAGCAAACCTCGCTCACCTCGGTGCGGAAAAGAATGTGCGGCGCCAGGCCGTACTTTTGCACGCAATGCCGCAGATATTTGAGTATCTCCGGCTGGCTGGCAAATTTCTGCGGCCAATTCGCGCGCGGCTCGAACGAAAAGGAATACAAATGCGACGGCACATCGCACGCCGCTCCCGGATAGCGATTGTGGCTCCAGACACCGCCGACCGAATCGGATTTGTCCAGAATGACGAAATCATCGGCGCCGGAGGTCTTGAGCTTGATCGCGAGGCCGAGGCCGCCGAAGCCTGCGCCGACGATCACAACCCGCGTCCGCGTCGGATTTACGCTCGGCATATCGCCCTCGCCGGCATTTCACCTGGCGCGCTGCGCCACGCTTTAAAGATTCGGCGGCAATTGCACCGCGTATATAAAGAACCATCGGCGCATCCGCGGCTCTTGATCCACCGAAACGCAAGTGGTTCTATTAATAAGCTACATTATTGGCAAGCCGGCGTGATTTGTTGCCCGCTTGCACGTGCTACTGCGGAACGAACTACACGAGATGCGCATCATTCGTGGCAAGAAGGCGTTGGTTACCGGCGCGGCATCCGGCATCGGCCGCGCCATCGCGCTTGCGCTCGCCGGCGAAGGCGCCGACGTTTTTCTTGTCGACATCAATGCAGATGCCCTCGCCGATGTAGCGCGCGAAGCCGGCAACCACGGCGTAAAAGTGGTCACCGCGGTCTGCGATCTGAGCGATCCGGCGCAGATTGAAGAGCTCGGCGCCAATCTTCGCCGCAGATGGAACGGTCTCAACATTCTCGTCAACAATGCCGGCATCGCCTATTACGGCCATACCCATCTTATGACCGGCGAGCAATGGCAGAGGATCATGGCGGTCAATCTGCTGGCGCCGATCCGGCTGGTGCATGAGCTTTTGCCGTTGCTGCTGGTCGCCGAGGAAGCGCACATCCTCAACGTCTCCAGCATGTTCGGGCTTGCGACATGGCGCAAGACTGCGGCCTATCAGACCAGCAAGTTCGGTCTGGTCGGGTTCAGCGCCGCACTGCGCGCGGAATATTGCAGCGATACTTTCGGGGTGACGGCATTGTGTCCCGGGTTCGTGCGGTCGTCGTTGCTGAAGGCGGGCGAGACCGACAACGCCGACCGGCAGCTCGCCGTTCCAAATTGGATTTGCGCGAGCGCCGAGCAAACCGCCGCCAAGGCAATCCGCGCCATCCGGCGCAACCGAGGCATTGTTTTGGTAACGCCGGCGGCACATTTTTACTGGCGGCTTTCGCGGTTTTTTCCCGGCCTGGTCGATTGGCTGACGCGCGAAGGCTGGCGCCGTCGCGGCCGGCCGAAAATTCCGGCGGATCACGAAACCACATCCATTGGTGCTAACAACGCGGCGCCAAGCCGCGATCCAGAGCCGCAACACAGAGAGGAAATGCGAGTATGACCAAGCCGATCAAACGTCCGGTGTTCCATCACGCGCTGCTCAAGACCTCGCGCATGGATGAAATGATCGACTGGTACAAGAAAGCCGTCGGCATCGAGGCGGTTTTCCAGGCTCCCGGCATCGCGTTTCTCAGCAATGACGGCGCCAACCATCGCATTTCCATGGTCGGCAATCCGGAATTTCGCGACAATCCCGACTTCCGCAAGTTTGCCGGCCTGCATCATCTCGCCTTCGAATATGTGTCGGTCGATGATCTGCTCGACAGCTGGCAGCGCATGCACGATGATTACGGCTTCGAACCGCACGTTGCCGTGCATCACGGCATGACGCTGTCGTTCTATTACGTCGACCCCGACGGCAACAGCGTCGAGCTCCAGGCCGACGCCTTTGGCGACTGGAACAAATCGAAAGCCTGGATGAGCACTTCGGCGGAATTCAAGGCCGATCCGATCGGCAAGTTTGTCGTTCCGGCCAAAATGGTCGAGGCGCGCGCCAAAGGCGTGAAGACGGAGGAACTGCTGCGCCGCGCTTATGCCGGCGAATACGCGCCGGCCAAACCTTACGACTACCGCGTCGATTTGCCGGCGGTTGCGCCCTAGCTTCGCGCACTGCGAGCTCATGCCGCCATCATCGCCGCGCCTTTCTCGGCGATCATGATGGTGGGCGCATTGGTGTTGCCGGAAACGAGCGTCGGCATAATTGAGGCATCGATAACACGCAGGCGCTCGAGACCGCGCACGCGAAGCCGATCGTCAACGACCGCCATTGGATCGCTGCCCATCTTGCAGGTACCGACCGGATGATATTCGGTCTCGCCGGTTGCGCGGATGAAGCTTTCCAGCTCGGCGTCCGACTCGAGCGCCGCGCCTGGCAAGCGCTCCTGCGTAAGCCACTGCTTGAACGCCGGCGCGCCGAGGATTTCGCGGCCGCGGCGGATGCCGTCGATCAAGACTTTCAAATCGTATTCGGCGGCAAGGTAATTGGGATCGATGACCGGCGGATGGAGCGGATCGGCCGAAGCGAGCCTGATCTCGCCGCGGCTCTGCGGCCGCAGGCAGCAAGCGTGCAGCGTCACGCCGTGGCTGTCGAGCATGGTACGGGCGTGGTCGACGATTTGTAGTGGAATGAAATGGTACTGAATGTCGGGGGTCGCCGCACCGAGCCGGCCGAAGGCGAAGGCGCCCGCCTCGGCCACATTGCTGGTGGCGGGACCGCTCCGCGACATGAGGAATTGCAGGGTCGGGATCAGCGGCCCAAGCCCGCGGCCCTTGCTGTCGAGCGTCACGCCGGCCCGCGCCCGCTGCAAAATGTTGACGTTGAGATGATCCTGCAAATTCTTGCCGACACCGGGAAGCGCGTGCCGCACCGGCACGCCGGCGGCGCGCAAATCGGCGGCGGGACCGATGCCGGACAAAAGAAGAAGCTGCGGCGAGTTGAAGGCGCCGGCGGCAATCACGACCTCGCGCTCGGCCCGGACGCTGTGGCGCTTGCGACGGCGTAGATATTCGACGCCGATGGCACGTTCGTGTTCGATGACGATGCCCGTCGCCAGCGCCCCGGTGAAGATTGTGAGATTTTCCCGCTTGGCCGCCGGATGCAAATAAGCCGTGGCGGCGCTGCAACGTTCCCCGTTTTTCTGCGTCACCTGGAACAGGCCGCAGCCATATTGTTCGGCGCCGTTGAAGTCAGGATTTAAAGGAATTCCGGCTTGCTGCGCGGCTTCGACGAACCGGCGACTGAGCGGATTGGTGTAGGGACGTTCGGCGACATTGAGCGGACCTTCGCTGCCATGGAACGCATCGGCGAGACGCTCGTTGCGCTCGGCGAGCTTGAAGAATGGCAGCACGTCGTCATAGCTCCAGCCGGCATTGCCGAGCTGGCGCCAGTGGTCGTAGTCGGCGGCTTGCCCGCGGATATAGATCATGGCGTTGACCGAGCTCGAGCCGCCGAGGAGCCGTCCGCGCGGCTGGTACATGCGCCGTCCGTTCATTGCCGCCTGCGGGGCGGTTTCGTATTGCCAGCCAAAGCGCGGCTTATCGAGCTTGGCGATGCCGCCGGGCATGCGCACGAACAGCGAGCGGTCCGAACCGCCGGCTTCGAGCAGCAGCACCTTGACCTCCGGCTTCGCCGACAGCCGGTTTGCCAGCACCGAACCGGCCGAGCCGGAGCCGACAATGATGTAGTCGTAGGCAGGGTTGCTCATCCTAAAGTGCAAGCCTCACGTCGCATATCGATGCGTTTTTTGGATCGATCGCGATCTCGAATCCGAACTGCCGGCACATGTCGAGCATGGCCTTGTTCTCGTGCAGGACCTTGCCTTCGATGCTGCGCAGGCCGCGCTTGCGGCCGTAAGCAATCATCATTTGCATAAGCTGCCATCCGAGCCCGCGACCCTTGTAATCAGAACGGACAACAATGGCATATTCGGCGGAATCGTTGGCGGCGTTGTTGTGCAACCGCACCACCGCGAGCAATTCGCCGGTTGCCTCGTCGAGCGCCACGAAGGCCATGGCGCGGGCGTAATCGAGATGCGTGAAATACTCGATCAGCGAGTGGCTCAATTGGCCGACCGGCGCCAGAAATCGCATTCGTGCGTCTTCCGGCGTCACCGCGGCGAGAAACGTCCCGTAAAGCGCTTCATCTTCCGGACGGATCGGCCTAACCACAACCATCCTGCCGTCCCGCAAGGTGATGCGACGCTCCCATTCCCCAGGGTCGCCCATGGCGCGTACCGCGCTATTCGTTGGCCACTGTTTGCGCTTGTGCGCGCGCCCGCGCCGCGGCGGTGCGCGTCGCCACGCGGTCGAGCAGCGCGATCATGTCCTCGACCTCGGAGCGGTCGAAGTTTTGGGTGATGAACACGATCTTGCTTCTCCGATCGGAGTCCGGCCAGCGCTCGAGGAAAGTCAGATTGTGCAAAAGGTGTTGGGCGCCCTGGATCACTGCCGGCCGCTCCGGCTCTTCGGCGACGTTGATAAGGCCTTTGACCCGCAGCAGGTTGGGGCCGAGATTCTGCTGCAGCGCTTCGAGCAAAAGCCGCAACGCGTCGCGCGGAATCGGCTGCTCGCGGATAAAGCAGAACGAGGCGATGTCGCGGTCGTGCAGGTGATGATGATCGTGCGCGTGATGGTCGTGGTGGCCGTGACTATGATCATCGCGCTCTTCATAGGCGGCAGCATTGAGCCACGCGCGCACCTGGTCGGTTTCGCCGCCGGCAGCAAGCGCGTCGCTGCGCAGCACGGCGGCGATATCGAATGTTTGCGCGTCGATAGATGAAATTTTGGCCGCCGGGTTAAGCCGCCGCAGCCGCGCGGCCAGCGCGTCCTCGTCCGCCTTCGCCTTTGCCGGGTCGACGAGATCGAGCTTGGTGATGAAGATCTGGTCGGCGAGCGCCACTTGCCGCACCGACTCGACGTGCTCATTCAGCGTGTGCGGGCCGTTCACGGCATCCACCGTCGCGATCACCGCGGCGATGCGGTAAAGCCCGGCAAGCGTCGGATCGGACAAGAAAGCCTGAATGAGCGGCGACGGATCGGCCAGCCCGGAGGTTTCGATCACCACATGATCGAAGCGCGGAATGTCGCCGTCTTCGCGCCGGTGATAAAGGTTGTTCAGCGTGGTGACGAGGTCGCCAAACACGGTGCAGCACAGACAGCCGTTTTCCAGGACCATGATGGTGTCGTCGCTCTGCGCCGCCAGCATATGATCGAGCGGCACTTCGCCGAATTCGTTGATCACCACCGCGGTTTTGGCCATCGCAGGGTCGCGCATGGCGCGATTAAGCAGCGTCGTCTTGCCGCTGCCGAGAAAGCCGGTGAGAATGGTAACGGGCGTGTGCGGCAATGCGGTCCCTCAAAAGTCCGCAGAAAAGTTTCTTCACGCAAATATAGAGTGGCTCAAAGCCCATTGCGAGGCGGCAGCTACGCGTAATTGCCGCCATCACACTAAAGCAACGAAGCCGGTCGGCCTAAAATTTCATGCTGCGCCGCGGATCGCCTTCCGGCAGCGTCTCGAAGCGGTCGCGCGTGATCAGACCGAAGCCGAACCGGGTGCGGCGATGCAGAAGGTGCGGATAAAAGCCCGCGCGCTGGCAGCCCTTCAGCGAAGCGATGTTGTCGGTCGCGACGAAAGTCAGCACCTTGCGCGCACTGAAATCGCTGGCGCGTTCGGCAATTTGCGCCATCGCCGCGGCCATGACGCCCAGCCCGCGATAGGCGGGCGGCGTGTAGGCGTTTTCCAAGAGCGCTTCGCCGTCGGCAAGCGGCGGAAAGCCTCCGAGTTTTTTGATGAAGGCGTTGTCCCGCGGCGACAGCAGCCACTGCACGTAGCACGGCGTGGCGCTCCGTTCGTCGATCGCGACAAAGCCGCCGCGTGCGCCTTTTTCGATGAAGGCGCGCCGCCACGCCACTTCCATGCGCTCCGAAAGCTCGGTCGCGGCGCCGGCATGGCCGAACAGCGTCGCCAGGTCGCGGTCGGCGAGCGGACGCACCGCCAGCGGAATTTTTGCTCCCGGCGCCTGGAAGTTATGCGAAAGATCGCGAACAAGGCCGTAGCGCGTGAGTTCAGCGTAAAGGCCGAGCTTCCATCGGCCGGCAAGCCGGGCGCCGAGTTCACCAAGCCCGCTGCGCGAACCGGCGCCCGGATCGAGTTCAACCGCGTGTGCTGTCATTTAGCGGCTCCTTGCGGAGTCCATCCGCGCCAAGTCCCGCAAGACTGAATCTTTCGGTCGCCGCCTTTATCATCATGGGCCGGGACCTCCTAAGAATTGCTTAGAGGAAAGCCGCAGGGGATGAAACACCGCGCCGGCTTTAAGACTAACGCGCCTAACGTGTTACTCCCTCACCCCCACAAGGAGTCGTGTAAGCAATCCCGTTCTCGCGGCGCGGTTTCTCGCGTCCGAGTTTTGCTCAACCTCGTCATTGCGAGCGTTAGCGAAGCAATCCAGTCTTTAGCTCACAATCTGGATTGCTTCGTCGCTACGGCTCCTCGCAATGGCGATTATCTGCCAGTTGACAAATTCCCTCAGGCATGGCAATATGCTCCTACGCTACTGCCACAAGGGGAAATGCAATGGCACGGCAACCGAAACCAGTACCCCAAATGACGACGGCCCAGTTCGAGGACCGTTTCGCGGTCGGTGACGACGAAGCCTGCCTTAGCTATCTGGTCGCACGCCGCTGGCCGCTTGGCGTTCAATGCCCGCGCTGCGGCAATGCGGACCTCTACGACGCCTCTAGCTACAAGCCGTTTCACTGGCAATGCCGCGAGTGCGACAAGAACGGCTATCGGTTTTCGGCGCTGGCCGGGACGATTTTCGAGAACACCAAGAAGCCCCTGCGTGACTGGTTCCGCGTCGCCCATTTGATGCTGGCGAGCAAGAAGGGAATGAGCGCCCTGCAAATTCAACGCATGATGGGCTTCGGCAGCTACGAGACGGCCCATTCCATGTGCCACAAGATTCGCGCCGCGCTGATCGCGCCAGAGCAAAAGCTTGGCGGCATCGTAGAGGTTGACGAGACGTTCATAGGCGGCAAGGCGAAGAACAAACACTACGGCAAGGGCCGTGGCGAGCCGGGCCGTGGCGGTCTTGGTTCGGGCAAGGTGCCAGTTGTTGGCGCGGTCACTCGCAAAGGCAACGTGGTCGCCCGCGTTCTCAGAAGCGTAACCCGCGACGAACTTTCCAAATTCGTGACCGAAACCGTGTCGGAGAAAGTCAGCTTGCTCGTGACCGATCAATGGATCGGCTATCACGGCTTGCGCCAAGTCTACGGCGACCGTCACCAAATCATCCGACACGCGGACCACGAATATGTTGTCGGCGCGGTGCACACGAATACGATTGAAGGCTTTTGGTCGATCTTCAAACGCGGGGTTGTTGGCACTTTCCACAAGGTCAGTGCCAAGTATCTGCCGCTGTACGTCGCTGAATTTCAGTTCCGGTATAACAACCGCAACAATCCCGATATGTTTGCGACGGCGATCGCAGGCTGCTGAGGCGTGGTCACTGGCATCCGTCTCAGTTAGACGGAAACGACGCCAGCGAGATTGTACCAAAGCAATTGGAGTTGCCATTTTAGGGCGACTCCACATTGCCAATTATTACTTCTATGCATTCGTTTTTGCAGGCCGCTAAATCCGGGGAAGAGGAATCTACATGGAAAGTGGCGGGTCGGACGTTCAAACCATCTAATAAATCTTTCAACCTAATCCCGCATTCCCGCGCGTGGCCTTGTTCTGCCCCGACAATGATTGAAAATCCTGGCGGGTAGTAACTTTTGTGCATCTGCCCGAACCGCCAGCCGGCATAAAATATGGGATATTGAATTTCTCCCCAAATTTCTGCTGCCTTTCGTGCTTCAACAGAGTCCTCGGTACGGATTGCGAGCGAACCCATGCAATTGAAAACGGAATCAGGCATTCCGTCGGTCATGGATTTAATGATCCGAAAATATTGAGCATTGTCCAAGTGAAGCCATTTCGATTTTTGGCCTAGCGTAGCCCGCAAAAAATCAGCGTCGCGCAATGCGTTGTCGCGCGCAATGCGCAGTTGATTAAAAGCCTCATCGCTTGGCGCGGCTGAGGGGGAAGACGGAAGTTGTTTTGGCAAAGTTCTGACGACGGCTGCCGCGATTTCGTCCGGCGTAGCTGGTGGCTGTGACTTGGGAAGCGCCTTAGCTACGGCAGCGCCTATTTCGTCCGCGGTCGGCGTGTTGGCCCACTGCGAAAATGGCCACTCGCGGCGCTCAACAAATGGCGAAATAGCCAGGAATGCGAAGATTAAAAGAACAGCTACGACCCACGACCTAAAGTCTGTCGCCACGGCAATTGCGGTCGCAGAGAACTTGGGGCCAGCCCACGTTCTGATGCGAACCCACCAAACCCCGACTGCGGCTAGCAAGACACCAACTCCCCAGTATTCGAGAGCCCTGGGGATTTCGTCGTGATGCCACGCGCTCCACCCTTCGAGGACTGCCCCCAAAAGAAACAGCGCGATAAATCCTCGAATGGCCTTGTCAGCTGTTTCTGGCAATTCCTCAGACACGGTTGTGTTCTCCGCAGGTCGCTCGCCTCCACTCTGCGCCGCTCGATAACCGTAGTGTCGCAAATCCTCGTTTGTAAGCACGGTTTCCGCAGAAGGCGCAGAAGGCGGGGAAGGAGGCGGCGGTCCACCCAATGGAGGCGGCTCGCGCGACGGCGGCGCAGAGTACAAAATTCGCCGCTTTGGAGACGATGGAGGTATAGCGCCCGCGCGTTCTTTGGCGGCTTCCCATCCCGCTTCGGCCTTTTTCCATGAGTCTTTTGGGTCGTCGGCCACGGTTGTCCCTCCGGGGGGCTTGCACCCGCCGGTAGGCTATCACTTTGCGACCGGCCGTCACCGCCTATCGCTGACTTTTCACGCGGTTTTCGCTGTAGCGGGGACCTGCCACCTTTGTCAACTGGCAGATAATCGCCCTCGCAATGACGACGACCACGACCACGACCACCACGACCACGAAAAATAAAAGGAAGCGGAACGCCGGCAGACGCAATGTCTCATGCCCGCACGCAAGCGGCGTGCGGTACGCGCCACGGAGAAAGGCGGCTTGCGCCGCCCTCCGCTTGCGGGCGCGCTCGCCTGCCGGCGTTCCACTTGCGGTTCTCGCCAGCGGGACTTTCGTCCCGAAGGCTCAGCATCGGGCCAGGCTTCCCAAGACGGAACGTAAAGCGGCGGCGTGCCGCACGCGCCGTCTCGGTCCCAGCGAAGCACCTCGCGCGCCGGTCGTAGTGTGGCGGTTCAGAAGTCCGCATCATTTTGCGGCACACTCGTCATGCGGACTTCTGAACCAAAGCCACACTAGATAG
>Ga0302325_10003420_pt1 | contig 37477 bp, 31 predicted proteins | sample Palsa_T0_2_FD_201948 | JGI IMG/M metagenome (GOLD analysis project Ga0302325, IMG submission 201948) | Peat permafrost microbial communities from Stordalen Mire near Abisko, Sweden - Palsa_T0_2 | ecosystem: Environmental > Terrestrial > Soil > Palsa > Peat permafrost | place: Sweden: Abisko...
CCGCGCCGCGATGAACGCCGCATCCGCGCAGCTGCGCAATCCGGCGATCACCGACACCGTCAACAACGGCATCAACGAGTTCATCTTCGTCGTGCGCCGCGGCAACTACATCGTGCCGCCCCGCGCGCGCCGGTCGTTCCCCTTGCTGGACGCCTGAGACCGCCGTCGCGACGACCGCCGCGGCCGGCCGGGGCAACGGCGCCAGGCGAACGAATGCCGGGGCTAGGCTGCATTCGATGATGTCCAGGTACCAGTCGGTGATCCGGGTCCCGGGGTGCGCGCGAGTGTTCGCGACCGCGCTCCTGGCGCGGCTGCCGCAGGGCATGTCGTCGCTGGCGATCCTGCTGCTGGTCCGCGGCACGACGGACTCGTATCCGGTCGCCGGGGTCGCCGTCGGCGGCTACGCGCTCGCCTGCGCCGCGGCGGTACCCACGCAGGGACGGTTCGTCGACCGCTTCGGCCGCGGCGCGGTGCTGTTCCCGGTGGCGGTTCTGCAGGCGCTGGCGCTGACCGCGCTCGTCGTCGCCGCCCACGATCACGCGGCAGCGATCGCCCTGGTCACGCTGGCGGTCGCCGCCGGCGCGATGCAGCCCGCGATCGCCCCGTCGGTCCGCGCACTGCTGGGAGAGATGCTGCCCGACACCGCCGTCCGTGAGACTGCGTACGCGCTGGAGTCGGTGATTCAGGAGCTGATCTGGATCACCGGCCCGTTGATCGTCGCGGCCGTGATCACGTTGGTCTCGCCCGCCGGCGCGGTGCTTGTCAGCGCCGGGGTCTGCGTGCTCGGGACGACCCTGTTCATCACTTCGCCACGCGTTCGTGGCGACGCGTGCACACGTCGCCAGGCCGCCGGCCGCGTCCGCTCAGCCGTCGGCAGCCCGGAGCTGCGGGCGATGCTCGGACCGGTGGCGATGATGGGCGCAGCGATCGGGCTGATCGACGTCGGCATCCCGTCGCTGGCGCTGCACGCGGGGTCCCGCGCAAGCACGGGGTTGCTGTTGGCGCTCTGGAGCGCGGGCAGTCTCTGCGGGGGCCTCTGGTATGGGGGCGTCTCGTGGCGGATCCCCTTGTCGGATCGCTACCGGTGGCTCCTGGCTGCGGCCGTCGCGTCGATGGTGCCGCTGATCTTCGCCCGGACGATCCCGGAGGGGATGGCGGCCAGCCTGCTCGCCGGCGTGACGATCGCGCCCGTGTTCTCCTGTCAGTACGCGCTGGTCGGTCGGTCGGTCTCGCAGGGCTCGGAGACCGAGGCGTTCACGTGGGTGGCGGCGGCACTGATGGCGGGGCTGTCGGCCGGCTCGGCGCTCAGCGGCGTGCTGATCGGCGGGATCGGCGTCAGCGCGCCGTTCGTCGCGGCGTGCGCGGCGATGAGCGTCGCCACACTGGCCGCCGTGCGCGTGCGGGCTCCGGCGCGCGTGCCCGCTTAGGGAGCCCGTGTGGGCTCCGGCGCGCGTGCCCGCTTACGGAGCCCGTGTGGGCTCCGGCGCGCGTGCCCGCTTAGCGAGCCCGCGTGGGCTCCGGCGCGCGTGCCCGCTGAGCGACCACGGAGGACTCGAATGCCAGCAGCGCCCGCTTGACCTCCAGGCCGCCGCGGTAGCCGGTCAGCGCGCCGGCGCGGCCGACGACGCGGTGGCAGGCCATCACGATCGGGATCGGGGTGCGGGCGTTCGCAGATCCGATCGCGCGCGCCGACGTCGCGCGTTCACCGAGCCGATCGGCCAGGGATGCCGCCAAGCCGCCGTAGGTGGTCGTCGTCCCGAACGGGAGCTCGATCAGTGCGTTCCACACCGCGCGCTGAAACGGGGTGCCGCCGAACCGCAGCTCCAGGTCGGCGAAGGCGTCGGGCTCGCCGGCGAAATAGCGCGCGAACGCCGCGCGCGCGTCGGTCAGTCCGGCCGGCTCGTCGGGCTCGTCACCGGTGTATCGCTCGTTGGCGAACAGCACGCCCCGCAGCTGCCCGCGGTCGTCGCCCAGCAGCGTCAGCTGCCCGATCGGACTCTCGATTGTCGTTCTCATGTCCGTGGAACGCTCCGACGCGGCGTGACGTGAGATCTCACCGCGCGGTCAGATCGGCCGGATCGCGCGGCATGGGCTGCCGAAGCAGAGATGACGGGCGGGCATGTCACGGGTGACGACGCTGCCCGCGCCGATCACCGCGCCGTCGCCGACCGTGACGCCGGGCAGCACGGTCACCCGCGCCGCCAGCCAGACGTCATCGCCGAGCACGATCGGCGACGCCAGCTCGAGCCCGGTTCGGCGTTGCGCCGCGTCGAGCGGGTGCGTCGGGGTGATCAGCTGCGCGCCCGGTCCGATCTGGACATCGTCGCCGATCCGCACCGAGGCCGAGTCGAGGATCACCGCCCCGAAGTTGATGAAGCTGCGAGCGCCGATCGTGATCTGGTAGCCGTAGTCGCAGTGAAACGGCGACAGGACCTCGGTCTGATCGCCGATCGAGCCCAGCAGCTCCCCGATCACGGCGTCGCGCGCCGACAGGTCGGCATTGCCCGTCGCGTTCAGCCGGTCGCACAGAAGCCGCGTCCGGTGACGGTCGGCGACCAACTCGGGATCGCCGGCGAGGTAGGGCTCGTCGGCGAGCATCGCGTCCCTGGCGGCTCCCACGGCGCGATCGTGTCAGGTCACGTCCGAGGATGCCGACGCGATGCCCACCGGTCGAGTTTCTAGAACGACGTGTCGAGCGAAACGCGGCCGGTGATCTTCGGCGCGGTCCTCGGCGAGTAGCGCGCGACGCCGTCGAACTGCACCGGATAGCTGGCGTAATGCGGCGTCGCCGGATACAGCGGGGCGCGGGCGTGCAGCGTGCCGCACGCGCCGTGCGCCGTGCCGAACGACTGCGATGCGACCTGCTGACCGTGAATCGTGTAGTGGGCGTAGATCGGCTGGCCGGGCGCGAAGCCCGAGAACGACCAGTTCGTCGTCTCGGTCAACGCCTTCAGGCCGGGTGCCTTGGGGGTGGAGCCGTGGAGCGCGCCGAACGGCGCAACGCGAACCGGGCTCGACGCGACGATCGCCGGGCTGGTGTTCTCGTCCTTGGCGGTGAACGTGAACACCTTGACCGACGGGACCGAGAAATGGGGCGCCGGCGCGCTGACCGTGACCGTGATCGCGCCGGCGGCGTTCGCGGTGGCGCTGGCATCGACGTTCGCGGTGCTGGTGATCAGCACATGGGAGTTGGGCGCGTAGCCGGAGCCGGTGATCGTCATCGACGGGACCTTCTGCGTGATCACGTAGCAGGGCTTGTTGACGACCAGGGTTGCCGCCGCACGGGCGACAGACGCCGTGGCGGCCAGCGCGAGCACCAGCGTGAGCCCGAACGCCGCGACCGGCCCGATGCGACGGTGGCTGGGGATCGATACGCGGCGCGACATCCACTTCCTCCCGGGGCTCCTTCGATTGCGCGGGCAGTGTACCCGCGGGGGCGGCCGCGCAATCGCGGCCGAACTTTGGCAATGCACTGCGGAGGGGTCGCAGCGGATTGCCAAAGTTCGGAATCGAGCCCCCCGCCGGGGATTGCGTCGCTGACGTGCATCTGATATATCAGGACCAATGGCAACCAGTTCAGAACCGCGACAGCTGCCGCCCGTCCAGCGCGTCGTCATCATCGGAGCGGGCATCGTGGGCAATTCGCTCGCCTACCACCTGACCCGGCTCGGCGAGACCGAGATCACGCTGATCGACAAGGGACCGCTGCCCAACCCCGGCGGCTCGACCGGACACGCGTCGAACTTCATCTTCCCGGTCGACCACTCCAAGGAGATCACCGCGCTGACGCTCGACTCGATGCGCCAGTACCGCGAGCTCGACGTGTATCTCGAGTGCGGCGGGATTGAGGTGGCGCGCACCCCGGAGCGGATGCAGGAGCTTGAGCGACGGATGGTGTCCGCGAAGACGTGGGGGATCGAGCCGGTCTCGCTGCTCACGCCGGCCGAGATCAAGCAACTGGTGCCGTTCATCGATGAATCGCTGCTGCTCGGCGGCTTCTACACGCCCGCGGCTGGCGTCGCCGACTCGCTGCGAGCCGCGACGATCATGCGCGAGCGCGCGGTCGAGGCGGGAATGGTGCTGGCCGCCAACTGCGAGGTCGTCGGGCTCGACGTCGAGCACGGGCAGATCAAGCGCGTGCGAACGACCAAAGGCGACATCGAGACCGAACGGGTCGTGATCGCGTGCGGCTGCTGGAGCCCACGGATCGCTGCGATGGCGGGCGCGAAGATCCCGCTGACGCCGGCCGTCCACCAGATGATCGACATCGGTCCGGTGCCGATGTTCCAGGACTCCAAGACGCTGGTCGACTATCCGATCGTCCGCGACGTGGACAACAACATGTACGAGCGTCAGGACGGCGGTGGTCTGGAGATCGGGTCCTACGCGCACCGGCCGATCCTGATGGACGCGGACGAGATCCCGTCGATCGAGGAGTCGGCGCTGTCGCCGACCGAGCTGCCGTTCACCCAGGCCGACTTCGAGCCCCAGCTCGAGCAGGCGCTGGAGCTGATGCCGGAGATCGTCGGCGACGAGTCCGTCGGCCAGCGGTACGCGATCAACGGCCTGCTGTCGGTCACCTACGACGGTGCGCCGTTGCTGGGCGAGACGCCCGAGGTCAAGGGTCTGTGGTCGGCGGCCGCGATCTGGATCAAGGAGGGCCCCGGCGCCGCCCGGGCGGTCGCTGAGTGGATCGTGCACGGCGAGTCCGAGATCGACGTGTTCGACTCGAACATCGCGCGCGCCTATCGCCACCAGAAGACGAAGTCGCACATCCGCGCCCGCGCCGACGAGAGCTTCAACAAGATGTACGGGATCATCCATCCCGCCGAGCAGTGGGAGTCCGACCGCGAGGTCAAGCTGTCGCCGTTCAATGCCCGCCAGCGCGAGCTCGCCGCCGTCTTCTACGAGGCGGCAGGCTGGGAGCGCCCGCAGTGGTATGAGTCCAACGCGCCGCTGCTGGACGAGTTCGGCGACCGGATCACCCGTCGCGAGTCCGAGTGGGAAGCGCGCTGGTGGTCGCCGATCATCAACGCCGAGCACCTGGCGATGCGCGACCGCGCCGGCTACACCGACCTCACCGCGTTCGCGATCTTCGACGTCACCGGCCCGGCGGCGCTCGACGTCGTGCAGAAGGTCGCGATGCGCCAGCTGGACGTCGCGGTCGGCCGCACGGTGTACACGCCGATCCTGTGGCCGGGCGGCGGCTTCAAGGCCGACCTGACGATCATGCGGCTCGGCGAGGACTGCTTCCGGGTCGTGACTGGAGGCGGCTGGGGGATGTCGGACCTGAAGTGGTTCGCCGATCACCTGCCGCTCGACGGGTCGGCGCAGATCGCCGATCGGACCGAGTCGATCGCGACGCTCGGGCTGTGGGGGCCGCACGCCCGCGACATCCTTTCGGGCGTCACCTCCGACGACGTCTCCCACGAGGGGCTGCCGTTCGCGAGGTTCAAGACGATCGAGGTCGACTCGCTCGAGGTGATCGCCTCGCGGATCTCCTATGTCGGCGATCTCGGCTGGGAGCTGTACGTCCCGCTGGAGCAGGGCGCCAAGCTGTGGGACGTGATCGCCGAGGCCGGCAGCGCCCACGGCGCGGTGCCGATCGGCGCCGGCGTGTACGGCTCGACCGGGCGGCTGGAGAAGGGGTACCGGGCCTACGGCGCCGAGCTCGAGGGCGAGTACGACGTGGTCGAGGCGGGGATGGCGTGGGGCAAGGTCAAGGACGCGGACTTCATCGGCAAGGAGGCGCACGTCGCCCAGCGGGGCGCCGAGCCGGCCGCACACTGCTGCACCCTGACCGTCGACGACCACACGTCGAAGTCGGGCGTCAAGCGCTACATGCTCGGCGGCGAGCCGATCGTGCTGCCGGACGGGTCGCCGATCACCGACGCCAAGGGGCGGCGCTCCTACGTCACCAGCGCCGGCGCCGGGCCGTCGATCGGCAAGCACATCCTGATGGCGTATCTGCCGCCCGAGCACGCCGTCGTCGGCACCGGCCTGCACGTCCAGTACATGGGCGAGCTCTACCCGGTGACGGTCGGCTCGGCCGACGCGACGTCGCTGTTTGACCCGTCCAACGAGAGAATCCGCTCATGAGGGTGCTCGTCTGCGTCAAGCGGGTGCCGCTGACCGGCGGCAAGATCAACCTGACCGAGGACGAGCAGGCGATCCAGACCCGCCATCTCGGCTTCACGGTGTCTCCGCACGAGGAGTGCGGCGCCGAGGAGGCGATCCGACTGGTCGAGGCCCACGGCGGCGAGTCGGTCGCGCTGACGCTCGGGCCGGCCGAGGCCGAGGAGCAGTTGCGTGACCTGATGGCGATCGGGATCGACCGCGGCATCCACCTGCTCACCGACGGCGCGGAATGGGACCCGCAGGCGACCGCCGGTGCGATCGTCGCCGCGGTCAAAGCCGAGCCCGAGCCGTTCGATCTGATCCTGTTCGGGACCGAGTCGGCCGACGCCGGCAACTACCAGGTTGCGATCCGGGTCGCGTACGCGCTCGGCCTGCCCGTCGTCAACGGGATCAAGGCGATCACTGTCGATGGTTCGACGTTGCGCTGTGAGCACGAGGTCAGCGGCGGCCGCGACGTGTACGAGCTCACGATGCCGGCCGTCGTCACGGTGATGGAGGGGATCAACCTGCCGCGCTACCCATCGGTCCCGGGCCGGATGCGCGCCAAGCGCAAGCCGGTGGCCGCGTCAGAGCCGGCCAGGTCCGACGCGAGGCTGAAGCTGGTGCGGCTGGTGCTGCCCGAGGCGTCGGGCAAGCAGGTCGAGATCCTCGGCTCGGGAGCCGACGCGGCGCCGAAGGTCGTCGAGATCCTGCAAGAGATCGGAGTTCTCTGATGACCACACTCGTGTTCGTGGAGAGCGCCGAGGACGAGCTGTCCCAGCAGGCGGTCGTGATGGCCGGCTCGCTCGGGGCGCCCGTCAGCGCGGTGTCGATCGACACCGGATCGCTCGGGTTCGCGCCCGCGGCGTGGGCCCAGACGCTCGTCGACACCGCTCGCGAGCAGGGCGCGACCGCGATCATCGCCCCGGGATCGGACCGCGGCAACGAGGTGCTGGCGCACGTCGCCGCCAAGCTCGACCAGCCGATGGCCGCCAACTGCACCGCGATCGCCGCCGGCGATCCGGTGTCGGTGACGCGCGTGCGCTGGGGCGGCTCGCTGCTGGAAGAGGCGCAGCTGCATGGCTCGCCGGCGCTGCTGACGACCGCCGCTCACGCGGTGGCGGCCGAGCCGATCGCGTCGGTGCAGACCGTGGCGATCTCAGACGGCGTGTCCGACGCCGACCGCGCCGTGCACGTCTCAGAGACCGTCCCGGCCGGCGGTGGCGGCGTGTCGCTGGCGGACGCCGACGTGGTCGTCTCCGGTGGCCGCGGCGTCGGCTCGGCCGAGGGCTTCTCGGTGATCGAGGAGTTGGCGGCGCTGCTGGGCGCGGCCGTCGGCTGCTCGCGCGCGGTGACCAGCGCCGGCTGGCGCCCGCACTCCGATCAGGTCGGCCAGACCGGCACGAAGATCTCGCCGGAGATCTACATCGCCTGCGGGATCTCCGGCGCCACCCAGCACATGGCTGGCTGCAAGGGCGCCAAGCACTTGCTGGCGATCAACCCCGACGGCGAGGCGTCGATCTTCAGCTCGGCCGACTACGGGGTGATCGGCGACCTGCACGAGGTGGTCCCCGCGATCTCGGCCGAGATCAGAAAGGTGAGGGGCTGATCGCCGGGGTGGTGATCGGCGCCGTCGCGCTGGCGGCGGCGCTCGGAGTCAGCGGGTGGCTGTTCACGACCCGCGTCGAGTTCCTCGTCTCGCTGATCCGCGCCGGCGCGCCGCTGGACCGATCCGGCGGGCGCGAGCGGCGCGTGCGCAACGAGGCGACGATCGTGCTCGGGCAGCGCAAGCTGCTGCAGCGACTGGTGCCGGGGCTGATCCACGCGTTCATCTTCTGGGGCTTCCTGGTGCTGGGCCCGACGATCGTGATCGCCATGATCGGCGCGGTCTCCAAGCACGCGACGTTCCCGTGGCTCGGCGATCAGGGCTGGTACGCGCTGCTGGACGACATCTTCGCGGTGCTGGTGCTGGTCGGGGTCGTCTCGGCGCTCTACATCCGCAAGGTCGTGCGCCCCAAGCGGTTCGACGGCAGCCATCTCGGCGAGGCCGATCTGATCCTGGCGATGATCGCGACGATCGTGATCTCGCTGCTGCTCTGGCACGCGTCGCGAATCGCGCTCGGGCTCAACGAGTGGCCGCGCCATTGGGCGCCGGTCTCGAACCTGCTCTCGCATCTGTTCGCCGACAACCAGACGACGCGCGTGCTCGAGCGCGTGTTCGTCTGGATCCACGTGCTGACGATCCTCGCCTTCCTCGCCTACCTGCCGCGCTCCAAGCACCTGCACATCGCCTCGGCCGCGTTCAACGTCTGGTACGGCCGCACCGGTCCGGGCGGGAAGCTGGAGACGCTGCGGTTCGACGACCCGTCGGTGCCGGAGGACGAGATCCGGTTCGGCGCCGGCACGGCGGCGGACCTGACCTGGAAGGAGGTGCTGGACACCTACTCGTGCACCGAGTGCGGGCGCTGCCAGGACGTGTGCCCGGCGTTCGCGACCGGCAAGACTCTGTCGCCCAAGCTCGTGATCATGGGCCTGCGTGATCAGGTGTTCGCAGACGGAGCCTCGGTGATCAGGCTGCGCGGCAGCGAAGCGTCCGGTGGCGTTGAGCCCGAGTTGGCGCCGCTGGCCGGCAACGCCGTGCCCGAGGAGTCCATCTGGGACTGCGTCACCTGCGGTGCGTGCGTGCAGGCCTGTCCGGTTTCGATCGAGCACATCGACCACATCGTCGACCTGCGCCGGCATCTGGTGATGGTGGAGTCGTCGTTTCCGGCCGAGGCCGAGCCGATGCTTCGTGACATCGAGCGGGCGTCGAATCCGTGGGGCAAGTCGCAGTCGGATCGTGCCGAGTGGGCTCACGGCCTCGGAGTCCGCGTGCTCGAGCCCGGCGACCCGGCCCCGGAGTACCTCTACTGGGTCGGCTGCGCGACCTCGTTCGACGAGCGCGCACGGGCGACCGCCGAGAACACCGCGAAGCTGCTGCGCAAGGCCGGCGTCGACTTCGCGATCCTCGGGCCGCGTGAGGCCTGCACCGGCGACCCGGCTCGCCGGATCGGCAACGAGTACGTGTTCCAAGCGTTCGCCGAGCAGAACGTGGCCACGCTGAACGAGGCCGGCGTCACGAAGATCATCGCCAACTGCCCGCATTGCTTCAACACCCTGGGCAACGAGTACCCGGACTTCGGCGGCGAATACGAGGTGATCCACCACTCCGAGGTGCTGGCCCGGCTGGTCGCCGAGGGGCGGCTGAAGCCGCAGCGCGACGAGGGCCTCCGGGTCACCTACCACGACTCCTGCTATCTGGCCCGCCACAACGACGTGCTCGCGCCGCCGCGTGAGCTGGTCGCCGCGGTCGGGCAGCCGGTAGAGATGCAGCGATCGGGCAAGCAGACGTTCTGCTGCGGCGCGGGCGGCGCGCACATGTGGATGGAGGAGCGGGCGTCGCAGATCAACGACAATCGCGTCCGGGAGGCGGCCGCCACGGGCGCCTCGACGCTGGCCGTCGCGTGTCCGTTCTGCACGGTGATGCTCGACGACGGCGTGCAGGGAGCGGGCGCCGAACTGCGCGTCGCCGACGTCGCCACTCTGCTGGTTCAGGCCGGCGCGGCCGACTGACCGCTCAGCCACGACGTCATCGGGGTCCCGTATACTCACATCCAGTGGGCCTGTGGGTACTGCCGGAGGGCGGCCCGTTAATCCACCGTTGGGTTGTAGGAGGTCGCGCCAGACACACCGTGGCTGTCGCGCGATCGGCCCGCTTCTCTCAGACATCACGGTGGACCAACCCAGAGAGGTGTGCGGTGGTTGCAGCGCGAGCGCGGCCGGGTGGGTGTGGCAAGCGAGCCTGACTACAGTCTCGCCGCGCGCCAGCAGGACCGCACGTCCGAGCTCGGGGGGTGGCCGCTCAGCGCGTTCGAGGACGCGGCGATCGGGATCGCGCTGGTCGACCACACTCCGGCATCGGGCGGGCGCGTGCTCCGCGTCAACCCGGCGCTCTGCGAGCTCACCGGCCGCTCTCGACACCAGCTCGAGGGAAGCGATGTCGGCGCGATCGTGCACCCTGACGACCTCGAACCCGTGCGGGCCGCGATGGCCCAGCTGGCGGCGGGCGAGCTGACGGGCTTCCGGCTGGAGGAGCGGCTGGTCCGCGCCGGCCAGCACCCGGTCTGGGTGATCCTCAACGCCTCGGTCGCCAGCGACGGCCAGGGCCGGCCCGCGTACAGCATCTGGCAGCTGGTCGACATCGAGGAACGCAAGCGGTTCGAGGGCGAGCTCGGATACCTCGCCGATCACGATCCGCTGACCGGGCTGTTGAACCGACGGGGGTTCATGCGCGAGCTGAACGACCGGCTCGCGCAGGCGCGCCGGTACGGCGGTGGCGGCGCCATGCTGTTCCTGGACATCGACGACTTCAAGCACGTCAACGACACGCTCGGTCACAGCGCGGGCGACCAGGCGATCGTCGGCGTCGCGAATGCTCTCGAGCAAAGAGTGCGCGCGACCGACGTCTGCGCCAGGCTCGGCGGCGACGAGTTCGGGGTGCTGCTGCCGACCGGAACCCTCGCCGAGGCGGAGTCCGTGTCGACGTGCTTGCTGCAGGTGGTCCGTGACCTGGATCCGCTGATGCTCGCCTGCGGACGTCGCCTGACGGTCAGCATCGGCGTGTCCGTGTTCGTGGAGCCGTCGACCGAGCTGTCCGCCGACGACGTCCTGATCGACTCCGACCTGGCGATGTACGCCGCCAAGGAGGCGGGCAAGGACCGCTACAAGGTCGCGGCCGATGGTGCGCCACAGAGGACCAGGATGACCTGGACCGACCGCGTCAGGCGTGCGCTGGCGCAGGACGGCTTCGAGCTGCACTGCCAGCCGATCGTCGAGCTCACCAGCGGCGCGATCGCGCAGTGGGAGCTGCTGCTGCGCCTCCCCGGCGACAATGGCGAGCTGATCCAGCCGGCCCAGTTCCTCTACACCGCCGAACGCTCCGGCGCGATCCTCGAGATCGACCGGTGGGTGCTTCGTCAGGCGATCGGGTTGATCGCCGCTGGGCGAGAGCGCGGCCGCGAGCTGACGCTGACCGTCAACGTCTCGGGCCAGTCGGTCGCCGATCCGTCGCTGCCGGGGTTCATCGAGGCGCAGCTGGACGAAACCGGGATCGACCCCGTCGGCCTCGTGCTCGAAGTCACCGAGACCGCGACGATCGCGAACATGAACCACGCCGTCAAGTTCGCCGCCAAGCTCGACGAGCTCGGCTGCCAGCTGTCGCTCGACGATTTCGGGGCCGGGTTCAGATCGTTCTACTACCTCAAGTACATCTCGTTCGATTTCGTCAAGATCGACGGCGAGTTCATCCGCCAGCTGCCGAGAAGCCCGACCGACCGGCTGATCCTCGATTCGATCGTTCAGATGTCCAAGGGGCTCGGGAAGCGCACGATCGCGGAGTTCGCCGGCGACGATGCGACCGTCGAGATCCTCCGCGAGCGCGGTGTCGACTTCGCGCAGGGCTATCACCTCGGCCGGCCGATGCCGGTCAGCTTGGCGCTGTCCTGCTGATCTCAGGCCGCGCAGGCGCTCGTGGCGCGGCCGCAGGACGCGCCCACGGCGCCACTATTCCGGATCGACGATCTCGACCGCGCCGAACCCCTCGAGCGGGGCATCGATGAAGAAGATCTCGATCGTGATGTCGGGGTCGACGTGCGCCTGGGAGAGGAACGCCAGCACCTGGCGGTCGGTCAGCCGCTCGATCGTCTCGGTGAAGCGGTCGGTCACCATGTGCTGGAACTCGTGGCGCATGTCGACCACGCGGTCCGGGTTGCCGCTGTCCATGATCGTCTGCTCCAGCGGCGTGAAGCCGCTCCCGCGCATGACCACAACGATGATGTCGTCGAGCGCGTAGGTCTTGGCCTTCATCGGCCCGCGACCGTAGTGCTCACGCAGAATCGCGACGACGCTGGTCGAGATGGCGGCCAGCAACTGCCCGCCGCGGAGCCCGGTTTCGCCTCCGGCTGCTTCCATGGTGCACCGTCTCCGTGTCCAGCCCGGCCCGCCAGGCCCCGGTCTGTCCGTCGTTTGCGATGTCGCGACCCGGCCGATGGGATTCTTTGCCGAACCTCTCGGACCCTGCCGTCTGGGCAGCGTAGCGCGGCCCGCCAGGGAGTCAATCCTCCGCTGGGCTGTCCGCGCGTCAATTGGCGGGTTTCAGCACGAACACCTCGGCCGAATCCTCCCCGAACGTGCTCATCTCGCTCAAAAAGGAGCGGACCGTCCGTCCGGTGAGCCGCTCGACGGCCGCGACCAAGCGGCATCGGTTCGGGGCGCCGGCGCCGATCGCCGCCTCGCCGTGGGCAGCGCCGCCGCAGGCCGGGTCGCCGCGCCCCAGTTGGCCCCGATGTGCGGGTCGGTGAGCTGGGCGAGCAGGAACGGCCGGGTTATGGCGTCCCCGGCCGCGAGGTCGATTCGGCCATTGTCACCGGCTGGGCGTGGCGATCACCCAGCAGCCGCTCGAGTTCTGACTCGAGGCCCGTGGTGCCCGTCGGGATCACCTGCAGCGGCAGGCCGAGTGTGTCGGCGGCGCCCTGCGCGCACGCCCGCGTCGCCGGCGTCGGGCGCTGCGCCAGCCAGACGACGTGCGTGTAGTGACGGAAGTACTCGTCACGCAGCTCCGGATGGCGGTCGAGCCCGAGCTCGCGCACCACCGTGTGCCGGAACGTGCGCGCCAGAAAATCGGTGAGGAAGTAGGTGCCGGGCTGTTCGGCGCGCAGGCGCTCCACCAGCTGGTGGCCGGCGAACACGTCGTAGCAGTGATCCCCGTGTAGCCGCGGCAGCCCCAGCTGATCGAGCGCGCCGTAGGTCCCGCAGTCGGCGTAGGCGAGCGCGACGACGTCATGGCGCCCGAGGAGCTCGTCGACCGCGGGCGCGATCTGCTCGGGTCGGTTGTGCAACAGCGCGTCGACCGGCACGATCTCGACCTCCCAGCCACGCCGGCGCGCGATCGCCCGCACGTCGAGCGCCAGCGCACCGCAGGCGATCACGGCGGCGGTGCCGGGGTGGGGGGTCATCCCGGGAATGACAGCTGGTCGATGAACAGATCGTTGAAGTCCGCCCGCCCCGACAGCTCGACGTACTCGACCTCGCGCAGGATCGACTCCGCCTCGGCTCGCTCGCGCAGCGACAGCGCCGCGATCTTGGCGCCCTCGCCGGCGACGTTGCCGGCCGACATGATCCGCGGCAGCGCCATCCGCGGGACCAACCCGATCCGGACCGCGCTCAGCGGCGTCAGGTAGGCGCCGAACGAGCCCGCCAGCAGCACCTGCGAGATCTCGGACGCGTCGACGCCGAGCTCGCGCAGCAGGATGTCCCAACCGGTTGCGATCGAGGCCTTGGCGAATTGCAGCTCACGGACGTCACGTTGCGAGAGGAATACGGAGTTCTCGACCACGTGTCGCTCGTCTCGCCACGCCAGCACGAACACGCGCTCCTCGCCGATCTTCGTCAGCCGCGGCGCCAGCGCCGGGAACTGCTCGGCTGCGTCCTCGTTTGGGATGAACCGACCGGAGCGGTCAAGCAGCCCGTGGTGGACGAGCTCGGCGACGGCGTCGACCAGCCCTGAGCCGCACATCCCGACCGGCTCGCAGTCGCCGATCACCTCGAGGTCGAGGCCGAGGCCGTCGCCGGCGATCTTGACGCCCTCGATCGCGCCGTCGGCCGCCCGCATCCCGCAGCGGATCTGAGCCGCCTCGAACGCGGGCCCGGCGGGCGCGGCCGTGGCGAGCACCCGGTCAACCGAACCGAGCGCCATCTCGGAGTTGGTCCCGACGTCGATGAACAGCCGCAGACGCTTGTCACGCGTCAGCCCCGATGCGAGCATCCCGGCGACGATGTCGCCGCCGACGTAGGCGCCCAGCGAGGGGAACACGAACGCCGGCGCCCGCGGGTGCACGTCGACGCCGAAGTCCGACGCCTTGACGGGTGGCAGCTCGTGTGCGGCGACGACGAACGGCGCCATCGACAGCGGCTCGGGGTCGATCCCGAGCGCCAGCTGCATCATCGTCACGTTGCCGCAGATCGTGATCTCGTAGACCTCGGACTTGGCGACCTCGGCCTCGGCGAGCACTTCGCCGGTCAGCTCGGCGAGCGTCTCGTGGGCGCGGTCGCGCAGCGCCTGCAGCGCGCTCGAGTCCATCATCGTCGCCGAGATCCGCGTGATCACGTCGGCGCCGTAGGGCTGCTGGCGATTGAGCATCGAGCGCACCGCGGCCGGCTGGCCCGTCTCGAGGTCCAGCAGCGTCGCGACCACCGTCGTCGTGCCGAGGTCGAACGCGATCGCGAACCGGCGCGCGGTCGTGTCGCCCGGCTCCAGCGCGATCAGCTCACGGTCGCAGACGACCGCGGTGACGTCGAACCTCGCCGCCCGCATCGTCGTCCCGAGCTCACGCAACAGCTCGATCGAGGTGTTCGGCTCGAGATCGTCGAGTCCGTCGAGCACCCGCTGCAGATCCGAGCGCTGGTCCTCGAGCGTCGGTTCCTCGATCACGAGATGGCGTTTCTGCACGGACGGGCGCAGGATCACATGCCGACCGACGCCCGCCAGCGCCGCCTTGGGCCGAGTCTGCAACGGCGGGACCTCGACGACGAGGTCCGTGCGTGCGCCCGCGCGACACGCCAGCCGCCAGCCCTCGTCGAGCTCTGACTGGGTGAACGCGCGCGGGTCGATCGGGCCGACGGGAACATCGCCCGACAGGATCTTGACCTTGCATTTCTTGCAGGTGCCGTAGCCGCCGCAGGTGGAGTCGATCGCGATCCCGTTCCAGCTGGCGGCATCGAAGATCGGGGTGCCGCTCGGCACCCGGACCTCGTTGCCGTCGGGCTCGAAGCGCAGCCGCACGCGGGTCGCCCCATCGTCGGGGGCGATCTGCGCGGGCTCGAGCTCCCGGGTCCTGAACGGCTTGGCGCTCACGCTGTGGTCGCTGCTTTCTCGGCGGCGACGCTGGCGCGGTGCGCCGCGATCCAGCTGGTGCCCCACGGGTCATGGCCGAGCAGCAGGTCCGACGCGCGCACCGAGTTGACGCACACCTCGGCGGTCGACATGATCGCGCTCGTCAGCCCGGCCGCGATCGCCATCGGCAGAAAGCCGGCGTTGAGGACATGGCGCCGGGGCAGTCCGAACGAGACGTTGGATGCGCCGAGGCACATATTGACTCCGATCTCGTCACGGATCAGCGAGATCGTCGCGAGCGTCGTCGTCACCGCCTCGGTGTCGGCGCCGACGGTCATCGCGAGCGGGTCGATGATCACGTCTTGAGTCTTGATCCCGTAGTCGTTGGCGACCGAGACGATCTTGCGCGCACACTCCAGCCGCTTCTGGGGCGTCTCGGGGATGCCGGTCTCGTCGTTGGCCAGGCCGATCACGGCCGCGTCGTACTTGGCGACCAGCGGCAGGATCTCCTCCAGGCGTTCGTCCTCGGCGGTCACCGAGTTGACCAGAGCCCGGCCGTCGTAGATCGACAGACCCGCCTCGAGCGCCTCGATCACCGACGAGTCGATGCAGATCGGCACGTCGACGGCGTCCTGCACGGTGCGCAGCATCGACTTCAGCAGCTCTGACTCGTCGACCAGCGGGATTCCCGCGTTGACGTCGAGCATGTTGGCGCCCGCCTTGACCTGCGCCAGCGCGTCGATCGTCACGGTCGAGAGATCGCCGCCGCGCAGCTGCTCGGCGAACGCCTTGCGACCGGTCGGGTTGATCCGCTCGCCGATCACGCAGAACGGCTGCTCGGCGCCGATCGTGACGCTAGTCGAGCGCGACCGAAGGACTGTGTCCATGTGTCTCTCTTTCCTGTTTGGTTCCGATTCCGAGGCGGGTGCACAACTTCGCGATCCCCGCGTCCTTGCGAAACGAGATGAAGTGCAGGCCTGCGACGCCGGGCTGGGAGATCGCGTGGCTGGCCAGCTCGTAGGCGATCTCGAAGCACTCGGCCTCGGCGTCGACGGCCGACTCGACGCGGCGGAGCAGCTCGGGCGGCATGTCGATCCCGGGCACGCTGGAGGCGACGAACCGCATCGCCCCGGCTGAGCGAAGGATCATGATCGACGGGATCATCGCCAGCCGGGCGCTCAGCCCGGTGTCGACCGCCGTGTGCAGGAACCGCTCCAGCAGCTCGGTCCGGTAGGTCATCTGCAGCTGCAGGAAGCGGGCACCGGCGAGCGCTTTCTTGGCGGCGCGGCGAACCCGGTAATCGAGCGGCGGAGCCGACGGGTTCTCGACCGCCCCGACGACGAAATGAGGTCCCCGCGCTTCCCGCTCGCCACCTGGCAGGATCGGGCGGCCGGACAGGTAGTGCCCACGGTCCAGCGTGCGCGCCAGCGCGATCAGCTGAATGCCGTCGAGGTCGAACACCCGCCGCGCTTCGGGCTCGTCGCCGGCCGTGACGTCGTCGCCGGTCAGACAGCAGATGTTCTGCACGCCGTACATCGCGGCGCCCATCAGGTCGGCCTCCAGCGCCAGCCGGTTCTTGTCTCGGCAGACCAGCTGCATGACCGGCTCGGCGCCCACCTGCAGCAGCCCGATCGAGATCGCGAGCGGCGACACGTGCGCGTGTGCGGCGGGGTTGTCGGTGGCGTTGTAGGCGTCGACGTAGGGGCGCATGAACTCGAGCTGGCGCTGCAGCTCGGCGTGCCCGCCGCCGTCGATCACCGGCATCTCGGCGGTGACGACGAACTCGCCGGCGTCGAGCTTTCGCTCCAACGTGCTCACGGCGGCTGCCCGACTGTCCAGCCCGCCGGAGTCTGCTTGTCGCGGCCCGTGAACAGGTTGATCCAGGAGGAGCTGTCCTTGAGCCGGTTGTCGACCGGCGGGCGCAGCTGATCGATATGGCCGTGCCACAGCGGCAGTTTGTCCGAGCGCTCGACGGCGTTGAGCCACACGCAGCGCATCTCGGGCTTGACCTCGCAATGGCCGTCGGGCCGGACGCCCCCGCAGGGCCCGTTGCGCAGCGTCTTGGGACAGGTCATCGGGCAGGTCAGGCCGGTGTCGTGCAGCACGCACTGGCCGCACATGCGGCAGTCCCAGATCGGCTTCTTGACGAGGTGCTCGGCCTTGGCGACGAGCCGCGCGGCCGCGGGGTTCACGCGTGGACTCGCTCCCGCCGGACCGCGATCAGCTCCTTGGCCTTCTTGACCGCCGACGAGGCGTCGGCCGAGTACCCATCAGCGCCGACCGCATCGGCGTACTCCTGAGTGACGGGCGCGCCGCCGACCATCACGATCACGTCGTCGCGGATGCCGGCCTTCTCGAGCGCGTTCATGTTCGCCTTGAACATCGGCATCGTCGTCGTCAAGAACGCCGAGAAGCCGACCACGTCGGGGCTGTGCTCGCCGATCTGCTCGATGAACCTCTCCGGCGGGACGTTGACGCCGAGGTCGATCACGGTGAAACCCGCGCCCTCGAGCATGATGTTGCAGAGGTTCTTGCCGATGTCGTGGACGTCGCCCTTGACCGTCCCCATCAGGAACGTGCCGACCGCCCGGACGCCGGTCTCGGCCAGCAGCGGGCGCAGGATGTCCAGCGCGCCCTGCATCGCGCGCGCCGCGATCAGCATCTCGGGCACGAAGTAGTCGCCACGCTCGAACCGGGCGCCGACTTCCTCCAGCGACGGGATCAGCGCCTCATACAGCATCCGATCGGGCCCGAGCCCGTCTTCGAGGCCCCCGTTGACGCCGTCCTTGACGGCGGGGGCGTTGCCGACGAGGGTCTCGTCAAACAGCAGCTGGAGGATCTCCTCGTGGGTCATGCGATGCGTTCTCCTTCGGGGGTAGGGCTGAGCCGGTCGCTCAGGGTTTGCGCTTCGTCGATCAGGCGGGGCTCGAGCTCGTCGATCCGTGACGGCGACATTCGGGTCGTCGGCCCGCTGATCGACAGCGCCGCGATCACGTTGCCGCCGGCGCCGTGGACCGGCGCCGCGATCGCGGCCAGGCCCAGCTCGAGCTCGTTGACGGCGGCGGCGAACCGGCGCGCACGGACGAGCTTGAGCTCGGCGCGCAGCTGGCGCATGTCGGTGACCGTGTGCTCGGTCATCAGCTGCAGCGGCTCCGACGGCAGGGCCGCCGAGCCGAACGCCAGGAACACCTTGCCGACTGCGGTGCAGTGATAGTCGACCGACTGGCCGACCCACTGGCCGGCGCCGAGGAAGTGGCTCGAGTCGACCTGCGCCAGGTGCTCGACGCCCGCCCGGCCGGGGACCGCGAGGTTGATCGTCTCGCCGGTGTCGGCGCCGAGCGAGTCCAGCGACGGGCCCGACAGGTCGACCAGGTTGCGCTCCAGCAGCCCGCGCTCGGCGACGCGCAGGATCGCGGGCCCGGGTCGCAGCCGTCCGCGCTCGCCGTCCTGCTCGACCAGACCGCACCGCTCCAGCGCCGACAGCAGCCGTGACGCGGTCGACTTCGGGATCCCGGTCGCCTTCGCAAGATCGGTCAGCGCCGCCGGCTCACGTGACTCGAGCACGCGCACGAGCAGTTCCGCACCGCGATCGATCGCCGCGGTGCCGGGCGTACGAGCTTCTTGGAACTGTTGTTCCACGTGGCTTATATTACGTCCGCGCGGCTCGCCGTCAAGCCGTTGTGAGATAAACGTTCCCAGCAACCGCCGCAGGAGGCCCGACCCGCCATGTTCAAAAACGAGATGCCCCGCTACGAGATCCTCTCCGAGGACGCGATGGCCACGCTCGACCGCGGCTGGCGGCGGATCGTCTCGGAGCTCGGGATCGAGTTCCTGCTGCCCGAGGCCGTGGAGCTGCTGCGCGACGCGGGGCAGATCGTCGAGGAGGAGAACCGGGTGCGGTTCGACCCCGAGTGGATCCTTGAGCAGGTCGCCAAGGCCCCGTCGCAGTTCGAGCTGCTGGCGCGCAACCCGGCCAACACCGCCACGATCGGCGGCGACCACATGGTGTTCGCGCCGGTCTACGGCTGCCCGTTCATTCGTCAGGGCGACGTCCGCCGTGACGCGAAGATGGCCGACTTCGAGAACCTGGTTCGGTTGGCCCAGGCGTTTCCGGAGCTCGATTCGCCGGGCGGCACGATCTGCGAGCCCGAGGACCGGCCCTTGGACTCCCGTCACCTCGACATGGTCTACGCGCTGCAGACCCTGTCGGACAAGCCGTACATGGGCTCGGTGACGTCAGGCCCGAACGCGGTCGACACGATCAGCATGGGGGAGATCCTGTTCGGCGGCGCCGAGGCGATCGAGCGCGCGCCGGTGTCGATCTCGCTGATCAACGTCAACTCGCCGCTGCGCTACGACGACCGGATGCTCGGCGCGATGTTCGAGTACGTCAAGCGCGGCCAGGCGGTGATCATCACCCCGTTTCTGCTGATGGGCGCGATGTCACCGGTGTCGCTGCCGGCGACGCTCGTGCAGCAGATGGCCGAGGCGTTGGCCGGGATCGCGCTCGCACAGACGATCCGTCCAGGCGCTCCGGTCGTGTTCGGCTCGTTTCTGTCCAACACCGACATGCAGTCCGGCTCGCCGTCGTTCGGGACGCCGGAATCGGGGATCGGCGTGCTCTGCACCGGCCAGATCGCGCGTCGGTTCGGGTTGCCCTGGCGAGGTGGCGGCGCGCTGAACGCGTCGCAGGTGGTCGACGCCCAGGCCGCCTACGAGTCGCTGATGACGTTCCTGCCCACCTTCCTTGCGGGAACGAACTTCGTGATGCACTCCGCCGGCTGGCTGGAGGGCGGGCTGGTCTCCTGCTACGAGAAGTTCATCGTCGACATCGAGTTGCTGCGTCAGCTCAAGCACGAGTTCACGCCGCTGGAGATCGATGAGGCGTCGCTGGCGTTCGACGCCCATCTCGAGGTCGGCGCCGGCGGCCACTTCCTCGGCGCGGCGCACACGCTCGAGCGCTTCCGTGAGTGCTTCTACCGGCCGCTGCTGTCGTCGACCGAGAACTTCGACCGCTGGCAGCGCAACGGCAGCCGCGATACCACCGAGCGCGCGGGCGAGATCTGGCGCAAGACGCTGGAGGAGTACGAGCAGCCCGCGATCGATCCGGCGATCGACGAGCAGCTGCGTGAGTTCGTGACGCGCCGTCGGACCGAGCTCGGCGACTGACGCCGGGCTCGATGCGACGGGCGATCGGCGCCTGATCAGCGGTTGATCAAGGAAGCCAGCAGCGTCGTCGTTGTGGCCGTCGAGACGGGACCGCCGCCGGCGGTCTGGATCTCGCGGAGCGCATACACGCCGTTGCCCGCGTAGGCGATCGCCTCGACGCCGGCGGCGGCGCCCGAGTACGTGATGACCTCGCCCTGGACCCCGGTTGCGGGAGCGATCGCGGCGGTGGTGCCGGCCGGCGCATTGGCGCCGGCGTCAAGCGTGGCCAGCGCCGCGAAGGCGGCCTGCGCGCTCGTGGCGTTCGGGAACTGCGTTGCGGTCGAGGTGATCGACGGCAGCGTCGGACCTCCGAGCTGGCTGATCGCGGCGGACTGCAGTTTGTGGGCGGTCAGGATCGCGCGTTGCATCGACCCGGCGGTCGTGCTGACCGATGCGTACTTCGAGAACGCGGCGGCGCCCAGCACGCCGGCGGGCAGCTGCGCGTTGACCGCCGTCGGGAAGTCCGAGTCACGCGCGACGTGCGCGATCGGTCCCTGCGGAATCGTGAGCGGCTTGGCCTTCGGGAGCTTCGGGATCGTGCCCTGCGTGTTGGCCGTGTCGCCGGCGCAGATCGCTGCGCGCTTGAGCGCGAACGCTCGCCACTGGCCGTTCGTGCAATCCGAGCCGATCGCGTGGCGGATCGCGATCTGAAAGCTGCCGTAGTCGTCACGCGTGTCGGGATCGACCAGCTCGAGGCCGAGGCGCCGGCCCTGGCCGACGATTGCGAACGAGTAGGCGTGGTTGGCCGTCGGCCGGAGCACCGGCTTCGGGCTCAGCAGCTCCGGATGGCCCCATCCGAAGCCGTTGTTCACCTGGAAGTTCGGGTATGCGACCGGCAGCTTCACGCTGTTGCACGTGCCGGCCGAGATCGGCTGGGCGAAGATGAACTCGGCGTCGTTGGAGACGGGGCCAGAGCCGCCGGCCGAGCCGAACAGTGGCGCTGGTTGCGGCGTGCCGCAGAATGCGATGAACGGCTTCTGGATCTGCAGGTAATCGACCGCCGCGTAGAAGCTGACCGTGCCCTGGACCGTGACCACATACAGCTTTCCCTTGGTCAGCTTCGGCGACTGCAGCCGTGGCCCGTGCGCGACCAGTCCCGGGCTGTAGGCATCCATCTTCAGGCGCGCGACGACCAGCGATGACCCCGACTTCGCCGCTGCTGCGGGGGCACCCGCGGGCGCGATCACCGCGATTGCGGCAATCACTGCGACGGGCAGCGCCAGCGCCGCCCTCTTGTGTCCCTTCATCAGCATCTGCGCCCCCAACAGCTCGCTTTTCCTGACGAATGGTAGACGGCGCGAGATCGGGTCGGCTCGGCCGCGCGGTGTGCGCGTTCAGGAGTCGAGCCGCCGGACCGCGTAGCCGTCTGACTGCAGTGCCGCGACGATCGCATCGCCGTGCTCGGGGCCGCGGGTCTCGAGTGCGATCTCGACCGCCGTCTCACGGACGTGGAGCGACACGGCCTCGCGGATGTGGTCGGCGTGGACGACGTTGCCGCCCTGGCGCGCGATCGAGGTCAGCAGTGCCGCCAACCCGCCGGGGCGATCCGAGATCCGCGTGAACAGCCGCAGCCGCCGCCCGGCGGTCGTCTCGGCTCGCTGGGCGATCGCCGCCATCAGGCCGGCGTCGACGTTGCCGCCCGACAGCACGATCGCCGTCGTGCCCGCCTCGCCCGCCGCGACCTTGCCGGAGAGCAGCGCCGCGACGCCGACCGCGCCGCCTCCCTCGACGACGAGCTTGGAGCGCTCCATCAGCCAGACCATCGCGTCCGCGGTCTCATCCTCGTCGACCACGACGAGCTCGTCGACCCAGCGCTGGACGAGCGGGAGCGTGAGCCGGCCTGGGCGCTTGACGGCGATCCCGTCGGCGATCGTCGACGCCTTCGGCGTGCACATCAGCGGCTCGCCGCGGGCCAGCGACTCGGGGAACGGCGCGCACGCATCGATCTGGATCCCGATCACGCGCACGTGCGGGCGCGCGGTCTTGATCACCCCGGCGATCCCCGAGATCAGCCCGCCGCCGCCGACCGGGACGATCACGGTCCCGAGCTCGGGCACGTCCTCCAGGAGCTCGAGCCCGAGCGTCGCCTGACCGATGATCACGTCCGGGTCGTCGAACGGGTGCACGAACCCCGCGCCGGTCTGCGCGGCGCGCTCCAGCGCGGCCGCGACGCAATCGTCGACCGTGTCGCCGCCCAGCTCGACGGTGCCACCGAACGCCTGCACGGCCGCGACCTTGGCGACCGGCGCCTCACGCGGCATGAACACCTCGCACGGGATCCCCTTGGCACGGGCCGCATACGCGAGCGACTGGCCGTGGTTGCCGGCGCTGCCGGCGACGACGCCGGCGGGGGCGTCGATCCGGCTGATCTTGTTGGTCGCCCCGCGCAGCTTGAACGAGCCTGTGCGCTGCAGGTTCTCGGCCTTGAGCACGACCTGTCCGCCGGCCCGCTCCGACAGGCTTCTGGAGCTCAGCAGCGGCGTGTGACGCGCCAGCGAATGGACGACCTCAGCCACCGCCCGCGGCTCGCCGGCCGCGATCCTCTCGGCGACCTCATCGGCGTCGTGCTCGGTCACGGCCCCGCGCATCGAACTGCGCTGCCATGGACCCGCCGACCGATCGCTTGCACCGCGCCTGTGCGGATGCCTCGGCCGACCCGTTGTACCGCGTGGCAGACGGCTCGAACGTCCATCTGCCGAATGTTAGACTCCTGGCCGATGACTCATATATCAGCTTGGTTCCGGTCGGTGAGCTGATGAGTGCCAACGCGGTACGGGCTCGTCAGCCGCGCGCCCGGGCGGCGCGTCCGCAGCCGACTCGGGAGCTGCTCGCCGACCGCGCGTACGCGGAGCTTCGCGACCGTCTGGTGACGCTGCGAATCGCTCCCGGCGAGCCGATCGACGAGGACCTGCTCGGCGGTGAGCTCGGGATCGGACGCACGCCCGTGCGCGAGGCGATCAAGCGGCTCGCGCTCGAGAGCCTCGTCACCGTCTACCCGCGTCGCGGCACGTTTGCGTCGGAGATCAACATCACCGACCTGGCCTACGTCTCCGATGTCCGGGTGCAGCTGGAGGGCCTGGCCGCCGAGCGCGCCGCCCAGCACGCGAGCGCCGTCCAGCGAGCCGAGGCCGAGCAGCTGATCGCGGAGCTGCAGCGCAGCCGCGGCTCCGATGACACCGCCGCGCTGATGGCGCTCGACACACGGGTGCATCGGTTCATCTACCAGGCCGCCGGCAATCCGTTCCTGGAGGAGACGCTCGGGCGCTACTTCAACCTGTCGCTACGGATCTGGTACGTCGTGCTCGACCGGCTGCCGCACCTGTTCGCGCGCGTCCACGAGCATGGGGGGCTGCTGCGCGCGATCGTGGCCGGCGACGCGGCCTCAGCCCGCACGATCGTCGCCGAGCACATCTCGACCTTCGATGAGGAGATCCGCTCGGTTCTGTAGGCGTCGCGCAGCCGCGGGTTGCCCACCCGCGGCCGCGAAAGCTCATCGGCCGCTTCGAATTCGAGCGTCCGGTCGTGTCAGCTCACGAGCGGGACCGTCCAGCCCAGCGCCGCAGACAGCTCATCGGACTGCTCGACGCACAGCCGGCCCAGCAGGTCAAGGCGCTGGCGCGGCAGCCGCAGCGTCGCGCCCGACACGCACAGCGCCGCCACGACCGCGCCATCGCCCTCGCGCACCGGCGCCGCGACCGCCGACAGCCCGGGCTCGAGCTCGTCGATCAGCAACGCGTACCCACGCTCCAGTGCCCCGTCGAGATCGGTCGCAAGCGCCGGGCGGCTCGTGATCGTCTCAGACGTCCATACGTCCAGCGCGCCGTCGGGGAGCGTCGCGACTCTGTGGGCGAGGAACACCTTGCCGGCCGCGGTGCAGTGCAGCCCGAGCGGGCGCCCGATCCAGTTGGCGGTGCCGAGCATGTGCGACCCGTCCGCCTGGGCGATCGCCTCGGTGCCGGCCGGGCGGGGGACGATCAGGTTGGCGGTCTCGCCGGTCTCGGTCGCCAGCCGCCGCAGCCGCGGCGCCGCCAGCTCCAGCAGGTCGTCGCGGCCCTTGCCCGACCGCGCGAAGCGCAGCGCCGCGGGCCCCGGGGAGACCGTCGCGGCCCGCGCGTCGATGGTGATCAGGCCGTGGCCGGCGAGCACGGCCAGCGACGCGTCGAGCTCCTCGGCCGCGAGCGACAGCTCGTCACCGAGCTCGGCGATCGCGCGGGGCGAGCGCGTCAGGACCGCGGCGATCAACCGGGCGGCGCGCTCGTCGCCCCAGATGTCGACCCGCCCACCCGGCGCGGGCGTGAGCGCGGCTGAACCGGTCACGAGCGGCGCGTGTCGGGCGTGAGCACGACCGTCTGCAGCTCCGTGAACGCCTGCATCACGTGATCGCCGCCGACCTTGCCGATCCCGGAGTCGGTGCCGGCGCGACCGCCGAACGGGAGGTGGGCCTCCCAGTAGTTCGAGGACTCGTTGATGTTGACCCAGCCGGTGTGGACCTCGTCGGCGTAGCGCAGGCCCTTGTTCAAGTCGGCGGTGAAGATCGCCGACAGCAGGCCATAGGGCGAGGCGTTGGCGAGCTCGATCGCCTGGTCGAGCGAGTCGATCTCGACGACCGGCGCGACCGGGCCGAACGTCTCCTCTTGGGATACGCGCGCGTCGTCCGGCACGCCCGCCAGGACGGTCGGCTCCCAGTAGAGGTCGGTCGGAAACGTCGGCGCCCGCTGGCCGCCGGTCAGTGCCTCGGCTCCGCGCTGCAGGGCGTCGGAGACGTGCTCGTCCATCTTGGCCGCGACGCCCTCGTTGTTGAGCGGTCCCATCGTCGTGGCGTCGTCGAACGGATCGCCGAGGATGATCCGCTCGGACACCATCTTCGCCAGCTTCTCGACGTACTCGTCGTACACGGCCCGGTGTACCAGGATCCGCTCGCCGGCGGTGCAGCTCTGGCCGGCACACAAGAAGCACGCGATCCCGGTCGCCTCGACCGCAGCGTCGACGTCGCCGTCATCCAGCAGCACGACCGGGCCGTTGCCGCCCATCTCCAGGACGAGCGCCTTGCCGGCCGCCGCCTGGGCGACGAGCCGGCCCGTCTGGGTGGAGCCGATGAAGCCGATCCCGCCGACGGCCTGGTTTGAGGCGATCTCGTTGCCGACGATCGCGCCGGGGCCGGTCACCATGTTGAACACGCCGGGGGGCAGATCGGCCTCGGCGACGCATTGGGCGAGCGCGAACGCCGACAGCGCGGTCGTCGGCGCCGGCGTCCAGACCACGGCGTTCCCGCACGCGAGCGCGGGCGCGACCAGTTCCGCCGGCATCGTGTAGGGCCAGTTCCACGGGCTGATCACGCCGACGACGCCGCGCGGGCGTCGCTGCAGCAGCACCTTCTTGCCGGGCGAGAACGAGTTGGGCAGCTCGCCGCCGAGCCGTTTGCCGTCCTCGGCCGCTGCCCGCCAGTACTCGATCAGCTCGTCCACCTCGCCGTAGGCCTCCGCCTTCAGCGGCTTGCCCTGGTCCAGCGTCAGCGTCCGCGCCAGCTCGTCGCGCCGTGACTCGATCACGTCGCCGACCGCGTGCATCTTGGCCGCGCGCTCGAATGCCGTCGCGCGGGCCCAGCGATCGGCCGCCTGCGCCGCCGCCGCGATCGCCGCCTGGGCGTCTGCGCGGTCGCCCTGCGGGATCGCGCCGATCTCCTCGCCCGTCGCCGGACTGGTCGTGTTGTACGTCTCGCCGCTGGCCGCCTGACGCCAATCGCCGGCGACGAACATGTGCGGTGCTGCACTGGCGGTCATCGACTCTCCCTCGACCTCGTTGACACGAAAAGACAACTGATATATAACAGCGCGATTCGACCTGGGTCAATTTGTTCAGGCACCCACCGGCGCCGCCGGTGCGCCCCGGGTCCGTGTCCGACGAGCCGCGCCGACGCGCGGATGGGGGAGGTTGATTCATGGCAACCGTAGACGCGCCCGCACCGAGGGCCGGCGGCGACACCGACGAGCTTGCCGGCTTCGGCTACAAACAGGAGCTGGACCGGAGTCTGGGGAGCTTCTCGTCGTTCGCCGCCGGCTTCTCCTACATCTCGATCCTGACCGGCGTCTTCGAGCTGTTCGGGTTCGGTGTCGCTACGGCCGGCCCGGCCGTGTGGTGGTCGTGGTTCGTCGTGCTCGGCGGACAGATGTGTGTCGCGCTGTGCTTCGCCGAGCTGGCGGGACAGTTCCCGCTGGCTGGATCCGTGTATCAGTGGTCAAAACGAATCGGCACCGACTTCGTGTCGTGGATGACCGGCTGGATCCTGATCGTCGGCTCGATCGTGACCGTCGCCGCCGTCGCAGTCGCCTGGCAGGTCGTGCTCCCGCTGATTACGACCCATCTGCAGTTCATTGGCGGCGCCTCGAACGCGGGTGCCTACAACACGCCCGACGGCGCCAAGAACGCCCTGATCCTCGGCGCGATTCTGGTGATCTTCGCGACGGCCGTGAACATGCTCGGCGTCAAGGTGATGGCGGCGATCAACAACGCCGGCGTCATGGCCGAGCTGATCGGCTGCTCGATCCTCGTGATCCTGTTGATCTTCCACTTCCAACGTGGTCCCGGCGTGGTCGGTCACACGCTCGGTACCGGCGCGGGGCACTCGTGGGGCTACTTCGGGGCGTTTCTGATCGGCGGGATCATGTCGGCGTACGTGATGTACGGGTTCGATACGGCGGGCACGCTGGCCGAGGAGACCCACGACCCCAGACGCGCCGCACCGCCGGCGATCATCCGTGCGCTGCTCACTGCCTCGGTTCTCGGCGCGCTCTTGATCCTGTTCGCGCTGATGGATGTCAAGCACCTCAGTCAGGCCGCGAACGGGCTACCGTTCATCGTCAAGCAGGCGCTGGGGAACACGACCGGCGACGTCTTCCTCGCCGACTCCGGGCTGGCGATCCTCGTCTGCACGCTGGCGGTCGAGACCGCCTGTATCCGGATGCTGTTTTCGATGGCACGTGACGGGCGGCTGCCGGGTGGCAATTCGCTAGCGCGGGTGTCCGGCCGCGCGAAGGTGCCGATCGTCCCGGCGCTGTTCGTCGGGATTTGCTCGCTGGCGCTACTGGCCGTCAACATCGCCAACCAGCAGTCGTTCACGACGCTGACCTCGGTCGCGATCATCATGTTCTACCTGCCGTATCTGGCCGTCACCGGCTCGATGCTGTGGCGGCGGATGCAGGGCAGATGGCCGCGGCCCGAGCACGGCCCGTACTTCAACCTCGGCCGCTTCGGATTTGCGGTGAATCTGATCGCGGTCGTCTACGGCGCGGTGATCGCCTTCAACATCGCCTGGCCGCGTGCCTACGTATATGGATCCCACTGGTACTTCAAGTGGGGTGCCTATGAGTTCATCGGCATCTTCTTCATCATCGGCTGCCTCTACTACTTCCTGATCCAGCGCCACAAGACCGACGCGATGCTGGCCGAGCACCGCGCCGAGACCGCAACCCTGCCTGACCAGCACCTGGGAGATGTCGCACCATGATCCAAGCGGGAGAGTTCGATTACGTGATCGCCGGCGGTGGCACCGCCGGGTGCGTGGTGGCCGCGCGCCTGTCGGAGGACCCGTCGGTCTCGGTCTGCCTGATCGAGGCCGGCCCGTCCGACGTCGGCGACGACGCGGTCCTACGCCTGGAGGACTGGATGTACCTGCTCGACTCCGGCTATGACTGGGACTACCTGGTCGAGCCCCAGGAGAAGGGCAACTCGTTCCTGCGTCACGCGCGCGCCAAGGTGCTCGGCGGCTGCTCGTCGCACAACTCCTGCATCGCGTTCTGGACGCCGAAGGAGGACCTCGACGAGTGGGCGGCGACGGGCTGCACCGGATGGTCGTCGGCCGAGTGCTGGCCGCTGATCACGCGGCTGGAGACCAACGACGGGCCCGGCGACCATCACGGCCGCTCGGGTCCGGTCAACATCCGTACGGTGCCGCCCGCGGACCCGTGCGGGGTGGCGCTGCTGGAGGCAGCGGCGCTCGCCGGGCTCCCGACGAGCTTGTACAACGAGGGCTCGACGGTCCGCAACGGCGCCGGCTGGTTCCAGATCAACTCGTCGGCCGACAACACGCGGATGTCGACCTCGCACGCGTATCTGCATCCGATCATCGACGTGCGCTCCAACCTCGAGATCCGCACGGGGTGCTGGGTCAACGAGATCTCGATCGACGGCGGCCGCGCCACCGGCGTCTCCTACCTGACGCCGGACCTGCTGACACACGCGCACGTGACCGCGCGGCGGGAGGTGATCGTCTCCGCGGGCGCGATCGACACCCCGAAGCTGCTGATGCTGTCGGGCGTCGGACCTGGCGATCATCTGCAGGAGTTCGGCATCGAGGTCAAGGTCGATTCGCCCGGCGTCGGTGCCAATCTCGACGACCACGTCGAGGGCATCGTCCAGTGGGACGCCAAGCAGCCGATGATCCGCTCCTCGACGCAGTGGTGGGAGATCGGTGTGTTCTCGACCTCCGTGCCGGGCCTTGACCGACCCGACCTGATGATGCACTACGGGTCGGTGCCGTTCGACATGAACACGGCCCGGTGGGGATACCCGACGACCGAGAACGGGTTCTGCCTGACCCCCAACGTGTGCCGCGGTCAGTCGCGCGGGACGGTCCGGCTGCGGTCACGTGACTATCGCGACCGCGCCCGCGTGGACCCGCGGTACTTCACCGACCCCGACGGCCACGACGAGCGGGTGATGACCTACGGGATCCGCCTGGCGCGGAAGATCGTCTCGCAGTCGCCGATGGCCGACTGGGCAGGCGCCGAGCTCGCGCCCGGCCCCGACGCGCAATCGGACGACGAGCTGGTCGACTACATGCACAAGACGCACAACACCGTCTACCACCCGGCGTGCACCGCGCACATGGGCCCGGACTCCGATCCGCTGGCGGTCGTCGACCCGAGGCTGCGCGTCCGCGGCGTCGACGCGTTGCGCGTCTGCGACGGGTCGATCCTGCCATTCCTGCCCGCGATCAACCCGAACATCACGACGATGATGGTCGGCGAGAAGTGCGCGGACATGATCAAGCAGGACGCCGCGTAGGAGCCTCGCCCGGGATGCCCGGGCGTCATCCTTCGCAGGCGGGCCACGCGATCGCGCGCGGCACGTCCGTCCGTGTCTAGCCTGTCGCGCATGAGCGACTACTCGACGCCTGAGATCGCCCGGTTCCTGCGTGGCTACCCGCCGTTCGACGCGCTCGACGCGGCGGCGGTGGCGCGCGTGGCGTCCGCCGCCGAGCTCGAGTCGTTCTCGGCCGGGACCGTGATCTTCTCTCAGGGCGACGACCCGGTGACCTACCTGCGGGTCGTGCGCTCGGGCTCGGTCGAGATCATCGCCAACGGCCGCGTGCTCGACCTGCTCGACGAGGGCGAGGTGTTCGGCCATGCGTCGATGCTGTCGGGGCTGCCGACGGGCTTCGAGGCACGGGCGGTCGCCCAGGACACGAGCTGCTACCGGATCCCGGTCAAGCTCGCCGAGGAGTTGCTGGCGGCGCCCGAGGGTCTGCGCTACGTCGCCCGGACGTTGCTGGCCGAGCCGACCGACCTGCACGCGCTGGCGCGTGAGGCGACGCGCAATCTCGCCGACGACCCGGTCGGCGGGCTGCTGCGCGGCGATCCCGTCGTGTGTACGCCCGACACGCCGATCCGCGAGGCGGCGACGCGCATGAGCGAGGGGATGGCGACCGCGATCATCGTCGATCTCGGCGACCGCGGCTGGGGGATCGTCACCGACCGTGATCTGCGCGTGAAGGTGGTCGCCGCCGGGATCTCGGCCGACGCCCCGGTCAGCCAGGTGATGTCCGCGCCCGCATTCACCTCGGCGGCGGACCGGCCGGCCGGCGCCGTGCTGCTGGAGATGTTCGACCGCGGACTGCGCCACTGTCCGGTGCTGTCGCCCGCCGGAAGGGTGCTCGGCGTGGTCGAGGACATGGACCTGGTCGCGGTTCGCACGCGCTCGTCGTTCTACCTGCGCCTGCGGATCGCCGAGGCCGAGTCGGTTGCCGAGCTTCAGTCGGTGGCGCGTGAGCTACGGCCGATGGTCGTCTCGCTGCACGACGCACAGGTCGCCGCGGCCAACGTGATGGCGGTCTACGCGGTCTGCGTCGACACGCTGACGCGGCGGCTGCTGGAGCTCGAGCGGGCCCGGCTGGACGCGGAGGGCGCCGCGCCGCTGCCGAAGTTCGCGTGGCTGGCCATGGGCAGCCAGGCCCGGCGTGAAGCGCTGCCGTCCTCCGACGTGGATTCGGCGATCGTCTGGTTCCCGGACTCCAGGGCCGGAGACGACGCTGGAGCTGACGCCCTGCGCGGGCGTCTGCTGGCGCTCGGCCGAGCGGTGATGGACGGGCTGGCGGGGTGCGGACTGCGCGCCGACGAGAACGGGGTCTCGGCTGCGCAGCCGGCGTTCGTCCGTTCGGTCGAGTCCTGGCAGCGGGTCGCGCGCTCGTGGCTCGAGGACCCCGGGCAGGAGAAGGCGCTGGTGCTGACCTCGACGCTGCTGGACTCACGGCCGGTGTGGGGCGTGCACACGGGCACGCCGGTCGCCGACACGTTCCGCCTGGCTCCGGACCATCCCGCGCTGCTGCGCCAGCTGGCGCGGCTCGCGGTCTCGGCGCGGCCGCCGACCGGCTTTCTGCGCGGGCTCGTCGTCGAGCACGGCGGCGAGCATGCCGGGCGGCTGGACCTGAAGGAGGGCGGGACCAAGCCGATCCTGGCGCTGGCCCGCTGGGGCGCGATCGCCGCGGGCGTGACGATCGCGTCGACGCCCGAGCGGCTGCACGCGGCGGGGGCGGCGGGCACGTTGCCCGACGGCGAGGCCGAGACGCTGCATGACGCGTTCGCGCTGATCAATAACCTGCGCCTGGCGCATCAGGTGATGCAGCTGCGGGGCGGCGCCGAGCCCGACGACCATCTCGCTCCGGACGAGCTGTCGGACCTGATGCGCGCGCAGCTGAGGGAGGCGTTCCGGGCGATCTCGGCGATCCAGAAGCGGGTCGCGGCCGAGGCCGGTGCGCGGATTGCGCGGGTCGGCTCCTGACCGAGGCGCGGCGCTGTACCGTTAGCTGACCGATGAACGACTGGAAGCGCTACCGGCCCGCGATCTGGCTGGTGATCCTTGGGGTGGCGCTGGCGCTGGTGCTGAACCTGATCGCCGGGGCCGCGTTCATCGGCGCCGGGATCGGCGTCGGCGTGATCATCAACCGCGGCGGTCGGCCGCGGCGCTGGCTTCGCTGACCGGGGGTGAAGTCCGGCTCGCTGCCGGCTATTAGCGGGTGTGCGAGATCGAGATCACCCCTCGATACAAATCGCGATCATCGCCGCCAGGCAGCACGGGCATATCACCCGAGCTCAGCTTCTGGCGGTTGGCATCAGTCATGCCGGGATCCAGCGCTGGTGCGGTGAAGGACGGCTCATTCGCGTGCACGCCGGCGTCTACGCGCTGGGCTACCGGCGCGTCGAGCCGCTGGCGGTGGCGATGGCCGCCGTGCTCGCGTGCGGGCCTGGGGCCGTACTCAGCCACGACTCGGCGGCCGCGCTGTACGGGTGGCGGCGGTGGCCGCGCGTGCCGGAGGTGACGGCGACTCGGCAGCGGCGCCGCGCGGGGATCCGATCGCACACGACCAGGTCGTTGCCGCGGGCCGACGTGACGCGCCAGCTCGGGGTGCCCGTGACGCGCCCGGAGCGGACGATCCGCGAACTCGAGCCCCGGCTCACGCGCAGGCAGTTCACGCGGATGGTCAAGGGGTGCGCTGCTGGAACGCCGGCTCGACGGGGCGGCGGTCACGCGCCTGCTCGGCTACCCGGCCGAGCCGACCCGCTCGGAGTTCGAGGACGCGTTCCGACGATTCTGCCGGCGGTTCGGCCTGCCGGAACCGCTGACGCTCGCGACCGTGCACGGATATGAGGTCGACGCGCTGTTCGCCGCGCAACGGCTCGTGGTCGAACTGGACGGCTGGGAGTTCCACAAGGGCCGGGTGGCGTTCGGCGACGATCGCGACCGCGACGCCGACCTGCTCGACTTCGGCTACGAGACCGTTCGGATCACCTGGGACCGGTTGCACGAGACTCCGGAGCGCGAGGCCGCGCGGCTGCGGCGGATCCTGGCCCGTCGCGAGCGGGAAGTGGGGAACCGAGGCGGATGACCTCGCGGCCGGCCGCCGTCGTGGCCGCCTGCCATCGTGGCCGGCCGCCGTCGTGGCCGCCTGCCGTCGTGGCCGTCCGCCTTCGCGCCCGCCCACCCTCGCGCCCGCCCTTCGCGCCCGCCCACCCGCGGGGTTGCGCCCGTCAGTTGAGCTCGCCGCGGGCGACCGCCAGGCACGCCTCGCACCGCGGCCACGGAGGATTCCACGGGTAGCCGGTCACGTCCTTGCCGCAGAGCGCGGTGTCGACGTCGTGCTCGGCGACGAGATGGCAGAGCTCCTCGAAGCCGCCGTCGTTGATGCGCGGGACGTTGCCGCAGGCGGGATGGACGTTGGGCGTGCGCACCGGCGCGGCGGGCATGGTTGCGAGCATAGCCACGCCGTGCGCGATATCTCACCACAGGTGTTGGACATATCACGCACCCCGCGGTGGCGCGCGCGGCCGACGGCACCCCGCCGGTGGCGCGCGCGGCCGACGGCACCCCGCCGGTGGCGCGCCCGGCCGACGGCACCCCGCCGGTGGCGCGCCCGGCCGACGGCACCCCGCCGGTCGCGCTCAGCTGACCGCGCGCAGGTGCGCGAACGGCTTGCCGTCGCGCAGCTCGCGGACGACGGCGTCGACGAGGCCGTCGCCGTCGAGCGCGCGGCCGTCCGTGACGGCCGCGATCGTCGCGCGCTTGCGCTGGATCAGACGGCTCATCGTCTCGTCGATCGTGCCGGCGGCGAGCAGGTACCAGGCGGTGACGGCGTCACGCTGGCCGATCCGGTGGCAGCGGTCCTCGGCCTGGTCGTGCATCGCCGGGGTCCACTCGAGCTCCAAAAAGCAGACGTTGGACGCGCGTGTGAGCGTGATCCCCTGCGCGGCGACGCGGGTGGCGCAGACGATCAGCTGCGGCCCCGACGGCGACTGGAATGCATCGATCGCTGCCTGGCGGGCGTCGGTTGAGTCGGACCCCAGCAGGTGCACGGCCCCATCGGAACCGAATCGGTCGACCACCGCCTGTTGGACCTCGATGTGGCGGGCGAACACGACCAGCGGCTCGCCGGAGGCCAGGAAGTCGCCGATCCACGCCAGCCCGGCCGCGAGCTTGCCCCGCGCGGCCAGCCGCTGCAGCAGCCCCAGCTGCGCGAGCCGTTCGGCACGCAGCGTGATGGCGATCCGGGCGTTCAGTTCCGACAGGTCCAGCGGCTGGGTGCGCAGCCATTCGATCACGTCACGCTCAGCGAGCTTGTACTCGTCGGTGTTGGTCAGCGCGACCGGCACCACGACCTGGCGCTTCGGTGGCAGCTGCGGCAGCACTTCGGACTTCAGCCGGCGTACGAAGCAGACCCGGCGCAGGTGCCAATGCAGCCGCTCCTCGGATTGCATCCCGCGAAAGCGGTTGGAGAAGCGCGCGCCCGATCCGAAGTCAGACAGCCGGTCGATCACGCGCAGCTGCGCGATCAGCTCGTCGGCGTGATTCAAAACGGGCGTGCCGGTCAGCGCCAGCCTCAGCCCGTCGGTCGTCACCGACGCTGCCAGCGACCGGACCGCCTGGGTGCGCTTGGCGCGCGGGTTCTTGCAGTAGTGCGACTCGTCGACGACGATCGCGCGCGGGCGGCGGCGGGCGAGCGCCTCGCGGTGGGCGGCGACGATCTCGTAGTTGAGGATCGTGATCTCGCCGGCCGGCGGCACCGGTACGCGGCCGCTGATCACCGCGACCGAGCGATGCGGCAGCCAGCGGGTTGCCTCACGCTCCCAGATCAGCTTCATCGAGGCGGGACAGACGACGATCGCGGGATAGCCGTCGTCGGCCTCGAGCGCGGCCAGCGCCTCGACCGTCTTGCCCAGCCCCTGCTCGTCGGCGATGAACACACGCCGAGCGTCGAGCGCGTAGCGGACGCCCGCCCATTGAAACGGCGCCAGCTCGCCGCCGAGCGCGCCGACGATCGAGGAGATCGGCTCGCCTGAGACAGCCCGCGAGCGCGCGACCGACTCGGCCGCCGCCGCGTGCTCGGACCGCAGCCGATCGAGCACCTCCGCGGCCAGGCCGTTGACCTCGACCTCGTGCTCCTTGATGAATGCGTCGAGCTCCTCGGTGATCCACGGGTCGAGCGCGACCGATCGGGTTCCCTCAGACGCCGCCAGGTCCTCGAACGCCAGGCCGACGTCCGGATCCCAGATCACCTCCAGGCGCAGCTCCTCGCCCTCGACGCCGCGGACCCACGCCAGCCGCGCCGGGGGCAGCTCCGCGCCGGCCCGAACGAGCTGCAGACACCGCTCGGCGGCCGCGTCCAGCCGCGCCGACTGCTGCTCCGCAAGCACGCGGCCCGCCTCGGGCGTCAGCGCCAGCAGCTGCCGGCCGCCGGCCCGGATCAGGTCGGACTCGCGCAGCTCGTCGGGCAGCGGACCGGCGATCGTGTGCAGCACCCACCAGCCGCGGCCATCGTGGCGCGTCGTGGAGACGTTGCCGATCCAGCGGCGGTTGACGCCCGCAAGCCAGGTGAGCACCTCATCCGACGCGTCCAGCTCCGGGTAACGCTCCAGGATGTCCTGCACGCGGATCCCCGCCCAGTCGGTGACCGGCGCCGACCACTCGCGCGCGTCCCAGTCAAAGCGCCGGTGAGGGATCGAGCGCGCGAGGTTGACCAGATGGGCGTCGTAGGGGAACGAGAGCACGACCCACTGGCCGCCGTCGCGCAGGCGGCGCAGCGACACGTTCGGGCGGTCGCGGGTCACCAGCTCCATCGTCGCTTGAGACGGTATCGCTTGGGTCAGACCACGACGTGGGCGGCCTCGGACTCCGCCGTCTGGCCGCCGCGGGTGGGGGGCCGGTCGCGTTCGCGCAGACGTTCGGCGGTCTCCGTCGCCGTCCGCAGCGCCCACCGACTGGTCGTGACAAACGCGCCGACGAACAGCACGCAGCCGATGCCGACGACGATCCACCAGCTCGTGTGGGTGGCGATCGCGAAGCTCGGTCCCAGGTGCTTGATCGTGTCGCCGCCGGCGAGCGCGCCGAGCACCGCGACGCCGAGCGTGGCGCCGACCTGGCGGCTGGTGGACGCGACCGCGGCGGCGACGCCCGCCTGCGAGGGCGGCATGCCGGTGATCGCGGTATTCGTGATCGGTGGGTTGACCATGCCCGTCCCGATGCCGAACAGCAGGTAGGCGGCGAACAGCACGAGGTCGGATGTGGATGCCGTCACCGACGTCAGCATCAGCCCGGACGCGATCAGCCCGAGGCTGCCGAAGACCAGCGGTAGGCGAGTCCCACGGCTACCGACGAGCCGGCCCGACACAGGCGCGGCGACGAGCATCGCGCCGGCCATCGGCAGGGTGTAAAGCCCGGCGTCCAGCGGCGACAGGCCGCGGGCGTCCTGCAGATACAGGGTGTTGAGGAACAGGAACCCGCCGATCGCCGCGAACATGCCGATCGCCGTGACCGAGGCGCCCGCGAATGGCACCGAGCGGAAGAAACGGACCTCGATCAACGGCTCGCGGCGGCGCAGCTCGTAGAGCACCAGCAAGACCCAGCAGGCGACCGCGCACCCGAGCAGGATCAGCGTCCGAGCCGACGCCCAGCCGGCCCGTGGCGCGTCGATGATCCCGTAGGTCATCGTCGCCAGCGCCGCGATCACGAGCAGCTGCCCGATCGGGTCGATCCGGCGCGCCCGGCCGGCTTTGGATTCCGGCACGAACATCGCCGTGAGCACGATCGCGATCACGCCGACCGGAAGGTTGACGAGGAACACCGCGCGCCAGGAGCTGATCTGGACGAGCACGCCACCGAGCACCGGTCCGAGCGCCATCGAGACCCCGAACACCGCGCCCCAGACGCCGATCGCCATCGCGCGCTCGCGCGCGTCGACGAACACGTTGCGGATGATCGACATCGCGACCGGGTTGAGCATCGAGCCGCCGATCGCCTGCAGGAGCCGCGCCGCGATCAGCATCTCGAGCGACGGTGCCAGTGCGCACAGCAGCGAGCCCAGCGAGAACAGCGCGAGCCCGCACTGAAAGACGCGCCGGCGTCCGAGCCGGTCGGCCATCGACCCCGACAGCATCAGCAGGCTCGCCAGCACCAGCGTGTAGGCGTCGACGGTCCACTGCAGCCCCGACAGCGAGGAGTGCAGGGAGCGGTGGATCGACGGCAGCGCGACGTTGACGATCGTCGCGTCCAGCCCGACGACCAGCAGTGCCATCGAGCAGATCAGCAGGATCACGATCCGCTTGCGGCGCTCCGGAACCACCTGCTCGACGTTTGGAACCGGAACGGACACTCCACTCGATCCTAGCCCGGCCGCGCCGCCCCTCGTGAAGGCCCTTGGGCGGTCAGCCCAGCTCCAACCGCCACCCCTCGATCAGCGCTCGCGCCAGCTCGACGTCGGGCGCGAGCGGCCGGTCGCCGAGGTCCGGACTGAGCAGCTCTGCGGCCGCCGTCCACAGCAACCGGTTGCCGGCGCCGATCGGCTCCTGGCCGGCCAGCCGCAACGCGCGGACGGCGACGACGAGCTCGGTCGCGACCGCGACCCGGAGCACATCGATCGCCTCCTGGGCTCGGCGGGCCGCGATCGGGGCGAGGCTGGAGTGTGACTCGACGCCACGTGAGACGCTGACCGTCTGGGCGGCGACGGGCGTGACCAGCGAGCGCACCTCGGCCACCGCGGCATGTGCGGTGTACTCGAGCACGAGCGCGCCCGACTCGAAGCCGACCTGGTCGCGCCGCGCCAGGAACGGCGGCAGCCCGGTCAGCTCGGAGTCCAGCAGCGTGCTGACCCGCGCGGCGATCAACGCCGCTGACTGGGCGATCGCGGTACGGAGGTTGTCGATCGCGTTGGCCAGTGGTGCGGCGTGAGGATTGCCGTTGGGCAGCGCGACGCCGTCGGCGGCGACGATCAGGGCGTTCTCGCCGGCGAAGTTCAGCTCGTGGAAGACGGTCTCCTCGAGCACCAGCAGCGCGTCGTGGACGGTCCCGTCGACCTGCGGCTGGGCACGGAACGGGTAGGGGTCCTGGATCCCGAGCGGCCCCGCCTGGCGCCGGCGCTCGTTGACGCCCGCCAGCAGCTCGCGCATCCGCGCGGCGACC
>Ga0302325_10003421_pt1 | contig 37471 bp, 24 predicted proteins | sample Palsa_T0_2_FD_201948 | JGI IMG/M metagenome (GOLD analysis project Ga0302325, IMG submission 201948) | Peat permafrost microbial communities from Stordalen Mire near Abisko, Sweden - Palsa_T0_2 | ecosystem: Environmental > Terrestrial > Soil > Palsa > Peat permafrost | place: Sweden: Abisko...
GGTCCGGCTGGAGTACCGGCTGGCGCAATAGGTGCGGCATACGTGACAAGCGGCAGCAGATCGGTTCGTGGTGGCGTTGGTATCTTGAACCCATATACGGCATTGAAAACTCTGGCAATGAGAGGATCGAGATCGAACGCGGCGAACTGACTGTCGTGATCCGGCTCGGACATACTCCAGTAGTCCTTGCTGCCCGTGCCAATAATTAGTTCGTTGATCAAGGGATTGCCAAAACGCTGTATCTGGGCGAGGCGGCCAAAGTTCTGCGAGGGGAAGGGCGTTCTGCGAACAGTAACCTCTGTCCTCGATGTTGTCGCCCATGTGCCGATTGTTCCCTTCGGATCGGTGGCGGAGTGAATGGCTCCGTCGCTGGTCAGAAGCCTGATCGGAACCTCGATCGCGATGGTGTTGACATTGAATCCGGCAACCGAATCCGGAGCTGAATTGAGCTGATCGTCTGCGTCCTGGGCCGCAGTAAGAGCTTCAACACCGGTACCGGCTCGATAGTTGAGGCTGTCAAAGGTCGCGCCCAGATCGATGAAAAATGGATCTGCAACCGTGCCGGCGAAGACGCGAATATCGGAAGCGCCGTCACGTCCTTGCAGGTTGTAGATGCCCTGCGCTGCCAAGGCGTCATAGTCCGGCATGGTGCGCGGGCCAATGTTGCTCGGAACAGCGATCAGTGGACTGCCGTTTGTGTTCGTGAGTTCGATGTTGCGATCGCCCTTGATCATGTTTACGGCGAATGTCTGCTGCAGGCTGAGTCCCGCGGCTCCTGCGCCACTCAAAGAAGTAATCGCGGGAGGCACGATCGGCGTACCAGGCTTGATGGGGGCTGGCGAGTTTGCCGGCGCATCAACCCCGTTGCCAGCTCCTGCGAAGCCAACAGGAAGTCCGGCATCGAGGATGTGAGTCTGAAAGCGGAATTGCAGCGTGACATCCGCCCGCGCATCATGATTGTTGTCGATCTTGATCTGGTAGACGATCGACGGATCGAACGGAAAATAGTTCGGTCCATTGCTGGGCTGCAGAAATGGATCGACGTTCAGGATAAAGGTGACGCGATCTGGATGATCGTAGCTGACAAATGCATAGAAATCGGTAATGTCAGCGGTGTGATCCAGTGCGGTAATCGGCGCTTCCCGATGGCTGGATGCGAACGCCCCGGGCGGCACAGCTATGAGCAGACTCAATGCGAGTCCAACTGCGGACTTCAGTTTCAACATACGGCTCTCCCAATCTCTCTTTCAATACGTTGGGGAACGGGAGTGCCTGAAACCAGACGATAGCGTGATTGCAGAGGCTGAGGAACTCCCGGTTCGTTTCAAGGAATACGCTGCGACCTCGGCTCTGGATTGCGTGCACGGTAAAAAATTAAAATCTTCGAGTTCCGCAATCCAGTTTCGGAGATTGATACGTACTTACTGAAACGGAGCTCGAAACGCACAGGAAGTGTCACGACTGTAAAATTCGTATGTCTACCGTTCGCGGAGGAATCCTACAGAGACTTCGACGCAGATTTATTGTGCCTCAGTAGGCAATATCGTCGAGGCAACGGCACTAATCGTCCGCTAAACAGACTGCCCGTCCAACGAACCATTGGACATCGCCCTTGACTACGGATTCCTAGAACTCGCCACTCCTGTCAGGGAGGTACAAATGCTCAATTCGCGGTTGATTTTTACACTTACGAGCGTAAGAGCGAGCCTGGCGAATTTAGCTATCGTATTTTTTCTGATTGCCGCTGCTACCATGTACGCTGCTACCGGCGGCAGCATCTCCGGAACAGTGTCAGACCCTACGGGCGCAGTCATACCCGGAGCATCCTTAAGTCTCGTCAATACGGCTCAGCGGACAGCGTATCAAGCCGTCTCCGATGTACGAGGCGTCTATTCTTTTCCAAGTCTTCCCGTGGGCCACTACGATCTCACCATTTCGGCCACGGGATTCACGACACAAAGAAAGATGAATCTGACCGTGGACACAGATTCCGCGCTTCGAGTAGACGCCGCCCTTACCGTTGGAGCACGGTCGGAGGCCGTGGTGGTCACGGCAGAGCCAGATGTAGAGGTCGACACCATTGCCACTCATCTCGGCGAGGTCATCTCGGGTGAGCAAATGACCGAGCTTCCTTTGAACGGAAGAAGCTACACCGATTTGCTGGCGATTCAACCCGGCGTGGCGCCAATATCAACCCTATTGCCGAGTTCCGTCATCATGGCAGGCGTTACCGGGAGCCTTGATCCGTCCGGCGATTTGAATGCTGGAAACCTCTCCATCAACGGCCAGCGAGAGTCTTCCAATGGATTCCTGGTGAACGGCATCGATGTGCAGGAGCACATGAACGGCGGCACGTCCATCATCCCCAACCTCGATTCGATCGAAGAGTTCCGAGTGCTTACCAACAACTTCGATCCAGAGTACGGAAACTACAACGGCGGCATGGTCACCGCCGTCAGCAAGCAGGGAGCCAATACGTTTCACGGCAACGCCTTCGAGTTCTTCCGGAATACTGACTTAGATGCACGCGGTTACTTTGATCCCATGCGCTCGGCATTCAAGCAAAATCAGTTTGGCGCAACCGTTGGCGGACCTGTGAGGCGCGAAAAGGTCTTCTTCTTCGGCGACTACCAAGGCACCCGCACAGATCAAGGCGTTTCTACCGGCAAGATCTCTGTGCCAACCGTCGATCAGCGGAACGGCGCATTCAACGACCTGAGCGGTTCCGTCAGCGGCCCTTATCTGGCATCGCTGCTCACCCAAAAGCTGGGCTACGCTGTGACCTCCAGAGAAGCTTACGCCGACGTCTTTCCCAGTGGCATCATTCCGCAAAGCGCGTGGTCGGTGCCGGGCAAGAATCTGCTGCGGTACATTCCCTTGCCCAATGTGAGTCCTAGCCAATATTCAACGTCGAACTTTGCTCAGACGGTTCGAGACGACAAGGGCTCGGTACGCATCGACTTGCATGACGGCAACAACGGCCGACTGGGACAGATTTCCGCATATTACTTCGTTGACGACTATCATCTCGACAATCCGTATCCGGGCCCGGTTGCGGGGGCCAGTATTCCCGGCTTCGATGCGGTATTTGTTGGACGCGCGCAACTACTGTCGCTCGGCGATAACAAAACAATTGGCGCCAACGCCATCAACGAGTTTCACGCAGGATATCTTCGCAACGCCAATATCATCGGGCAACCCAAGGGAGGATTGGGTGTGAGCCTGGCCTCGCAGGGCTTCACTACCGGCGTTGGCACGCCCGGCATTGTCGTGCAAGCTCCGCAGTTTGAAGGCGTGGAGAACATTACATTTCCTACCTTCGCGATGGGCGTTCCCATCACCAACGAGACGCAGGTCAACAACACCTACTATGCAAGCGACGAGCTATCGAGAGTTCTCGGGACGCATACTCTAAAATTTGGCGGCCAGTTCCACATCGATCAGGTCAATGAGCATCCCAATGCGACCTTCAACGGGACCTTCAATATCGAAGGAACAGAGACCGGAAACCCGTTTGCCGATTTTCTGATTGGCGTTCCCAGCAACTACACGCAGTCGTCAGGACAGCCGTTCTATCTGCGCAACCGCTATCTTGGCGCCTACGGGCAGGATAGCTGGCGAGCAGGAAGCGGCCTTACCATCAATGCCGGTCTGCGTTGGGATGTGATTATGCCCTTCTGGGAAAAGTACAACCAGTTGCAAACCTACATTTCCGGAGCGCAGTCCACACTTTATCCCGGCGCACTCCCGGGCCTGCTGATTGCCGGCGACCCTGGAATTCCGAAGACGATCGCGCCCACAAGCTACAAGAACCTTGCTCCGAGAGTTGGCTTTGCGTATTCGCCTCACTTTGAACAGGAATTGGGACGGGTGATCTTCGGGGGCAGCGGCAAGAGCAGCATTCGAGCCGCCTACGGTCTCTTTTATACGGAGTTTCCTGGGCTTCTGGCCGGCATTATGTATGCAGTGCCGCCCTTTGGATACAACTATCTCAGCCCCGGACCGCCGCTTCTGGATACGCCCTTCCTCACTGCTGCCAGCGGCTTCGATAACGGACAGCGCTTCCCGTTTTTCTTTCCGCCGCATAACGTATCCAAGGCGCATCCAGACAGATCCATCAATTGGGCCAACTTTGCGCCGCTGGCAGCGGACCCATTCTTCTACTACCGTAATCGCGCGCCTTACATCAGCAACTATATGTTCTCGATTCAGCGGGAGTTCAGCTCGCGCGCTTTGTTGACCATAAGCTATGCCGGCAATCAGGGGCACCATATTCTTGCTGTTGTTTCAGCGAACCCAGGCAATCCATCTCTATGCCTCAGCATTCCCGGCTGCGGCCCCTTTGGTGAAGATGCGAATTATGCCAATGCCGCCGGCCAAATTGTCCATGGAACGCGTGCCGGGCAAACTGGCGGAGCGCTCGTCGCACAGGGGGAAAACTATGGTGAAAACACAGCCGACAAGTCGGTGGCCAACTCCAACTACAACGCGCTTGAAACTACTCTTCGCTATCGGCAGCATGGATCGCAACTGTTGTTCAGCTACACGTATGCCAAGTCGATCGATCAAGGATCCAACATCGGCGAACAACTCAATCCCATCGCCCCAGAGCAGAGCCGCGCTATCTCTGCCTGGGATCTGAAGCATAGCTTCGTCGCAAGTTACACCTGGGCATTGCCGATTGAAAGCATTGCCCGCAGGTCCAATCGCCTGACTGAAGATTGGAGCCTCTCCGGAGTGGCCCGCTTGGCCTCTGGCTTTCCTGTGACGCTGTACGACAACTCCGACAATTCGCTGCTCGGCACGCTGGGTAATGGCGTGAACAATTACCTCCTCGATACTCCGCAACATCTCCCTGGATCGCTTCGGATCAACACGAACGGCCGCAATGGCCGGCCTGCCTTCAATTCCACCTTGTTTCCGGAAGAGACGATCGGTCAACTGGGCAACGCCAGACGCCGCGTTTTCTACGGACCGGGGATCGACAACTTCGACATGGCGCTCAAGAAAACTGTGCGCATGGCTGAATCGAAATCGGTTGAGATCCGCGCCGAGGGCTTCAACGCTTTCAACCACGCGCAATTCTACGGTCCTGCTTCGGTGGACGGGCAAGTCGAAGATCCCAACTTCGGCCACATCATCAGCGCCGCCGCACCTCGACTGGTACAACTCGCCGCGAAATTCAGCTTCTAGTGCAACGCAACTAAAGCGTTCGGTTGAGACCTACTTTGTCTGAAGCACGAGCACGGTCGCGATGGGGTCCAGGGCATGGCTGGGCAAGGCGATGTCGATGCCGTTCCCGGTCTTGGTGATTTCGAGAGGCTTTTTTGAGCTATCAGCAAGCAGGTACGCGCCGGTGACAGTGCGAGGGAGTTTGTCGAGGTGGAAGCTGCCGCTGGGCCAGGTGAAGATTTCAATGTAGATGCGGTCGGAGGTGGTAGTCGAGCGCCAGTTCCATGCGGGGATAAACTTCGGCTTGCCTTCTTTATCTTTTTCCGTCGTGCTGAAGCTGCCTGCTTCCGCGCCGAAGAGCGTGGGATGAGTGCCGTAGATGGCTTCGCCGTTTGCAGCCAGCCACTTGCCTACTTGGTGCAGACGCTCGACCTCGGCAGGAGGGACATTGCCCTTGGAGTCAGGCCCGATATTGAGCAGATAATTGCCGCCTTTGCTGGCGATGTCGATGAGGTTGCGCAAGAGCGTCTCTGTGGACTTGAAGTTGGTATCGTACGACTTGTACCCCCAGGTGTCGTTCATCGTCATGCAGGCTTCCCAGTCTCGTCCGGGATAACCCTGTGCCGGGATGTACTGTTCCGGCGTTTCGGTATCGCCCTTGTAACCGCCGCCAAGGCGATTGTTCCAGATGAGGTTGGGGTGCCGATTGAGCAGGGCGACGATTTCTCCGGCCAATGCTGGCGTCATATCAGACGTCGGCGTGTCGAACCAGATGACCACGGGGAAATCTCCGTAGTTGGTGAGAAGCTCTTTCAACTGCGGTATCGCCTTGGTGTGCAGGTAGGTGGCGAAGTCGCCATCCTGTGCAGGGTCCCAATGATGCGATGGCGAGTCGTGATTGCCGGTCTTGTAGGCCGCGCCTCCGGGAGCTGTCCAGTCCTGGTCCTGCGAGTAGTAGAAGCCAAGCTTGACGCCCTGCTTGCGGCACTCTTCGGCAAGTTCCCGGATGGGATCGCGATGGAAAGGAGTCGCTGCAACGATGTTGAATGGATCGGCTTTGGAGTCGAACATGGCAAAGCCGTCATGATGCTTGGCGGTGATGACGATGTACTTCATCCCGGCGGACTTGGCGAGTGCGACGATGTCATGCGCGCTGAATGCCGTGGGGTTGAACTGAGACGCGAGCGCCTTGTAGTCGGCGACCGGGATCGAACTACGGTTCATGATCCACTCGCCGATGCTGGGGATCTGCTTTCCATTCCAGGTCCCGGCAGGAATGGAGTAGAGTCCCCAGTGAATGAACATGCCGAAGCGAGCCTCGCGCCACCAGGCCATGCGCGCGTCGCGCTGCGCCGCGGTCTCCGTATCCTGAATCGCAGCCACGGGGTGATCGCCATTGATTGCGATGTGTTCTCCCTCAACCTGTGCGGGCGATGGAAGCGCATACGAGACGAGCAGAAGAAGGACGACGGCGAGCGTGCAGCGATTGATCTTCAAGAGACCTCCTGGCGGGAAAGCGACGGCGCGAGAATTATATATGAAATAATCTATTTACCAGTGGAACTGCGGAACAAACCCCAGAATCGTGCTTAAGTGCGCCCTGAACCATCACTTCAGTTTAGTATTCTTGGGTATCGCAGAAGGAACGAATGAAGCATGGCGAACAAGCGAGTGACAAAGTCCGCCGCGGCTCAAAGAAGACCGGTGAAGTATGCAACTCCAGCGCTAGACAAGGGACTGGATATCCTTGAGTTCCTGGCGCACGATCCTGCGGGAGCGACCAAGAGTGAATTGGCCCGCGAACTAAACCGTACCGTCTCAGAGATCTTCCGCATGTTGTTATGCCTGGAACGTCGAGGGTACATCGCCCAGGTCGCTGAAGACCGCTACTCCTTGACGCTGAAGCTGTTCAAGCTGGTGCATGAGCATCCGCCGACCGAGCGCCTGATAGCAGACGCCTTGCCGATCATGCAGAGGCTCGCGCATGAGACCATCCAGTCGTGCCACCTGGGGGTTATTGAGAGCGATCATGTCGTCATCCTGGCACAGGTGAACTCTCCGTCCAATCAGGGCTTCTACGTGAAACTGGGCTCCACGGTGGACATCATGGATTCATCGAGCGGTTATGTGATTCTGGCGCACCAGGACGACGCTCAGCGTTTGCGTACCATCGCCGATTGGAGACGTGAAACGGGAAAGAGGCCGCCTGGGAATCTAACGTCTCATCTCGATCGTCTGCGCAAGATAGGACATGAGCGGCGCGCAAGCTATCTGGTGAAGGGCATCACGAATATAAGCTTTCCAATCTTCGACGACCGCGGCGCGCCCCTCGGAGCGCTCACCGTCCCCTACGTCGAGCATCACAGGGGGTCTTACGATCAGGCCGATGTGATCAAGGCCCTTGGTGAGGCCGCGGCAGAGATTACGGCCGCCATCGGAGGGAAAAAGCCGCTCGTACATGCGAAGGCAAGAGAAACTACGCGGCCGGCGCGGCGGCTATTGCACGGCTCCACTCTTCATTGAGGTTTGCCTTGCGATTCCAGCAATCGAAGCGCCTTTTGAACATCCTCGTCTCCCGGCGACAGCTTCTGCGCTTCGAGCAGTTCCACCCGGCCGTTTTTCAAGCGGAGCCGCATCAAGACACCGACTACGTGCGCATCAACAAACCTCGAATGGGAGTCTAAGAGAACCAAACCTGCGCCTGATGAACTGCCGTAAACTGTGATCTCAGGAGCAGCCGGGAGAATAGCGCAGGTGGTTCTTTCTATTGCAGGATCAAGACTCCGATTGGCCACAGCGCTAGCATTGGCGGGGGTTTGGTCTTGCCTGATTCCTGTGGCGTGGGCCAGGCGCAATCTACATCGCTCGGGGCTCCATCCAAAACCTCGGCTGCTCCTCAAACTATCGCGCCTGCTCGCTTTGTCGACATTACGGAGAAGGCCGGAGTGCATTTTCTTCATCAGGCGCCGCATACCTCGCGCAAGTACCTGATCGAAACCATGGGCTCCGTTGTCGCACTCTTCGATTGCGACAACGATGGCCGCCTCGATCTATACCTTGTCAACGGCGCGCCGTATTCCGATCCCGAACCGAAAGGCTCGATCCCGCAGAAGACAGGCCCCCAATATTGGAACCGGATGTATCATCAGAAACCGGACGGAACATTCGAGGACATCACCGAAAAGTCCGGACTTAAGGGTATCGGCTACGGAATGGGCGTTGCGGTTGCCGATTACGACAACGACGGCTACGAAGATGTCTTCGTCACCTCCTATGGAGGCAATCGTCTCTATCGCAACAACGGCGACTGCACCTTTACCGATGTCACGGAGAAGGCGGGAGTGGAAGGCAGCGGCTGGTCCACGTCCGCCACATGGGTAGAACTGGATAATGATGGCCTTCTCGACCTTGTCGTAGATCGATACGTGACATGGGATTGGGAGGACGTTTGGTGCGGCGAACATCGCGAGGGTTATCGCGCCTACTGCCACCCGGATGTCTTTCAGCCCATCTCCATGCTGGTCTACCACAACGATGGCAACGGCCACTTCACCGAGGTCTCGCATAAGCTGGGACTCGACAAACCAGCCAAGGCATTGGGTATTGCCATTGCCGACTACGACCGGGATGGGCGCATCGATCTCTTCGTCGCCAACGACTCCGCCCCCGAGTTTCTCTTCCATCAGAAAGCGGATGGAAGATTTGAGGAAGTTGGGTTGGAATCGGAGGTTGCCGTCAATGCTGACGGGCAAACCTACGCAGGCATGGGTGTGGACTTCGCCGACTACGACAACGACGGATGGCCGGACCTTGTTGTGACGGCTCTTGCCAACCAAAAGTACGCAAGCTATCGCAACCAAGGCGACGGAACCTTCGACTACGCTTCCATTCAAAATGGCATTGGCGCAATCACGCTTCTTCATTCTGGATGGAGCATGAGGCTCATCGACTATGACAACGATGGATGGAAGGATCTGTTAATCGCGCAAGGACATGATCTGGATACGGTGGAAAAAACCTCACCGAACCTTCACTACCGCGAGCCCATGATGCTGCTCCGCAATACAGGAAAGAAATTTGTAGATGTTTCCTCGATATCCGGCGACGTTTTCAAAGAGCCTTGGGTGGGCCGCGGCATGGCCATTGGAGATATCGACAATGATGGACGCATCGATGCGGTGGTTACGACCAATGGAGGTCCGGCGCATATCCTGCGCAACGAAACCGCAACCAAGAACCATTGGATCACGCTCCATCTCACCGGGCACAAGAGCAATCGCGATGGCATTGGCGCAGTAGTCAAGCTGACCACCAAGCAAGGCTTGCAATGGGTCACGGCAACCACGTCGAGCGGGTATCTCTCCGCCAGCGACCCGCGCGTTCACTTCGGGATGGGGGATAGCCCGTTCGCAGATAGTATCGAGATCCGCTGGCCCAGCGGAATCGTCCAGACCCTTACCAATGTGAAGGGAGACCGGCAAATCCAGGTCGATGAGCCGGCTACGCCAAGCGTCGGCAACGGGATGAGCAACTAAAGCGAAACCAGAGTTGGTGTGCCCTGTTGAGTATGGTGCATGGTCGCCGTCTTCCCAGCTCGGGCGTAAGAGTCGCAGTTGCTGAAGGATGGAGAGTTTCCGATATCGTTCCTGTTGTCTCCGGCCTGCAAGCTCGACTCGCAACCGGCCGGCCACGCATTCCGCTTGTGTCCGACCGTCTACAATTACTTCGGTTCGATAATTACTGCGGTTCCATCGACCAAAGATGGCGACCAGTAAAAGGAGCATCATGAAGAACCTCTCCAGACGAAGTTTTCTTGCAGGCGCGGGAGTCACCGCCGCAGCCTGCGCCGCTCGCCCACTCTTGAGCATGGCCGATGCATCGAAGTCGCCATTCAAAGTTGCCGTAATCAATGACGAAATCTCGCCCGACTTCGACCACGCCTGCTACGTTGCCACACACGACTTCGGCTTGAGCTGGATCGAACTCCGCTCCATGTGGGGCAAGAACGTCATGGCCCTGAGCGATGCCGAGATCGGCGAATCGAAGAAGATCCTCGCCAAATACAGCCTGCGGGTCACCGATATCGCCAGCCCGCTCTTCAAGACCGATTGGCCCGGCGCGCCCAAGTCGCAGTACGGTTCGAAAGGCGATATGCACGCCGCGGCCGAAACCACCTTCAAGCAGCAGGATGACATTCTTGAGAAGGCAATCGTCCTGGCCAAACAATTCAACACCGACAAGGTCCGTTGCTTCGATTTCTGGCGCCTCGACGACGTCGCCCCTTACCGCGCCGCCATCGATGACAAGCTTCGCTCCGCCGCCGATGTTGCCGGTAAACAGGGCATCTTACTCGTGCTCGAAAACGAGTTCGAATGCAACACCGCAACCGGCCGTGAAGCCGCGCGCACGTTGAACGCAATCCAATCGCCGCACCTCGCGCTCAACTGGGACCCCGGCAACGCCGTTATGCGCGGCGAACTCGACGCCTTCCCAACAGCCTGGGAACTCCTGCCCAAGAATCGCATTCATCATTGCCACTGCAAGAACGCGGTTAAGGATACCGCCGGCAAGATCGAGTGGTCGCCCGTCGACAAGGGCTACATCGACTGGGCAGCGCAGTTTCGCGCGCTCAAGCAACTCGGCTATCATGACGCCGTTAGTCTCGAGACGCACTGGCGCGGAGGCGGTACGCCCGAGCAGTCCACCCGCATCAGTTGGGCTGGCATGAAGCAAGACCTGCAAAACGCGGCTGCCCTTTAGGCTCATTGCCAGGGCGCCTTCCCAAGCTCGCCTAGGGTCGATCACCGGCATTTATGATTGGAATCACACGAGGAGCCTCGCCGTTATGAAGGATACCGTCTCACGCCGCAGTTTCGTGCAATCCAGCGCTTTGCTCGCCGCTGTATACGCTGCTTCAAACTCCGTACCTACCTTTGCGCAGCCCAAGCCGGCGTCGGGAAAGCCATCGCCGGTTCATCTCGGCCTGGCCAGCTACACCTTCCGCAATTTCACCCGCGCGCAGATGATCGCATTCATGAAGCAGCTCAACGTCACAGACCTGAACGCCAAGGACGCCAAAGATCACCTTCCCACCAATCCTGAAGAAGAAACCAAGGCGATCGAGGATTACAAGGCCGCGGGCATCAAGCTCCACGCCGCCGGAGCCATCTATTTTCTCAAGGACGAAGACGACGATATCCGCGCCAAGTTCGAATACTGCAAGCGAGCCGGTATCGGCGTAATCGTAGCCGGAGACCCTACGCCTGCGACGCTTCCCCGCGTCGAAAAATTCGTGAAGGAATACGATATCCGCATCGCCATCCATAACCACGGCCCCGAAGACAAGGTGTGGCCTTCACCGCTCGACATTCTCAAGCTGGTCAAGAACATGGATCCACGCATCGGCTGCTGCATCGATGTCGGCCACACCGTGCGGGCCGGCACCGATGTTGTCGAGGCTATCCATGAAGTGGGCCCGCGTCTCTTCAACATGCACATGAAAGACCTGACCGACTTCAAGAGCAAGGAAAGTCAAGTCGCCGTCGGCCAGGGCATTATGCCGGTACGCGAGATATTCGAGGCACTCATCTCCGTCAAATACAAGGGGTTTGTCGATCTCGAATACGAGATCCACGGCGACGATCCCATGCCCGGCGTCCTTGAGTCATTCGCCTACATGCGGGGCGTTCTGGCGGGCATGGGTTACACCACCCACGGCTGAGCCAGGCTCGTCGCAGCACACCAGCTTGAAGAAGAGGACGCTTTCGAATTCGCGCGCGATTTGGCCTACACTTTTGTATCTCTGCGGTGCGGGCAGAAACGCATTGGCCACTTGAAGAAGCCAATCGGCGAGAAATCGTGTCGGAAACAGCCCCTGGTGTCCGTCTCGCGCAGCCCGTCATTCGCCCCTGAAATTGCGTCTCTATCACTCTCCGCGCCGAACCCGCCTGTCGAAATGCAACACTGCGCTTAGTTCATCCGGAGGAGTGCTGCCCATGATTTACGATCTGCAAGACATTCCGGCCGAAACCTCAAACATACGGCCGAGAACAGGTCAAATCAGCTCGGATGTAAGGGTCTCCGTGGCGATCCAGGCTGAATGGCAACGGATTTTCCATGCACTTGCGGTTCCCGAATACATGGATGCGTGGCTCACCATGTCCGGAATCGAAGGCTTGGAGTGCCGTCCAGAACAAGGCCATGCAGACAGCTTCCGAATTGACTTCTTGATTGCAGGTGCATCACCGAAGACCATCTTTGGAACCTGTATTCGCACCAGGCCGGACGAGATCTCATATCTATGGGAGAAGGCTCTCAGTGAGAGCACTGCGAGATCGCTAGTGAAAATGCGGTTGCGGCGCGGACCCAGAAGGTGCTCGCTTCATTTGATACACCACGGTCTATGGGGTCAGAAGGAATGCGAGTGGTACTCCGTCATGTGGCAGCAATCCCTGGATAAGCTGCGCGCGCTGATGGAACACAGTTCCATCGGGGTGGCACTCTCGACGAATTGAGCTGACCCAACGAAAGAGGCCCGGAGCTGATTCTTGGCCTCTTTTTCGTTGGGTTTTGCAGAATTTTGAATTTGTGACGAGTTGCGGATTCGAAAAAGTCAGCGGCATCTGGAGCCGGATGCAAAGGCAGATGCGAGCGGCGAGATCCCCCAAATCGCGGAACCCTGCGGATAACAAGCTCGTATGGTTGCGCGTCATCTAGAGCAGAAGCAGAATTACCGTAATGTAGCGACCAGCGTGCAGGGCGGATTTTTCTTGAGGAAAAATCCGCTCGACCTCCGAGGCCTCACCTTATACCAATTCTGCTTCTGCTGTAGGCGTTGCCGGCTGCCGTGGGATAACTCCCGAAACAGGGCGCCGCCAATCGCCAAAGACGGGGGCAATCATGATTCGCATCGTCGGCAATGTGCTTCGCTACCATGTGTCTTTCGCCGTACTCCTCTTGACTGGAGTCAGCGTATTGGGCGAAAACGCGTCACCCCTTCCCGCTCAGAAAATATCCCAGTTGAAGGCCGGAGCGGAACGAGGACTTGTGCAGCAGGAGATAGAGCTAGGCCGCGCCTATTTCATCGGCGATGGCGTGCCGCAAGATGCCGCTGAGGCCGCACATTGGTATGAAAGAGCAGCCGAAGCCGGCCATACGGGCGCGCAAAACGAGATCGGCTATTTTTATGAAGCAGGCATTGGAGTGCCGGTCAACATGGAGCGCTCGGCGCATTGGTTCCAACTTGCCGCCGCATCGGGATCTGCTCAAGGCTCAATGAACCTAGGCGTTGCGTACCTTAACGGCCGCGGTGTTCCCAAAAACGATGCGATGGCAGTAACCTTCATCACCGAGGCCTATCGCAGAGGGTCGGGAATCGCTGCCTCCTATCTGGGAGACATGGACTACTTCGGCATCGGCGAGCCGCAAAACCGTGCCACGGCTGAGGCGTGGTATGAGGCTGGACTCAAGCGCCACGATGCAATGGCCGCGTATCGGTTGGGTTCGCTCTATTCGGTGGCTGAAGACCATGTTCACGACTATCGCAAGGCAGCTGGATTGTTGCGCACCTCAGCAGAAGGCGGGTACGTGCTCGCGATGCACTCGCTCGGCTTTTTATTGGTCAACTACCCAAAGCTTGCAAAGTCGCCCCATGAAGCACAACCATGGTTGGAGGAAGCTGCCAACGCCGGGAACTGGCGCTCTTCGATTGTTCTCGGCATCCTGTTTCGCGACGGCAAAGGAGTTCCCGCCGACAACAAGGCTGCCTACTTCCATTTCCTGGTAGCCACCCTGCAGGGAGGTCCGCAAGCACAGGCTATTGTCGCCAACGATCTCAAAATCATTGGAGGAAAACTCAGCACCGGCGATCAGGCAGAGTTGACTTCGAACGCCGATACCTGGGCACAGCAGCATAGCCACACATTGCTCTACATTGACAAGCGTGAAAAGAATCGCGCTCCATTTCCTTTGGTGGCAATAGCCGCGGCTTCTCCCGGCTCCATTGCTGGGCAGTTGTTCCCATTAACGTCTCACTCGGACCTGAAAGTCTGCACGGCATGCCCCCAATGACATTGCGGGCCACTTGACACGATTCGAGAGTCCCATGGTTGCGTAGCGATCTGCGCTCGTCATGTCACAAATTGCCTCGCGCTCGCTGTCACTGAGGAGGCGCGGTCGACAACTCGAGCGGCAAATCCTGGTTCGAGCCTCTTCGCGTGCAGGCTCTGGCCCCCTTCAAGAATTTGTGACGAATCAGCTAAATCCAGGGATGAATACCACCCTAGCCCGGATGCAATAGCTCTATCGTGCGGTGAGGCGTGGCGCTTTCCAGGAACTGCGCGGATTACGGTCGCGTATACCTTAACGTCTACCACTCATCACAGCGTCCTCGTGGCAGACGCACGAAATATTCTTGCGATCAAATCTCTCTTTGACCTGGTGCGCGTAGAGAGGCTTCGCAAGCTATGGAACTCCAGCGTCGCCTGGTGCATACTTCCAGGGGAAGAAAGAGAGTTGAGGGTCTTGCGCTGAAGTTTTTGGAAAGAATCAAATCTCGTTCGCAACCGATTGTTTTTCATCCAGCGGTGTTTATCGGCGGATTCGTCTGTCTGGGGTTTCTCTTTGCCCTGCAGAGCTGGGTAAGCTACCGCACCATGAACTACAAGATCAGCCTTGTGCTTCTCATGGAAGCTTGGGGCGTGCAGTTCCTGATTTGGGGAGTGATCTGCTGGTTGCTCTGGCTCTGGCTGGGTCCGCGTATTCAACAGGCCGAACTGCCGGGGATTCTCATGGGCGTTCTCCCGCTCAGCATTGCGGTAACCATTGGCGAGGAGATGATCTGGGTGCTCTGCTTCCCTGGATGGCCGATGGAACGCAAGGCCATGTCGTACTGGCAAAAGGTGCAGTTTCAACTCGACGCGGAGTTCGTCGACAACATGCTCCTCTTCTGGTGTACCTTCTTCCTGATTCGCGGAGTCGGCTATTACCAGAAATATCGCGAAAAGGAACATGCGGCTGCGCAATTGGAAATCGAGGTAGTGCATGCCCAGATGCGGGCTCTGCGCATGCAGTTGAACCCGCACTTTCTTTTCAATACTTTGAACGGCATTTCAAGCCTCATGCGCGTCGACATTGCCGGGGCCGACACAATGCTTGAACAACTCAGCAGCCTTTTGCGTATCACTTTGGAGCGTGGCGAAATCCAGCTGATCCCGCTCAGCGACGAAATGGAGTTCGTGGAAATGTATCTCGCCATCCAGCATCAGCGATATGCCGGCCGTGTTTGCGAGAAGGTTCGCGTAGAGCCGGAGTTGCATGATGCCCTGGTTCCCGCCATGATCCTGCAGCCGATCCTGGAGAACGCCTATACGCATGGTCTATCTCTCCTGGATAGGGACGGGGTCCTGACGGTCGAAGCACGGCGCGAAGGTGGACTGGTAAGACTTACAGTGCGCAATACCGGAGTTGGCCTCAATCCGGAATTCACCAGGACATCGCCCGGCCAGGGCGTGGGACTGGCCAATGTCAAAAATCGCCTGCAGTTGCACTATGGCGAAGATCAGTGCTTCTTTCTCGATGCGGTGAGCGCAGACACAGTAATGGTGACGATCATGCTGCCATTGCAGTTTGCCATGAGTCCAACTAGGAAACTGACAGGATACGGTGTGTGATGATACACGCAGTGGTCGCGGACGACGAATTACTGGCAAGGCAGAAGCTGAGGCAACTGCTGCGCGAAGAACCGGAAGTCGATGTGATCGGCGAGAGCGCCACAGCCGCCGAGACAATTGAATTGGTGCGAGTGGCACAGCCGGACCTGCTCTTCCTCGACATCCGCATGCCCGGCATGGACGGATTCGACGTAATCGAAGCGCTTGCGTCCGAGCCGTCCTTCACTATGCCGCGCGTCATATTTACCACTGCATATGACAGCTATGCATTGCGCGCATTCGACATCCACGCGGTGGACTATCTCCTGAAGCCATTCACACTCGAACGGCTGCATTCCGCAGTGGAGAACGCGCGACAGCAACTCCAGGGATCAAAGCAGCCTTCAGCGCGAGAGGATGAAGCCAAATCGAATGGAGACCGCTACACTCAGCGCATCGTCTTCAAGTCGCGTGGAAGAATCCTGTTCCTGGCGGTCTCGGAGATTCGCTGGATAGGCGCCGAGGAGAACTACGTGCGCATCTGCACGCAATCGGAGACGCATCTGCTGCGCGAGACCATGAGCCGCCTTGAGGAAAGGCTCGATCCCCAAATGTTCCTGCGCGTGCATCGTTCTTCCATTGTCAATTTGCAGTTCGTGAAAGAAGTGCGGACCGACGCCGACGGGGAGTGCATGGTCATCCTTGTCAACGGTCAAAAGATCCCGATGAGCCGCAGCTACCGCGCACGCATCCAGGATTGGCTGCACCGCTGAACTGAATGCGTTCAATCGTGCTTTCACCACAATCGGGCCTACGTCTCCAGTTCGGCAATGATCGTTCTCAATTCAAGATATCGCCCAATTGTGTTGTGCGTGTATTCACCGTAACGGGGATGACTGTATAACTCGTCGCTGGCAAGGGGCGAGGTCGGTTCGTTGGAGAGCGCTGGTTCTTCGAGGCGCGCCTCCTGCAGAACAGGGCTAACCAGAACATCGAGACCCTGCTTCATTCTGCGGCGCAATTCAATCAACTCGGGGTTGTTGAGAAAGTCCTCGTCTTCCTCCTTGTGAAGCACGGTGAGCTCGTTCCAGAGCAGCGCAACCGCAGTCAGCGCGGCTCGAAGAATCGTCTCGGCAGTTTGCATCTGTCTTTCCCGGTCCACGCCGAATTCATATTCCACCACGTCGTTCATGCTGCGAATCGCAGCCATCGTCTTGCCGATATGGTCGCGCATTACATCCGACTTCCGGATCAGTTCTTCATGGGGAGAAATCTCCAGTTCCGCGCTGAAAAACTCAGCTTCGCTATGAAGTATGGATGCCAGGGCCCGTCGCATGGCGGTTACCGTTCGCACTGGCCAGATCTGGTCGAATACAAACCACATCACCATCAGCGCAACCAGGATGCCGATCAGACGATCGCGGGCCGGAGCCAATTCCGTAGGCGCGTGAAAGTCCTCGAAAGCCACGAGATAGAAGGAGAAAATAATCTGAAGGCCCACATAGCTGAACTGCCTTCCCGCCGAGATCCATGCTGAGGCAAAGGCCATCAAGGCAACCAGGACTGTCAGTGAAGTGATGGAATCCATCTCCGGAAAAATCAGTGCGGTGCACCCCAGGCCGAGGATGAGCCCTCCGATCAACGCACCTAATAAGCGAAAGGCGAACTTCTGCTTAATCGCACCGGTCGTGCTCAGCCCAGTGATTAACACCGTTGTTACTGAAGTGGAAATACCCGGCCAATCCACGGCGAAATAGAATATGTAGCATAGCGTTGCGCAAAGGCTGATCTTAAGCCCGAAGGCCCAGGTGTTTCTATCTTGGAAGGCGCCCGGAATGAGCAGCGGAACCTTCTTCGAAGGCAATGCGACAAGCTCTTTATCCCGCCCGGGACTCATGTCATAGGGCATCGACGCAATCACATGCAGGTTGCCTTCCACACGATCCAGCAGCGTTAGCGTGCCGCCCGGACCGGATTCCGAATATCCTGCGTGTTGTAGAGGCGCATCCACCAGGAGAGCCTTGCATTCCGAAGCGATCTGCGCACATCGGCTTCGCGTCTCGGCGGCCTCGGCTGTCGGGTTCTGGAAGCCAAACGCCGCGGAGACATCCATCAGTTGCGCCAACATCGTAATGCGCACGCGGGCTCCAATGGGCAGCGTTCCAGAATCGAGGTTGCGATCGACGATGCTGTTATACAACCGCTGCATGCCCGATTGACCAGCCACGGCAAGGCGAGCGACGCGCACCGCGGCTTCGTGAATTTCCTGCGGACCAGCCCCCTCTGCATAAAGCGTAAACATGGCAACCAAAGACCGATAGCGCATGCGACGCTCCTCGGCAAGCAATTCGGCGGGATCTCGAGACGCGAAGAGGTATTCGACCAGGACTGAACAGCCGACGGCAATGCCGGTTGCGGCGAGAATCCACAAGGAACCCTTCACCAGTGCGTCGGCCGGCGCATGCCGTTCCCAGAAGGCAATCAAAGTGCAGAAGATGAATCCCCAGGTGGATGGAAGAGTGGGAACGGTGGTGGCAACGACAAACACCCCGGCGAGAAAGGAGACGATGGCCACACCAAGAATGCGCGCCATGGGATCGTTATCGGAGAAAGCGACTACGCCCAACTCAGTAGCCACGGCTGCGACGAGCGTCAGCAGGGACATGACTCCCGAACGAACCGATACCGAGGGGCTGTCACGGCCTACGATGAATACAAAATAGAGCGCAATGGAGGCGAAGGGCACCTGCCACACCAGCAGCAGAATCAACGTGAGTATGGAAGCGAGAACGATGCGCAGTGTAGCGCCCAGCCGTCCCGGCGTGGGTTGCAGATCGAGCCAGATTCTCTGTGCCCAGGTCGCGGCCTGGGTCTGAGCCGGAATTGCGGCGACGGTGGCCATCGCCGCTACCTCACTACCGTCACTGCGGTGGAACCGATGCGGAAGAGCCTTGGATCCGGGTCCTGCACGCGCACGCGCACCGGAAACCTTGATGACAGATGAACCCAGTTGAGCGTGCGATCGATATCGGGCAAGCCGCCTACCACCCGGCCGTCTTCTGGAAACACTCCAAAGCCAACGCTTTCGACAATCCCGTTGAATTTCTTGTCCGGATGGCCCATTAGATATACATCTACATGCGTTCCGATATGAATGTTCTTCAGCTTGGATTCGCGATAGTTGGCAATGACGTACCAGGTACGCGTATCGATGAGCGTGAACATCGCTACGCCGGGATGTGCATAGGCTCCTTCCGAGATATTCAAGTCGGTGACGTACGCGTCGAATGGAGCAACCACGCGGCAGCGCTCAAGATCGAGCCTCGCACTGTCCACCTTCGCTGCTCTGGCAGGTCTCTGCGATTTCAACGTCTCCAGCGTATCGACCGTGTGAATTGCCTGTCCAAGCTTCGCCTGGGATTCTACAGCCAAATCGTCGGCCTCCTGCTGCCGTAGCACCGCCTGTGCCTGTTGAGCCTGAGCTTGCACCAGCGCCGCCTGGGCCTCATCGTAGTTTCCCTGCGCAACGTGCAATGCTGTCCGGGTTTGATCCACTTGCTCTACCGTAACGTATTGCTTTTGCAGCAGCGGCTCGATGCGGTTGAGATTGTTGGTCGCAAGTTCGAGTTGCGCCTTGGCAGCGGTGGCTGCGGCCTGGGCACGAACTACCGTCGCCTTGGCGACGTCCACGCTACTGCTTGCGGTCTTGATTCCGGTGGTCGATTGATGTACTCCGGCCTTGGCTGCCTCCACCGCGCTATGTTCGGCGGCGATCCTTCGCTCTTCATCGACAATCTGTTGTTCCAGTGCCTCTTGGTCTGAGAGCGCCTGCTGCAATGCATACTGATAGGGACGCGGATCAATCTCAAATAACAAGCCGCCTTTCTTGACGTAGGCATTGTCCTTCACCGGCAACCGCACTAACAGACCGCTGACCTCAGGAGCGATCCCGATGAAGTTGGCTCTCACACTCGCATCGTCGGTGCGGGGATAGAGGTCCGTCAGCCATACGGCAAGCAAAAGGGATACGATCGCGCCCGCGACAACACCTCGCCCGATCCAACGGCCCAGCCGTTTGCGGCGGAGAGCCTCTTCCGCTGGTTGTGTCTCTTCGCTCATCGCCTGATTGTCCAGCGTGCGATCCATATGCGCCTCCTAGCGAAAGAATGTAAGCCACAACAGACAAGTAAGAAGAACCACGGAACTGGGATAGAACAGTGCCAGAGGACCGACCTCCTGTTCGATCTTGTAGCGCAAGAGAAGATAACGAACTCCAAACGTGAGCACCACAGCTATCGCCAGGCACACCATCCATACCGGGAAAAAAGAGCCGATGACGTCGATGGATGGCGCACGACCGCAGCCAAAGCAAACCAAGCCCGGTCCAAGCACCAAAGCCGCATCTCCCAATCGCTTCGCAACACGCTTAATCATGGAGTTTGACCGTCCTGTGTTTGTGTTGCCGGTGGCTGCTTTCGCAATAGATTTCCGGTGACAAATTCCAGGTTCACCGCTTGCAAAAAGAGCTCCGATCGCGCCGAAACTCCCGAGAGCCGGGCTTGAGCCAACTGCTTCTCCGCGGTAACTACATCGATGAGGTTTTTGACCCCGTATTTGTAGGCGTCCAAAGATGCCGAATAGGACGAATTTGCGGATTCGAGCAGCGCCTGGGCTGCCTGTTGCTTGCGCGTAGCCGTACGGAAACCGATGTACGCGGTCCACACTTCGCGGATTGCCTCATCCTGCTTTTCGCGCATTTCGTCGCGCGCCTCCCGGCCCTTCGATCTCGCCATGGCTAACTCGTTTTTTCTTGCGCCCCCATCGAAGAGACGCCACTCAACGCCTAGTTGGACAGCCCATGTCGGCTCACTCGCCGGGCCAAGTTCGCCGAAGTCGGTCGTAGGCCAGATCGAGGTCTGCGCCCCATTGGCGGAGAGCCCAATGCGAGGAAGGTACTCCGATTTCGCCGCCCGCACTTCCCGATCGGCGGCGCGTATCTCCGAGGCCTGCGCCATCAGATCCGGACGATCCGCGATGGCCCGGTCGATCAACGATTCGATGGACATGGTGAGCGCCTGCGGCAGCGGAGTCTTCTCCTGTCCATCGATCGCGATATTCGGGGAAGGTTCGGCTCCAACCGCCTCGGTCAACGTCACCCGTGCGATCTTTTCGTCGCCATCCGCCGACTCCAAATCGAAAACAGCCTGCGATGTTTCGGCTCTGGCGTTCAACACATCGGGCAGCGTGGAGCGGCCATTGTTCAACTGCGCTTCCGCGGCATCCTGCGTAGTCTGCGCAGTCTTGAGCGTCTCCTGAGCCGCGGTAAGACGCTCTTGCGCGGTCAGGAGCTTGTAGTAGCCGGTCGCAACCCGGAAGGCCACTTCCTGATTGGCGCGAATAAAGTTCGCCCCGGCGGCAATTTTCTCCGCCGTAGCCGCATCCACCTTTGCCTCTCGCTTGCCAAAGTCGAAGATAAGATAGTCGAGAGTGATCTCGGGCACCACGGCCGGCACCTCGACCATGGTGTATCCGCGAGGCGCCAGAGGCTTCGGAAATGGCTCGATAACCCGCTGATCCGCAAATGCCGCCAGTCCCGACAAGACGGGGAAATACGCGCTCTTGGCAATGCCCAGGCGCTCTGCCGCCTGTTTGGCGCGCTCCCAGACAATGTGTGTCCGAGGATTGCTGGACTCGGCTATGTCAATCAGTTCCGCCAGAGAGTAGGCGCGAGCCGGATCAAGCACGGCTGCCTTATCGACCGGCAGAACATCCCTCGCACAATCCGCGGCTGCGGCAGGAGTCGTCGCAATTCCCGCGCATTGCCCCTGCACATAGCAGGCCGGAACAACGTAAAGCGATGGGAGAATAGCAGCAAAGAAGATGGCCGTGCGCATGTAAGGGAATGCATCGCTCTTGCAATGGAAAGACGAGTAGCAGCGAAACATATCCGGCGCGGACCCTGCCTTTCAGACTGTAATGATGGTAGAATAGACGCGGCAATTTTCCAGATGTCGAACCTGCTGAAACCATCGCAGAACAGGTTGCGAAAATCAAGCCTTATAGTTGTGCCCATCGCGGCCATAGGCCTCAGGCCCGCACGATCCAATATGCAAAAGTCCGCCCTGGATTGCGCCTCTATCTATGTCTTCGATAGAAGAAATTCGCTGCGTCGCACAGTCCGGTTGGAGTCCAGGAACTCGGGTACCTCCAGGTTGCAACCTTCTAACAACTCGACCTCGTATGTCGGGCGAAACAGAGCGAGAGTGAAGCCGAAGTTCTACCATTCACAAGCAGGACGAGGCTAGATGTTTGGTCCCGGCACTTGATGACGCATATCAGAGCAGAAGCAGAATTACCGTAATGGAGCGACCAGTGTGCAGGGCGGATTTTTCTTGAGGAAAAATCCGCTCGACCTCCGAGGCCTCACCTTATACCAATTCTGCTTCCGCTGTAGTCCCTTTGCCGGTTCAACGTGGCGCGCGATATGTCCACGCCGCTTAGGGTGGTATCAGCCAGAGAACCGTCGCGATTCTCGAGGCGGAAGAACCTGTGAAACAAGCTCTCCAGCCGCTGAGCCTCCTTGGTACCGGAATGAATACGGTCGTGTCTGTACGTAATGGCACGAGATGTTCCGGAAACTGGAAGATTGGAGAGCAGCAGTGCAAACGGACAGCGCCAGAAAGCTCCAGCCGTTCTTGGGTCCATTCCTCGGCAGGCTACAGTCCCGAAACAGAAAACCGATCGCTCGGCTTTTGTCATGCCGTCCGCGGCGCATCTGTTGCCCCGACCTGAAACCTGGGATCTTCCTTAGTCCTGGCATTAAAATTCCGCCACTTAGATATTTCTTATTTCCAAAGTCTTATATACCAAGTAGTACACAAGAGAACTGACGGTCGACCGAAGCGGGTCACCGCAGCATAGCAGGGAGCCCTTTATGTATATATATTCTGATAAACTTCACCGATATTTCACATAGATGTGCATTCGCCAGGGCTAGGAAGTTTCGTTAGATCAGAAGCGCCAACCGGCACAACACTTGTGTTATGCTCCACCCAGGACCCAGCAGCACTCGAAACATCTCTAGCTGCTAGGCTACGTCTTGGAGACGCCTAATGGAAAGCGGCCGGCGCTCTTCGTAATGCGCTCGTGAATCAGGCCTCTGTTTCCGGTATCAGAAACGAAACGCCAGACTGTAGTCTCTAGGTGTGCTGAATTGTGCAACTCTCTTGAAATTCAGAGGATATCGTGACTTCAAGGTTGACCGATGTACGCCAAAAGCGTCGAATTCATCGGATGTTTAGGGTTCCTCGCTTTCGCCGCCAAAAGCGGCCAACGATACTTCACGGCTAGTTCGGTACGTCCACAGATATTGCCCTTCGTTTAAGTCATACAAATCCGGGCCGATGAAAAACTGTGCTTCTGGTCCATTTGTTTCGCTGCTTGCTGAATTGACATTTCAAAAGACATTTGCCAGAGAGGTCCAATGGGAAAGTTCGAGGCTCAGGTTCAGTCTGAGTATGACTATGCCGATATGGCATCCGAGACAAGCGTATTTGTTTCCGAGGCAAAGTACTCGAAATTGCCGCTCTTATCGACCGGCGGAAACATTCAATCCTGGCGGTATCAGCATGCCAAGCGTGGGATCGATGTCGTTGGCTCTCTGATTATGATCGTGGCGTCCTTGATTCCAGGACTCCTGATTGCGGCACTGATCGCTCTCACTTCGGAGGGCCCCGTCTTTTACCGCGAAACGCGGATCGGACGGGCAGGCCGCCCATTTCGCATCTGGAAATTCCGCTCCATGTCCCATGCCGCACAATGGCAGGAGGTTGTGAAGGCCGGATCTTCCGACGGAACATTTCTGCATTGGAGAGTGCATAAAAGCCTCAGCGATCCACGAATTACGCCCGTCGGAGGCTTCCTCCGCCGCTGGAGCCTGGACGAACTCCCTCAGGTGCTGAATGTGCTTCGGGGTGAGATGTCGCTGATCGGCCCACGCCCCGTCGTTGCAGCAGAAGTGCATTTGTACGGGCATCTGCAACACTTCTATCTCGCCGCGACCCCGGGCCTCTCCGGGCTGTGGCAGGTTTCCGGACGAAGCAATGTGAGCTTTGCGGCCCGTGCAAACCTGGATGCGTCCTACGTCCGGAACTGGAGCCTTAAAACCGACCTCAGCATACTCTTTCGGACCATCCCGGCCGTGTTGGGTCGCGTGGGGGCGAGGTAGACCTTTCACAACACATCAGATACATTGCTGCGTCAAAATTCAGCGCCCGTCCCTTTGTTTGCCGGACACGGGAGAACTCAGGCTGCTGCCCCGGACGGGGTACGGACACAAAACTCTGAATATCATTGCGTTTAGAGGATCAAATCTCAGAAAATGAAGCACATCTATGAATAGGCGTCTCACCGCAGCGCTCCCGCTCGTGTTCCTGGCTTTCTCCACGGCGCTCGGTTCTCAGAGTTCTTCCCAAAGCCCCACGCAGAGTGACTTGTACGATGAGCAACAGAACCCGTCGCTTTGCCCAGACGGGTCACCCCCCATTTCGATGAGCGACGGCAGTACGGGATGTCTGCCCTCGCAGCCGCAACAGGTTCCAGGCCAGTCAACAGGCGCCGACAACCGGCGAAATTCAGTCTCGGGCGCCGCGGAGAATGCCGACATCGCCGGACAGCCAAAGGCCAAAAATCCTCTGCAGTACCAGTCCTTGCCTCCGGAACCGTTGACTGAGTTTCAAAAGTTCGTGGCCGCAACCACTGGCCAGCTTCTGCCCATTTATGGAGCAAAGCTTTTTCGCAACGTACCATCCACGTTTTCCCCCAGCGATCTTGCGCCAGTCCCCTCCGAATACGTGATCGGCCCGGATGACGAGTTGAGGATTCGCATCTGGGGTCAAGTCAGTTACTCAGGAAATTTGCGTGTGGACCGCTCAGGTGACATCTATCTCCCCGAGGTAGGAACCGTACAGGTGGCGGGGCTGCAATTCTCTGCTTTGGATCAGCATCTGCGAGCGGCCGTGAGCAGGGTATACCGCAATTTCGACCTCTCCGTTGAGATGGGCCGAATCCGCTCCATGCAAATTTATGTCACCGGCCAGGCGCGCCGGCCGGGTGTCTACACTGTCAGTTCGCTCAGTACCCTGGTAGACACGTTGTTTGCCAGCGGAGGGCCCTCCGCGCAGGGGTCACTGCGCCACATCGAGTTGCGGCGAAACGGGAAAACCGTCGCCGACTTCGATCTCTACGCTCTCCTGATCCGTGGCGACAAGTCGAAAGACGCCCGGATGTTGCCGGAAGATGTCATTTACATCCCCCCGGCTGGCGCCCAGGTTGCAATTATTGGTAGTGTTCACACCCCTTCCATTTATGAGATCCGCGAAGGCGAAACAATCGGCGACCTGATCGACGCAGCCGGAAAAACGACCACGGTAGCTTCCAGCGCGCGCATCTCCCTCGAGCGCGTGGGAGAACGTCAGCTTCGTCAGGCCATGGAATTTCCTTTCGACAAGACCGGGCTCGGCGCGCCGTTGGCCGGAGGCGACATTCTACGCGTCTTCTCCATTGTTCCCGCCTACCAAAAGACCGTGACTCTGCGCGGGAACGTAGCCAATCCAGGACGCTTCGCCTGGCACGCCGGAATGCATTTGAGCGAACTGATACCGGATCGAGATTCCCTGCTCAGCCGGGATTACTGGTGGAAGCGCAGCCACCTTGGCCTCCCAGCTCCGGAGTTCGAACCCTTGATCTCCAACTTCGAAGCCAACCAGAGAAGGCCAAACCGCAACAACAGCTATCCATGCAACCCGAACGTGAACGATTCGAATTTGAATTCGAACAACCTCTATCCCATCAATCCCAATTCGAACGATCCCTATTCCAACAACACCTGTTCGACTTCCAACAACTACAATTCGAATTACCCGAATTCCAACTACCAGCAGCCCTACAACCAGGATCCGACTTCTCCTGAAGCCCAGGACGCCCTGACCTCGGGCCTGGCCGCGAATGACAGGCAAAACACCAGCGGTTATAACAGCACCGCTCAAAATCCCCGTCAGGCCGGTGGTACAGGCACTGTCGCCTCCGGATTCGGACAGACTTCAGACCCTGAGAGCGCGGCGGCACAGACCAAGCGAACGGAAGTGAAGATTTCCGCGCCTGAAATCGATTGGAACTACGCAGTCATCGAACGTCTGGATCCGGAAACCTTGAAAACGTCCCTGGTCCCGTTCGATCTGGGCAAGCTGGTGATGAACCACGACACCAGCCAGGATTTAACCTTGCAGCCTGGCGATGTCATTACGGTCTTTTCACAGGCCGACATTCGAGTTCCACTGGAAGAGCAAACCAAGTACGTCGACCTCGAAGGCGAGTTCGTTCACTCCGGCATCTATAGCGTGCGGCCTGGCGAGACCCTGCGCGACGTAGTTCGCCGCGCGGGAGGCTTTACCGGCAAAGCCTATCTTTACGGCTCCGAATTCGATCGCGAATCGACACGGGTGTTGCAACAACGACGCATCGACGAATATGTGCAAGAGGTAGATCTCGACGCCAGCCGAGGTACCCTGGCGCTGACCGCCTCGGCAACCTCTTCGGCAGGCACCACAGCGAATACGGCAGCCGCAACTGCCGCCGAACAGCAGTTGCTTCTCCGCCTCAAGCAAATCCGCGCCACGGGACGCGTGGTTCTGAATTTCCAATCGAACGGCGCGAATATCGACGATGTGCCTGAGATCAGCCTCGAAAACGGAGACCGTTTCAGCGTGCCCCCAATGCCGGCCACCATCAACGTCGTGGGCGCCGTGTATGACCAAAATTCGTTTCTATATCATGCCGGCAGTTCTGCAGGCCATTACCTCCGCATTGCAGGCGGACCGGACCGCGACGCGGACTGGCATCACAGCTTCGTCATTCGCGCCGACGGCTCGGTCGTCAGCCGAGAAGCAGTCAAAGGCCCCTGGGGCAATTCGTTCAAGGACCTGAAACTGAATCCCGGCGACACCATCGTCATTCCCGACAAATCGCTAAGGCCCACGGCCCTGCGAGGTTTCCTGGAGTGGACGCAGATCTTCGAGCAACTCGCCATCGGCGCGGCTGCGGTCGAAGTTCTCAAGTAATGATGAGTTGACGGAAAGTTCGAAAAGAGTTGCGCTGTAAAAAGGTCAGGAGCTCTCCGCTTAAGGCATTTTCCGCATTTCCGTAGACCTTTGAAGTTCAATCAATGTGGATTTTCTTGATGAAAAATCCACTTAGCATCGAGACTTCGGCATACACCAATACGGAAAATGCTTTAAACGGCGGGACTCTCGAGTGTCGGGTTTTCGAGGGGAATCTGGTTTACGCGGCTTCGATCTTTGAAGTCACGCATTGCTGATTCAATGAACCTACTCATTTTGCCCTTGAATATTTCCCTGTCGAATTGAAGCGAATGCTCACGAATGGCTTGAGGAGAAAAACTCGACCCCTTGGACTCAAATTCAAGGATTGCCTCAATGAGGCTGGGAACGGACTGCTCGTCAAAGAAGACTCCAGTCGCCCCGTCCACTGGAAACTCGCCGGGAAAGAAACCGCGCACTGTTTCCAGCGCGCCGCCGGCGCCGTAAGCAATGACCGGCTTCCCGAAGCTTTGCGCTTCAACGGGAACGATTCCGAAGTCTTCTTCCCCTGGAAAGAGCAACGCCCGGCATCCAGCAAGGTTTTCTCTCAATTCACCGTCGTCCACCATGCCCAAAAACTCGACGGACGGGCCAGCCTTGCGTCGGAGGAGCCCATACTGGGGGCCCCCACCAATCACACGCAGCTTTCGGCCGAGTTGTGTGCAGGCATCCACGGCCAGATCGAAGCGCTTGTAGTCCACAAAACGCCCTACCGCAAGATAATAGTCACCGGAAGTGATAGGAACATCTCCCGCCGCGGTTTCCACGGGAGGATGAATTACCCTGCTCTCGCGCCCGTAGTACTTGCGAATCCGGGAGGCTACAAATTGAGAATTCGCGACGAAGAAATCGACTCGATTCGCGGATGCCACATCCCATTGCCGCATATAGTGCGCTACCAGAGAAAAGACTGCGCCGACAACTGGATTCATCGCCCGCCTGTATTGCGGGTACATCTCCCAGATGTATCGCATCGGCGAATGGCAGTAGCAGATGTGGCAGGTTCGAGGGGAAGTGATCACCCCCTTGGCAGGCCCGGATTCAGAACTTATCACCAGATCGTAGGCATTCAGATCGAAATGCTCGAGCGCGATGGGCTGCAGGAAGAGAAAATGACGATGAAACCTTCGCGCCCACGGCACCCGCTGAAGAAATGATGTTCGTAGAGTTCTGCTCCTCAGAACGGGGGCGAGTGTGGCCGGATCGGCGACAAGGCAAAACAAATCGGCCTGTGGGAACAACTCTGCGAGAGCCTCTACAACCTTTTCGCCTCCGGCTCGCCCCACAAACCAATAGTGAATAATCGCTACTCGCAGTTTGGAAAGCTCCGTCTTCGCCGAATTCCGACTCAGCATCAATGGATCACTTCCTTGCGATTCATCATAACAAGCGAAGCGGATGTCTCCGAAGGCAGGCGATCCGCAACAATTCCTGGGCATGGATGTCGTACGGCAATTTAGACGCAGCGGCATTCGCGTTCGTGGTAAAGAGGATCAATTTTGCCTCGGGTAAATGCCTCGAATGCCCGGTGTGGCCGCTGAAGCGAGCAAGGTATCGCCCAGAGCCGGATTGAAAAGCAAGCCGATTCGTCCAGGACTCTCGGGATGCACACCTCTTCACCGAACGCTGGCGAATGAATTCAGCAGCGGTATCCCCAAATAGAAATCGAGATGGCGGTTTGTAGCCTTGCCCAGCTTCATGATTTTGATTGACCTCGGCGCCGTTCTCCTGAACAGTGATGCCGTTGCAACGTCAAAAACAACAAGGACGACGTGCCGGCTGAAACGTGCTTGCGCACATCTTATGACGCCAAGGCGGTTTGCTTCCGCGCCCAGTTCTGGGGCTGATGAACCGCCCACTCCCACCTCTCATTCGAGGGATCATGCGTCCATAGAATCAGTGAGATGTCTTGGCCCGGATGCAGCGATGTCTTCGAATTGTCTTCATAAAGCAGTACAATCTGAAGGGATTGGATCGGAAAAAAGGGAAATTCCCGACAAGATGACGATGTGTCCATGGGTACTCTAAACGCGCAAGATCCGGGACAGCCGATCCACTCCGACTCTGGATCGATAGCCGAGGGGCAGGCTGAAGCGGCTGCGACCTCCGGATCTGCTGCGACCTTCACTCGGAATTCGACCTTCAGCGTAGGCCGTCTTTTCATGTCCATGGCCATCGCTTTCCTTCTGCCAAGTTTCCTCGCGCACAAGTTGCCCGTGGCAACCTATGCGGCATGGGTCTTGATTCTGCAGTTAAGCGCTTATGTAGCTTATCTCGACTTCGGCATTCAGGCCGGCATCTCCAAGTACGTCGCCGAATTCGAAGCGAAAAACGACAGCACTGGCTCAAGCATGCGAGCCAGCGCCGGCCTTGCGCTCATGCTGATTGCCAGTCTGCTCGGCATAGGGTTGACGTTGATCCTCGCCTGGCGCGTACCCGCGCTGTTTCACGACATGCCCGCCGCGCTGTATCGCGATGTGCGAATCAGTATTCTCTTTGTAGGAGTCTCGCTGTCGTTCGGACTGCTCTGCTCAATTTTTTCTTCCATCTTTCTCGGTCTTCAGCGTTATGCCGTGCCGATGATTCTCGCGCTGGTCAATCGCATTCTGTTTGCCGTGCTGGTGATTGTATCCGTCGCCCTTCATCGAAGCCTGGCGGTGATGGGAGCGCTGGTCGCGGTCGCCAACCTCGCGACGGGATTCTTGCAATTTGAAGCATGGCGCAGAATGGCAAGACATGTGCGCTTGAGCCTCTACGGACTCGATTGGGCAGTCGTCAAGAAGATGCTCGGTTACTGCTCTTCGCTAGCCATCTGGACCGCGGGTATGCTGTGCGTCAGCGGCCTGGACGTCACCATCGTTGGACGATACGACTTTGGCCAGACCGCCTTTTATGCCATCGCAACCCTCCCCACCAACTTCATGATTTCCATCATGACCGCCGCGCTGCACCCGCTCGTGCCCACGGCCTCCGCACTCAGTGTTCATCGCACACCTGTTCAGATGGGTGTGCTCCTGTCCAGGGTGTCGCGTTATGCATCGATTCTCCTCATCTTGTGCGGACTTCCGCTGCTCGTGGCGGGCTACTGGATACTGCGCGTCTGGGTCGGCCCCATTTATGCCGTGAATGCGATTGGATATTTGCGCATCCTTGTCCTGGCCAATATTTTGCGCAATTCCAGCATGCCATACGCCAGCATGCTCATCGCTACGGATAGCCAGAGGATTGCCATCGCGGGTGTCATCGCAGAGGCGACCGTCAACATTGTATGCAGCATCTATCTGGCGCGTCACATCGGCGCGATTGGGGTCGCGTACGGCACACTCATTGGATCCTTCGTATGCATCGGCATGCATTTCGTCTTCAACATGCACTACACTTACCCCAAGTTCGCCATCTCTCGTACGCGGCTGTTCTTCACGGGGCTGGTGCGTCCTGCGGCGATCGGCATCCCATCCCTTCTTCTCTTCCCTTACTGGTGGTCCTCCACCAGACCTCTCGTCACGCCGCCGATGTGGATCGCCTGGGGGCTCAGCACCCTGTGTCTTGTGTGGTTTGTCAGTTTGAATGTTGAGGAACGGGGTACTCTGATCGGACTTATCGAGAAACGTCTCAAGCTACACAAAAAGCTATAATCGATTGAGTCCATTGCGCGTCGAGGGTGGGGTGCCGGGAGAGATGTACCAATGAAATTCGTTTCTGAAAAGGCCTACTGGCAGTCCGTTATGGGGGGCCTTGCCAAGCCGAGGATTCCTATTACCCCATATATCCCCCGCCGCCGCGAAGCTCCGTTGAGACGGTTGGAGGTTGTCTCGGCATGGGAGGGTATCCAGAACATATTGTCGGACCTGATCGAGAGGTTCCATGTGAATACCGACGCCTGTCTCGAATTTGGAGTCGAATTCGGATTTTCCGCGGTGGCCCTGTCTTCCTATTTCGATTCGGTGGTCGGAGTCGATATCTTTTGCGGAGACATACACACCATCAACAAGGAGAATATCTATGAGGAGACAGTTAGCAGGCTATCTCCCTATCCGAATATCGAATTAGTGCGCAGCGACTACCGCGACTTCATTCAAAAGGAACATCGTACGTTCGGTCTCATCCATGTCGACATCGTCCACACTTTCGCGGATACATTTGCCTGCGGGCTGTGGAGCGCGAAGCATTCCCAATGCACCATCTTCCATGACACAGAGTCATTCCCCGAGGTTAAGCAGGCAGTGGTCGAGATTGCCCGGGCTACCGGAAAGAAATTTCTGAATTTTGAGGAAAGCTTTGGACTGGGAATCTTGGTCTGAGCTCGATCTCGACGTTGGAATATCCTGGCTGCCTGGAGTGGCGATGATTCTGTTAGGGTGCGCTTGATGCAGGACGAACAAGGACAAACAGAAGCACTGGTAGTCGCGGTAGACCGCATTGTGCAACCAGCATCTCTTCCGTACACCGTCTGCGCGGTTATCGTAACGTATCACCCCACAGCCGAGATGCTCGAAAATATGCCCAGGGTCCTTGACCAGGTGCAGGGGCTGGTCGTGGTCGACAACGGCTCAGACACCAGTGAAATTGAACCGCTTCGAGCAATAAGTCGGACCCTCGGTTTTCATCTGATTGAAAATAGCGAAAATCTCGGTATCGCCGAGGCATTGAATCAGGGCGTCCTTTGGGCAAAGAACGAGGGGTTTCCATGGGTCGTCCTCTTCGATCAGGACAGCGGAATCACCGATGGGTTCGTGAGCCTGATGTTCGCGCTATGGGAATCCCATCCACATCGCGAACGCGTTGGCTCAATTCAGCCCCGATACGTGGATCCCAAGACCGGCTTCGAAGCCGTCGTGCCTCGCGCAAGCGACGGCGGCCCAATGACATCGATGACTTCAGGAACACTGATGCCGGTATGGATATTCGATAAGATTGGCCTCTTCGCATCGGAGTATTTCATCGATCTTGTCGACTGCGAGTATAGCCTTCGCATCCGCGCCGCTGGATATCTTCCCGCCGATTCAAAACAGGCAGTGCTGTGGCATACTGCGGGACATCCCAAGAGGATTTCCATCCTGGGCTTCAGCTTTCAGCCCACCCATCACAGCACCATGAGGCGGTATTACATCTCGCGCAATCGAATGGTCGTATATCGAAAGTACTCCCTATTGTTCCCCGGTTGGGCCCTGAAATCGATGCTTGCGTCCTTGCGGGAGACGATCAAGTGCTTTATCGCCGAGGAAAACCGCGCCCGCAAGTTTCGCAACTTCTTACTGGGAACATGGGATGGTCTCACCGGGAGAATGGGAAAACGTGAAGGGCTATAATGAGTGAATTGTGCAGGGTGACAGTACTCGCATAGAGTCGAGGAAAATCAGACTGAATGTGCACCTATGTAATTCTTCTTAATTGGAATGGACGGAAGGATACTATTGAGTGCCTCGATTCCGTATTTCGTCTCAACTATCCAGACTTTCGGGTTGTGGTTTGCGATAACGCCTCGGAGGACGGCTCCATCGAGAAGATTAAGTCGTGGGCAAGAGGCGAAATGATCGCGAAGTCGGCGAATCCTCTGTTCAATGGCCATGCTTCAACTCCCGTTCCAAAACCCATCCCATACCTTGAATTCAAGCGCGCGCAGGCGGAATCGGGAACTGTCAGCCATGAAGCCAGACTGATTCTCATTCAGACGGGCGCAAATCTCGGTTACGCCGGTGGAAACAACGTAGGCGTGCGTTATGCGCTCAGCGCCCCTGATTGCCAGTTCGTCTGGCTGTTGAACAATGACACACTTGTGGAACCAGATGCGCTTACGGAACTGGTCGCAAAGGCACGGACCGATAGTCGCATCGGTGCGGTCGGCTCTGTCTGTTACTTTGCGGACTCACCGGCAACCGTACAGGCCTGGGCAGGTGCCCGCGTCAACCTGTGGATTGGATTCGTGCGCAACAGCACGGAGCCACGGCGCGATGATTGGTTTCACTCTCTCTATGGCGCCAGCATGCTTGTATCGCGCAAAGCGATAGACGAGACCGGCTTGCTCGACGAAGGTTTTTTTCTCGGTTGGGAAGAGACAGAGTTTTGCATCCGGCTGCGCAACAAAGGATGGAATTTGGCCGCCGCCCCAAATTCCCGGGTTCTGCATAAGGTGAACGCAAGTACTGGAGGAAACAGCCTCGTTCTCGACCGCTACTTTACTACTTCAGGACTGCGTATCCTGCGCCTTCATTCTCCCGCGCCTCATCTGGCCATGTTTTTGTTTTTGACGATGCGTTTCGCGCGACGCTTTCTACGGGGCCAGTTCGCCAATTGCGGAAGTGTATGGACGGGGATACGAGACTATCGCCAGATGCGGGCAGCGACCCCTGAAATGCAGGCTGCATCTTCCCAAGAGACAAGAAACGTCAGGCGCGCCAATGGATGAATCCTCGAACCTGCCTGCCTATCGTATGTTGGCATTGTTGGCGCTTGCCCTTTGCATCTGCGCGCTGGTCGATGGCCTGATTCCGCAATTGCAGATGAGTCTTCTTGGAGGTCAGGTTCCGATCAACAGCACACTGACCCGGCTTTCAGTTCTGATCATTCCGATCCTGGCTTGCTGCATACACCCAAGGCTCGAATTCGCAGGAATGCCAATGGTCTCATGGTCCTTCTGCATTGCACTTCTAATTGCCGACATACCACACTTGGTGATTGCGCGTGGCATGACCCTAAGAGATGTACTTATGTCCTACAGCGAGTATTATCTACTGCTTTTAATCGGTCCCACGTTGTTGATATTCAGGGGGACGATTTCCAAACGCTTGATCGTTCGAAGCATGGTAGTTCTTCTCATAGTCTCCGCAGCTATTGGAATCGCTCAATACTTGACCGGTCAACCGATTCTGCATACCGAGAGTGCCGATGGAAAATTCGAAATATACAGTTGGAACTTTCTTGGAGATGTGCGGGCATTTAGTCTTTTCACTTCCGGTCTAGGGTTCGGCTTGTTCTGCGCTTTGTCTGGCGCGCTTGGGATAGCGCTCATGCGCAGATCGCGTCTAAAAGGGGCGTTGCTGCTTCTTGTATCCGCGGTGGCGTGCTTCTCTACTCTCACGAGACTTTGCTATCTGATCTTCTTCTGCGCATGTATCTACGCTCTCGTTCTCACATTCGGCAAGAAATCCAAGCGTGGTCTTTGGCATCCTCTTTTGTTTTTTGCATTGGGAATTGGGACAATTCTCTCCGGGTTGAGTTCTTCCGTAAGCGGAGACGCAAGCAATCTACAGGATTCAGGATCGCTCATCCTGCGACTGGAAGAGTGGACATACTATCTAGGCCTTATCTCCAGTTCTAACCTGACCGATAAGCTGTTTGGCCTTGGAACAACCCTGACGAAAGAGAATACGGTCCCCATCGACAATGTCCCTCTGGGAGTGGCCCTGCATATTGGAATGGTTGGCCTGATCGTCTTCGGTATCTTGCTCATCCAGATGTGGCTTTATCTGCGCCGCGAAGCTGTGGTCACTCAACAGCCCTTCGCGATCGCTGCGGCCAGCTTGTGGGCAACTCTTCCATGCGCGGGAATGTTTAACATCGTGTTGGTTCAACTGGGCGCCGTATTCGCTATTGCCATTCTTTGTAAAAAGCCCGAGAGTATCACGTTAAGTCGACCCGCATTGGAATGACCCGTCGCGTGTCAGGATCCAGTCAAAGTCATGCTCAGCGGGCCCCTGGCAAATCAAGGGCGCAATTTTTGTCCACTTTATGCCTCAATTACATCCCCTGTAAGAAGTCTCTGCACCTTGGCAGTGGTACTCGCCCATGAAAATTGGGCCGCGCGCGCCAACCCTTTTTCATGCAGTTGCTGGCGTAACGGAGTATCGCTCACGATCCGCCTCATCGCGGAGGCGATCTGTTCCACGGAAGTTGGATCTACAAGCAGGGCAGCGTCTCCGGCAACTTCCGGTAACGCCGTTGTATTCGAGGTCACCACAGGGGTCCCGCACGCCATCGCCTCAAGCACAGGAAGTCCAAAACCTTCGTAGAGCGACGCAAACACCAGCGCCGTGGCGCCGCGATAGAGAGACGCCAACTTGGCGTCCGAAACCAGTCCCACAAAGTGTACGCTTTCGGTCATGCCGTTGCGTGCGATGCAATCGGACAGTTCTGCCGCCGGGTCTCCGGTAAATACAAGGCGCATTCCGTCAGCCACGCCAGACCTCGCAAAAGCCTCGACCTGTCGGAGCTCGTTCTTATGCCCTTTGCGATTGCTCACGCAAAGAAGGTAGGGAAATGGAAATTCATGCGGGACGACATTCAGGTTGTATTCAGCGGACACTCCGCAGCCGACGTTGACCACCTTTTCCGGCGGCACTCCGGACCATTCAATGATCCGCTCGCGAGAGAACTCCGAAACAGTAAAAATACTGCGCGCTCGATGACAGGCGCGCTTCATCACTGTCGCATAGTACAGCCGCTTGAGCAGACTGCCATTCTCGTCCCGGTCGATGTGATTCAGGTCATGGATCGTGAAGATGAAAGGCGAAGCGCAGTAGAGCGGGGAGTTATATCCAGGCGAAAAAAAAAGGTCGTTGCGAGTTGCCTTTCCGAGTGCGCGCGCTAGCCGCACGGCATCGAGCGGGAGCGCCGGCGGCGATGCCAGCGACACCGGACAATAATCGAGCCCGGTGAGTACATGCCGCGCAAAGCGGCCGATACCGTGGTCCCCAATCCATCTCTGATCGGCATAGATCGTAGCGGAGCCTCCGGTTATCAAAACGTTTCCCGCAATGCCTCAATGCGCCGGCGTTCTGCGGGGTTTTTGATCATGCGCCGCATGCCATCGGCGAAGATTACCCATCCGCAGGCCGCAAAAAAGGCGAACATCGTGACACCAAGCACGATGAGAGTTCGTTTGGGAAACGACTTTCGATCGGGAGTCACGGCCAGGTCGACCACTTGTATGATGGCGCCTTGGCGCGCCTCGTCCAGCTTCGCAATTTCAAACTGTTTGGCGATCAACTCAGAAATTGTCTCGTAATACTTCACATCGCGAAGCCTGCGAAGATACTCCATCCCAGCCTCAGGGACTTTGCCCTTAGGCACGATGAAATCGGAGCTTGAGCCCTCATCCGTGCCAGCGAGCTTGGCAAGTTGAGCCTTGAGCGCAGCCAGTTGCTGCTCGGCTGTAACCACGTCGGGATTGTCCTCGGTAGCATAGGAGCGCATGCCTTGGAGCTGAACCTCCTTGGCGACTACCTGCGCCCGCAGGTTCGCCGCGGACTCGATCAACGATCTGGCCTGGCTGTCGATTTGAAGAACACCCGTCGATTGCTCGGTATGCTTCAACGCCTCTTCAGCAGTCGTCAGGTTCTCCTTCGCCTCCAGTAACTGTTGCTCAAAAAAGATGCGCCGCCGCGATGCCTCCGATATCGCCAGAGTAGCGGAAAGTTTCTTGAACTCATCCACATAACCATTGGCAATGTCGGCTGCTGCCTTGGGGTCGCGATCGGTGGCCGTGATGCGAATAAGTCCGTCTTTGGCTCCAAGAGCCACCGTAGTGTGAGACTCAAACGCGGTGCGCGCCTCGGATTCCTTCTTTGCCTTGTATCTGTCTAGCAACCCAAAACGCTGAACCATCGAATCTTCAAGGGTCCGGCTGTGAAACAGCGAAACGTACATTTCGCTGGGATTCTTGACGCCGAGACTCGCGCCGGCCACCGAGGCCAGGGCGCTCGAGCCGCTGAGCTGCCCAAGCAATGCGGTGCTCATTGAAGCATTCTGCGACGGCGGCAAGACCATCGTGGTCGCCGTGTACTTACTCGGCACCACCAGCACGAAGATAACCGCCAGCAAAGCCGCGCCTAAAGTAAAAAATAGGACAAACCTCCGGCGGCGGGAGAGAATAATCAACACATCCAGCAAATGCACGCTTGCAGAAGGCGCGTCGGAAGCCTCTGCTTCGTTGACCTGTTCGTGGATCGCATCCAGTTTCATGCAGGCTCGCTTCCTCAAGCTATCTTATCAACCGTTGGCCCAGATCCCCGCGCACTTCGAGACAGTACGAACCGTCTTATGGTCGGAGCCCCCGCGGTGTCACAATAACCCGGAGGTTGCGCGTGAGACTCTGGTTCGCCCCCGGTAGCGAAGTCCCCATTTATCGCCAGCTCGTCACCCAGGTTGTCCTGGCGATCCTCAGCGGCGACCTGCGCCCCGGCGACCGTCTCCCCAGCACCCGCGAACTGGCGCGCCGCTTCGACATCCATCCCAACACCGTCAGCGCCGGCTACCGGCAACTGGAGCGCGATGGCTGGGCCGAGCGCCGCCACGGCAGCGGCGTCTATGTTCGCGCCAACACAGAAGCACCCAAGACCCCCGAACAGATTCTCGATCAGCACATCGCTGGTTTCTTTCGCGCCGTCCGCGAACTCAATCTCTCCGCCGCCGTGATCCGCAACCGCGTCGCCCAGTGGATCGCCGCTCCCCCTCCCGACCATCTCCTCCTGATCGATCCCGACCCCGAGCTTCGCC
>Ga0302325_10003424_pt1 | contig 37460 bp, 28 predicted proteins | sample Palsa_T0_2_FD_201948 | JGI IMG/M metagenome (GOLD analysis project Ga0302325, IMG submission 201948) | Peat permafrost microbial communities from Stordalen Mire near Abisko, Sweden - Palsa_T0_2 | ecosystem: Environmental > Terrestrial > Soil > Palsa > Peat permafrost | place: Sweden: Abisko...
GCTTACGGCCAAGGAGATGGGGGGCACCCTTTCCGGACACAGCACCGGACCGGGCAAAGGAGCGATGTTCATCCTTGGACTTCCGTACAAATCGGAAATCGCGACCTGCGAGGTTTCGTCATCCCGAGCAGAACCCTAAGGAACAGGTCGCTTCCAAACAGCAGAACTCACTTCGCGCATGAAACGCCCTCAAAATGAAAGAAATTTGCGCGTGATGGTGATCGACGATAACCCATCTATCCACGCAGACTTCAGAAAGATCCTCGCTGATGCTGGCGATATTGGAGAAACTGACGCAATCGAGAGAGCTCTTTTCGGCAAGGAGGCTGAAGCGAGGCGCTCCGTGTCATTCGAGGTGGATTCGGCCTATCAGGGCCAAGAAGGACTCGAGGCCGTCGAGCGCGCACTTTCGAAGGGAAAGCCATATGCAATGGCGTTTATTGACGTGCGAATGCCGCCGGGCTGGGACGGTATTGAAACGACTGCAAGAATCTGGGCCGTAGACCCGGATGTGCAGATCGTGATTTGCACGGCGTACTCGGATTATTCCTGGAGCGAGATGATCGATCGACTGGGCCACTCCGACAAATTGCTGATTTTAAAAAAGCCCTTCGACAACGTCGAGGCTCTGCAACTGGCGGCCGCAATGACCGAGAAGTGGCACCTGACTCAGCAAGCGCATATAAAGATGGCCGAACTGGAAGAGCTTGTTGGGGAGCGCACCGCAACGCTAACCGCGGCAAATGCTGCGCTTACTGAGGCGATCGCGAACGTGAAGGAGCTTTCTGGGCTCGTACCTATCTGCGGCTATTGCCGGAGCATTCGGGACGACCACGATTACTGGCATACTCTCGAGCAATATATTTCGGACCACACCAACGCCCGATTCACGCATAGCATATGTCCAGCATGCCTCGAAAAGAAAATGCGAGAGATCGATAAGATTTGATAGCCTTTCTCCAAGCGCGCCCAATCGCGCCTCGTTCATTGGTGCAGTTTCCAACACTTTTAACCCGCCTATTTTTCGGGGACGGTAATCCATGAAAATCCCTCACCTCGAAAAAAATCTTCGCATTATCGTCATTGACGATAACCGGGCCATCCACGCCGATTTTAGAAAGATCCTCTCCGGGAGTGGAGGCCTTGGAGCTGTCGAGAAGATGGAGGAAGAGCTTTTCGGACAGGCTGCGGTGGAATCTCGCTCGATAGCATTTCAGGTGGATTCGGCCTATCAGGGTCAAGAAGGCTTGGAAATGGTTCGGCGTGCAGTCGACGAAGGCAGGCCTTATGCAATGGCCTTTATGGATGTTCGGATGCCGCCGGGCTGGGACGGTATCGAAACCACCGCGAAGATTTGGGAGATCGACCCCGAACTGCAGGTGGTCCTGTGCACAGCGTATTCGGATTATTCCTGGAGCGAGATGATCGATCGGATTGGCTACTCGCACAAGCTGCTGATCTTGAAAAAGCCGTTTGATAACGTCGAAGCCGTTCAGCTTGCGACAGCGTTGACCGAAAAGTGGAGCCTCGCACAGCAAGCCCGACTACAGATGGCCGATCTGGAGAGGCTCGTGGAGGAACGCACGAGAGAGCTGCGGGCTGCCAAGGAAGCCGCCGAGGTCGCGAACCTCGCAAAAAGCGAGTTCCTGGCCAACATGAGTCACGAGATCCGGACTCCCATGAATGGAGTGATTGGGATGGCTGCCCTATTGATTGACACCGAGCTCGACTCGGCCCAGCGCGATTTTGCGGAGACCATTCGGTCGAGCGCAGACACGTTGATGACGATCATCAATGACATCCTCGATTTCTCGAAAATTGAGGCGGGCAAGCTGGAATTTGAAACCCTGGAATTTGATCTGGTGGAGACGCTCGAGGGTACGTTGGATATGCTCGCCGAGCGCGCCCAGACCAAGGGGATCGAACTGGTCACTGGCGTGCCGTCCGGGGTTCCAGTCTTTCTCCGGGGTGATCCGGGCCGGCTGCGGCAGGTCCTGACAAACCTGATCGGCAACGCCATCAAATTCACCGAAGGAGGAGAAGTCGTAGTTCGAGCGACATTAATCGATGAAAACCTCGAGCGCGCGACTCTTCGGTTCGACGTCCACGATACGGGAATAGGCATTCCTGAGGCGGCGCAGGCGCGACTGTTTCAGGCCTTTACCCAAGCCGACAGTTCCACGAGTCGCAAACACGGCGGTACTGGACTTGGGCTCGCGATTTCAAAGCGGCTGGTGGCAATGATGGGAGGACAGATCGGCGTTAAGAGCGAGGCTGGTCGTGGTTCGACATTCTGGTTCACCGCGCAATTCGAGAAGTCCGCCAATGCCGGCCAGCGTCGTTCGGAGGCTGAGCAAGATGGATGGTCAAGACTGCGGGTTCTCGTCGTTGATGACAACGCGACTACCCGGCAAATCCTACGCCATCAGGTCTTCGCGTGGAATTTGCAAAAGGGCAGCGCGGCGAGTGGCCACGAGGCCCTTGAAACCCTTCGAGCTGCAGCCGCCGAAGACCGAGCCTATGACATTGCGCTACTCGATTTGCAGATGCCGGAAATGGATGGGTTCGCTCTCGCTCTCGCAATCAAGGCGGATCCCAGGATCTCGAGCACCAGGCTCATCGCTCTTACGACGAGAGGACATGGGCACACCGAAAGAGAGGCGGCGAGCGCTGGGATTGAGGCGTCGCTAGCAAAGCCGGTCAGGCAATCGCGACTCCTCGAATGCCTCGTCAGCATGATTAGCAATACGACGGCTCATGGCTTGGCGTCAAAGAGCGGGACAGCCTCAGTGCCATTGTCCCGTGAACTTCAGGAGACGATTCGGCAATCGCGTATGCTTCTGGCCGAGGATAATATTGTTAATCAGAAGGTGGCCAACGCGATGCTGTCGAAGTTGGGCTGTACGGTGGACGCTGCAGCGAATGGATTTGAAGTGCTCGAGGCCCTGCAGCGCACTCCCTACGACTTGATCCTGATGGACTACCAAATGCCCGAAATGGATGGATACGAGGCCACGAGATTGATTCGAAAGCAGGAGAACGATCCTTCACAAGTATGCCGCTGGAAGGCACCTATTTACATCATCGCCCTGACAGCAAGCGCGATGCAGGGGGACAAAGAACGTTGCCTCAAGATCGGCATGGACGATTACGTCAGCAAACCGATTCGCATGCCGGAACTGCAGGCGGCATTTGAGAGGTGGAGTCATGCGATCAGGGCGACGGAGTTGTGATCTGGGTGGTGTGTTGAAGCATGCGTGGGGTGATGCTGCGTGTTCCAGCCTGGCGTTGACGCGTCCAGCGGGACCCCGGGAAGCAGCTGCCTGAATGCGAACCAACCTGGGCAAATTCCGTCGGGCGACCGAATGAGAATTCATGATCCTCGATTCGTGGTGGTCCCCTTTCTTGGGGTGTAAATGCAGACTTAGCCGATCCGGGCAGCGCGCGGCAAATCTACATCAGTGCGTTGACGGAGGCGGACGCAGGCATCCTTGAGGCGTCGATCGCCTTTGGTCGCCGCTAGGTCGGCCTCATGCCGATCAAGGGCCATTTGCGCGTTCAGGTTCAATCACCGCGCCGAAACAAACCGTTGCTATCGAAGTATTCCCTCAATCGGCCCGCTCCGCCTGACGCGTCAACCATCGCAAGGTAACCATCGGGCCTGATCACATAGAAGGCGCCGCGCAGGAATCCGGCCTTTTGCGTCTGGTCGGTCCAGGCAAAGACATGCAGCGGCAGGCCGCACTCAAGGCAGGCATCCGCGACGCCGCTCTCGGCCTCGCCGTAGACGTGTGCCTGCCAAGCCAATGAGGCGAGGGGTGCGAAGTTGTCCCCGTTGGGAGGGAATTGAACCCAAGGAAGGCGATCGCCGCCTTGAAGCTTTCCAGCCTTGCCCCGGCTCAAGGGACTCTTGCGGTACTGGATCGAGATCTGGGAGACCGTGCGAAAGAGGAACAGGGGAGTTCCGGGGAGCCTGAATATCAGGGGCGCAACGTGGGGAATGACGCGGGTGCGCACAAACTGGGCGAAGCCCCCCCGCGCGGTGGCGAGGGTGAAGGCGCGGTCCGTCGTGGCGACCAGGCGTCGGGCGAAGGCGATCCGCTCGGGTTCGTAGGTCTCGAGCAGCGACATATCCGATTTGCCGCGAAGCACCGCCGCCAATTTCCACGCCAAGTTGACGGCGTCCCCGATGCCCGTGTTCATCCCCTGGCCGCCGGCCGGGCTGTGGACGTGCGCGGCGTCCCCGAGGACAAAGGCGCGGCCCTGGCGAAACTGATCGGCAACCCGATGGTGAACCCGGTATGTTGAGAACCAGTTCACCTTCCTGATTTCTAACTTCAGGTCTTGGATGGCCCGGGCGCTGACATCGGCGAAGGAGAGTTCCTCGTCGGACTTTCCCTTGGTGTCCCGCAGGCTCCCGACCAGGCGGATTCGCCCCTGTCCCTTCATCGGAAAGGCCAGAAGAAGGTCGGACTCATCGAGGTCGACGTACAACTCGAAGTTGGTCGCAGGGCCTGTCGCATCGACATCCGCCACATAGAAAAGACCCTCATAGGTTCCGCCGGGAAACCCAATGCCGAGCGACTTGCGCACGGCCGAGTGCGCCCCGTCGCAGCCTGCAATATAGGCCGCCTCGACGCTGCGTTCGACCCCGTCGGGTCCCTGGAGGAAGCCGCGAACGCTGGCGGCGTCCTGTTCGAGCCGCACCAGCTCGACGCGGCGCTCCACCTCGACCCCCAGTCCCTTCAGCTGCTCAATCAGCAGGCGCTCATGGGCGTCCTGCGGGAATACCAGCGGGTAGGGGAATGGGGTTATGCCGGCGCCGGCATTTGCGAGGGGAACGCGTGCCGCCGGGCGGCCCCTGGCCCAGAGATTGATCGCCGCAACCTTGACGCCCTGCTCGACCAGCAAGTCGGCGATGCCCAGCTGGCGGTAAAACTCCAGGGTCCGGCATTGCACGGCCAGCGCCCGGGACGTCGTTCCCGCTTCGGCGAGCTTGTCGATGATGCGAACACGCACGCCGAGACGCGTGAGCCACAGCGCCAGGACGAGGCCGGTGGGACCGGCACCCACGATCAAGACCTGTTGCTGGGTCGGGCTGCTCATTCTCCAAATGACCGATCAGGCGGCAAATGGTGCCAAGGAATGCATTCATCAGGCGCATTCAAGGGAGGCGTGGATCCCCCGTCCGGGCAACAGCATCGGAGGGTCCCGCCGACTCACAAGTCAACGGTCAGGTAGGCGAGAAGCGTACGCGGTGCCAGTTGGGAATACCCCGGGCTGTAGCTGAAGCTCCAGGCGCGGACGTTTCCGGCGTTCTGCACCTGCACGCGAAAGCTCGCGGGGACGTGGCGCACCGTGAACTTGTACCGGCCCCCGACGTTGTACGTGACGAAGGGAGGCGCCATGAGGGAGTCGTCGACGCTGAGGGGGGCCGGGCTCCAGTAATACGCCTCCAGATCGATTGAGGCGCCCGTCCAGCGCGGAATACTATAGTCGGCGTCGACCACAAAATATACCTTGGACTGGCCATACGCATAGTTCCCGACCCCCTCGGCGGCGAGGTCCGGGCCCGACACCTTCACCTCGCCAAGCACCGCGCCCGCGACGACATTCAGGTTCTTGAGGATCTCCCCGGCCACCGAGAACTCGAAACCCTTCGAGCTTTGGGTCCCCAGCTCGCGGTCGACGTTGCTGGTGTCGATGTTGAAGTATGGCTTTGTGACGTCGAACACCCCTGCCGTCAGCTTGATGTCGGCCCCGAGGAGGAAGCGAAATCCGGCGTCGTACTGCCACGTCTCGGCGACGGGAAGGATCGCGCCGCGGTTGTCGGCGTTGCTCGGTGCGACCCCGGAATCCTCGAGGCCCTGGACGTAGCCCGTATAGAAGGCGGCGCGATCCGACATGAACAGGGCGAGGTCCCCGTAGGCGCGCCAGGGGCTGGCCGACAGGTGCGACCCCGATTCACCCGGCGTGGAAACGGTGTCGTCGTAGTCCTCCTTCTGGATGCCTAGCGTGCACTCGGCGCGTTTATTCCACTGGCCGCGATAGGCGAGCCCGGCGCTCCAGAGCCTCGTGTCGTCCTGTGTGCGCGCCGAGTAAAGGAATGCCGGCTCGGGCACCTGCACGTCCTGGACCAGGAAGGCGGCGCCCGCGTCGACCGTGTCGGAACCCCCGAACAGCGCGACGGTGTCGCGTCCGCGCGCAAGGAGAATGACGTCATGGCTCCACGGGCCCTCTGAGATGTGATCGGTGAGGCGTATCTCCCCCGAGGTCGACCCGGTGCGCTGGTCGGGGTTGCCGACCAGGAGATGGTCCGCCTGGCCGTCGCGCAGCGTGTCCACGTAAAGGTCGGCGAAGCTCACGGGGTTGTCGGCTACGGAGCGAAAGGCACCGGCCGCGAGGAACCAGCCCTGTCCCAGGTTCGCGTTGACCGTAGCGCCGAAGTTTTCCGCGAGCGAGCTGCCCTTTGCCCAGTCCTGGCCGTAATACCCCGAGGGAACGAGCGGCGGCTCGTACGGCCCCTGGGTGACGATGAACGGCGCCGTCTTGGCGTCCAGGACGTGCTGCCAGTCGAAGAAAGCGCGGACCGTGACGCGATCACTGGGCTTCCATTGCGGCGCGGCGCCGAAGTTCTCGACCCGCGACGTGTACCCGGGCAGGACGGCGCTGACCTGCGAGCTCGCGCCGATCGGCATCCGCAGGAGGTTCGCGTCGAGCGGCAGGATTCCGTCGACATTGACGAAGCGGCTCTCGAAAGGGCCGTAGCCCACCGTCATCGAGGCCGCGGTCCCGCCGCTGCCGGGATCCCTCAGGTCGTAGTCGACAATGCCGGTCGGCGCCGGAAAGGCATACCCGATCTCGCTGACGCCAACCCGGATGGTCGAATCCTCGACGACGCGGTCGGAGAGGGAGCCCTGCTGGTCGAAATAAAGGCCCTCCAGGCGCACATTCCCGGCTATCTGGGGGCTGAAGCCGCGGACATAGGTCGGGCTGTAGATGCCGACGCTCTCCAGCCCGATCGTCAGCCCGAAGGCGTCGTCAGCCGAGACGATCGGGTTGTCGGAGGCATTCTGGGCCTCGGCCGTGGCGACCGCTCCCAATAGGGCCAGCAGCACGCACACGATTCTCAAGGAAGCGACAACCCGAAGCGGGCGCAGGGCCCTTTGGGCTCTTGTTAGGAGCATCTCATTCAACGAATTAAATATTTTGGCTGAGGGGTACCCGGGGTTGTGCATCCGGGCTTGAGGAAAGTCCAGTCTCCCGCCGCCCAGCAGTCGCGGCATAAGCAATGTCTGCGCCATCCTCATCCACGAAGCCCTGATGGCGCGCCTTGCCCCTATCACCGTTGAGCGTATTGGCTGCGACTGCGTCCCTGCATCCGGCTGGCGGCCCGGGGCGTAACGTGGGGGTGCCCCGCGTTGCCTGGATACTCGCCTTAGCCCTGCTCCTTGCGCCAGCGGCTTGGGCCCACGATCCGGGCCTGAGCACCGCGCAGGTCAACCTGAAGCCTGATGGTCTCGTGGCCGCCTTGGGTTATGCGCCCCGGGATATTCGCGCGCTGATGCCCGCCTCCGTCGTGACCCCCTCGTCGGCCTGGAGCCCGGCCGACTTCGCCGCGGCGAGGTCCGCCCTCGAGGTTCTTGCTCCCGATCTCATCGAGGTCAGGGATGCATCAGGGATCATACCGTGGGCGCGGGACGAGGTGGCGCTCGCCTCCAGCAATAGCGTCATGTTCACGCTCACGGCCGCCCGCCGGCCCCAGGGCGCAACGACAATCCACAGCCTTGTGATGGACCGGCTCCCTCCAGGCCATCGCGAATACGTCTCGGTGACAGATGAGAAGGGGGTCCTTCTCGCCGAGAAGCTGGTGGGCGCGAACGACGGTCCCCTCTCGGTCAACCTGCCCGGCCTGCGGGCAGCCGCGCCTGCGGAGCCAGCGGAGCAGCCGACCTTCTGGGGCTTCCTCCGCCTCGGCATCGCCCACATCTGGACGGGCTATGACCACCTCCTGTTTCTCTTCGGGCTCCTCGTGGTGTGCCGCAGCTTCAAGTCGATCGTCGGGATCATCTCGTGCTTCACGGTCGCCCATTCGATCACGCTCGCGCTGGCGACCCTCAACATCGTCTCCATCCCGAGCAGCATCATCGAGCCGATGATCGCCGCGTCGATCTTCTACGTCGGCGTGGAGAACCTGGTACGCAAGGGCGCCGAGCCCAGGGGACGGTGGGCAGTCACTTTCGGGTTCGGCCTCGTCCACGGCTTCGGCTTTGCGAGCGTCCTTCGGGAGCTTGGCATCGGCTCGAACGGCCACGGCCTGGCCATGCCGCTCTTCACGTTCAACCTCGGGGTGGAGATCGGCCAGATATCGATTGCGCTCCTCGTGCTGCCGATCGTCTGGCAGCTGAGGAAAAACCCGACGTTCGTCCGGCGCGGCGTTCCAATCCTTTCCGCTGTCGTGGCGTTCGCCGGACTCTACTGGTTCCTCGAGCGCACCCTGTTCTCGGGATCATAAGGCATATCTGCAACCCGTTTGCCTGCATCCGCGCCATGCCAGCCAAACGAAAGGTGTTCATGCACGCGCTCCCACGGATGAGAAAGCCGGCAGTCCTGCCGTTTCTTCTCCTCGTGCTCGCGTGGTGCTGCGCCAACGGCTCCCAGACGCTTTCCTTCAACGTGATCCTCTGGGCGAAGGGCGCCCGCCATTTCTCCCACCAGCAGCAGCTGAAGGAGGAGGTCGCGTTCCTGCTGGCCGGACCGCACATGAAAGAGGTCCTTGCCGCCGCGCGGGCCCCCCTTCCGGCCCAGCCCGCAACTCCCTCGTCCGGCGAAACCGTGACGAAGCGGATCGACCTGGCGGCCTCCCGAGATGCGGGTGCGTGGATGATCCCCTCCAAGTCTGAAACCTTTTCCCCTGTGGAGTCACGGGCAGCACCGGGAGAGCGCGCCGAACCCCTTCAGTTTCCGCCGCGACCGGGCATCCAGGCCTAAGCCTTGTTCGATCGAGGCGGCCCAGCCGACCTCGGGAACGATCCCCCACGGGCGCATCGCCGATGCGCTGCCTGAATCCGGTGCGCCATTCGCGCCGGCCGCCCGCCCTCACCCTGCCTCTTGTCGCGAATACCGTCCTCCATGTCCTCATTTCACTGCCGCAGGCTGTCTGCGGCGCTCTTCCTCCTTTTCGCCCTGTCGCCGCGCGCCTGGGCCCAGTACGTCGATCCGGCCCCCACCCAGCTTGACGCAATGGTTGTCTACGGGCGCGAGAACAACCTCATCGGCGAGGCTGACTCACCGTCCGAGGGCGAGGTGGGCGCAGCCGAGCTGGATTCCCGCCCATTCCTGCGCCGCGGCGAATTGCTGGAGGCAATTCCGGGGATGATCATCACGCAGCACTCGGGCGACGGAAAGGCGAACCAGTACTTCCTGCGGGGCTTCAACCTCGACCATGGGACTGACTTTGCCACGACGGTCGACGGCATGCCGGTCAACCTTCCCTCAAACGCGCACGGCCAGGGCTACTCAGACCTCAATTTCGTCATTCCCGAGGTGGTGCAGAGCATCACGTACCAGAAGGGAACCTATGATCCCGCCAACGGCGACTTCTCCGCGGCCGGCGCCGCCCAGTTCCACCTCGCAGATTCGCTGCCGCAGGGCCTCGTGAAGGTGGAGTTTTCGCCGCAAGACTCCTTCTATCGCCTCGCGGCCGCGGACTCGATGCCGGCGAAGGATGGCGGGGCGATCTTCGCGGTTGAATATGGCTATAACAACGGTCCATGGGTGAACCCGGAGGACGCGGACCACGTTTCCCTTTACGGCCGCAGATTCTGGATATTCGGCGACAATCAGATCTCGCTCACCCTGATCGGGTACCATGCCGCGTGGAACTCGACAGACCAGGTTCCGGAACGCGCCATCGACGAGGGCCTCATCTCCCGCTTTGGCGCAATCGACCCTTCGGATGGCGGCTCGAGCTCGCGGGCCAACCTTGACCTCAACTGGTTCCATAACGGCGCGGATTCCACGACGAAGCTCAACCTCTACGCGCTCTATTACCGGCTGAGCCTCTATTCCGATTTCACCTACTTCCTGGTCGACCCGATCCATGGGGACCAGTTTGCCCAGCGCGACCGCCGGGGCGTGTTCGGCGGCTCCGGCTCGCACGAATGGACCGCCAAGATCGCGGACAAGGACGTGAGGACAACCGTCGGGTTCCAGGAGCGGTCCGACCTGATCGCCCTCGGCCTCTTCCACACGGAGGACCGCGGCGTCATCAACCCGGTCGACCTCTCGTCAGTCCACGAGTACGTGGGCGGCGTCTATTTGAACAGCGAGGCGAAGCTGACGGACTGGTTCAAGGTGGATGGGGGGATTCGTGTCGACGGCGCGGATTTCCTGGTCGACGACAGCATCGCCGCCAACTCTGGGGAGAAGGGGGCCGCGATCCTGAGCCCGAAGCTGAACCTGGTATTGGGACCCTGGGACAAGACGGAATTCTACGTCGACGCGGGCGACGGGTTCCACAGCAACGATGCGCGCGGCACGGTCGAGCGCATCGACCCGGCGGACGGCTCGCTTGCGGCGCCCGTAACGCCGCTCGTCCGCGCCGAGGGTGTCGAGGCCGGGGCGCGGACGTCCGTCCTGCCGGGCCTCGTGAGCACCCTGTCGGTCTGGGGGCTTGATCTCGCATCGGAACTCACCTTTGACGGCGACACGGGCGAGACCGACCCCAGCGGGGCCACACGGCGCTACGGGGTGGAATTCGCCAACTTCTACCACCTGACGCCCTTGATCGCCTTGGACGGCGACATCTCCTTCACGCATGCCCGCTACCGGCAGGAGACAAACGGGGGCGTCTACGTCGCCAATTCCATCGGCACCGTCGTGACCGGCGGAGTCACCGCGAATCCGGGCCATGGGTTTTTCGGAAGCCTGCGTGCCCGTTACTTTGGGCCGCAGCCCATCGTCGAGACCGGGGAGTTCTACGAGCCGTCCTCGCTGACGTTCAACGGGCGCGTCGGCTGGCGCAGCCGCAACTGGGAATTCGCCGTCGACCTGCTCAACATCCTGAACCGGCAGAACGACGATATCGCGTATTATTACACCTCGCGGCTCCAGGGTGAACCGGCGGCGGGGATCAGCGGCGTGCAGGTCCATCCGGCGGAGCCACGCGAAGTCCGTTTCAGCATCGTGAGGCGCTTTTAGCGAATCACTGGCAAAAGGCCGGCTCATTACGCGCCGGCGGAAAGGGCGGATGCGCGCTGCGTATTTTTTCCAAACAAAGTTGAGGCAACGCATCCTTTTGGGCTGGGCCGGGCGAACAGTGCTCAATGCGAGCCATTCCCATCCTTTCCTCCCTGCTCCTTGCAGGCTGCGCGCTGACCTTTATTCCCGTGGCGAGCCGCGCCGCCACTCCGGCCGCGGCACCCCTCTCGCTTGACGAGAAGATCATCCTCGTAGGGAACACCGGGACCGACAAGGAGGACCGCGACATCGCGCAATGGCAGGGACGCGTCAGGATTGCGGATGGCGCGAACCAGGCTGCGCCGGGACCCTACGAGCGCCTCGGGTGGGCCTACATGTCCAAGGCGCGCCGGACGCTCGACGCTGGGTACTACAAGCTGGCCGAGAAGACCGCGGACGTCATGGACGCGCGCTTCGGCGCCACGGATGAATCGCTGCTCCTGCGCGGCAGCGTCTACCACAACCTGCACCGCTTTGCCGATGCCGAGGCCGCGGCGCGCCAGCTTGTCGCCCGCCGCGGCATCGCCTTCGACTATGCCCTCCTGAGCGACGCCCTGATGGAGCAGGGCAAGCTTAAGGAGTCGGTCGAGGCGTGCCAGCGCATGATGGCGCTCAAGCCGGGCGTGGATGCCTATAGTCGCGCGGCGAACCTGCGCTGGCTGACCGGCGACCTCGAGGGTGCGATCGTTGCGATGGAGGCCGCTGTGCGGGCGGGCAGCCCGCTCGATGCCACCAACACCGCGTGGACCCTGTCGCGCCTATCGTCCTATTACCTCCAGGACGGCCGGTCCCATGACGCGTTGCGCGTCGCCGAGGCCGCTGAGCAGCTGGTTCCCGACTATCCTCCGGCCCTTCTGGCCGAGGGCCGCGCATTCCTTGCCATGGGCCAATTGAGCCAGGCCGTGGGACCGATCGAGAAGGCGGAGCGATTGAACCCGCTTCCGGAATACCAATGGTGGCTTGCCGACACGCTGCGCGCCTCGGGAGACGGCGCGGGCGCCGCCCTGGTCGAGTCCAAGCTCGTTGCCCGCGGCGAGGCGGCCGATCCCCGCACCTACTCGCTCTTCCTCGCCACGCGCCGCGAGGATCCCGCGGACGCAAAGCGCCTGGCTGTCGCCGAGCTTTCCAACAGGGGCGACGTCTTCACGCAGGACGCGCTGGCATGGGCGCTCGATTCGAACGGCGACTATGCCGCCGCGGACACGGCAATCCAGGCTGCCCTCTCGGCGCAGACCAAGGACGCCCGCCTCTTCCTCCACGCCGGCGACATCGCGCTCAACCGCGGGAACCGGGCGTCGGCCCGGAGCTATTTCAGCCAGGCCCAGAGGTACTCGGCCACCCTGACGCCCAGCGAGCGGGCCCTTCTCGACTCCCGCCTGCGCCTGTCGAGCTGAGCCTCCCCGATTTCCAGCACACAACGTCGGTCAACGAAAACAACAGAATCAAGTCATGAACACAGAACGCCCTAAGATACTCGCAGGCCTAACGGCCCTGCTCGCCTGCGCAGCCCTGCTTGCGCCTTGCCCTGCGTCCGCCTCAAGCCACATGGACGCCCCGCTCATCACCCTCGACCCGGCTGCAAACACGACCGACGTCTATGCCTTCGTCGCCAATCAGCCGGGCGGCTCCAAGGCGCTTGAGGTGTCGCTCGGCGTCTACCCGTTCGAGGAACCCGGTGTAGGCCCGAACGCGTACAACTTCGACCCCAACGTCCTCTATTCGATCATAGTCTCGACGGGCTCCGACGTGGCGGCCGGCAACGACACGATCACCTACCAGTTCCAGTTCACGACGGCCTACAAGACGACGGGCACCATCCTTCAGTCGTACGTTGGCGTGGTCGGCGCCGACGGCGACTCCAGCCAGAACCTGGTGCAGACCTACACCGTGACCAAGATTGTCGGCTCCACGTCCACGGTCCTCGGGACCGGGATCGTGCCGCCGAACAACCAGGGCCTCGCGACGCCCCACTACAATGTCAGTGAAAACGGCAACAACCCGGCGAAGCCTGGCGTGACCATCGCCGGCCAGCTCGATGCCTACACTGCCGGCGCCATAGCCAACCTGAGCAGCGGCTACCGTTCCTTCGCGGGCCAGCGCGAGGACGGCTTCTACGGCGACGTCAACGCCGTGTTCGACCTCCTCAACCTCCGCTCCGGGTCGGCCAACTCGTTCGACAGCCAGAGCGGCTATAACGTCCACACGATCTCCCTCGAAATCCCGGTTGCGGAACTCGGCGGCGACCAGCAGGTGGTCGGCGTCTACGCCACGACCAGCCGCCAGCAGATGGCCGTCCTCACGAGCGGCGCGGGCTCCGCGGCCCCCGCATTGACCGGCGGCTGGGTCCAGGTGGCACGCCAGGGAAACCCGCTCTTCAACGAGGTCCTTGTCGCGATCAAGGACAAGGACTTGTACAGCCGCACCAAGCCGTCCACAGACGCTTCGCTCTTCGCGCAGTACGCGAGCACCCCGGAGCTCGCGGCTCTTGTGAACGCGATCACGTTCGGCGGCAAGGCCGTCGCCCCGACGACGAACCGCACCGACCTGGTTGGCATCTTCATCCCCGACATGCTTCGGGTTGACCTGTCGACCGGCCCGGCGCGCCTCGCGGCGGGCGGCGCCGAGTTCCCCGCATACCCCGACGACGCCGGCTTCTCGAACCAGAGCGTCTTTGGCGGTGATACCCTCCAGAGCAAGATCCAGGCAGGCTTCGGCGGCGGGGCGGTCGCGGGCGGCTGGCCGAACGGCCGCCGCTACGGTGACGACGTCATCTCGATCGCCATCACGGCCGTGATCAGCGACCTGCGCACCAGCCCGCTCACCATCCGCTCGGCGGCCAATATCGACAACGTCGCCGGAAACGACGCGGTCTACAACAAGGTGTTCCCCTTCGCCGGGACGCCGTTCAACGGCCGCAATTACCAGCATAACCCGGGCGTGGGCCCGATGCCGGTCGTCAACTTCTCTACCCGCGGCCCGATTGGGTCCGCGTCGCCGCTGATCGGCGGCTTCGTGGTCCAGGGCGGAAAGCCGGTCCAGGTTCTTGTCCGTGCCACCGGTCCGAGTCTCGCCAACTACGGCGTCCCGAACCCCGTGGCCGGCACGACGCTGACCGTCTACTCCGGCATGACCGCCGTTGCCAGCAATGCCGGGTGGCAGGCAACCCAGCAGTCCGCCATCCAGGCGACCGGCTATGCGCCGGCCAGCCCGCTTGAGGCGGCGGTGCTCATGACTGCGGCGCCTGGCGCCTACACAGTGGTGGTCGAGGGAACCAACGGCGCGGCTGGCACCGGACTCATCGAGACATTCCTGGTCGAGCCGACCCCGTGAGCCCCTGAGGCGATCGAGCCCAGATTCTCTCTGGAGCGACCCGGGCCTTCAATGGCCCGGGTTTTTTTGCGCTCCTCACCTTCGCGTTCACGGTCCGGGCACAGGCGGGCTCATGCTAGGTCGGGGACAGCCAGAAGGAAGATCTGGAGCCATTCGCCGTCGGCAGCCATCACGCGCCGGTTGAAGGCAATCGTCCGGCCATCGCGCGACCACACCGGACTCAGCGGCGGGTGGGCTTCAGGGGTCGTGAGCGCGCGTTCTTGCCCGAATTTCGCCGAGCCGGGCTTCGCGCCGCAGATCGTGACCACGCCTGCACTGATATAGAGGAGGTACTCTCCGTCGGGGCTCCAGCGCACGCAGCTTTCGATCGGGTCCTTTGCGCGGGTAACCTGTTGGATCAGTCCGCCGTTTGGGGACACCAGGTGCGCCTGCACAACCCCGTTGTCGTCCCGGGCAAGGAAAGCGATATGCGTGCCATCGGGCGAGGAGCGGACCCAGTGCCTGGGCTCGAGCGCCACACCGGGATATTTCCGGCCGGCGGTAAACGTGAGCCTGCGCTGGGCTGTAGTGGCCGGGGGACCCGGAAGCGCGGATTCCGTGCCCTCGAGCGGCCCGTACGTCCCGGGCACGTCGATCCTGTCCGGTATGTCGACGATGAAGACCTCCGCTATCTCGGTCCCATCCGCGGCGCGGACCGTGCCCAGGAAGGCGCGCGCCCGCGTTTGCCACGGTCCGTCTGCCCGATGATAGCCGCGGCTCCCGACCCATGCATCCTCGAAGGCGCGGCTGATCTCGTCGCTGCCCGGCCGCGGGTGGGGCGTGACGCGCGCCACGACGGCGGCGAATAACTCGCCGTCATTGTTCTCCGGGCCAGGGCGAACCTTGACGGGAGGACCAAGGCGAGCGGCCACGCCGATCGTGCGCAGGTTGACCTTGTCCCCGGTGCGCCGCTCGATCTCGGCCATCACCGCGTCGTTGTAGGTGAACCCGATCCACGTTCCATCGGCGCTCCACTCGTGGCGATGCGTGCCGCCGCGCAGGGCGCCGGGAGTGAAGGGCGGGATGACATCTCGGGCGTCCAGGAACCAGATCACGGACGGGGCGCCCGCGCGGGCGCACACGCCGGTCCGCCGCCACATTTCGTACGGGCGCTCGGCGCTTGCCGAGGTCAGGCCCCGGATGAAGGCGACGCACTCCTCCACGGGGTTATAATAAGTCGCCCCGACGCCGGGGCCCCAGGGATGCGCCGGCGACTCGCGGTGAAGCGTCTCGATCGCGCCGGTCTCCGTGTTCACCCGACCTATGGTCGCGCATTCCGCGACCCCGTCGGTCCGCTCATCGTAGGCGATCCAGCGATCGTCGGACGAGAAGTTGTCATTATTGTCGAGCACGTGGTTGCGTGCGTCGTGGGTAAGTTGGCGGGGCATCGAGTTCGGGTCTTCGACGGAGGGATCCGTTTCCAGCGGATACTCCCGGTTTGAGCGGAAGGGAAGTCCATTTGGCCGGCCTACCGGCGACCCGGACAATTATTCTCGAAAGCCCCGGAAGCTGGACTTCTAGTGGGTCCGTGCCACGCAACCCCGGAGGCCGGCCATCCGGCCCGATCCTGCTGATCGCGAGCGGCGACCTGCGCCAATCCGCGAACGAGACCTGCTGGCCCGCCCAGGCGGCCATGGAGCGGAAACTGGGCGCCGCCGTGGCGTCACTCGGCTATCGAGTGAAGCGCGCAAATCCCTATGATGCCAAGCGAAGGCACGGGTTCGTCGCATCGCAGAAGGAGGGCCTGGAAATCTTCGCGCGACTCGACCCTGATGCGCCGCTGATCGTTGCCGAGGCCGTGTGGCAGTATTCCCAGAATGTCCTCGGGGGCCTGCTGACGCACAGGGGCCCCATCCTTACCGTGGCCAACTGGAGCGGGCAGTGGCCCGGCCTCGTGGGGATGCTCAACCTTAACGGCTCGCTGACCAAGGCGGGAGTGAAGTACTCGACCCTCTGGAGCGAGACCTTCGAGGACGAGTTCTTCGTAAGGGGGCTCCGGTCGTGGCTGACGCGCGGTCGGATCTCGCACCGGACGACCCACGTTCATCCGTTTCGCCCGGCCTCGTCGCCTTCGAGGGCGCGCTCCGTCGCCCGCCGCATTGCCGCGGACCTGCGTCGCAGGAAGTCGATCATGGGCATCTTCGACGAGGGATGCATGGGCATGTACAACGCCATCATTCCGGACGAGCTGCTCCACACCTGCGGCGTCATGAAGGAGAGATTGTCGCAGTCCGCGCTGTACCACGCAGCGACCCAGGTTAAGAATGAAGAGGCTGCCCAGGTCTACAAGTGGCTGCTCAGGAAGGGGATGAAGTTCCACTTCGGCACGCGTCCCAGGACCGAGCTCACGAAGGCGCAGGTCATGGACCAGTGCAAAACCTACATTGCCGCGGCGCGCCTGGCGGATGATTTCGGATGCGAGTCGATCGGCATCCAGTACCAGCAGGGACTCAAGGACCTGCTTCCGGCAAGCGACCTTGCCGAGGGCCTGCTGAACAATTCCGACAGGCCGCCGGTCAGGGACGTGAGGGGCCGCGTGATTCGTCCGGGCAAGGCTATCGTCCATTTCAACGAGGTGGACGAGTGCGCGGGGCTGGATGCGCTTCTCACGAACCGGGTCCATGCGGCGCTCGGCCAGCCTGTCGAGACCACGCTGCATGACCTGCGCTGGGGCGACTGGGACCGGAGCGGAACGACCAAGGACTACGTCTGGGTCTTCCTCATTTCAGGAAGCGCCCCGCCCGCGCACCACATTGGCGGCTACGCCGGCACCGACTCGCTTCGCCAGCCACCCATGTATTTCCGGCTGGGAGGGGGAACGGTCCGGGGGATCGCGAAGCCCGGCGAGATCGTGTGGAGCCGGATCTTCGTCGAGGACGGCAAGCTGCACATCGACATCGGGCGCGCCAGGGTGGCGTCGCTGCCAAGGCAGGAGACGGAGCGCCGCTGGAGGGAAACCACCGTCCAGTGGCCGATCATGCATGCGGTGACCTACGGTGTCTCCCGCGACCAGATGATGGCCCGGCACAAGGCGAACCATGTCCAGGTCGCCTATGCACGCTCGGCGGCTTCGGCCGACCTGGCGCTCCATGCCAAGGCCGCGCTTGCGGCCCAACTCGGCATTGCCGTTTGCCTTTGCGGCACGCGGGCCAACGGCGATCCCCTGTAAGCGTCGCCGTTTCTAGGTGGCGGCGACGCTCGGCTTGCCGATGAGGAGGTAAAGGATTCCGGCCGTTCCCGTAAGGGCAGCGGGCAGGAGCAGCATACCGTAGCCGATTCTCCCGAACCCAATGCTTCCGCAGATGCCTCCCACGAAAAACCCCGACAGCAGGACCAAGTAAAGGCCCGTGCGTCGCCGGTCCAGTGACCGGCCCCGGAGAAGCTGACCCGCCACGATGCCCAGGTCGGTGATGATGCCCGTGACATGGGTGGTGCGGATCACGGCGCCGCTGTAGCTTGAAACCATCGCGTTCTGCAGGCCACAGGCGAGGGAGGCGAGGCATTCGCCGCCATAGCGCTCGCGGCTGAAAAACCACCAAGCCGTAAGCAAAGAAAGCGACTCGACCAGCAAGACGACCCCATAGCTGCGGCTGAGACGGAGAAGCCCATGGCCGATGATCAGCGAGCTGAGGGTGCAGCCGATGAAAAACGAGGCTATCACGAGGAATATTTCGAGAGCCTGGGGCAAATTCCCTCCCGCGAGCTCGTCGCCGAGCGATGTCACCGGGCCCGACATGTGGGACAAGCCATGCCGTAGTCCCAGGAAGCCTACGGCATTTATCGAGCCCGCGGTCCACGCCAGCGCAAAGGCGCTGGCGGATATCCACCCGGGAATCGGTTTGGAGAGCACGGCTGCCGATCATCCTCGTTGGCGGGAGCCAAGAGGGCAACCTCGGTGAGTTGCGGCTCTAAGTCGGCTGAAGCCGGTGACGACCGGATTCTTCCACTGATTCCAGGTCAGGAGGATCGTCAGGGATCGAACATCGCATTCGCGTCCCGCGAGCTCAGCGCGCTCTTCGCGAAATCAAAGGTTCCCGCCGCCATCATCTCACGGGCGGCTCCGACGAAAGTTCCCAGGGCAGCCTTCGAAAGCGCGCTGCCGACGCTGATGCGCTTGACCCCCAGGTCGGAAAGCTGGGCGGCGCTGAGCACCATGCCATCAAGGCCCGCCAAGACGTTGACCGGACGGTCAACCGAGCGAACAACGGTGGCGATGTCATCGGAGGCAATGAGTCCGGGCGCATAGAGGACGTCCGCCCCAGCCTCCTGGTACTTCTGGAGGCGGGATATGGTATCGGATAGGTCCTTTCGGCCGTGGAGGAAATTCTCGCAGCGTGCCGTCAGGGTGAAATGAAACGGCAGGCGCCGCACGCTCGCGACCGCCGCCTGGACGCGCTCGCTAGCCAGCGCCACGTCGAAGATCGGCGCTCCCGGGACGCCCGTGGAGTCCTCGATGGAACCCCCGACGATCCCGGTCTCTCCGGCAAGCCGGAAGGTTTCGTCTACAAGCTCCAGCGTGGATCCGAATCCGCTCTCGAGGTCCGCGCTCACGGGAAGGTCGGTCGCACCGGCGATCTGGCGCACATGATTGAGCATGTCCCCGCGCGAGACCGTGCTGTCTCTTAGCCCGATTGAGAAGGCAAAGCCCGCGCTGGTCGTCGCCAGGGCCTTGAATCCCGTCCTCGCCAGGATGCGCGCCGTTCCCACGTCCCAGGGGTTGGGAATGATGAAGGCTCCCGGCTGCCGGTGAAGGTCCAGGAAATGGGCGGCCTTGTCCTGGAGCGTGGGCATCGGGGTCAGGAGGTCGGGGGCATTCCAAGCGTTCCATCGACGATTTCGACAAAATTGCGCTCCTCGCGGAGGATGAGCCGCTTCGATTGCGCCTCGGCGAAGTTTGCCATGGCCTCCGGATCGGTCTTGAGGCGTGCCCGGTAGGCCTCGTAAACCGCAAGGCTGTCGAACGCGATGAGGCCCCACGCAATGTCGTTTGTCCCCTCGCTCGGAAGGAAATAGCCGATCAGGTACCCGCCGTTCTTGGGGATGATGCGGCCCCAGTTTGCGCAGTACTGCCTGAACGCATCGCGCTGGAACGGATCGATTTGGTAGCGTATGATGCAGGTGATCTTCATGGTTTTGTGGGGGACGGTCGCGGTGCCTGGGGGCGATGAACGGCCGAGGAGCACGGACATGAGGTAGATCGCCGCGGCCTTGATCGCGGTGCGTCTTCCCATGCGTGTCATGCTCCATCCCTCATTGTCCCTATCCTCAATTTAGCAATTGTACGGACAGAACACTTCGTCAATAGACGAAGTGTGGATGCGATTGATTCAATTGATGGCGCGGCGTCAAAGATCGCCGCCGCAATCGGCGAACCCGCCCGGGCCAGGATGCTCTATTGCCTTATGGATGACCGCGCCAGGACCAGCACGGAGCTGTCGGCCGTGGCCGACGTCAGCCCGTCCACGGCGAGCGCCCATCTCGACCGCCTGGTGAAGGCGCGCCTCCTGAAGGTGGAGGCCCAGGGCCGCCACCGCTATTACCGGCTGGCGGGAGCGGACGTCGGGCGGATCCTCGAGGGACTCAGTGCCATAGCGGGCGCGTCCCATCCCCGGTTCATTCCGAGCACGCCGAACCGCCTCCGCGTCGCCCGTACCTGCTATGACCATATTGCGGGAACACTCGGGGTGATGCTGCACGACCGTCTCCTTGTGTTGGGTTGGATCATGCCAGCGAGAGAAGGCGATGCCTATGCGGTCTCGGCAAAGGGGGCGGTCGCGCTCCGCAGGCTTGGGATTGATGCCGATGAGCTGGGGAGACATCGCCGCCGGGCCGCGTTTGGCTGCCTTGACTGGAGCGAGCGGCGCCCCCATCTCGGCGGATCGCTCGGGGCGTCGATCCTCGGCATTGCGGTGAACCGCAAGTGGCTTATCCGTGACCTGGAGGGCAGGGGGCTTTCCCCCACCGCCTATGGCCGCCAGGAACTGAAGCGCCATTTTGGGATCGACGCTGCGGGGGGATAAATTCCCGCAAGTCACGGGACGGCGGCGTGAGGGCGACTCTGAGGCCGCGCCGCCCCCAGCAACTAAAATACGATGGACGCTGCGATCCGAACAAGCTCGTCCAACTCGCCAAGAAGGCCTCCCCAGAAGAGGGCGTCGCCCTCCACAGGCATAACGAGATGAGGCATCGCCTTCAGCGAGAAGGCGCCCATCGCCCGCCCAAAATCGCCCTGGGAGAAAAGGCGGCGCAATTCCGCGGCGGCGGCGGACGGCCCGCCTTGCTCGAGGGCCCTGCGCGGGGCGGCCATGGCCTCGATGCCGGCTTCCCCCAGGGCGCGAAGCGAGCCCAGCGACGACGACAGGCTCTCGCGGGACACAGGAGCCGGCTTGGCGAGTCCGTCCAGGAGACGGTGCTTGTCGATGGCCGGGGAACGAACCGATAGATCGGCGGGCGCAACCAAGGTGGCGTTGTCCAGGCGCGCGCCCCGGTCATTCACGTTGACCACGAGGCCGAAGGGCCACTCCGAGAGGCGCCGGTTCAAGGCCCTCAGGTCGCCGATGATATGAGTCGGCAGCTCCTTGCCAAAGTTCCCAGGGACCAAGGGATACTTCTGCTCGAAGTTGAAGCCCGAGGCCGCATAGACCGTGGCATCCGCGGCGCTATTGTGCCGGGAGCTCGGTGAGGCGGGGTCGAGCGCGAGGTCCATCCCGAAGAGATAGATCGGCGAGCAGCCCATGAAACGCGCGATTTCGAGGGCCGTGCTGCCGCAGCTCTCGGTTGCGGACACGTTTGTCTTGGGAAGGCCCTTTGCCGCCAGGAGATCAAGCGTGACCTGCCGGTTTGAGACGAAGTACTGGCGATCCTGTGCGACCGCTTCACCCCATGCAGGCGGGCTCACCCCCGAGAGGATCACGCGCGGCGCAGGCATGTCGGGCGCCAGGCACTTCTCCGGTGTCTTTGCGGCGTCGATCGAGACCGCGAAGTCCGCCGGGATGCCCCGGCGCGCCAGCGCGCGAAGGGCCGAGTCCGCCGAGAAGATGATCCCCTGCCCGGCGACCGCGGCGAGGGCGCCGCACGAGGCGTCGAGCGACGGTCCGGCGCCGCAGACGAATGCGGGTATTCCCTTCAACATCCCCTCCCACGAAGGCGGCAGGCGCCTCTGGGCATACCGGGGGGCATTCAAGAGGACGTGTTTCTGCCAGGTGAATCCATCCTTCTGGCGCGTCTCCCGGGCGCGATGCTGCAGCTCTATGGAGTCGTGGACCTGGCCGAGAATAGCCTTGTAGGCGCTTGCATTGCCCGACGCCGCATCCTTCGTCACGAACACAGACGGGAGGCGGCGCGCATCCCGCGAGATAAGGGCCAGGATAGCCGACGACACCTCGCGCAGGTCGGCGTCCGCCGTGCCCATCACGTGGATAGACTCCCGGGCGATCCCGGGCGGCCGGATCCCCTTGGTCTCGTCATCGACAAACCATAGGAGCGCCTTGTAGGCTCTGAAGTCGGCCTCCGTCTCCCCGCCGAGGCCCCCCACGAGGACGCAGGTGGTGGTGCCGGGAAAATGGCGCTCGAGGAGCATGCCCTGCGCGGGACCGGGAAATCGCGGCCCTGGACCGGGCCGAAGCCCGGGGAGGGTGTCTTGGAGTGTGGGCGTCAAAGATTTGCTCTCCGGTCGAGTTGCGGTTGAGAGTGACGCATGGGCCGCCCCGCGGCTCCGGCGCAACCACCCCCATGGACACCCGCCACGCAGCCCTTTTCGCGCTCGCGCTTCCCCTCGCGCTGGCAGCGGGGGAGTACTCGGGCGTGAAGGACCTGGCCGCACGGAGGGCGCCTTGGCTGAGTGATCGGATTATCTTCGAGAAACTTGAGTCCCCGACGGACGTTTTCGAACTGAGCTCGTCGGGGGGACAGGTCGAGATCCGCGCTTCCAGCCCCTCGGCGGCCGCCATGGGTCTCGGGTGGTACCTTAAGTACTACTGCCACAGGTCGATGTCGCACGCCGGCGACAATCTCGCCCCGTTGGCCGACCTCCCGGCGGTCGGCCGACCGGTGCGCATCGAGGCGTCGGCCCGCTATCGCTATGCGCTGAACTACTGCACCTTCAACTACACCATGAGTTTCTACTCATGGTCGGACTGGGACCACGAGCTGGACTGGATGGCGCTGAGCGGCGTGAACCTCATGCTTGTCGCAAACGGCGAGGAGGCGGTCTGGCAGGGCACGCTCCGCAGGCTGGGGTATTCGGACGCCGAGATCGCCGCCTTCATTCCCGGCCCGGCCTACACCGCCTGGTGGCTCATGGGAAACCTGGAGGGCTTCGGAGGGCCCATGAGCCCGGCCATGGTGAAGCGGCGCGCCGACGTGCAGAAGCGGATCATCGCCCGGATGCATACCTTGGGCATCGAGCCCGTGCTCCCGGGATTCTACGGGATGGTCCCGTCGAGCCTGGCCGGCAAGGTGACGGCGCACATCGTGGACCAGGGCAAGTGGAGCACCTTTCACCGGCCGGCAATCCTCGACCCCACGGATCCCGAGTTCCCGCGCATTGCCGGCATCTACTATGACGAGATCAGGAGCCTCTACGGGCCGGATATTCATTTCTTTTCGGGCGATCCCTTTCATGAGGGGGGCGTCATGGCCGGCGTGGACCTGCCGAAGGCGGGCGCGGCAATCCAAGCCGCGATGGACAGCCGGTTTCCCGGTTCGACCTGGGTCCTCCAGGGCTGGCTTGAGAACCCGAAAAAGGAGCTCATCGCCGGGACGGACCGGTCGCGGGTCCTCATCCAGGAGCTCCAGGGCGAGCAGACGCACAACTGGGAGCTGCGCCAGGGCTACGAGGGCACGCCCTTCCTCTGGTGCTGCATCAACAACTTTGGCGAGCGCCCGGGCGTCTTCGGAAAGCTGCAGCGGTTTGCCGACGAGGTCTACCGGGCCCGCCGCAGCGAGTACGGGGGCCTGATGAGGGGCGTCGGCATCATGCCCGAGGGGATCGACAACAACCCCGTCGCGTACGACCTTGCCCTCGAGCTCGGCTGGCACACCGGCCATGTTGACGTGGCCGAGTGGATACGCGGCTACGTCCGGTACCGCTACGGGAGCTCGGATCCCGACATCGACCAGGCATGGGACATCTTCCTTCAGACCGTGTACAGCGGGGCAAATGGCGGAGCCGAGAACGTCCTGTGCGCGTGGCCGGCCTCCCCCGGCAGGCCGGTGAGCACGTGGGGATCGCTCGCGATCGGGTACAACCCGGCGGCGTTCGCGCGCGGCGTCGAGATCTTCTCCCGGGCCAGGGACCGGTTCGGCGCCAGCGAGACCTACCGCCTGGACCTCATCGCCCTGCGGCTCCAGGTGGCCTCGGACGAGGCGATGGGGATATCACGCGCCATAGACCAGGCCCTGAAATCCAGAAACCGCGCGGCCTTTGAGACCGCGGCGGATTCGCTCCTCGAGCTGGGGCGGGAGACGGACCATCTCCTGGGAGCGGATCCCTTCTACCGCCTTCAGACCTACCGTGACCAGGCCGTGCGCTACGGCATGACGCCTGATGAGAAGCGACAATGCCTGCGCAACGAGCTGATGCAGGTGACCTACTGGGGCGGAAATGACGAGGAGCCGAACGAGGATAATGACTACGCCTTCAAGGCCTGGTCGGGCCTCGTCGACACCTACTATCTCAGGCGATGGGAGACCTACCTTGAGCGCGTCAGAGCAGGCTGGGACAAGGGGATCGTGCCCAAGCCCGACTTCTACCGCTTCGAGCACGAATGGGTCGACCGGAACAACGCGGCCCTTTTCGTGCCCTGACCCGCGAACCCTACTCGGTGATGGCGACCTTCGCGGGCGTGCCCCGGGAGCTGTCCGGCGCGACCCAGACGAACAGGGTGCCAGGCTCCGCCACGTCCCTCATGTCGATGTTCCAGAACGAAAGCTCGTCCCTTCCCAGGGTGAAGGAAACGCGCCTGGTCTCGCCCGCCGCCAGGTGCACGCGCCTGAACCCCTTCAGCTCCCGGATAGGACGGGCGACGCTCGTGCCGCGCAGCCTGATATAGAGCTGCGCCGTGTCCGTGCCCTCACGGGAGCCGGTGTTCGTCAGGTCCGCGGTGACGGTCAGATGCGCCTCGCCGCGGTTGAGCGCGGCCGCGCTCACGGACGATGCGTCGACCTGCACGGCGGAATAGCTGAAATTGGTGTACCCGAGCCCGAATCCGAAGGGATACAGCGGCCCGTCCCGCTCGTCGATGTAGCCGGTCACATAGTAGGAGTCGTCGGCATTGGTGTCGGGCACCTGGGGGTCGACCCTCGGCCTGCCCGTGTTCAGGTGGTCGTAGTAGGTCGGAACCTCGCCGACCGAGCGCGGCACGGAGACCGTGAGGCGTCCCGTGGGCTCGACGTCGCCGAACAGGACACGCGCCAGGGCGGGGCCGGCCTCAAGTCCCGGGAACCACGCCTCGAGGATCGCGGGCACGTGCTCCGACGCCCAGGGGAGCGCAAGCGGCCTTCCGCTGAAGACGACCAGCACCACGGGTTTTCCCGCGGCCACGACCTTCTCGAGAAGCGCCTCCTGGTTCCCGGGAAGCCCGAGGCGCGACTTCGACGAGGCCTCGCCCGTGCTGTGGCCGCTTTCGCCGAGGGCGAGGATAACGATGTCCGCATCCTTCGCCGTCGAGACGGCCCTCCTGAACTCGGAATCCGACGTGCCCCCGATATCCATCCCCTTGGCATAAGAGAGCGACATCCGGTCGCGCGCCGCGCGCCGGGTGAGCGCCGACATGAGGGTCACCGCATTGACGGTGTCGGCGGCCCCGGTCCATGAGCCGAGCATGTCGGCCGCGCTGTCCGCAAGCGGCCCGATAAGCGCGACCTTGAGGCCGGGCAAGACTTTGATCGGCAGGAGCGAGCCGTTGCCCGCGTTCTTGTTCGAAAGGAGGACGAAAGATTCCTCAGCCGCTGCTTGGGCAAGCTCCCGGCCCCTGTCCCTCTCGGCGGCGGAAAGGCCGGCCGGCACCGGCACGTAGGGCCTGTCGAACAGGCCGAGCGCGAACTTGACCCGGAGGACCCGGCGGACGGCCTCGTCGAGGCGCGCCACAGGGACCTTGCCGGACCGCACAAGGTCGCCCAGGTGCCGCAGGTAGATCGTGCTCTGCATGTCCATGTCGACGCCCGCCGTGAAGCTCTTGCGCCCGGCCGTTTCCTCGTCGTCGGCGATTCCATGGAGGACGAGCTCCCGGATGCCGGTCCAGTCGCTGACGACGAAGCCCGGGAACTTCCACTCGTCCCGGAGCACCCGGGTCAGGGTGAACGCATTGGCGGTGGATGGCACCCCGTCGATCGCGTTGAACGCGGCCATCAGGGTGCCCGCGCCCTCGTCGACCGCGGCGTGGAAGGGCGGCAGATACACCTCCCTCAGGGTCCGCTCGGATATCTCGGTCGAGTTGTAGTCGCGGCCTCCCTCGGCGGCGCCGTAGCCCACAAAGTGCTTCGCGCAGGCGAGGATCGACGACGGGTCGTCGAGGCGGCTGCCCTGGTAGCCGTCGACGTAGGCCCTCGCGAACGCCGCCCCGAGATAGGGATCCTCCCCCGCGCCCTCCGTGATGCGTCCCCAGCGCGGGTCCCTCGCGATGTCGACCATGGGGGAGAAGGTCCAGCGGACACCCTGCGCCGAGGCCTCCTCGGCGGCGAACCGCGAGGTCTTCTCGACCAGGCCCGGGTCCCAGCTCGCCGAGAGGCCGAGCGGGATCGGAAAGAGGGTATGGAACCCGTGGATCACGTCGTAGCCGAAGAGGATCGGGATGTGCAGCCGCGAATCCTCCACGGCCTCCCTCTGGAACGCGTTCGTCCTTTCCGCCGTCACGGCGTTGAAGAGGCTGCCCACCTGGCCCTTCCTGATCAGCGCGTCCCCGTCCGCGACGACGCGGCCGGGGCCGGTCAGGGTGTCAGAGGCGATCTGGTTGAGCTGGCCGACCTTGTCGTCAACGCTCATGCGGGACATCAGCGCGTCGACGCGCTCCTCGATCTGCGGCGTGTCGAAGCCCGCGCCCGGCGCCGCGCAGATCGGCCCCGGAAGGGCGAGGGCGACCGCCACGGCGAGGGTGGCGCCCGCAAGGCGGCACAGCGTGCCGGCTGCGCTCATCGGGGTTCGGGGCATCGGACCAAGGGTAACCGGCTAAGAGGGATGCGCAAGGGGGGCGGGCTGGCGCCTTCCCATCCGGCGCGCGGCCGCGCGCAGGGGGCGAAGCGAGATCAGGTACACCGCGGGCACCCAGAAGGGCGCCACCGCCGCCCATCCCAGGATCGCGTGCAGGGCGGTGACGCCGAATTCCTGGAAGAACACCCGGGGGTGGTGCGCGAAGAGGGACATCATCTTGGGGATGTCGAGGCTCGAGTGCGCCGTGCGCGCCAGGGTGTCGCCCAGGCGCACGAACGCGACCAGGAGCGGGAAGTAGATGAACGTGCACAGCGCGTTCACGCCCTGGATGATCGGCTGGTTGAGCTTGAGCGCGATGCCCGCCAGCACGCAGAGCGTCGTCGTGGTGCCGAGGATGGGGAACAGCGCCAGCGCGCTGCCCACGGCCAGGCTCAACGCGACCTTGGACGGCGTCACGCCCTGGGTCAGCTGGCGCAGGATCGGGTCCGTGAACCAGCGCTGCCAGAATTTCCGCCGCATGGTGATGACGGGAGGGGACTCGGGGGGCGTGGTCACGCGGGGGTCGTCATCCTGCACGTGTCGCGGGTCACCGCGCGAGGAAACGCTTCTCCCATTCGGGGTGGGGCAGGGGACGCGGGCGGTACTCGCCGAAAAGGGCGTAGCGGGTCTTCGAGACCAGCTTGTAGGCGGCGTCCCTCAGGAATGCAGGGACGAACCTCAGGAGCGCCATGCCGTCCCACGGGGCGCCCATCTCGGAAAACGCGGCGAGGACGCCTGTCGTCCTCAGCAGGTAGGCGCCCTTCTCCCTGTCGTTCCAATCCGGGACGAAGACGAGGCTGTCGAAGTCCTCGGTGGGAAGGCCCCGGGCCCTCAGGAACTCCTGGGCGGGGTCGCTCTGCAGCGGCGCAAAGCGCAGGACCCCCTGGTGGTCATGCCCGAGCATGAAGCGGACGACGCCGTTGCACAGGCTGCATTCGCCGTCGTAGAGGAGCACAGGAACGCGTTCGGCCGGCATTGGAGGGACTAATCCCTACACGCCCCGGACCTCGATGGCAACAGGCTCCGCAGCCCGGAAGAATAGGGTTCGACTGGCGCCGCCGGTCGTCCTTGGCTGGGGGCATGGCCTTACCCCCGGTCCGCGTCGTCCTGTTGTCGCTGTGCGCCAGTCTCTGCCTCGGGGCGGCCTCCACGCCGCTGAACCTCTGGCCCGGGACGGCCCCGGGCGAGAAGGGCGACATCGGCCCGGAGGGGGACGCCACGAAGCCCACCGACGCCATCGAGGCGGGGCGCCCCGTGGCGCACCTCGCCAATGTCTCCGTCCCGACGCTCACGCTCTACAAGGCCCCGGCGGCGGCCGACACCGGGACGACCGTCGTCGTTTTCCCGGGAGGCGGCTATTACATCCTCGCCTACGACCTCGAGGGCACCGAGACCTGCGAGTGGCTGAACTCGATCGGCGTCAACGCGGTGCTCGTCAAGTACCGCGTGCCGCGGCGCGAGCGCGAGGCGCCCTATGCGGTGGCCCTGCAGGACGCCCAGCGGGCTGTTTCCATGGTCCGTTCCCACGCGGCCGAGTGGGGTCTCGACCCCGCCCGCGTCGGCGTGCAGGGCTACTCCGCAGGCGGCAACCTCTGCGCGGTCCTGAGCGCGAGCACGTACCGGGCCTATTCCCGCGTCGACGCGATCGACGACCTCAGCTTCCACCCGGACTTTCAGATCCTGACCTACCCGGCGTACCTCGTCGCCGACGGCACCTACACGGTCAACCCGGAGGTGGCCGTCTCCGCGAACACGCCCCCGACCTTCCTGGTGATGGCCGAGGACGACCCGGTCCACGTCGAGAACGTCATCGGCTATGCGATGGCGCTGAAGGCCGCCAATATCCCGATGGAGCTCCATGTATACCCCGCGGGGGGCCACGGCTACGGACTCAGGCTGACGAAGGACTTTGTCACGACCTGGCCGGCCCGGGCCGCGGACTGGATGAGGAGCCGGGGCCTGCTCGGGACGAAGTAGGCTCTCACGTTGCCGCCGCGCGGCTGCGCCACGCCTCGAGGAGGCGGGCCGTCGCATCCGGCAGCTCGAACCCCTCGAGCTGGAAGCAGAGGAAGTCCACGTCCGGCGTGAACGATGGCAGGTTCGCACGGTCGTAACCCGACAGGGCCCTGAGCGTGAAGACGAGGGCGAGGTGGAAGGCGGGCTGGGCGAGGGCGGGCATGTCCTTGTCGAGGAAGGAGAGGCCCGCCTGGTGATTGAGGGCCGCGAAGACGAGGCACTTGTCCCGGGCGTTCTCCGCGTTCTCCTCGGCCGTCAGCTGCTGGAAGAGGTGCTCGACGTCGAGCGAGGCCAGGTCCGCAACCGAGAGCCCGAACAGCTTTTCCAGGGCGTCGATCACAGTCTGGACCGCCAGGTCGGGATGGCCCTCCTCGCGCTGGCGGGCGATCCCGCGCAGGAACTGCCCGGCCTGCTCAATCAACCTGAGGATGTAGTCGCGCTCCGGCATGCCGCTCATCCTGCAATCGAACCGTTGCGGTGGCAAATCTTGCTGAAATGGATGCACTACGGCTAATTGGCTGCCTTCCCACCGGGGAAGGCAGGAAGCCCCTTCACCAGCAACTCCAGGAGACCCTCCATGAGACACCTCAGATTCCCCCTAGCAGTGGCCCTCGCGGCCCTTTCGGCAATGCCCCTCGCGGCGCAGGAGGCGCGCAAGAGCCCCCACGAGACGATCAACATGCGGCTGGGTCCGGGGCACGGCCCGAATCTCATCACCGTCACGTATGGGCGCCCCTACACGAAGAGCCCGATGACGGGGGAGATACGCAAGATCTGGGGAGGCCTTGTCCCCTGGGGCAAGGCGGACCGCCTCGGGGCGGATGAGGCAACGCTTCTCATCACCCAGCAGGACATCGTGATCGGCAATGCCCTCGTTCCCGCGGGCGCCTACACCTTGTATACCGTCCCCTCGGACACGGGAGCGTCGCTCCTGGGCATCAGCACGCGGATCGGCCAGTGGGGCGTTCCGGTGGACGAGACCCACGACCTGGCGCGCGTCGAGATGAAGAAGGAGGCGCTCGCCGCCCCGGTCGACCAGTTGACCCTCGCCCTCGAGAAGGATCCCGCGGGCGGTGGCACGCTCAAGATCATGTGGGAGAACACCCAGTTCTCGGTGCGGATGGCGCCGAGGCCGCTGGAATTCCCGCAGGTGAGCGCGTCGGAAACCCTGAAGCAGCGCATCGGCCTGACCGACGTCACGGTGGTCTATTCCCGCCCGAGCTCCAAGGGCCGTGTCATGCTCGGCGGCAACAACCCCTACGGGGTCGTGTGGCGCACGGGCGCCAACAATGCGACCCGCATCACCTTCAGCACGCCGGTCACAATCGAGGACAAGCCGGTGGCCGCGGGCGCCTACGAGATGTTCACGATCCCGGGCAAGGACGAGTGGACTTTCATCCTGCAGAACCCCCAGAGGCAATGGGGCGCCTACACCTATGACCCGAAGAACGACGCGCTGCGTGTCACGGTCAAGCCCGAGACCCTGGCTGAGCACATCGAGACCTTCACGATCGATGTCAACGACCTGCGCCAGAATGCCGGGACCCTCGAGCTCCTCTGGGAGAACACCCGGGTGCCCGTCAGGATCGGCGTCGACACGGTCGGCATGCTGGTCCCGAAGATCGAGGCCGTCATGGCCGGGGACGGGAAAAAGCCCTACGACCAGGCCGCCGTGTTCTACGCGGAGAACGGTATCCAGCTCGACAAGGCCGCGGCCTGGATGGACATGGCCATCGCCCAGAATCCCGACGCCTATTACCTTATATACCAGAAGGCCCGCATCCTCGCCAAGGAGGGCGACAAGGCCGGCGCCGAGGCCGCGGCCAGGAAGTCCATGGAGCTTGCCGCGAAGGACAGCGGCCCCGCGAAGGATGAGTACCAACGCCTGAACCAGGCGCTGATCGACGGCCTCAAGTGACGAGGCGCGTCCCCACCTTCCGCGGCCTGCTGCCGTTGAAGGCCCTCGCCCTGGTGGCCGCCGGGGCGGCGGCCACGCTGGGGCGCGCCGCCGACCCCGCCGTCGGCCCGAACCCGGCGGCGATCGCCCAGGAGCTGCGCAGCTTCCAGGAGCTCGGGAGCGTCCTCTACGTCGCGGCGCACCCCGACGACGAGAACACGCAGCTCATCACCTACTTCGCCCGGGGCCGGGACTACCGGACCGCCTACCTCTCGCTGACCCGTGGCGACGGGGGCCAGAACCTCCTTGGGCCCGAGTTCGGCGATCTTCTCGGCGTGATCCGCACCCAGGAGCTGCTCGCCGCACGCGGCCTCGACGGCGGCCAGCAGTTCTTCAGCCGCGCGAGGGACTTCGGGTATTCCAAGGACTACCGCCAGACGCTCACGAAGTGGGACCACCAGGGCGTGCTCGCCGACGTGGTCCGGGTCATCCGCACATTCAGGCCCGACATCATCGTCACGCGCTTTCCGCCCGAGCCGAGCGGGACGCACGGGCACCACACGGCCTCCTCGGCCCTCGCGCTGGAGGCATTCAAGCTCGCGGGGGACCCGACCGCCTTTCCCGACCAGCTCACGACCCTGGCCCCCTGGCAGGCAAAGCGCATCCTGTGGAACCGGTACGGCCCGGGCTTCGGCGTCTCCGACGACGGGGTGAAGGGCGTCATCAAGATCCCCATCGACGGCACGGACGCGGTCACGGGCACCCCGTTTGCCGTGCTCGCCGCGAAGAGCCGCTCCATGCACCGGACCCAGGGCTTCGCCAACTTCTCGGTGGCGTCGGGCGGCACGGGACCGCGCATCGAGTCCTTCCAGGTGAGGGACGGCGCCCCGGCCGACAAGGATGTGATGGACGGGGTCGACACGACCTGGGGACGGATACCCGGCGGGGACGCGATCGTCCCCCTCGCGCAGTCCGTCGCCTCGGCCTTCAATCCCGCCGACCCCTCGGCGTCCGTGCCGGCGCTCCTCGACATCAAGGCTAGGCTTTCCAGGCTCGGGCCGGACCCGCTCGTCGACGACAAGCGCCGGCAGCTCGACAAGATCATCGCGGATTGCCTCGGGCTCTCGGTGAAGTCCCTGGTGGATGCGCCCGAGATCGTCCCGTCGGAGAAGGTGACGCTCCACGAGAGCGCGCTGGTGCAATCGGGATACCCGGTCACCTGGGCCGGCGTGCGCTACCCGATGGCCGGAACGTCCCTGAGGACAGGCATCCCGATGACGCAGGGCGTGGCCGCTTCGCGCGATACGGCGTGGGAGATGCCTCCCGACACGCCGCTCAGCCAGCCCTACTGGCTTCGCGAGGACGGCACGCCGGGCATGTTCCGCGTGGACGATGCCTCGCTGATCGGCCGCCCCGAGAATCCGCCGGTGATCCCGGTCGAGGACTCCTTCGTGGTCGATGGCCAGACGATTGTCGTCCGCCATGAGGCGAAGTATGTCGCCGTCGACCCCGCGAAGGGCGAGGTCCTGAGGCGTCCCGAGATCGTGGCCCCGGTCTCGATCAGCTTCGGCGTCCCCGTGCAGCTCTTCATGCAGGGCTCCAGGCACGCCCTGGCCGTGGACATCACCGCCGCGCGCGCGAACCAGGCCGGGACGCTGTCCCTCACGGTTCCTGAGGGCTGGTCCGTCGTGCCGCAGGAACAGGCGTTCCATCTGCTGGCAGCCGGGGACACGGCGCATTTCAGCTTCGTCGCCACGGCGCCGCTGGCTCCCTCGACCGGCCAGATCGCGGCGCACGTCTCCATTCGGGGCGCGGTCTACGATACCGGCCGGATCGCGATCAACTACCCGCACATCCCGCCGCTTCTGCTGCAGCCCCGCGCGCGCATGAAGGTCGTCAGCCTCGAGCTCGAGATCCGCGGCCGCAACGTGGGCTACCTGCCGGGGGCGGGCGACAGCACCGCCGCAGGCCTGGAGCAGATGGGCTACACCGTGACGACCCTGACCGGGGCGGACATGACGGCATCCCGCCTGGCGTCGTTCGATGCCGTGGTGATCGGCGTGCGCGCCTTCAACACGAGGAAGGACCTTCCCGCGCAGCTGCCTGCGCTTTTCGGCTACGTCGAGTCCGGCGGGACCGTCGTCGAGCAGTACAACACCCCGGGGGGTTTGCAGACGCCGGAGCTGGCCCCGTATACCCTCAAGCTGGCCAGGGACCTTCCCCACTACCGGGTGACCGATGAGAAATCCGCGGTGACGCTCCTTGAGCCCGGGAACGCGGCGTTCAACGTGCCCAACCGCATCACGGCGGAGGACTTCGAGGGCTGGGTCCAGGAGCGCGGGCTCGACTTCGCGAGTGAGTGGGACACCGCCCACTTTGTGCCGCTCCTGTCCTGCAGCGACGTGGGCGAGGCGCCGCTCAAGGGCGGGCTCCTCGTCGCGCATTTCGGGCGGGGGTACTTCGTCTACACGGGACTCTCGTTCTTCCGCCAGCTGCCGGCGGGCGTTCCCGGGGCCTACCGGCTCTTCGCGAACTTGGTGTCGCTCGGAAAATGACGGAGCCGCCGGATGACGAGACCACCGGCCTTCCGGGCCTTCGCACCTGGAGCCAGGTGTACGTGGCCGTCCTCCTCACCTTCGTCGCCTGGGTGGGCCTCCTCGTGGCCCTTGACCGCTGGTTTTCGTGAACGGCCTCGACTACGGCATCCTCGTCGGGACGCTCCTGGCGATCGCGGTCTTCGCGGTATGGCGCACGCGCGGCAAGAAGGACCTGAGCGGCTACCTCCGTGGTTCGGGCAACGCGCGCTGGCTCACGATCGGCCTCTCCGTCATGGCCACTCAGGCGAGCGCCGTGACGTTCCTCTCGACGCCGGGACAGGGCTACGAGAGCGGGATGGGGTTCGTGCAGAACTACTTCGGGGCGCCGCTCGCCCTCATCGTCGTGGCGGTCTTCTTCCTGCCGATATACCGGCGGCTCAAGGTCTACACGGCCTACGAGTACCTGGGCCACCGGTTCGACTCGAAGACCCGCATCCTCGGCGCCGCGCTTTTCCTGCTTCAGCGGGGCCTCGGCGCCGGCATCACGATCTATGCGCCGGCCATCGTCCTGTCCACGGTCATGGGCTGGAGGCTTGACGCGACGATCATCTGCAGCGGCCTCGTCGTCGTGGCGTACACGGTCATGGGCGGCTGCGACGCCGTAAGCCTGACCCAGAAGTACCAGATCGGCGTCATCTTCGCGGGAATGGTCGCAGCCTTCTTCGTGCTGCTCTCCAAGCTCCCGCCGGGCCTCACGTTTTCCGACGCGCTCTCGGTCGCGGGCGGGTTCCACAAGCTCGGCGCGGTCGACTTCTCCCTCAACCCCGACCGACGCTACACGATCTGGTCGGGCGTCCTCGGAGGCATGTTTCTCGCCATGTCCTATTTCGGGACGGACCAGTCCCAGGTCCAGCGGTACCTGGGGGGGGCTTCGCTGCGTGAGAGCCGCCTCGGCCTGATGTTCAACGCGGTCTTCAAGATACCGATGCAGGCCTTCATCCTCCTGCTCGGCGTCCTGATCTTTGTCTTCTACCAGTTTGAGCGGCCGCCCGTGTTCTTCAACCGCGCGGCCTGGGACTACCAGGCCGCCCACGGTTCCGGTGCGCCCTTGCGCGCGCTCGATGCCGCGTTCCAGGCGGCCCACGCGGACGAGCGCCGGGGCCTCGAGGAGTGGATCGGAGCGAGGCGCTCCGGGGACGTCGCCGGCGAGGCGCGCGCGCATGCGGCGGCTGCCGAGGCGCAGGGCCGAGGCCAGGCCGCCCGGGACGGCACGAGGGACATCCTTGCGAAGGCGGGGCCGCGCGGCAGCTCCAACGACGCGGACTACGTCTTCATCTCTTTTATCCTGGGCTACCTTCCCCATGGCCTGATCGGGCTCCTGGTCACGGCATTCTTCGCCGCCGCGCTGTCGTCAAAGTCGGGAGAGCTCAACGCCCTCGGCTCGACCACCACGGTCGACATCTACAGGCATCTCGTGCGGCGCGAGGCGTCCGACGCCCACTACGTCACGATGTCCAAGTGGTTCACGGCGTTGTGGGGCCTCGTGGCGATCGGCTTCGCGCTCTTTGCCAACCTGTCCGAGAACCTGATCCAGGCCGTCAACATCCTCGGCTCGATATTCTACGGTGTCGTGCTGGGGATCTTCCTCGTCGCGTTCTTCCTGAAGCGCATTGGCGGCACGGCGGTCTTCTGGTCCGCGTTGGCCTCGCAGGCGCTGGTGTTCGCGCTCTATTCCACGCTCAGCATCTCCTATCTCTGGTACAACGTGATCGGGTGCGTGGCCTGCATGGGCCTGAGCCTGGTCCTCCAGGGAGTAATCGGGAAGGCCAAGGCATGACGTCGCCCGTAATCTGCTTTGGCCAGCAGCCCTGCGGATTCTTCCCGAAACGATTCCTTGCGGCCAAGATCCTCACGGCGCGGCGCCTCCAGGCCGAGATCGGAGGAGAGATCGTCTTCTTCTACCACGACAGCGACCACGACCCGCGCGAGACCCAGACGACGCTGCACCACAGGGTCACCGGCGCCGCGCACACGCTCAATTTCGCGTTCAGGAACAAGATCCAGCGAAAGTACTCGCCGCTCTTCGCCAAGCAGGTCCCGGAGGGCTGGCGCGATAACACGGCGCGCCAGCTGCCCGCCTATGTGGACGCAAGGTGGGTGGAGGCGTTCGGCGGGGTGGCGGCGGGCAACGTGGCCGACTTCTGCCTCGAGATGTACCGCAGGATGGGGCTCCTTCAGGGGATCCGTATCGCGCGCTCGGGCGATGCGGTGCTGCGGCGCGCGGCCTGCGACGTAGCGGAATTCTATGTCGACGTGCGGCACGAGGGCGAGACGGTCCGCGCGCGATTCGCCGATGGGGCGTTGCAACTGCATGAGGGCGGGAGTTCATTCATCACTCTTCCCCCCGTGAACTTCGACAAGTCGCAGATCAGTCCGGCGCGCGACACGCGCCTGTGCTGGATGCAGTCCGTCCTCCACTGCACCCACTATATTGCGGGCGCCGGCGAGCAGGCCTACCTGCGCAAGGAGGAGGCGCCGGGGGTGACCTTCGTGAACCGCGACAGCATCGACCGCTCTGATGAAGCCTACTGTGAAACCCCGGTCTAAGCTCCCCCCGCTCCTGGCCTTTGGCGCGCACCCGGACGACATCGAGTTCGGATGCGGCGGCGTGGTGGCGCGGGAGACGAGGGCCGGGCGCAAGGCGCATTTTGTCATCTGCTCCCGCGGGGAGTCCGCCAGCAGGGGAACGCCCGCGGAACGCACGCTGGAGGCGAAGCAGGCGGCTGCGGCCCTGGGCGCCACGCTGGAGTTCGCCGAATTGGACGGCGACGCCGAACTGGAGGCAAAGCCTGCGCACGCCCTCGCGCTGGCCGCGATCATACGCAAGGTGCGCCCCGGCATCGTCCTGGCGCCCACCCTCGCGGAGAACCAGCACCCGGACCACGCGCGCCTCGGACGGATCGTCCGCGACGCGTCGCGGCTCGCCCGGTATGGCGGCGTGAAGAAGCTTCGCGCGAACCCGGCCCACGCCATCGGCCCGCTCCTTTACTACGCCGTGACAGACGAGGCGGAGCCTGCTGGCGTGCTGCCCATCCTGGTGGACATCTCGGCATCCAGGGACGTGCAGGCTTGGACCAAGGCAATGGGCGCCCATGCCTCGCAGCTGCGCGGCCGCAACTATGTCGAGCTGCAGCTCGCGCGGGCCCGCGTGAAGGGCCTCAGGGCCGGCGTCGAGTATGCACAGGCGCTTTACCCGAACGATCCCTTCGTCTTTGACTCCCTGGCTCCGCTCGCGAGGACGGCGCGCCGTTTCTGAGATGGATTCCGGACGCGCCCTCAAGATCGGGATCACCTGCTACCCGTCCGTCGGGGGGAGCGGCATCCTCGCCTCCGCCCTCGGCGAGGAATTGGCGCGACGCGGGCACGAGGCGCACTTTATCAGCTACGGGCGCCCGTTCCGCCTGCCGATGGACGCGCCGCGGATCTTCTTCCATCCCGTCGTCATCAACGACTACGAGCTCTTCAAGTACCCGGACTACACGCTTCCGTTGTCCGTGAAAATGGCGGAGGTTAGCCGGGACCACAGTCTGGACGTCCTCCACGTCCACTACGCGGTGCCGCACGCCACGGCGGCGATCCTCGCCCAGTCCATGCTTGCGCCCGGCCGCGCGCCGCGCGTCGTCACCACGCTACACGGCACGGACACGACGCTTCTCGGTCGCGATGCGGGCTACGGCCCCGCAATCCGGTACGCGCTCGACCGCTCCGACGCGGTGACGACCGTCTCGGCGTTCCTGGAGAAGGAGACACGGGATCTCCTCGCGGTCACCAGGCCGATCGACGTCATCCACAATTTCTTTGAGCCGAAGCGGGCCAAGCGCAGCCGCGCGGAGGTGAGGCGCGAGGTGGGTATCGGGAGCGAGGTGATGCTGCTCCATCTCTCGAATCTCAGGCCGATGAAGCGGATCGACGTCCTGCTGGACAGCGTCGCCCTCATCCGCCCCCGCGAGTCATTCAAGCTGGTGATCCTCGCCGGGGCCGACTTCTCGCCCTATGCCGCGAGGGTCCATGAGCTCGGCCTCGCGGACCGCGTCATCGTGCGCGAGCACGTGAGCGACATTGAGGACTACCTGCAGGCTGCGGACATCGGGCTCTTCACCTCCGACATGGAGAGCTTCTGCCTGAGCCTCCTTGAGGCGATGTCCTTCGGCTG
>Ga0302325_10003425_pt1 | contig 37458 bp, 14 predicted proteins | sample Palsa_T0_2_FD_201948 | JGI IMG/M metagenome (GOLD analysis project Ga0302325, IMG submission 201948) | Peat permafrost microbial communities from Stordalen Mire near Abisko, Sweden - Palsa_T0_2 | ecosystem: Environmental > Terrestrial > Soil > Palsa > Peat permafrost | place: Sweden: Abisko...
CCCGCGTACTGAGATCCCTGGCCGGTGAACAAAAATACGACATCACGGGCATCGCTCGAAGACGCATTCCCGCGCAGAACGGATGCCACGTTTTTGCCGGAGGCCATATCCTCCAAGCACTTCCGCATCTCCGCGACCGTGCTTGCTCTGGCGGCAAGCCTGTGGGTGAAGTGCGTTCTGCCGGTGTTGGCCGTGAAGCATACATCGGGTAAGGACGCGTGGGGATGCCGGTCGAGCAATGCCGCGTAACGTCGAGCGGAGTCGAGAAGCGCCTGCTCAGTCTTTGCGGATAGGGTCAGAAGATGCAAGGGGCGCACCAATTCTTCGGCGGGGCGCTCCATGGGAGGCGCCTCTTGCAAGATCATGTGTGCGTTGGTGCCGCCCATGCCAAAGGAGCTGACACCTGCGCGGCGCGGCTCACGGCCGCGAGGCCATGGCTGAAGCGAAGCATTGACGACGAATGGGGTGGAGGGGAGGTCGAGCTCGGGGTTGCTTCGTTCGAAGTGCAGTGTGGCCGGTATCTGTTCTCGCTGCAGCGACAGGGCGGTCTTAATGAGGCCGGCGATGCCCGAGGCAACGTCGAGATGGCCTATATTCGATTTTACTGAGCCGATTGCGCAGTAGCCGCGTCGCTTGGTCTGTTGACGATAGGCCTGGGTGAGTGCCGCGATCTCGATCGGATCGCCCTGTCTGGTCCCTGTGCCGTGCGCCTCTACGTAGCCGATGGACTCTGGACCCACTCCCGCATTGGCCAGCGCTTCGGCAATAACGATCGCCTGTCCGGTGACGCTGGGCGCGGTAAAGCCTGCCTTGAATGCGCCGTCGTTATTGATCGCCGATCCTTTGATGACGGCGTAGATGCGATCACGGTCTTGCTTCGCCGCGGCGAGCGGCTTGAGCAGGACCATGCCTGCTCCGCTTCCGAAGATGGTTCCCTGGGCGCGAGCATCGAAGACACGGCAGTGACCGTCCGGCGAGAGAATCAAATCTTCCTGAAACAGGTAGCCGTGGTTTAGCGGCAGGTATACGGAAGCTCCACCGGCCAGGGCCATGTCGCACTCACCGGAGAGCAAGCTCTGGCACGCCACATGCACGGCGACTAGAGAACTTGAACAGGCTGTCTGGATGTTCAGGCTGGGGCCGGTCAGGTTGAGCTTGTAGGAGATTCGGGTAGCCGGGAAATCGCTGCCGTTGCCGAGCACCGCGCGGATGTTGGCGGAGGACAGAATGAACTGCCGGAGATCCAAGGTCGCGTGGAGATTATTCAATAAATAGGTGCTGGTGGATGCGGCGGTGAATGCGCCGATGGATCCGACTCCGGATAACGGATCGTACCCGGCATCTTCCATCGTTTCCCAGGCGGTTTCGAGGAGTATTCTTTGCTGCGGATCGATGCCTGTGGCTTCGCGCGGGCTGTAGCCAAAGAACTCGGAGTCGAACCACTCGACCCCATCCATGCGAGCCGCGGCCCGCACGTAGTTCGGATCGGCGAGCACTGCTTCGCTCACGCCGGCATCGCGGAGCTCCCGATCGCTGAGAAAGTGGATCGCCTCAATGCCATCAACGAGGTTTCGCCAGAAGTCGTCTATATTTCCGGCCCCTGGGAAACGGCCAGCCATCCCGATAATCGCTATATCCAGGTCATCTGATGAGTCGCTTGTTTCCTGTTGCCTGCTCATGGACTCTCCCACAGATCAATCAACACAAGCCGGAAAGTAGGCTCTCCGGTTGTAGTTGGGTTTTGCCACTCTACTCTAGAGTACCTTTTGATTTGCAGGCGACCGTTCCGCGCAAGGACGGCGTGCGCCGGACCGTGCTGTCCGCGCAAAGTTGGAAAATTAACGACGCCTGCCACGGGCCATCTCGCGCCGCCGCTCACCGCGGCTCTGGCTGTTACTCAAGTCCGGCGCATTCCCTGCCTTGTTTGCCCCTGAGAGGTAAGCCGCAAGTGTGCGCACGGTCGAATATTGGAAGGTTTCTGTCATGGAGATCTTGCGCTTCAGCGTCTCCTCGATGCGTCCATTGGCCTGTCCCATTGTGAGCGAGCTGCCTCCAAGATCGAAGAAATTGTCGGTTACGCTGAGTTGCTCCAGGCCCAGTACCTCGCGCCAAATTCCGGCGATGGTCCTCTCCAGGTCGTTCCCCGGAACTTCCGGCATAGAAACGGCCTGAGAAGTTGTGCGTGAAAGGCCGCGGCCCTTCTCACGGTCAATGTGTCCCCGGACGTCGAGTATGGCCTGCGAAGCGCTCTTCAGATGGCAGGTGGTGGCCGTGCCGAAAGAATCGTCGATTCCCATTTGCAGTTGCGGCGATTTTGCGATCAGCCGCGAGATCGCGGCGGGTTCTCCCGTGATGTGGGCGACCAACGAGAGTGCGGCGAGAGAGTGATCTTCTGTGAGTCGCCGGATGTGTAGATTGGCTCCATCGAGGCCCACCAATGTATAGCCAGGCGGACGATGCAGTAGCGCCAACAAAGAAGCGAGGCCCTGGCGAGCCGAGATGGCAAAGAATCCGCGCTCTCGTGCCGCATCTTTCATGACATAGCCGCGGCTCATCCCAATATCCTCCCAGGCGCTCCAGGAGATGCAGTAGGCGTTGAGGTTTGTGGCCACACGTTGATAGCCGGAGAAGCTTTCAAGGAAGGCGTTGGCCGCGGCATACGCGCCCACGCCGTAGCCGCCCAGGAAGCCGTTAACGGAAGAGAAGGATACAAAGAGCGCGCCGGGTCTGTTGGCGAGCAATTGGTGCAAGGCGAGAGCGCCGAGCTTCGGGCGCAGCACCGCATCCAACCCTTCCGCGGTCTCCTCTTTCAGGGTGCTCTCGTGGAAGACTCCAGCGAGGTGGAAGATGCCGGCCAGGGATTGGCCGAAGAGTGTTTCGGCCTGCTCGACTGCCTTACGCAGAGCCTCCGGGTCGCCAACGTCGGCCTCGGCGTATAAAGTCCTAGCCCCGTTATCCGCGGCCAGCGCTTGCAGCGAGCGCAAGGCATTCAGGCGATTGCCCTCGCCAGACCCAAGCTCCGAGCGGCCCACCAGAAGGAGGTTGGCCTTGAAGTTCTTGAGCAGATACCTGGCCAGTTCCAAGCCGACACCGCCCAGACCGCCACTGAGGAGATACAGAGCTTCTCTCTCAATGGGCAAGGGGCGGGCCGATTTGGCGCTCAACTCGACTCGCCGCAGTCTTCGGACCCAACGGTGGCCAGCACGGTAGGCTAACTCCGTGTCTCGGGACTGTCCGCTCAACTCTGTGTAGACGATCCTTGCGTTCTCCTCGTTGGATGCGATCGGCAGATCGAGGTGCGAGCAAATGAGTCCAGGATTCTCTTGCGGAATGGTCTTGAGCAGTCCGAGAAGCGAACCCTTTTCGAAGGCCGGCGCCTGAGCGCTTTCCCCCTCGCCAGCGTCGACCCATTGCAGCCGATTGCTCACCACGATCAACCGTGTGGCTGGCCGCTGATTTGAGATGCCGGTTCGAGCTGCTGCGCCGAGTGCTTGCGCCATGAACAAGACGGACTGAACGCCATTCGGCTGGGCCTGGCGGATAGACTCGGGCTGCTCCGGGGCGGTGAAATCTTCGCAATAGGTCCAGAGATGCACGATCGACCGGGGCTCGAAACCCCGCCGTGCCAGGACGTCAACCAGTTGGGTGAAGTCCTGGCTGCTGCCGGGACTGATCGTGAACAGGCCGCCGTCTTCGACGAAGCCGGCTCCCGGTGACACGAGGATAGATTCGCAGTTGGCGGCAGAGAGTGTTTGACGCAGAGATTCACCGAGGCCGAGAGAGTCGGCAAAGATCAGCGTCGGTCCGATCTCGCGCCGATGGCGCAGCTCCGCGCGGCGCCACAGCGGTTGAAAGAACCAGTCGGGTATAGTATTAGCGCCCTTGGCAAGAACTTCGACACGCCGGACTAATTCGACGAACTGGCCTTCAGCAAAGCGCGTGGCCAACTGCGCGCGCTGGATCTTGCCTATGTTTGTCTTCGGTATCGCGTCGCGTTCGACGGGAAGAAGATAGTCCGGACTTACGCCGAGCCGTCGCGAAACCGCACTGCGGATCGCGCGCATGAGTTCCGCAGAAACCGTCTCACAGCCGTAGCTGGGGTGAAAGAAGATCGCCAGCTTATCCGTATTCATATCCGCGTCGCGTATTGCGCATGCTGCGGTAAAGGAGGTCTCTACGCCATCGATCTGCTCTACCACCGCCTCGATCTCATGACAGGCGTAGTTGACGCTGTTGATGACGATGACGTCTTTCTCGCGGCCGGTGACGGTCAGGCTGCCCTGAGAAAGAAAGCCCAGGTCCCCGGTCCTGAACCAACCGTCGGCGGTAAACGATTCGGCGTTCAGGTCTGGCCGCTCGAAGTAGCCGGCCATCACTTGATCGCCTTTCACCTGAAGATTTCCGATTTCCCCCTCGAGAAGGGTCTGGTCTTTCTGGTCCACGATACGTATGGAAAATCCGGGAATGGGCCGGCCGACCTCAACAAACTGATCGTCATCGTGGCTTGATTCCAGTCGAAACGTGTCGGAGTAAAGGGTGCCGGACGATGTCTCCGACATTCCCCAGACTGGACGCATTGCAGCGGGCGAGAGACCGTAGGGCGCGAATATCTGCAGGAATCGGCGGGCCGTGCGCGGGACGATAGCCTCGGCGCCGTTGAGTAAATGATGCAGGCAACTCAGGTTCCAGGCGCCGGCAGGTGTGTTGGCTCGTGCCGCGATGCCTTCAGAACGGTCGTTTACGAGGCTGTACGCGAAATTTGGGGCAAAAGTGATTGTGGCGCGATGTTGAGCGACCCACTCCGGCCAGATGAGTGGGTCTTTGGTTACCAGATCTGTGGCGGCGTGAATCTGCTGACAGCCGAGAAAGACATCCCGCAAGTGGAAGTAGACGATTCCGGCAACGTGATCGAGGGGCATCCAATTCAGGGTCACAGCGTCGCTGGAAAAGCCATTCCTCTGCGCCGACGCCGCTGACCTTCGAATGAGATTGCGATGGGTCAACATAACAGCTTTTGGGGCGCCTGTACTGCCGGAGGTCAACATCACGAGCGCGAGATCGCCTGGCTCGCCAATGTGACGTTCGACGGACGCGCGCGAGAGAGGGAGGTCCTCTATGCACTCGACGGGCGCGTTCCCGAGACCGGACGAAGCAAGGGTCTCCCGGAGTTGGGGCGCCTGTTCCCGGGTGGTGAGAACCATGGATGCCTGCAGAATTCTCCAGGCCTGATTCAGCTTATCCGCAGCGCTGTTTATGCCTTGGCGCGAAAGCGCCAGGGGTACCGGCACAAGGCCGCCGAGAACGCAGGCCCAGAATGCAATCAGGAAGTCCTCATTGTGGAGGAACTGCAAGATGACCCTTGCGCCGGGAAGCAGACCTGCGTGATGCAGTCCGGCCTGAAGGCGATTGGCGCGCGCTAGAAGTTCGGGGTAGGAGAGGAACTGTTCTCCGCTGTCGTCGATGGTGCGCACACCGTGATTGAGGAACTGCCGCGCCGCGCGCTCGAGGGTGTCACCGAGAAGACGCGGGAGACGATCGGCTCCTTCGATCTCTCCGCCGTTGCCGATCGCCGGGGGCCGGTCGTCCGTCGCATTCGACGGAGGCTCCTTTGGCTGCGCGGAAGGAGGGCTTGGTGATATTGTCTCGCTTCCATGCGGTTCGGAGAATAGTTCGGAGTAGTGGATGGATCGCAGCTGCTCCTGATCCGGCTCGACCAAGACGATGGCATCCGTTACACCATGGATGCACTTGAGACGATCTTCCCAACGGCTTGCCAGGTTGCCGTTCAGAACAGGTTGGCCGGCGAGGAGTGCCTGTTCAATCTGGCCATCGCGATTCAAGGGCAGCCGGGATACGGGAACGAAGTCGGGTAGGGTGTCGAGTTCGGGGTAGACTGCGCCGGAAGAGTATGACCTCAGCGAGGCCAGCCATTCCTCAATGCGATCCGGCCGCACCTTCTGCGCGGGAACTACATAGCATACGAGGCATTCGGACTGCTCTTCGGCGGCAGCCATCGCCAATCGGCGAACTACCTTGCAGTCATATACAGAATCAAGAGCCAGGAGCCGCTCTTCCAGTAAAGTAGCTGCATCCATCTTGTCTGCCATTGTTTTCAGGAAGGTACGATTTCTTGTGTCCGACTGGCGGCAACAGGCCGAGAGTTCGTTGCGGAAGCACCCTCAGCCAATTGTACAAGCGCTGCTGTGTTGTGTCACAAGGCTAGACTACAGCGGTACGAGAGCAAACTAAAGGTCAATATACGACCTGCATCACGCGAAAGTGTCATTGCATTTCCGCTTTGGCAAAAATACCCTAAAGGCGGTCAGGAAAAAACCGATCAAGACGTGGCACATGGACCGGGAGTTCAGCAGACCTCGGAAATTACAGAGACTCTCGCGGTCGCGTGCCAACCAACAATTCGCTCAGTATAATCGAAGTTAACCGGCGCCTTACGAAGGGTGCCCTCAAGGTCACCTTTGATTGATTCCATTGGGATGGAGACCGTAGTGTCTACGAACAAAGGGCACTTTGCGGACATTGAGCCCCCTGAAAATTTAGAGCATTGGAGCCCGCAGCGTTCTCTGCAGCCCACTCCTCCCACGGACATTCTCCGTCCAACAGAGTGCGTCTTCAAAGCCGCGTGTCTGGCTCTCAAGCTGCCGTCTGGGTTAGCCGCAGCGCTCGATTCCGATTACGGAAGGTTCCTGCAATTGCTGGGAGGACTCCAGATTCTGCTCTGGCGCCTGAGTGGGAATCCCGATCCGGCCATTCTTATTCCGGCTGTAAACAGGAGCAACACAGATATAGCCTCCTCCGCGGATAGCTCTACTTTATTGACCATTCGAACGACCATTCGTCCCTCGACCCGCGTAGAGGACCATGTGCGCTCTCTCGATGCGGTTGTTCGTGCGGCGTATGAGCATCACGATACAAGCGATAAAGTTTTTGGGCTCACGCCGGGCATGCACGCTAAGCACGAAAGGCCTTTTTTGAGCGAGGTCTGCTTTCGTTGGGAGCACGGCGGGGGTGGTTCATCTGCCGAAGACCGGGAAACGAGGGGTGGCCAAGATGGCCTGGCCGGATTCGATCTGTCATTGAGGGCTATCGAGATTGCGGATGAACTCCGTCTCGAATGCGATTACAACTCGGCTCTATTCAGCGAGGCGACGATCCGGTCCTGGCTGAACTGCTACTGTACGTTGCTTTCGGCGATGTCGAACGACCCCTCGCAGAGCTTGGGAACGCTGCCTTTGTTGGACAGCAACCTATTCAATTATCTCCTGCGGGACCTAAATGCCACGGCGACTGGACCATTGCCCGCACGGAACATCCCCGAACTGCTTGCAGATGCCTTCGCCGCGATGGGGACGGAACCGGCCGCGGAGTTTTACGGACTGACGTATAGCCGCGCTCGACTCGACGAGCGAAGCGACCGCCTGGCTTCGTGGCTTCTGCGGAATGGCGCGGGAGACGGATCTCTGGTTGGTATCTTGATGGATAGATCCCTGGAGATGCTGGTTGCTGTGCTTGCAGTGCTGAAGGCTGGAGCAGCGTATGTCCCACTGGATCCGAAGCAACCTCTCATCCGTTTAGAACAGATCACGAGCGAGACCACGCCGCCGATCCTGCTTACCCTTACACGTCATATGGAAGAGCTGCCAAAGTTCGTGGGGCGGGTCTTGTGCGTGGATGGCGAAGCCACTGCGTTAGCTACGGAACCAATTGTTGCATTCCCGGCGATCTCACGAGAGACGCGCGCGTATGTCATTTTCACCTCTGGGTCTACCGGCAGGCCAAAGGGAGTTGAAGTAACCCATGGCGCGGTTGTGAATTTGCTAGTCGATCTCGCCCAGCGTCTCGCGATGGGTCCGAAGGACCGGCTTCTTGCGATTACTACTTTGGCTTTCGATATCTCGGTTCTGGAGTTGTTGCTGCCGTTGATCGCGGGCGGAACGGTCGTGATTGCAACCCAGGAGGACGCGGCCGACGGGGCTAGTCTGATGGACCTCATCACGGCGACTCGAACAACTGTGTTGCAAGCCACGCCATTTACATGGGGAGCCCTCCTGCAGGCAGGCTTCGAACCGCCGCCCGGCTTCAAAATGCTGTGTGGCGGTGAAGCCTGGCAGCCCGCGATGGGAGATGCGCTTCTTGCCAAGGATGGACGGCTTTGGAATATGTACGGGCCCACGGAGACGACGGTGTGGTCATCCGTGACCGAGGTGCGGCGTGGCGAGAGACCATTGACGATCGGTCCGCCGATCGCCAACACGCGATTTTATGTGATGGACGAAAGGCGGCAGCCGGTGCCACCCGGAATTCCAGGAGAGCTGTGGATAGGCGGGGTCGGGGTGGCGGTTGGATACTTCCAATTCGAGGAATTGACCGAAGAGAAGTTTCTTGAAGACCCCTATGTCCCTCGGGAACGCATGTTCCGGACAGGTGACGAGGTTCGGCAACTGCCGGATGGCCGTATCGAATTTCTAGGACGCCTGGACCAGCAGATCAAGCTGCGCGGATTCCGCATTGAGCTAGGGGAGATTGAAGCTTCGATGCTTGGGTATCCAGGTGTGACTGCCGCGATCGCAGTAAGAGGTCAAGATGCGGAGGGTGGGGACATCTTGACGGGATACTACACTGCGGAAGATGGAATATTGAGTGGCCAACTCCGGGATTGGCTGAGAGATCGATTGCCGGCTTACATGATTCCGAGGAAGATCGCGCAGCTTGCGGCATTTCCGCTGACTGCCAATGGCAAGATCGATCGCCGCGCTCTAGCTCTAATGGATGCGAAGAAGAACCAGCGGCACCCAGCAGAGATGGTTGAAGAGACCGAGCGATTTTCGGCCGCCGACGTAGAGTCCGAAACGGAACTGCGGATGCACCGAATATGGCAGAAGATATTTGAGGGAGCAGAGATGAGCGCCGACTCGAACTTCTTCGATCTCGGAGGCGATTCTCTGTTGCTAGTCAGGCTCCAGTCGATGATCACGCGTCAGTTCGGCGTTCAAGTGACGATGGTCGATATCGCACATCACCTGACGCTTCGGACGCTTTCGGCATGGGTCGATCAATTGCAATCAGAGGCTGCGTCGCTCCCTCCCGCTCGTCCATTGAACCCGCGAGTTCTGCCAATCAATTCGGTTGAGGCCGCGACGCCGATTTTCATGATTCCGCAGATGATGATCTTTTCCGATATGGCTGCCGCACTGGGCACCAGCCAGCCGGTGTATGCGCTGCAGATGCTCGATGAAGACGTTCCATCGGCGATGGATTCTGCGAGTCTTGAGGAGATTGCAGTGCTCTACTGCAACTTGATCCGTGAGGTTCAGCCTCACGGTCCTTATCGGCTTGGCGGCTGGTGTTTATGGGGATTGGTTGCCTACGAGGTGGCGCGACTGCTTGAGAAACAAGGGACAGATGTCGAACTACTGATTATCGTGGATACGTGGGCGCCGGGGCATTGGGACGGTCACTCACCGTCCCGTGAATTGTTCCTCGCCGCCGCTCACAGCGCATATCGATTGGGCCGAATGGCACGCCGCTTCTGGCTCGGCACGATGGAAGAGCGGAAGAAAGACATACTGTCCGGACTGCGCAGCATGAGAGACTCGGGGCCTGCTACGCCCAACAACTTTGCGCCGAGCCATATTGAACGACTGGTGTCTAGCGCAGCCGTGGCTTATCGGCCTGAACCGGTCCAGGGCAACGTCTTGATCTTCCGGAGCGAGTTGCGGTCGGGTGGGCCGCTGGCCAGGAACGATATGGGATGGGGACGGGTGCTGAGGCGCCCGGTGAATGTGACGACGCTGCCGGGCAACCACCGAGAGATCTTCGATCCTCCTGGCGCGAACATGATGGCTGAATGCATTCAGGAAATGCTCGACTTCGAGCAGGCGTTGTAGTGTCGACGAAACAACTGCGACGACAAAAGAGGCAGAATTCGTAACTCGGATGCAGCGTCGATCTTAGTTGTCATGGCGCATTCCGCTATAAACTCAGATGGTCAGGCGCACATTCAAAGGTCCGCCACTACGAAGCGGTTGGCAGTTACGGCATCCAGGACTCATGTGTATCGGTCCTGGTCTGGACGCAAGAAGGGTGCTACGATGCAAATTTGGAGATTGCTTTGTTTCTGGCTAGAGCTGCCACAGTGACGATTGCCTTCTTTGTGTTCTGAAAAACGATGAGTTGTTTCGGAATTAAGGGATCAGGATGACAAAGCAAAAACCCACGGTGGATTTTCTCTCATATTTGCGTAGTCTGGATGTCCAGTTGACGATCCAGGATGATCGCTTGGCTTGCACGGCTCCCAAAGGGGTGTTGAACGCCGCATTGACCGGCGAGCTAAAGGCGCGAAAATCCGAGATCCTCGAATTCCTTCGCGCGACCGCTCCTGCTACCGCTTCCAACACCCCCATTGCGCCTATCCGTCGCGATGGCCCCTTGATTCCCTCGCTCGCCCAGCAAAGATTGTGGTTCCTGGAACAATTTAACGAAGATAGCACTGCATACAACATTTCTTGCGGGCTTCATTTCCGCGGTTTTCTGGATCAAGACGCGCTGAATCGCAGCTTTCAGGAGGTGATTCGCCGCCACGAGGTGTTACGAACGAGATTGATCAATGTGGACGGCTCTCCCAAAGGATTGGTTGGGACAGGGGCCGACTGGAAGCTTGACGTGCGGTCATTGACCGAGATCCCGGCGGCTCAACGAGCCGACGAGTTGAAGCGAATCGCCGTCGCCGAGGCCGGGACTCGGTTCGACCTCACCTCATCGATTCCAATTCGCGCCTGCCTAGCGATGCTCGACGACGAGGAACATGCTCTCATCGTCAATATCCATCATATTGCGGCCGACGGATGGTCTTTGGGTGTGCTGACCAGGGAACTGACTCAGATCTACGATTCATTGCGGAAGGGCCAGGCCTCGCCTCTGGCTAAGCTTTCCATTCAGTACTCAGATTATGCTTATTGGCACAGAGGGCAAGTGGACAGCGGAGTCTTCCAGCCCGAAGTCCTGTACTGGAAGAGACAACTCCGTGGCCCGCTTCCAGTCATGGAGCTTCCAATAGACCGACAGAGACACGCCACAATGAGCTACCGTGGATCGAGAAGCAAACAAATTCTCGATGCCCGAGTCAACGATTCCATTCGGCTTTTCGCCACGGCGCGCAAAACCACGCCGTTTGTTGCCCTCATGACGGCCTTCAAGATTCTTTTATTCCGTTACACGTCTCAAGCTGACGTTATCGTAGGGTCCGCGACTGCCGGCCGCGGCCGCAAGGAACTTCAAGATCTGATTGGTTTGTTCATGAACAATCTGGTTTTGCGGACCGATCTCTCAGGCGATCCAACAGGAGAGGAGGCGATCTCCAGAGTACGGGATACCGTTCTGAATGCTTTTGCGAATGAGAACGTGACGCTGGACCATTTGCTCGAAGTTCTCAAGCCGAATCGGGAACTCAATCGATCGCCTTTATTCCAAGTCATGTTCATCCTGCACAATTTCTCCGGCTCGCCGCCTGAATTAGCCGGCGTGACGATCGAGCCTTTGGAATTCGATCCAGGGACGTCGCGGTACGACCTGACCATTGAGGCTTCCGAGGATCGCGGTCAACTGCAGTTGGCATGGCAATACAATACCGATCTCTTCGATGAGGTCACAATCGAACGCCTACAGCAGAGCTATCTCCAGGCGCTGGAGCAGATGATGGCGCAGCCGCAACTTCCGGTTTCGCGGTTGGAGATTGTCGGGCCGGCGGAGAGGGAGCGATTCCTTGCCGCAGTTGAGAGGACCCCGTATCCAAACCTCTGTCTCCATGAGTGGTTTGCCCAGCAGGCGGTTCGCACGCCGGATGCGGTAGCTGTGGTCTGTGGCGGCGAGCAACTCAGCTATCGGGAGCTGCATGCGCGTAGCGCCCGGCTGGCCAATCGCCTGCGTTCCATGGGGGTAGGGCCTGAGGTTCTGGTTGCCGTGTGCCTTCAGCGGTCGGAGGAGATGCTTGTGGCGTTGCTGGCCGTGCTGAGCGCGGGCGGGGCTTACGTGCCGTTAGATCCGCAGTATCCTCGGGAGCGGCTGGCGTTCATGCTAACCGATAGCGCAGCCGCAGTGGTGATTACGGAAGAGCCCCTTCTGAATGTGTTGCCGGTGGTTTCTGTTCCCTGTATTTGCATGGATCGGGAAGGCGCCTCTCTTCTGTCGGAGAGTTCGTCGCCGCCGGCCACGAGCGTTTCGCCGCATAACCTGGCGTATGTCATCTATACATCGGGTTCTACCGGTGAGCCGAAGGGCGTGGAGGTCACACATCGGTCGTTGGTGAACGTGCTTGCGCACATGGCGCGCGAGTTTGGGACTGGCCCGCAGGACCGCCTATTGGCGGTTACGACATTGTCGTTCGACATCGCCGGATTGGAGCTGTATCTGCCGTTGGTATGCGGAGCGCGCGTGATCCTGACGGCTCGGGAGAGCGCATGGGATGGCAGCGCGTTGGCGGATCTGCTGGAGAAGTCCGGCGCCACCCTAATGCAAGCCACACCGGTCACCTGGCGGCTTTTGCTCGATGCTGGCTGGACCGGTACCGCTGGACTGAAGATTCTCTGCGGGGGCGAGGCGCTTACGGAGGATTTAGCGAGGCGTCTTGTGGCGACTGGCAGTGAGATGTGGAATCTCTACGGACCCACCGAGACCACTATTTGGTCGACTGCTCAAAGGTTGGACGCTCAGTTCGGCGATGTTTCCATTGGAAAGCCCATCGCCAATACGGAGGCATACGTCTTGGACGCGAACAAGCAGTTGACTCCGATTGGCGTTTCCGGAGAGCTTTATCTAGGGGGCGATGGGCTGGCCAGGGGATACTTGCGCCGTCCGGAGCTTACCGCGGAGCGATTTGTGGCGCATCCCTTCCGCGCTGGAGAGCGGCTTTACAGAACCGGAGATATGGTGCGCCGGCTGGCAGATGGAAATCTCGAATACCTGGGCAGAATGGATCAGCAGATCAAGCTAAGGGGATTCAGGATCGAATTAGGGGAGATTGAGATTGCGCTGGAGGAACAGCCGGATATTCAGCAGGCAGTGGTGGTGATGCAGGCGGACGATCGAGGCGAACAACGGCTAACGGCATATCTGGTGCCGCGCGGCGGAGCCGCCGTCAATCCGGGTGAATTACGCGAGAACCTATTGCGAAAGCTATCCGACTACATGGTTCCATCGGCCTTTGTGCGGCTCGACGAGCTTCCGCTCACTCCCAATAAAAAGGTGGACCGAAAGGCGCTGGCCGCGCTGCGATTCGAAGTTCCGGTTTCTTCAGTGTATGTGCCGCCCGGCACCGACACCGAGCAAAAGGTCGCGGCCATCTGGAAGGAGCTTCTGGGGATCGAACGGATCGGTGTCTCGGATAACTTCTTCGATATAGGAGGGTACTCTTTGTTGGTGGCGCAGCTGCAAAATCGCCTTCGACGCCAGTTTCAAAAGGAGATCTCGCTCGTCGAACTGTTTCAGCATCCCACGATAGCTTCCCAGGCGTCCCTGGTTGCTCCGCCAGAGTCGCCAGCATCTCCTCCATCCTCCGAACTAGTTCTGTCAGGGAACTAGCCATGTCTTTTCCTTCGTCTTCAATCGCGATCATCGGGCTCTCGGGCCGTTTTCCGGATGCCCCAAATTTACGTGCGTTCTGGCGGAACCTCGAGCAGGGCGTTGAATCCCTGATCCCATATTCCGACGAAGAGGCGCTAGCGGCGGGCGTTCCCGCGGAGATGCTCAAGAATCCGAACTTTGTCAAGAAGGGCACTCCGTTTGAGAACGCGGACTTATTCGACGCCGACTTCTTTGGCTACAACCCCAACGAGGCCGAGATCATCGATCCGCAGCAGCGTATTTTTCTTGAGTGCGCATGGGAAGCCCTGGAGGATGCAGGCTATGCCGGCGAGCAGGGGCCGGATGTTGTCGGGGTATACGCCGGTTCGACCACCAGCAGCTATATCTACAATTTGTTGAGGAACCCCGCGGTGTTTGAGGCCAGCGGCGGTTATCAGGTGATGATCGGGAATGACAAAGACTATCTGGCGACTCGCGTTTCGTACAAACTCAATCTGCAGGGACCCAGCTTAACGATCCAGACAGCTTGCTCGACGTCTCTGGTGGCCGTCCAAACTGCCTGCGCCGGAATCCTGAGCGGACATTGCACGATTGCGCTGGCGGGGGGCGTATCGGTGGGATTTCCGCAAAGGGCGGGATATCTCTTTACGGAGGGAATGATCTTCTCGCCGGACGGGCACTGCCGGCCGTTCGATGTGCAGGGCCGAGGAATTCGGGCAGGGGCCGGAGCTGGAATCGTAGTTCTCAAACGCCTGGAAGAAGCGCTGCGAGATGGGGATTGCATTCGCGCCGTGATTCGCGGCTCCGCCTCCAACAACGATGGCGGCGTGAAGATGGGTTATACCACGCCCAGTATTGCAGGACAGGCGCGAGCGATTGCAGAGGCGCTTCGCCTCTCTCAGGTCGATCCCGATTCACTGAGCTATATCGAGGCCCACGGGACAGGGACACCGGTCGGAGATCCGATCGAGATTGCGGCCCTGACCCGAGTCTTCCGCGCCTCCACTGACAGGAAGCAGTTTTGCGCCGTCGGTTCGGTCAAGGGCAACATCGGGCATCTCGACGCGGCGGCAGGCGTGGCTGGGTTGATCAAGACGGTTCTTGCTCTAGAGTACAAACGCATCCCGCCAAGTCTGAATTTCCGCCAGCCGAATCCGGAGATCGATTTCGAAAACAGTCCATTCTTTGTGAATGCTTTACTCACCGACTGGGAATCGATGGGACAACCGCGTCGCGCTGGGATCAGCTCATTCGGCATAGGGGGGAGCAATGCGCACGTCGTGATGGAGGAGGCGCCTGCGCGCGGGGAGACAAAGACGAAGTGGCCGTCCCAAATACTTGTGCTGTCGGCCAAAAGCGCTACGGCGCTTGAGGCGACTGTCGCCAACGTGGCTGAGCATCTCGCTGCCCACCCATCCGTCTTGCTGGCAGATATCTGCTACACGGCACAAGTAGGGCGCAAGCGTTTCCCGCACCGGCTCATGCTGATTTGTCACGACCGCGAGGATGCCGTTCGGGCGCTTGCGGGATCGGAGAGACGAAGGCTTGTCACTGGATTTGAAGAAGCTATCTCCCGGCCTGTGGTCTTTATGTTCAGCGGGCAGGGCAGCCAACATGCCGGAATGGCGCGCGGGCTTTATGCCTCTCAGCCGGTCTTCCGCTTTACGCTCGACGAGTGCGCAGCGGTCCTGCAAAGCGAAATTCACTGCGATCTGCGGGAGGTTTTGTATTCGCCTGAGATGACGTCCTCCTTGACTGAGACCCGCTTCGCCCAACCAGCGCTGTTCGCGATTGAGTATTCGCTTGCGCGATTGTGGATGTCGTGGGGAGTGCATCCCGAGAGCATGATCGGCCACAGTATTGGGGAGTATGTAGCGGCTTGTCTTGCCGGAGTATTTTCGTTGGAGGATGGGCTTCGGCTGGTTGCGGCTCGTGGCCGGCTGATGCAGGAGATGCCGGCCGGGGCGATGCTGGCGGTCGGGTTATCAGCGGATGAGTTGGGGAGTTTTACTGGCGGCAGTTCCGGGTTGTCGCTGGCGGCGGTGAACGCTCCTCGCATGTGCACGATTGCCGGAACGGAGTCGGCGATTCGTACGGTTCAGTTGAGATTGGAGGCGCGTGGCGTCGATTGCCGCCCGCTGCAAACCTCGCACGCCTTTCATTCGAGCATGATGGACGGCGTGCTGGATCAATACCGCGAACGTGTCAACAAGTGCCTGCTGTCCGCTCCCAATATCCCCTTTCTTTCCAATGTCACTGGGCGTTGGATATTACCCGGGGAGGCAACCGATCCTTCCTACTGGACCAACCACCTTCGCCAAACGGTCCTGTTCGCTGATGGGATACGGGAATTGGCAACGAATGCTTCGCGCGCGTTTCTCGAAGTCGGTCCCGGAAGGGCACTCGCTTCTCTTGCTCAAGAATGTCTCCGCGGCACGCAAAAAAGCCAAGTCCTGGCGACGCTTCCGCATCCTAAGGATCCACAGGCCGAGGAAGATCATGTGCTGGCAACAGTGGGCAAGCTCTGGCTCAGTGGGGTCCCGGTTGACTGGGCAGGCTTGCACAAGGGCGAAACGGTTTACCGCGTGCCATTGCCCACATATCCATTCGAGTCGAAGCGATATTGGGTGTCGCCACAGTTGAATGCTGCGGCGCCGGCCGAGTCCGTGCCGACGGAGAAGCTTGAGACGAAGATACCATTCAGCGATTGGTTCTATCTTCCTTCGTGGCGACGTTCCCTGCCTCCTACAGCAGCAGAATCGGCTGCGAGCTACGGACCGTGGCTGATTTTCATGGATGAAAAGGGGTTGGGGGACTCGCTCATCGGGGCGCTGAAGTCGCGGGGCGAGCAGAGTGTGACGGTGCGCAGGGGAAGTTCATTCTCGCGCCAGGGAGATCGCGAGTACATCATCGACCGCAACCGCGCGGAAGACTACCAGGATCTGCTCAGCCATATCTCTGCCGGAGGAAGCGTTCCTCGTTCCGTGCTCTATCTCTGGAGTTCCGAAGATTCGAAACGGGGCAGCGGCCGCGCGGGGTTTCACGATCTGAGGATGCTTGCGCAGGCACTCGGCGAGCGAACGAATAGCGGTCCCATCGACTGTATCGTTGTGACTTCGGGCATGCACGCGATCAATGGCAGCGAAGCGGTCGATCCAGAGCTATCTCTCTTACTCGGACCGTGTAAGGTAATTCCCCGAGAATACCCGCATATTCGTTGTCGAGCGATTGATATTCCAGGAGACGAGCCCACCTCCGCGACGATTCAATCCGTCGTTCTGGAGCCGGGGATGCCACATACCTCCCGAGCCATAGCCTATCGGGCTGGGTATCGCTGGGAGCAGACCTTCGAACGTCTCCCTCTGCCGGCGAAGGCAGGCAGCGGTTTGCGAGAGCATGGCGTCTACCTCATTACCGGCGGCATGGGCGGAATCGGCCTCACATTCGCGGCGCATCTGGCGGAGACCGCACAAGCGAAGATCGCATTGGTGGGGCGAACGCCTCTGCCTGATCGATCTCTCTGGTCTCAATGGATAGAAACCCACGATGTAGACGATGAGACATGCCGGAAGATTCGCGAGTTGCAACGGATCGAGTCGCTGGGCGGCGATGTGCTTTCGATCGCGGTAAACGGATGTGATTATGACTCGATGCGTGAGGCGATACGGCAGATACATGAGCAATTTGGTCCGATCAACGGGGCGATCCATGCCGCGGGAATCGTTGAGCCCGGGCTGGTGCAATTCAAGTCCGAAGCCTCAGCCGACCGGGTTCTAGATCCCAAGGTGGAAGGCACGCTCATACTGGAATCGCTATTGGAGAAGGAGCCGCTCGATTTTTTGATGCTTTGCTCTTCCGTCAATGCAATTTGCGGTTTCGCTGGATCGGTTGACTACACTGCGGGGAATTGCTTCCTCGACGCTTTCGCGAGCTCGCGCTTCCGCGGAGGGCGTTCGGAGGTCGTTTCGATCAATTGGGACGCTTGGCGCGAGGTCGGTATGGCCTTCAAGAGACGTCCGGGCTTCGATTCAACCCAAGGGGGCAAGCGGGAGTACGACGAGAGCGGCATCTCTCCCGCTGAGGGAGTGGAAGCGTTCCGGCGTGCGCTGGCCTCAGGCCTGCCGCAGGTCGCAGTGATCACCCGCGATTTGAACTTCCTGCTGGAGGAACTGGATGGCGGCGCCGTTTCTCCGACCTCGGCGGTGGACGTCTTGCCGAATCCGGGAGCCCAGAACGCGGAGCAGCCGGTGCATTACCGTCCTAACTTGGCGACTGCGTATGCCGCCCCCGAGACCGATACCCAGCGCTTCCTGACGGAAATCTGGACAGAGTCGCTGGGCATCACCGATATAGGGCTGGATGATAACTTCTTCGAACTGGGCGGCCACTCTCTGCTTGCCGTAGGCGTACTTTCCCGGATACGAACTAATTTTGGCGTAACCATTTCCTTGCGAGCGATCTTTGACGCACCGACGATTCGATTACTATCGGAGCAATTGGACACGCTCATCTGGGCGACGTCGTCCCTGCCGCCGGTTTCGAGCGATGCGTCCGAGGAGCGCGAGCAGATTGAGCTTTAACGAATCAAACGGGACGGGCGGTGGTCGATGCGGACAGGCTAGAGCAAAACCACGATAACCGTGCCCCGAAAAGCTTTGTTCAGGGTATTGATTTCTTAAGGAAATCAATACTTTGCGGATTCGGCCTTGGGTTCATCTATCGTGATTTTGCTATAAGGCCCATCGAGCTGAAAGCTTGAGATTGGCCGGTCCGGCTGCTCTGCGATTTTAAGTACGATTGCGAACTTTCCGATGAGATTCTTTATGTCGGACTCGTCGAATATATCCGTACAGTACTCGAAGGACCCAGTGATTTCACGGCCGTTCTCGATCAGATTTAAGGTCAAATCATATCGCGCTGTGCCAGGGTTGGTATTGATTTGTCGAAGCACCCTAGTAGTTGGCTGATACGATTCGAATCCAAGCATAACTTGAAAGATAGGGGATCGTCCGGATCTGCGGTCCGGTTTAAGAGCGCGCACAAGCTTCTGGAAGGGGACTTCGCTGTTGTCGTAGGCCTCGATCGCGGTGTCCCGGATGCGTCTAAGAATTTCGCGAAATGTATGCTCCGGGGTCAGCTGGCAGCGAAACGCTAACATATTGACAAATGGACCTATCATTCGTTCTGTCACCATATCTGTGCGATTTGTAATGGGGCTTCCAATGCAGAAGTCTTCCGCGCCGGAAGAAAGATGCAGAAGCAAGGCTAGCGTGGCCAAGAATGTTATGAACGGGGTCGCGCGCTCTTCCAGGCCAAGCTGGTCTAGCGACTTTCGAAGAGAATCTGGGATGGCGAACGGCAGAGCAGCTCCCCAAGACGTTCTCCGCTTAGGGTATGGGTGGGTATGTGGCAGCTCTAGAAAGGGAGGCGTTCCTGTGAGCTTGCGCTTCCAATATCTGATCTGCTTTTCGATTGCCTCGCTATTCATTCGTTTCGTCGACCAGACAGCGTAGTCGGCATACTGCAAGGAGTTATCTGGAAGATTGGCAGGTTCGCTTCCGGTGGCCGCTTGATATAAGGCAATCAATTCTTCAAGCAATACGTCGAGAGACTTGCGATCTGCGACTATGTGATGGATGCACCAATAGAGCGCGTGCTTCTGTTGGTGCAGTTGAAACAGAACGACCCGAAGGAGCGGCGGCCGTTTGAGATCAAAGGGCTTTCGCGCCTGTTCGCCGATCATATCCCTCAAGCGTTGGTCGCGTTCGTGCTCTGGGAAGGAAGATAGATCGATAAACTCTACATCGGCCTCCGCTTCTTCGGAGATGGACTGGAAGAGATCACCATCCTCCTCAAAAAATCCGGTCCGCAATATTTGATGCCGCGCCAGCAATTGATTGATAGAGTTCTGAATCGCAACACGATCGATTTCGGTTTCAATGAGAAATGCTTCAGGAATGTTGTAGGCAACGTTGCCTGGATCATGATGATTGACAAGCCAAAGCCCCTGCTGCGCGGGAGTTTGAGGAATTCTTCCAGAGTCCGTTTCACGAGGTGTGAGTGGTTGATAGAAAGAAGTCGATGCTTTTAGAAAGGCCAGTAGCTCGGGTTTACGGCGTAGGAGTTCGGCATGCAATTGTGAGTCAATTGCTCCAGCGGGCGCGTTGATTTGCAGACGCCCGTCCTTCACTCCGATACTTATCTGCCTCTTTTGCAAAGAAGAGAGAAACTGCGAGGTTGTTAATTTGTCCATAGCTCAGAAGATGTACCTGCCCGCTGAGACGCGGCGACGTTTCTATCGGCAATTGCGGTGATGGGCTTACATGTGAGGGTATGATTATATACGTACCCTATGAATCCCTGGATCATCTACAGCCAGCCCAAATCCTCTGCGCATCTTCGACTGTTTGCGTTCCCGCATGCCGGTGGAGGCTCGGGATCTTTCCGGGGGTGGGCGAACCGCCTTGGCGATGAGATTGAGCTTGGCTATGTGCAGCTGCCCGGCCGGGAGTCGAGATTTCGCGAGAGTCCTTACGATTCGATGGCGGAATTAATTTCGCCTCTTGTCGATGCTCTGTTGGGTCATCTGGATCGAGAGTTTGCATTCTATGGACACAGCCTCGGCGCCAAGGTTGCTTTTGAAGCGATGCGTGAGCTGCGCCGCCGCGGCTTGAGGGAACCTCTTCATCTGTTCGTCGCAGCATGTCCGGCGCCGCAGCTGCCATGGCCGCTGCCGCCGATGCATGGCCTGGCGACGCCCGAATTCCTGGACGAGATGCAGGCGCGATACGGCGGGATTCCGGCTGAGGTTAGAGAAGACGATGACCTCATGGCCCTGTTGTTGCCGACGTTGAGGGCAGACATCCGGATGATTGAAACGTACGCCTACACTCCCGAGGCGCCGCTGGAGTGTGGACTCACCGTGTTCGGCGGTCTTGAGGATCCAATGGTGGAAGAACCTTCGCTGGCCGCATGGAAGCTTCAGACGAAGAGCCGATTCCGTCTGCAAATGGAGCTTGGAGGGCACTTTTTCCCGCAGCGGACACAATCGCGGTTTCTTGAATCCCTCGCCGCAGAGCTGTTGGACGCCGCGAGAGTGGACGAGAAACTATGAATTCCGATCCATCCAGCCCGGAGCGCCCATCCCAGCTTTCGCCGCTGAAGCAGGCGCTCTTTGCGCTTGAGGATATGCAGGCGCGCCTGGCTGCATCGGAGCAGGCCCGGAATGAACCGATCGCGATCGTAGGCATGGGATGCCGATTTCCGGGTGCCAAGGATCCGGCGAGCTTCTGGGATCTGTTGCAGGCTGGGCGCGATGCGGTGAGCGAGGTCCCGGAGTCGCGCTGGAAGATCGATGAGTACTACGACGCGGACCCGGATGCACCAGGAAAGATGTCTAGCCGCTGGGGAGGGTTTCTGGACGGGATCGATCAGTTCGATCCGGAGTTCTTCGGCATATCCCCGAGGGAAGCAACGTATATGGATCCGCAGCAGCGGTTGTTGCTGGAGGTCTCCTGGGAGGCGCTGGAGAACGCAGGCCAGGGCCCGCGAGACCTTGCGGCCTGTCAAACGGGAATTTTCGTTGGCCTGACCAGCGATGAATACGCGCAGTTGTCCTATCGCGATGGCAATCTTTCGCGGTTCAACGCATACTTCGCCTCCGGGACCGCGCGAAGCGTTGCGGGTGGCCGTATCTCTTACATTCTCGGTGTCGAGGGGCCGAATATGTCGATCGATACCGCATGTTCGTCTTCGCTCGTGGCGGTGCATACGGCCTGTATGCATCTGCGCATGCGCGAGTGCCGGATGGCGTTGGCGGGCGGGGTTACGGTGATTCTCTCTCCGGAGATCGGGATCGCCTTTTCCAAGGCGCACATGATGGCGCCCGATGGGCGGTGCAAGACATTCGACTCTCGCGCCAATGGATTCGTGCGGGGCGAAGGCTGCGGCATGGTTGTGCTGAAGCGGCTCTCGGATGCGGTTGCCGACGGGGACCGCATCCTAGCGGTGATTCGGGGTTCAGCCGTGAACCAGGATGGCCGGAGCAGCGGCATGACAGCTCCCAATGGGATGGCCCAGGAAGCGTTGATCCGGGCGGCGTTGGCCCAGGCTCGAGTTCGACCGGAGGAGATCGGATATGTGGAGGCTCATGGAACGGGCACATCGCTCGGAGATCCGATTGAGGCTCATGCGCTGGCCCGTGTTCTCGGTGCGGGTCGCGATTGGCAGAATCCTCTAGCGATCGGCTCGGTAAAGACCAATGTTGGTCATTTGGAAGCCGCGGCAGGTGTTGCGGGACTGATGAAGGCGGTTCTGGCGCTCGGCCATGAGCACATTCCTCCCAATCTGCACTTTGAGGCTCTCAACCCTCACATCGATTGGGAGGGGGCGCCGATCGAGATTCCCGTTCGCGGACGGCCATGGCCCAGGAGTGAGCGCCGGCGTTTGGCGGGCGTAAGTTCGTTTGGCTTCAGTGGCACGAATGCGCACATCGTCCTGGAGGAAGCGCCTCAGTCTGGGCCGAGGGCGCTGGGCAGGGAACGGCCGGTGCATCTCCTCGCGCTTTCCGCGCGGAGTGAATCGGCATTGCGTGAACTGGGCCGGCGTTATAGCGAGATATTGGATGACGGTCCAACTTCCATCGGCGATCTCTGCTATACCGCCAATGCCGGCCGGGCTCACTTCGAGTATCGCGTGGCTGTGACTGGTTCTTCGCGGGGGGAGTTGCGGGACGCATTGCTGAAGGCGCTACCCGGACATCGCGTGCGGGACCGGGATGGCATACGTCCGATCTTTCTGTTTCCCGGACAAGGCGCGCAGTTTACCGGCATGGGTAAGCAGCTCTTCGATAGCCATCCGGTCTTCCGAGCCACCATCGAGCAATGCGCCGGAATATTGGATGGAGAGCTCGATACGCCGCTGCTCGATGTGCTGTGGGGATCTTCTACTCACCTGCTCGATCAGACGGCCTATAGCCAGCCTGGATTGTTCTCAGTCGAATACGCACTGGCCACGCTTTGGCGCAGTTGGGGAATTGAGCCTGCGGCTGTCTTGGGGCATAGCGTCGGGGAATATGCGGCGGCTTGCGTCGCCGGCGTATACACACTTCCCGAGGGGCTGAAACTGATTGCCCAGCGCGGCCGGCTGATGCAGGGGGTCCGCGGCCATGGAGCAATGGCCGCAGTCCACGCGAGCGAGGATAGAGCGCGAGATGCGCTGCGCGGTCTGGAACAACGAGTCTCTATTGCCGCGGACAATGGCCCCCGGAGTCTGGTTATCTCCGGGTATGAGCAGGACCTGCGAATTGCCGAAGAGCGGCTGATGAAGACGGGCGTCGACACGCAACGGTTGAACGTGTCGCACGCTTTCCATTCTCCACAGATGGATGAGATGCTGGAGGCTTTTGAGACGGTCGCGCGAGGCATCGAGTTTCGGCGCCCACAGCTACGCGTCATCTCAAGCGTAACCGGCAGGGTGGTCGCACGCGACGAGATGAGCGACGCGGGCTATTGGCGCCGCCAGGTAAGTCAGCCGGTTCGATTCCGCCAGGCGATTGAGACTCTGCGCGATGCCGGCGATGAGCTGTTTCTTGAGGTTGGGCCGGGAGGCGTTCTGACTGGATTGGGGCGGCGATCCATGGAGGCTTCCCAGGCCACATGGCTCCTGTCGTTGCGCCAGCAACGGGAGGAGTGGCCTCAAATACTGGATAGCCTTTCGCAGTTGTATGTACGCGGGGCCGACGTGAATTGGGCTGCCTACGATCGGCCATTTCAACGCCGCAAAGTCGAGCTGCCTGGCTATCCCTTCGAGCGTCAGCGCTATTGGATCAACGCTCCGGTGGCGCGACCCGAGAGCACGAGCGCGGTATCAACCAAACTCTTACAGGGCTTACCGGCAGAGGCTGACGACGACCGTCGTAGGAATGCGAACCCATCGGACCAATGGTTCTACCGAGTGGCATGGAAGGAATGCGAATCCCTTCGAAAGGTTAACGAGCTTGCCTGCCGGCACTGGATCGTGCTCGCGGATAGAACGGATTTGGCCCAAGCGCTAGCCGCTCGCATGCAGTCCGCCGGCTGCGTGTGTGTCCTGACCGGCGGCGGGGGAGCTGAATTCAAGCGCGCCCTCGCACAGACAGAGCCGCACAGGACGGGAATTGTCGACCTGCGTCACTTGGAGAATGTTGAGGGGGCTCCGGCGCAGTCTTGCCTAACGCTCGCCGGTCTGGCGAAGGATGTAGCCCTGAGTAACCAGGCCGGGTTGACGATATGGAGCATCACTCGGGGAGGTCAAGTTACGGGACGCGAATCCGTCCGGGTCTTTCCATGGCTGGCTCCGGCTTGGGGCCTTGGAAGGACAATTGTCTCCGAGCACCCGGATATCTGGGGCGGAATGGTGGACCTGGATCCGGCCGCCGGCGCCGGTGAGAGCGCGGACCAGCTATGGAGACATCTGCAGGCGTGGGACGGAGAAGACCAGGTTGCATTCCGGGATGGCCGCCGTCTGGCGGCCCGGCTGGAACGGGATGTTCCGCGCTCATCCAACGGCCCTGAGTTTCACGCCGATGCGTCGTACCTGATTACCGGAGGATTCGGGGGACTGGGTTTAGAGATTGCGCGTTGGATGGTTGGGCGAGGAGCCAGGAGTGTGATCCTTGCAGGCCGGAGTTCCTTGCCCCCACGAGAAAAGTGGAGCGATCTACCGTCCGGGGATTCCCGTAGCCGAGCCGTTTCGATCCTGTTGGAGTTGGAGAGATCGGGCGCGACAATACACGCCGTGTCTTTGGATGTAGGGGACGAAGGTGCGCTGCACGGATTCTTGCAATCGTATGAGGACGGAGACGGCCCGCCGATTCGGGGAATCATGCATGCGGCAGGAGCGATGAGGCATGCCCTTGTCACGCAGGTAACTGCGGACGATTTCGGTATCTCGTTCGGTGCGAAGGTGGACGGGACGAGGCACCTTCATCAGGCGTTTCTGAGCGCACCGCTTGATTTCTTTGTAACGTTCTCGTCGGCTTCCGCGATCTTGAGTTCACAGCGTCTGGGCGCCTACGCTGCGTCCAATGCGTTTCTGGATGCGATGGCCGAGTACCGCAAGGGCCTGGGCTTGCCATCCCTGAGCGTAAATTGGGGGGTTTGGGCTGGACTTGGCATGGCTAACACCGAAGATGCCAATGTGCAGGCGCTGGGGGATCGCGGCCTGGCGGGCATGAAGATTGAGGAAGGACTGGCCTGCCTCGGCAGGCTGATGTCAGGTCCTGGCGGTCAGGCTTGCGTATTGCCGGTGGATTGGAAGAGATGGAAGGAGTTGTACCCCGCATACATGGCCACGCCGTTTTTCTCAGAGGGGGTGAGCGAGATTGCGGCGGCCCCGGCTTCAGCGCCGGTTTCGAAACCAGCGAATGAGCTTCTGGATCGATTGAAACTCACGCCTGAATCGATGCGGTTGAACGTCATTCGGGAGTTCATACAGAGGATTACAGCGGGTTTGCTTGGATTTCCACCCAATCATCGACTCGATCCTCTTCAACCGTTGAACGAGCTTGGCCTGGATTCTCTGATGGCAGTTGAACTGCGCAATGCCTTGGCTAAAGAGGTTGGACAGAGTTTGCCGGCGACGCTGTTGTTCAACTATCCGGCGGTTGAGGACATTACTATGTATCTGGGGAAGCTGCTGCTCGGTGTCACGGTGGGCGCGGAGCCGGGTGAAGCATCTGCCGGAGCAAGACGGAATGCGCTCGACGACATTGAAGACCTCTCCGACGAAGAGGTGGATCGCATGCTGGCGATGAAGTGGAAGCGGCCCAATGAGTAATTTCCGGGAACGCCTGGAGGGTCTTTCGCAAAAGCGGCTCATGCTGCTTGCGCTCGACTTGCATTCTCAGCTCGAAGATCTCCAGGAGCGAAAGACCGAGCCGATCGCGGTCATCGGAGTGGGGTGCCGTATTCCGGGAGGCGAAGGCGGACCCGATGCCTTCTGGCAGCTTCTGGAAGAGGGAAGGAGCTCGATTCGTGAGATTCCTGCCGACCGCTGGGACGCGGAAGCATATTACGACGGCAATCTCGACGCGCCGGGCCGAATGTCCTCCAAATGGGGTGGGTTCCTATCTCATATCGACGAGTTCGATGCCCAGTTTTTTGGAATTGCGGGGCGTGAAGCCAATGGCATGGATCCTCAACATCGCATGCTTCTTGAGGTCTGCTGGGAAGCGCTGGAGCATGGGGGGCATTCGCCGCGCAAGCTGGCTGGTTCCGCTACGGGGGTGTTTGTTGGACTCTCCGCCAGTGACTATCAGACGATGCTGCTGGCGATGGGCAGCGATGCGATCGACGGTTATCTTGCAAGCGGCACCTCGGCTAGCATCGCTGCCGGCAGAATCTCCTATACGCTCGGACTGCACGGTCCGAGTATGGCGATCGATACGGCCTGTTCGGCGTCGTTGGTAGCAGTCCACCTCGCTTGCCAGAGTCTTCGTACGCGGGAATGCTCGATGGCGCTGGCTGGTGGAGTGAATGCCATTCTTTCCCCGGCGACGACAATCGCGCTTTCGAAGGCACATATGATGTCTCTGGACGGCCGATGCAAGACGTTTGACTCGCATGCGGATGGCTTTGTGCGATCCGAAGGGTGCGGCATCGTTTTGCTGAAGCGGCTCTCGGACGCAGTGGCAGACAGGGACCATATACTTGCGCTGATCCGTGGTTCGGCAGTCAATCAGGACGGACGGAGCAGCGGCATGACCGCGCCCAATGGAGTAGCCCAGGAAGGCGTGATCCGCTCGGCATTGAGCCACGCCGGTGTTCAGCCGGAGGAGATCGACTATGTGGAGGCTCATGGAACAGGGACGTCTCTGGGGGATCCGATCGAAGCCCACGCATTGGCCGCGGTATTAGGTCCGAGACGCGGGGCGGAGAACCCGCTCGTGGTCGGGTCAGTGAAGACCAACTTGGGACATATGGAGTCAGCCGCCGGGGTCGTGGGACTGATCAAAGTGATTCTGGCGCTACAGCATGAAATGATTCCGCCGCATCTGCATTTCAAACAGCTGAATCCCCACATCGACTGGGGGACGGCGCCGGTGGAAATTCCGCTGGAGGCGCGAAGCTGGCCGCGACGAGAGAGGCGGCGGCTGGCGGGGGTGAGCTCCTTTGGCTTCAGCGGGACGAACGCGCACGTGATTCTGGAAGAGGCGCCGGAGGCGGAAGAGCGGAAGCCAATGCCGGAGCGGGGGCAGCATATACTCACGCTCTCGGCCAGGAACGAGGCTGCACTGCGCCAACTGAACAAGCTGTATGCCGAGGCGCTGGTTCGCGATAATTTGGACGTGGCGGATTTCTGTTATACGGCCAACGCGGGGCGGGCGCACTTCGAACATAGGCTAGCCGTGATTGGCAGTACGCGAGAGGAGATTCGCCAGCGGCTTTTGGTGGCGATGCCGGGAATACCGGCGGGAGCGCGCACGCGGGTTGACCCGGTCTTCCTGTTTCCCGGTCAAGGCGCGCAGTACGCGGGCATGGGAAGAGAGCTCTACGAGACGCAGCCTGTTTTCCGGGCAGCTCTCGAAGAATGTGCCGCCGGTCTGGATCGGGAGTTGAATCGACCCCTCCTCGATGTGCTGTGGGGCGATGCGGCGAATTTGCTGAATGAGACGGTATATACGCAGCCCGCGCTGTTTGCCGTGGAGTACAGTTTGGCTCGCATGTGGCAGAGCTGGGGGATTGAGCCCAGCGTGGTGGCGGGCCATAGCGTGGGTGAGTACGTGGCAGCGTGCTTCGCGGGAGTTTACAGCCTGGCGGATGGATTGAGGCTGATTGCGGGACGGGCGCGCCTTATGCAAGAGGTGAGCGGGTCCGGAGGGATGGTGGCCGCATGGGCCGCGGAAGACCGCGTGCGCGAGTTGTTGCGCGGCTTAGAGGAAAGGGTGGTGATTGCCGCGATCAATGGGCCCGAGAGCGTGGTGATCTCAGGGTATATCGAGGAGCTTGAGAAGGTGGAACAGCGGTTGCGCGATGAGGGAATCCAGGCGCAACGCCTGAGGACGTCGCATGGGTTTCATTCGCCGCAGATGCGGGAGATGGAGGACGCGTTTGAGGCGTTGGCGTCACAGATCCAATATGCGCCGCCGCGGATGCAGATGATTTCAAGTGTAACTGGGCAGCTGATCGCGCCGGAGGAGATGAGCCACCCCTCGTATTGGAGGCGGCAGGTTAGCCAACCGGTGCGATTTCGGCAGGTTATGGAGAGCCTCCGGGATCATGGCAGCCAGGTCTTTCTGGAAGTTGGTCCGGGGACAACGTTAGGGTTCTTAGGGAAAGAAAACATCGGCGGGTCGGAGCAGATGTGGCTGTCGTCCATGCGGCGAGGACAGGGAGATTGCACGCAGGCTCTGGAGAGTCTAGGTGCGCTCTATATGCGAGGAGCGGAGGTGGACTGGGAGGCATTTGACAGGCCCTACGCACGCCGCAGAGTTCCTTTACCAACCTATCCGTTTCAACGCCGGCGTTACTGGGTGGATGGCGCCCGCTTTCCGGGATCTCCCGCATCCGCGGTGGAGGATGCGCATGAAATCAAGGCTCGACCGCTCGATGATCCGGCGGATTGGTATTACGAGGTTTCGTGGCAGCAGCGGGCAGCTAGCGGTGGATCGAGCAATGAAGTAACAAGGCGCTGCCTCATTGTGTCGGATGGCGGCGATCTGGCTGCCAGGTTGACGGATCGTATCCGGCAACTCGGCGGCGAAGCGATTTTGGCGAACTCACCAGATGCTGTTGGCGCTGCGCTGCTGGACGAGCAGTTCGATTTAGTCCTCCATGTTGCGGCTGCGGAGAATGGTTCCGACCCTGTCGATTGCAAGGGTGGTCCTTCCGTTGCTGTTGAGGGTAGCTGCATTTCGAGAATGCTTGAGACCGCCAAGGCAATCCTTAGCAAGGAACAGAAGGCACGTCTATGGATCGTCACCGCAGGAGCCCAGTTCGTCGCTCGTCAGTCTTCGGTTAATTTGGAACATGCTCCGCTCTGGGGTTTTGGCAGGACCTTCGCGCTCGAACATCCTGGGTCGTGGGGAGGTTTGGTGGATCTCGATCCAAACGCTTCCATGAGTGAGAGTGCATCCGGCGTCTTGTCCGCGATCGAGAGGAGCGATGGAGAAGACCAAGTTGCTTTCCGCAATGACAAGCGATATGTTGCTCGTCTAAAGCGCGTTCTGGTGCCTTCTGGCGTCTACTCATCCTTCTCTCCCGACAAGAGCTACCTGATTACCGGAGGGCTGGGCGGGTTGGGGCTGGAGACCGCGGCATGGATGGCCAGTCGCGGCGCAGGGACTTTGATTTTGTTGGGCCGAAGCGCTCCATCGCAATCGGCCACAGAGGCGATTGAAGCCCTCCAGCGCGACGGTGTACGGGTGGGGATTTTCGCGGCGGATACGGGCTCCATGGCTCAGATGGAAGAGGTGTTTCGGAGAATTCAGGAGACTCTTCCAGCGCTTGGCGGGGTCATCCATGCGGCGGGTATTCTCGACGACGGGATCATCGCGCAACAGAAATGGGAGCGCTTCCAAAATGTGATGGCCCCCAAGGTGAACGGAGCATGGAATCTTCACCGGCTCACGGAGGGGATGCCGCTGGATTTTTTTGTGCTGTTCTCGTCCGTCGCTTCTCTGACCGGGTCAGCTGGCCAGGCGAGTTATTCAGCCGCCAATGCCTATCTGGACGCTCTGGCTCACCAGCGCAGAGCCCGCGGATTGCCGGCGCTATCCATCAACTGGGGCGGCTGGGCGAATACCGGAATGGCGGCGCGAGTGACGAGTCAAAGCCGGCGCCAAACGGAGTTCCAACTGATGTTACCCGACAGGGCGCTCGCCGCTATGGGACAAGTGCTTCTCACGACATCGGCGCAGATCGGCATTGCCGCGATCGATTGGGCCATGCACAAGTCTTTGCATGGGAGTCAGCCGTTCTTCAGCGACCTTCCGGCTAAGACGGCCGAGGTTGGCGTCGCTGGAAAGAGCGTCCGCCAGACAAGAGAACAGCAGCTGCATGAACTTCTGTCCGCACCATTGGACAAGCGTCACCACCTCCTGGTCGGAAACCTTGTGGAGACGCTTGCGCCCACGCTCGGCGTTGAGACTCACACAATCCATCCATCCAGACCCATCACCGATTATGGGCTGGATTCTCTGATGGCCCTTGAGTTTCGCAACCGCATCAACTCGGATTTCAAGGTCTCGATTCCGGCGGTTCAGCTACTGCAGGGCCTTAGCCTCGAAGAGGTAGCGGCGCGGATCGAAAGAGACCTTCCTGAGACTACAGCGCATGAGTCCAGCGTGGCGGCGCCCATCCAGGAATTTGAATTTCCATTGTCACTCGGACAACAGCATGAATGGCTCGGCCATAAGTTAATGCCGGGCTCGGCTCCCAACAACATAGGGCTAGCGGCCAGGGCTCATCCCTGCCTGGACTGGCCGGCCTTTGAACGGGCGGTTGCTAAGTTGATGGATCGGCACGCGGTATTGCGCACGGTTCTCTTCGAGAACGACTTAGGCATCCCGATGCAGCGGATCCTGCCATCGTCTCGTCCAGACGCGATGCTGATTGACGCCAGTTCGCTGAGCGACGAGGAGATCAAGGAACGGATTCTTCAGGATTTTCGCCAGCCTCTGGCTCTGGACAAGCCGATGTTCCAGGCGTCTGTTTACCGCCGCGGCACGGAAGATGTGCTTTTCCTGAAGTTGGACCATATCATCCTCGATCACTGGTCTGTAGGCCTGTGCGTGGAAGACCTTAGAAAAATCTATGCCGCCGAACTTACCGGAAGCCAGCCGGACCTGGTGCCGCTGAAGGGAGAGTACCGGGAGTTTGTGGAGTGGGAGAGCAATTTCGTTAACGGACCTGAATCGGACAAGCTATGGGAGTATTGGAGGCGGAAGCTGGCCGGTGAATTGCCAGTCTTGAAGCTTCCGTCTTCGCGGGAACGGCCGGCTGTTCTGGTTTCGTGTGGGAGGGCCATTCCACTTTCCCTCACCCCAGAACACTGGGTAAGCATTCAGCGGATTTCAAAAGAATACCGAGCGACGGGATACTCGATTCTTCTGGCTGTTTTTCAGGTGCTGCTGTATCACTATACCGAACAAACGGACATCGTGATTGGCACCTCCGTATCCGGACGCGAAGACCCGAGATGGGCAAATACGGTCGGGCTTTTTATCAATGTGCTTCCCTTGCGCTGCGATCTTTCGGGTAATCCGAGGTTCAGCGACTATCTTGTTCGCTCGCGTGACACGGTTTGGGAAGCGCTTGAGCATCAGGCGTTTCCATTGTCGTTGCTGCTGACACGGATACGGCAGCGGCGTAGCCTGGAGCGAATCCCGATCTTTCAGGCGTTTTTCAACTTTCTGACAGACCGTTCCGGCGCCCTGCGCCCACTGTTTATGGGAGTTCAGGATCGCAGCGTCGACTTTGGACATTCCATGCTGCATTACTTCATGGTTGTGGCACAACAGGAGGGAAGGCTTGAGATTTCCATCCAACTGGCCGAAGTGGATGGTCAGTTGATCGGATTTCTCAACTACAACTCCGATATCCTGGATGCGGACGTCGCTGAAAGGATGGCATCCGATTACTGCCGGCTACTCGATATCTTGATTCGCGATCCATATATGCCAATTGACGATTTTCAGGTGGGGACCTCGGGAGGCACATCGGCCCGCGAGGAGATCGTTTTCTAGAGCAAAACCACGATAACCGTGCCCCGAAAAGCTCTGTTCAGGGTATTGATTTCTTACGGAAATCAATACTTTGCGGATTCGGCCTTGGGTACATCTATCGTGATTTTGCTATGGCGTACTCCGGGATGATTTTCAGTGTAAGAGAAGCCTGATTGCGTCGTGATCGACATTCCATTTGCCGGAAAAAACCAGAATGCTTCCGGGGATGATCCAGTGTGCGGGCTGGAAACGGGCAAAATTTACTGGAATATCTAAGCTCCCGATCGGAACTAATCTCGAAAATTCGGGTTTCCGCTGGTGACCGCTATTCGCTCCACCGACGGGCCTGCTCTGGCACCGGATGGATCGGGGTCCCAGAGGCGGACGGGGTATTGGCGCGGACGAGATCGCAGCCTGTGGCTTGGAGCAGAGAACCTCGCCCCGGCGAGTCCAGGTGCGCCACTGAGAGGGACAATGAAACCCCAGACTTACCTGCTTGGAATGCGCTCTACCTGGTCCATGCTGATTCTTTTGACCTTGGGACAGGGAAAGCTGTTTGCACAACAGCCCACACCGTCAGGACAAGAATGGCCGCAGAACAATCCGTATAATCAGCAGTTTGCGCCGCAGTACACGCCCCAGTACCCACCGGGCCAGCAACCAGGTTACGGGCAGCCCGCTTATCCGTCCCCTCAACCCTACGGCCAGCAGCCCGCCTATGCACTACCGCAGAATAATCAGCCGCCCGACATTCAACAGTCCTACCAGGACCCCGCCCAGCAATACGCGCAACAGGATTATGGACAGGGACAGCCTCCGGCGCAGGCGCTCAACACAGAGCAACTGGAACAGCTGGTCGCCCCTATCGCCCTCTATCCGGACACTCTGGTAGCGCAGGTGTTGGCTGCCGCGACCTACCCGGCTCAAGTGGTGGATGCCGACCATTGGCGGCAGGGACAGGGCTATGCCTCACCTGACCAGATTGCTGCCGGAGCGGACGCACAAACCTGGGACCCGAGCCTCAAGGCGCTCACTGCATTTCCTCAACTGCTGGCCGAGATGGACCGGAACCTGCGCTGGACCATCGCCCTGGGCAACGCGTATTACAACCAGCCGCAGGATGTATTGGACGTGGTGCAGGTCATGCGTCAGCGCGCTCAGGCGGCTGGAAACCTGCAGAGCACTCCACAGGAAGCCGTAAGCGACGACCAAGGCTATCTCCAGGTGGCTCCGGTCAATCCGCAGCTGGTTTACCTGCCGGCCTATGATCCGTGGACCGCCTACGGACAGCCGATTCAGCCCTACCGAGGATTCTCGCTGGTTGGAGTTCTGGAGTCCTTCTTCGGTTCGTCGCTTGGCTCGTCTTTCGGTTCGGGCGCAGTTCGCTTCGGGCTGGGAATCGCCATGTCGGCCTTCAGCCACACCAGCTTTGGATGGCTGGGCTGGGGCCTCGATTGGCTAACCCACTCCCTGCTCTTCCATAACTCGAACTACTATTCGCACAGCACCACCGTGGCAGACTGGGGACTTCCGCATGGCGGACCGCGCGCAGGATTCCCGCGCGGAGCAATGGCCGTCCGGCAGTCCGGAGACTCCTTCCGGCCACAAGGCGGTTACTCCAGGCCAGACGGATTCTCAAACGGCCACAGCGCCTACAACGGCTATAACCGGCCTTCTGGACAAGGGTATGTGCGGCCAGCGGACAGATATGCGGAAAACCGACCGGCACAAAGCTCCTACCGCGGCTATCCATCGCCTGGCGCTTCCTACGCTCGTCCACCGACAGAAGCTTACAACCGCGTCCAGCCGCAGTTAAGCAGGCCGCAGCCTTACAGCCGTCCTGCCCAGGGATACGGTTCCGGCTTCTATCGAGCGCCGGCCAACAGCTTCGCACCGAGATCGGGCACCGCCTACAACACTCCACTGCAGCCTTACCGCTCGCCGTCAGCAGGTAGTCCGCAACGCGGCGATTTTGCAGAGCGGTCTTCAGGATACGGTGCAGGCAAGGGTTTCGACGGCTATTCCGGCAAGCAACCGAAGTCGGGAAGCTTCCATCTCTTCGGAGGCGGTCACGAGCCCAAGAGCTTCAGCGGGGAAAAGAAGTTCAGCAGTCGCCACTCTGGAGGAGGCGGTCATTCCGGTGGTCACAGCGGCGGCAAACACCACCGGTAAGGCCGTAGCTCTCAAAAGCAGTCTGATTTACCGGATGCGCCCCGGCGTTGAACCGGCGCGAGTGCTTCAGCACACCGACAGTCTGCTCCCATTGAAATCGCCTCTTCTTCACGCATAGGATCTCTCTACAGATTCTGCCCAACTCGCCGTTAGCGGATAAGCCTGCAAACTCCGCGGGCAAAGTATCCTGAATGACAATCTAGGAATTCGCGATCATGACGAACACTTGGGCTCCGCCTGCCCTCTGGGTAGGACTGGCGCTGGCCGCGGAAGGATCATAAGCGAGTTCTTTAGGAAGCAAAGCTTTTGTGGGATTCGAACTCTGTTGGATGATGAGGTTTAGGGTACAGAGGAACACCGACTTGGCGGTAACGGCTAAAATGCGAAAACATGGATAGGGAGGATTGCGCTTGCAGAGGTACTTACTGATTGCGGTGGGAGGAGCGCTAGGCTCCATAGCCCGATTCTGGGTCGGTTCGACGGTGGCCAATCGTTTTGGAGCGAAATTTCCCTATGGGACTTTTGTCATCAACATCACGGCTTGTCTCATTATCGGATTCTCGCTAACATTTCTGGCCAAGCGAACTGAGTTGAGCGCCGCTTGGAGGTTCCTGATACCCATAGGTTTTGTTGGCGCCTACAGCACTTTTTCAACCTACGAGTGGGAGACGCTTTCGACCATCCGGAGTGGCGCATTTCTCCTTGCTGCTCTCTATGTTTTCGGGAGCCTCATTCTGGGGCTCGCGGCCGTATGGCTCGGCGCTCTGCTTGCCGAGATCTTGCCTTGACTCGAACGCCTTGTCTCGCAGCGAAGGCTGCATTTCCGACGGAGGACCTATGCTGACTGCTGGAAAAGCATTGAAAGTTTCCATTTATTTGAGTGAGGGATCGACGCATCACGGCGTTCCAACCTATTCCAGCATTCTCGACTTCCTCTTCTATCGCGGCGTTTCAGGTGCAACGGTCTTGAAGGGCATTGCGGGATTTGGCGCCGATCATCGCATGCATTCTGCCAGCTTTGTCGAAATATCGGACCACCTCCCGCTCAAGATCGAATTCATTGAGACGCGGGAAAAGGTCGACGAACTTCTTGGGAAGCTGGAGGAGTTGGCCGGCGGTGGAATGATCGAGATTCAGGAGACCATGGTGGCCAAGCCTGCGCATGTCGCGGAGAAAAAAAATCTACATCCGCCGACACACCTCAAGATCGAGGGCAAAGCCAAGTTGATGAGGATCTACATCGGCGAAGACGATCGATGGAAGGACAAGCCCCTGCACAAGGCACTTGTCGAAGCGATGCGGGCCAACGATATCGCCGGTGTCACTGTCTACCGCGGCATCCTTGGTTTTGGCGCGCACCGGCGAGTTCACAAAGACAAACCGCTGCACCTTTCCCACGATTGCTCGATCATGCTATCGGTAATCGATACGGAAGAGAAGCTCCAATCCTTCCTCCCGCTTGTCGATGAGATGGTGGAAGAGGGGTTGGTCGTCCTCTCGGACGTGGATATCATCAAATATTCGTATCGAGCCTTGGACATTGAATAACGGGATCGATTGAAGCAGTGTGAGGTCACTTCAGTGCAAGCGGAGGCTCGGCGATGAAGGAGCATTATCAAGCACGCATGTTACGCATCCATTTCGGCGAGGCTGACAAATGGCGTGACAAACCGCTGCATGAGGCGATTCTCGCCAAATGCGTGGAGCTGGGAATGGCGGGGGCGATTGTGTACCGGGGCATCGAAGGCTACGGCACGAGCACCAGGATTCGCCACACCAGCCTTTGGACTCTTTCGAAAGACGCTCCAATCATGCTGAGCGTCATCGACACGGAAGACCAGATCAACAAGTTGATTCCGTACCTGGACGAAATGGTCCAGGAGGGCCTGATAGCAATGTCCCGTGTTGAGGTTATTCGTTATTCCCGGAGCTCCGGCGAGTCGATCGAGAAGCTTGAAAGCTGAGTTCGCACAGCAACTCGTTCAATTCTCTCAAGATCGTTGCCACCTCGTCACCACGTCAACCGCATCAGCGAAGTAGCCTGCCGTGGAAGATTCGTGCCGATGGATATCTTGCCGTCGTGTACCTCGATCCATTCCGGCGAATGTAGAAGCTCAAGTTGTCCCGCCTCTTTCAACTGCGCATATCGCTCTGCCGTCGGTGTCTGCGGAGAACCCATCGCCTTCCATACGCTATACGAATTGCTATGTGTGTCGTCGATCCGATAGTGCTCCAGCAAAACTTTCTTCACTCCTGCCGGAATGCCCGCAATCGCCACTTGCACCGCGGCGCCATCCGCGGGCAAGTCATCATCATGGTAATTCCACAGCATCACTGCGGCTTGATGCTCGTCTTTTGTCGCAATGGCGTCCACATCCGGCGCATGCTTCACTCCCGCATTCAAGATGTCATCGAGCGGAATCTGCCCAGTACTGCTCGTCCTCACGCGCTCCCCGGACATCAACGCGGCCATCCGGAACACATTGAGCACCGGCTTATCCACCCCGTTCGTCGCCAGCGTGCGAAACCCTTCAAAATGCTGCTTTCCTTCAAACTCAAACGACCACGACAGCATCGCGAGCAGGTTCACTTTCGAGCGGTCTTGCAAATCGAACAGCGCTTTGATCGCCGCCGCCGTATAAGTCGCATACAGCGGCCCGTTACGGTACGCATTGGCCGGATTCACCTTCATCGAGCAAGCCGCGCATCCCTCGGGGTCTGCCTCACTCAGAACGATCGGCAGATGAATATACTGCGGATACTTCGCGACAATCCGAAAGCCCGCGTCGCTCGCCTTCAATTCATTGGCCAACCCCATCGTTACATGCCCGTCCACCACCGTCGGCCGGCCCTTGGGATGAAAGGAAATGAAATCAAGAGGAACTGACTTGCCATCCGCTGCGCTCTTGTCGTTCAGGCAATGTTGCAGGAAGTTATCCAGAAATGCAGCAGCCTTTTCCGAAGCCGGCCCCGTGCTTGCAGGTCCGCCTACCAGCGCGTTCGGCAGCGCCGCTCGAACTCCTGCCACCGCGTAGTCGTAAAGCTTGTAGTACTCCGCGGGCGTGCCATGCCAGTATGCAATATCTGGCTCATTCCAGACTTCGAAGTACCATGTGCTCACTTTCTCCTTTCCATAGCGCTCGACAAGATGCTCGGTATACTTTCGTATCAGCTCGCCCCACGCCGCATAGTCTTTCGGCGGGTTATTCGAGGCTCCGGAGATCGTGCTGGCTGGGTAATGCACCTGGTACACATCTACTCCGGGGACGGTCGCGGCAAGGTCCTTGGGCATAAAGCCAAGCTCCACCATCGGCCGTATCCCGGCTTTCTGGAATTCGTCGAAGGTCTGGTCGGTAATAGTGAAGTCGTACACCGGCCTTCCATTCGAATCCAGAGAGTAGACGTTCGAGGAGCTCCACTTCAGCTCCGCCACGCCATCTCCAGAAGTCAGCAGATGATGCGCGCGGATGTGCACCGGCACAGGGCTCAGGTCGTGCAGTTCACTCAGAAGTTGCTTGCCGTACTTCATCGTTGTGTAGTTCGACTCGTCGTAGCCGAACCAACTGTAGATCGGTTTATACGCACCCTGGGGCTTATCAAGGTCGACTTGAATCGATACTGGAGTCGACACAGGAGTCTGTGCCACCCCCTGCATCGCAGCGGTACAGATAAAGGCTATTAGAAGTATGCGCATCTGTGGTTGCCCCTTGTCGTTTAGAAATCGTATTGCAACGCGAATTGTATGTCGCGCGACGGAATCGAAGTTGAAGTGACGGCGCAGCACGACGAGGAAGCGATCATGGAGCCAGGCGCGCTGAAGCTGGTCGTATTTGAAATGTTAAAGGCCTCCGCGCGGAAAGGAGCGACGATTCGCAAGGCAAAACAAAATTCTTGAAGATCGACGCATCGTACTGCCGGTGCATGTCGGACTCCAATACGTTCGCGCGCACCGCTCCATAGGTATACTGCGAAGCCGCGATATAAGC